>Ga0114958_10000003_pt1 | contig 335630 bp, 299 predicted proteins | sample C_130208_EF_Meta_FD_89577 | JGI IMG/M metagenome (GOLD analysis project Ga0114958, IMG submission 89577) | Freshwater microbial communities from Lake Croche, Canada to study carbon cycling - C_130208_EF_MetaG | ecosystem: Environmental > Aquatic > Freshwater > Lake | place: Lake Croche...
ACCTATTTACTTGTTCGTAATTGAGAAAACGTTTTTCCGTTTTCTCGCGGACGCAACACGACCGATGCATCGGTCCGTCGGGGAATTGATATGAATACAACGACGTGGCCTGCTCAGTTGCGCAGTCGCCGTTACCTGAAGACCGATCGAGCGACTTATATCCAACAGAACGGGGTCGTGCCCCACTAAGGCCCGCGCGGAGGTCGAGAATCACCAGGGCGCAGGTCGGTGGTCGCGCCGCTGCGAGGCGTAAATGCCTCGTGATGCGCGTCTACTGGTGGTGCACGCAGGCCCCAAAACGAACACGCCCGCACTAGGCGGGCGTGTTGCGATCGATAGATGCTCCGATCAGTGCTTGTGTTCGGCTGCGGCCAAGTCGTCGATCAGGGTGAGCAACTGTGGTTCGCCGCCCGACATGCCGACGTCGGTGGTGTACTTGCCGTTGACCACAAAGAAAGGCACGCCCGCGACTTTATAGCGCTTGCTCAACTCATCCGCGCGGGCCAACTTGCTCTCCACCGAAAAAGAGCGGTAGGTCTTGTCAAAGTCGGCTGCACTGACCCCATTTTCCGTCAAGAATCGCTTCTGTAACTGCTCGGTTTCCTGTTCGTCACCCGTGCGCGAGACCAGCGGATTGTTCTTGACGTGGATCTCTCGGAAGGTCACCGAATGCAGTTGTTCGAGCTTGCCTAGCGCCGCAATCGTATAAAACAAGCGCGCGTGCGCTTTGTGCACGGGGCCCCACATTACTGGCACTCGGGTGAACTCCACGTAGGGAGCCTTGGTTTTGTTGCGCCACGCTTCCAGCGACGCGTCGATTGCGAAGCAATGCGGGCAGCCGTACCAGAACACCTCCACCACCTCGACTTTGTCGGGCGATGCCGAGGTCGGCTGCGCCGGCACGAGCGTGGCGTAGTTCTTGCCATCGATCCAACGCGAGGGGATCGCCGCAGCGACGGATGGGGTCGTGGCGGCAACTGCCGCGGCAATGGGCGAAAAGCCGGATGGCACGTCTGCCGTATCACTTTCTTCGGCCATACCGCTGGTTTTTTCACTCGCTCCGGTGGCGGCGTTATGCACGGAAATATGCGCAACCGTAGCGCGGTGCGCAACGCTGGAATGGCCCGCATGGCGCAGCATCCCGACGGTCGAAATGACCACCGTGAAGAGAGCGATCACGGCGATGCCCATCAGAAATTTCTTCATGGAGACTCCTCGTTTCGGCCGAGCCGGTGTTCGGCAATGCAGAACAACCCCTCACCCGCGATGCGGCTGAGGGGTATGGGTTTTAGCGCAGACCTTGCAGGTAGGCAGTCAGCGCTTTGATATCGTCTTCGGTCAGACGCTTGGCGATGTCATACATTAATTCTGCGCCAGTAGGCGTCCCTTTGGCGTTTGCCTGGTAACGAGCACGGGCTGCGTAATGCTGCAGTTGGGCGGTGACGTAGGCCGGTTGCTGTGCCCGCACCTGCGGCCAACGCGCCGGGCCATTGCCCCGTCCTTCGGGGCCATGACAGGCGGCACAGGCCGGAATACCGCGCGCCGGATCGCCGCTGCGGTACAACTTCTCGCCCGCCTTCCAGACCTCGCTGCCCGTCTCCAGGCCAACGAGCGTCTGTTTCTCAAAGTGGGCAGCCAGATCCGCCATGTCCTGTTCGGACAACGCAGCGGCCATGGGGTTCATCAGGGGCGCCACGCGGACACCTGACTTGAGTGCAGCCAGTTGCTCAACGAGGTATTCGTGGTGCTGGCCGGCGAGGCTCGGCCATTCGGGGTTCACGCTATTCCCGGTGGCGCCGTGGCAGGCGCCGCAGACGGCCGCCTTGGCGGCGCCGGCGTCGGCGTTACCGACCGCGCTGCTGGCGCGAGCGGGCATGGCGAGATGCAGGGCAATCAGGGAGGCGGCCAGGGTGGCCGCGGCAAGTCGACTCTTCATAGATCCGATGGCTCCGGTTGGGCAGTCGCTCGGCCCTGTTAGACTCCTAGGCCCAAGCGAACGCTGGATTCTACACGATGTCGGCTTTTCCCCATGCACACTACCTCGCGGGCGCCCATGAGCCGAACCAGTTCATCCCCGATACCGGGGCGGAAGTCTGCTTCGGCGGCCGTTCGAATTCCGGAAAATCGAGCGCGATCAATGCGATTACGCAACGCAATGGCCTGGCGCGGACCTCGAAGACCCCCGGACTGACGCAGCTGGTCAACTTTTTTGAGCTCGAGCCGGGCCGACGCCTGGTCGATTTGCCCGGCTACGGCTTCGCCAAAGTGCCGCGTCCCCTGCAAGAACACTGGAAAAAGCTGCTAGAGGCCTACTTTAGCAGTCGCTCGACGCTCAAGGCCTTGTTCCTGATTGTCGACGTCCGCCGCGGACTCGGTGAGCAGGACCTGCAGATGATCCAGTACGCCCGATCCTGTGGCCGGGCGGTACACGTGCTACTGACCAAAGCGGACAAGTTGACCCGTAATCAGGGCGCATCCGTGTTGGCTGGTGTGCGCCGGCAACTGGGAGATACTGCCACTGCCCAGTTACTCTCTGCGCCGAAAAAAACCGGTGTGGATGAGGCGCGCAAGGCGTTGAAGGCGTTTCTGAGAGAAAAAACCCCAGCGGGGGATGGGCCACCGCCGGGTTAGAGCAACAGTCCGGCCAGGGGTGGGCCGGACAAAACCCTGCCAAGGGAGTCGAGCAGGGTGCGTCTTGCAACGCACAGTGATTGAGACCGGGGTCTGTACTAAAAGTTCCGGTGCCCGCGTCAGAATTTTAGAAAACGCGCTAGTGTGCCTCGTCCCAATTGCGGCCGACCCCGACGCTGACCTCCAGGGGTACACGCAGCGCGGCGGCACCCACCATGAGGGTGGTGAGGCGCTCGCGCACCGAGTCGACTGCGCCTTCATCGACTTCTAACACGAGTTCGTCGTGCACTTGCATGATCAGCGTGGCCGGTGCCGCGCTGGTTTGAATCCACGAGTCGACCGCCAGCATTGCGCGCTTGATGATATCGGCTGCCGTCCCTTGCATCGGCGCGTTGATGGCTGCCCGCTCCGCGTATTGCTGCAACTGCTTGTTGCGAGCGCGGATGTCCGGCAAATACAACCGTCGACCCTCGACGGTTTCGACATAGCCCATCTCCCGCGCCCGCGCCCGCGTCTCGTCCATATAGCGACGCACGCTGGGGTAGCGATCAAAATAGCGGTCGATGTATTGCTGCGCTTCTGGGCGGCTGACGTCGAGACGTCCCGCCAACCCAAAGGCGGACATGCCATACATCAGCCCGAAGTTAATGGCCTTGGCTGCACGACGTTGTTCGCCCGTCACCGCTGATGGGATCACACCGAACATTTCTGCTGCGGTCGCTTCGTGGACGTCGCGCCCTTCGGCAAAGGCGCTCAGCAGACCGGTATCGCCAGATAGATGCGCCATGATGCGCAACTCAATCTGGGAATAATCCGCAGCCATAATGAGCCGACCGGCTGGCGCCACGAATGCTTGGCGGATACGACGGCCTTCCGGTGTGCGGATCGGTATGTTCTGGAGATTGGGGTCAGACGAGGACAACCGCCCCGTTGCGGTCACTGCCTGATGATACGAAGTATGGATGCGACCGGTCTTTGGATGTACTTGAGCGGCCAGCGACTCAGTGTAGGTGCCGCGTAATTTTGCCAGCCCCCGATACGCCAAAATCAATTTGGGCAGGGGATGCGTGCCGGCCAGTTCCTCCAGCACGTCTTCCGCCGTCGAGGGTTGGCCGGTGGGCGTTCGTCGCACCACGGGAATGGCGAGCCGTTCAAATAAGATTTGTTGCAGTTGCTTGGGCGAGTCCAAATTGAAGGGGCCGCCGGCCAGGGTGTGGGCTTCGCTCTCCAATTCGGTCAGTCGGCGCCCGAACTCATTGCCGAGTGCGCGCAGAAACGCGGGGTCGACCCGGACGCCGGTACGCTCCATGCGGGCCAGTACCCGGGCGACGGGCTGTTCGAGGGTTTCGTAAAGCGCCAACAAGCGCGGCTCTTGCACGAGTTTGCTATACAGCAGCGCATGCAGGCGCAGGGTAACGTCCGCATCTTCGGCCGCATAAGGCGCCGCCGTTTCAATAGGCACTTGATCAAAACTGATCTGCTTGGCGCCCTTGCCAGCGACCTCCTCGTATTTGACCGTGGTGGTGCCCAGATAGTGCTGCGCCAGCGAGTCCATGTCGTGCCGGGTGGCGACGGAGTCGAGGACGTACGACTCGAGCATGGTGTCGAAGCGCGCGCCTTCGAGTTGTATGCCCGCATTGGCCAGTACGTGGGTGTCGAATTTGCCGTGCTGTAACACTTTGATCCGTTGAGAATCTTCGAGCAGAGGTTTCAATTGACCCAATACGAGTTCGGCGGACAACTGGTCTGGCGCACCTGGATAACGATGTCTGATGGGTACGTAGGCCGCAATGCCAGGCGCCGTGGCAAAGGACACCCCGACGATTTCGGTGGTGATGTAGTCCAGCGAGGTGGTTTCCGTATCGAAGGCGAAGTGAGGCGCCGCCACAAGGCGGGCGATCCAGGACGCCAATTTTGGCTCGTCGCACACCGTTTCGTAGTGTCGGGGTGCGGCCAGCATCGCGGTGATTGCCGGGTCTTGCGGCGCCGCGGTGGGCGCGGCGGTATCGGTGCTCGCTGGTGGCGCCATGGGCGCAACGCCGGGATCCACGCCCAGTTCGCGCAACAGTCCACGGAATTCGAGGTCCCGGTAGAGCGCAGCTAGCAGGGTGGTATCCGCCGCCCGTAAGCGCAGATCCGCCGGCCCCATCGGCAGTTCGACATCGCAGCGGATCGTTGCCAGTTGTCGCGAGAGATCCAATTGCGCCAGATTTGCCCGCAGGCTTTCTCCGACTTTGCCTTCGATCTCGGCCGCATGCGCCACGATCGCATCGATGGATCGGTACTGCGCCAACCATTTGACAGCGGTCTTAGGCCCGACCTTGGGTACTCCGGGAATGTTGTCGGAACTGTCACCGATCAACGCCAGATAGTCGACTATTTGCGTGGGATCGACCTCGAATTTGGCGCGCACACCGTTTGCGTCCATCGCGCTCCCGGTCATTGTATTGACCAAGGTGATTTGGTCATCGACCAGCTGCGCCATGTCTTTGTCGCCAGTGGAAATGACGACCTGCATTCCGGCCGCCGCGGCGCGTCGGGCGAGTGTGCCGATCACGTCATCGGCTTCAACCCCTTCGATGCGCAGTAGCGGCAAACCAAGACCTTCTACTGCAGCCAGCACCGGAGCGATCTGTGACCGCAGGTCGTCTGGCATAGGGGGGCGATGTGCCTTGTACGCCTCAAATAAATCGTCGCGAAAAGTACGGCCGGGGGCGTCAAAAACAACGGCTATATGGGTGGGTCGCGTCTCGCGCAGAAATTTTTGCAGCATGTTGACTACCCCGAACACAGCGTTCGTGGATTCGCCGCGGGCATTTGCAAATGGCGGCAGCGCGTGGAAGGCGCGATACAGATAGGACGAGCCGTCGACCAGATACAGTCGTTCGGTGTCGCTCATTGGTGGCTGCTTGCAGGCGGCGTGAGCGGGCTGGGCAGCGCGACTTTCGGATGGGGGGCAGAAGGGCGCACGAGAGGGCCTTTATTGCCGCACGCGGCCAGACTCAGGGTAATCAAGCCAAGGGCAATCCGCACATAAATCTTCATACAGTGCTCCCACGTCGCTCCAATATTGCACTCGTCAGGCGCGAGACGGCGATCAGCTGACCGGTATCGTCGCGCAATTCAACCTGCCATACCTGACTACGCGCGCCTAATCGCAACGGTCGCGCCGTGGCCGTGACCGCGCCGGCTTTTGCCGAGCGCAGATGACTGACATTGATTTCCTGCCCCACTACACACTGTCGGGTCGCATCAATGCAGTGTTCGCCGGCGATGCCGGCCGTGATTTCTGCAAGTGCTGCGGAGGCGCCACCGTTTAATAGTCCGTCGCCCTGGGCAAGGGCGGCAGTAATCGGCATGGTGGCGGTCAGCGACTCGGTGTCGAAGTCGGTGATTTGAATGCCCAGGTGTCGGGCCAAGCCGACGACGTGGGTGCGGTTGATCTCGTGCAGATCGGGGGGGCGGGTCCAGATGCTCATGGCCGCGAGGCTACCCACCGGGCGGGCGTCCGTCCATGCCTGTCTCAAAGGCGTCTTGTGGCAGAGTATCCTTGGCGTTCCGGAGCCCCCGGCGCTTTTTGGGAGCGGGTCATGCAGGTCTCGGTACAGCTCGAGGATCGCTATGCGCTGGAGCGCGGCCGGGTATTGTTGAATGGCACGCAGGCCTTGGTGCGATTGCTGCTGCTGCAAAAGGCTCGCGATACCGCTGTGGGTTTGAATACAGCGGGTTTTGTCAGCGGCTACCGCGGCTCGCCGCTCGGCGGATTGGACCTGCAGTTGGCTGCAGCGCAGCGCCACTTGGGCGCCGCTGGCGTGCATTTTGAGCCAGGCGTCAACGAAGATCTCGCGGCGACGGCGGTCTGGGGTACCCAGCAGGTGGGCTTGTTGCCTGGGGCCCGCGTCGATGGGGTATATGCGCTCTGGTATGGGAAGGGGCCGGGGGTGGACCGTTCTGGCGACCCCATGAAGCATGGTAATCGGGCCGGAACATCGCCGAATGGCGGCGTACTTGTGGTCTTTGGCGATGATCATGGTGGAAAAAGCTCTACGGTATCGCACCAGAGTGATCCGGTGTTGGCGGCACACGGGCTGCCGGTCCTGTATCCGGCTACGGTGCAAGAATTTCTCGATTTGGGGGCCCATGGTTGGGCGTTGTCTCGCTACGCGGGGGTCTGGGTGGGCTTCAAGACGGTGAATGAGACCGTCGAGGCCACGGCCACGGTGGATGTCTCCCCGGACCGTTTGTCCATCATTACACCGGACGTGCCGACCCCGGCAGGCGGCATCCACATTCGGATTGGTTTTGATCCGCTGGGCGAAGACGTCCGGTTGCAACGACACAAAATTCCCCGTGTGTTGGCTTACGTGCGCGCGAATCGTCTGGATCGGGTCACTCACGGGCACGCCGCTCCGACGGGGCTCGGCATTGTCACGGCCGGCAAGGCTTGGTTGGACGTCGTGAGCGCCTTGCCGTTGTTGGGTTTGGGCGATGCCCGTGCGCTTGAGCGCGCCCGACTACGGGTCTACAAATTGGCCCTGATCAGTCCGCTGGAGCCCGAAGGCTTGGTCGAGTTTGCGCGCCACCAACACGAGATTCTCGTGATTGAGGAGAAAGTCTCGTTCGTTGAAACCCAGGCTGCGCGCGTGTTGTATGGCCTCGCCAATACCGAGCGGCCCGCGTTGTCCGGCAAAGTGGCCCCGGATGGCAGCCCGTTGCTGCCCTTGGATGTACCACTGGATCCACAGGTCATTGCCATCGCGATCGGCCGCCGCCTGCTTGCGGGTGGCCTCGGTGATGCGGACTTGCAGCAGCGTGTTGCGCGGCTAGAGGCAGAGCTGATCGAACTCGATCAGCGTGTTGCCGTGGGTTTGTCGCGCACCCCGTATTTTTGTTCGGGCTGCCCGCATAACACCTCAACGAAGGTGCCGGAGGGCAGCATCGCGTTCGGTGGTATCGGCTGTCACACCATGGCGCTATTCATGGATCGCCATACGCTGCCACCGACCCACATGGGCGGGGAAGGCGCGAACTGGATCGGGATGGCGCCATTTACCGCAGTGCCCCACGTCTTTCAAAATCTAGGGGATGGCACTTATTTTCACAGTGGGCTGTTGGCTGTACGCGCGGCCGTCACGGCGGGCGTCAACATCACTTACAAGGTTCTTTATAACGACGCGGTAGCAATGACAGGCGGTCAGTTGGTCGAAGGACACTTGTCGGTTGCCGAGATGACGCAGCAGTTGCGCGCCGAGCGCATCCAGCGCATTGCGGTGGTCAGCGATGACATCGAAAAATATGGGGATGAACCTGGCTTTGTTACTGGGACAACGGTACACCACCGGCGCGAACTGGAATCAGTCCAACAAGAATTGCGCGTCGTTCCTGGTGTCTCTGCGCTGATCTACGATCAGGTTTGTGCGACCGAAAAACGTCGTCGCCGTAAGCGCGGGCGGATGGTAGATCCGAATCGTCGCATGGTGATCAATCCGCTAGTTTGTGAGGGCTGTGGTGATTGTTCGAAACAGGCCAACTGCGTCTCCATTGAGCCACTGGAGACAGAATTTGGCCGTAAGCGGCGCATTGAGCAGTCCAGTTGCAACAAGGACTATTCGTGTGTGGAGGGGCTATGTCCTTCGTTTGTTTCCTTGACCGGTGTCCGGCCGGCGCGTCGTGCATTCAGCGTGCAGGCGCACGATCTGGCCTCGCTACCCGCGCCTACCGCGCTTACCGGTAATCGTTCTGTGTTGATCGCCGGTATTGGTGGCACGGGGGTGGTGACGGTGGGTGCGGTGCTGGCGATGGCGGCCCACCTTGAAGGGCTCGAGGCCAGCGTCTATGACATGACCGGCCTAGCTCAGAAAGGCGGCGCCGTTTTTTCGCACGTCAAAGTCGGGCCCGCCGGTCGCGGACCGGTCTCGCCACGTGTCGGTCCGATGGAGGCTGATCTTGTTCTCGGTTGTGATCAGCTGGTGGCGGCGTCGACCGAAGCGCTGCGCTGTATTGGGCGCGGTACAACGCAGGTCGCGCTCAACAAGCACCTCGTCCCGACTGCGCATTTTCAACTCAATCGCGACATTGATTTCCGCAGCGGTGAGCAGTTGGCGTGTCTTGAAGCCGCCGCCGGCGCTGATGCGGTACGTGGCCTGGAGGCGACCGGCGCCAGTGGCGTTCTGCTCGGCGACGCCATTGGCGCGAACACAATGCTGTTGGGCTTTGCTTTGCAGTTGGGCTGGTTGCCTGTTGGCCTTGTGTCGCTGCAGGAGGCGATTCGCCTGAATGGGGCCGCGGTCGATTTGAATCTCACGGCGCTCGCGCTCGGTCGACTAGCGGCGGCGGATCCAGATCGCTTCGCCGCTTTGCTCTCAGGCCGTATCCGACCCGCAGCGGTGGCGCCTGCGGACCGCGCGCAACGGGCGGCATTCCTTGTGGATTATCAGGACGCCGCGTATGCGGCGCGATATGACACCTTCGTGCAAGCGGTTGCGCAAAGAGAAGCGTCGGTTGCTCCGGGTTCGACGACGCTGACGCACGCGGTCGAAGTCAGTTACTTCCGCTTGCTCGCCATCAAGGATGAATTTGAAGTTGCCCGTTTGTTGACCGCCCCTGCGTTTGCGGCGCAGCTGGCCGCGGAGTTCGAGGGCGCACCGCGCCGCTCTTATCACCTCGCGCCCCCTTTGTTTGCGCGCAAAGACCCGATCTCGGGTCGGCCTCTAAAAATGGAATTCGGGCCTTGGTTCACGCCAGTGCTGCGCGGATTGGCAAGACTACGTTCGTTGCGGGGCGGCTTGCTTGACCCGTTCCGTTGGTCTAACGATCGACGACTGGATCGCGAATTGCTTACGCAGTACGAGGCGACGATCACTGAAGTGTTGGCAACACTCGATGGCGAGCGAATCGATTTGGCTGCTGCGATTGCGGCGTTGCCGACGACGGTGCGCGGCTATGGGGTCGTGCGCGAGCAGGCGGCGCACGCGATGCAGTCGCGACGCGAAGACCTACTGAAACAATGGCGGACGGAGCGCCGTTAAAGGCGCTCCGTTTTGGGGTCAGGGTTTAGCGCTCGCTAGTGAATGGATCATAGAGTCCCAGAACACCAGGCCCTGATAGTAAGACACCACCGGAATGCGTTCGTCGAGTCCATGCGAGAACGTCTCACTATCTTTCCAGAAGATGCTTTCGGTACCGTAGGTCGGAATGCCGTGGTTGCGGAAAACCGAGCCATCGGTGGCGTAAGGCACCTGTTCTGGGATTACCCGTACCGGTTCCCCGACCGATGTGGCCGCCGCCTTTTCAACGGCGGCGAGCACGTCGCTGCGTAACGGCGAGGGGTCTGATTGAATCGGCTCGTATTTGCGCGTGACACTGATCGATGCGCCGGCGAGTCGTTGCAAAGTGGACTGCACTTCATCGGGCGGAGTACCCGGGAAGATACGGCAGTTGATGGTGGCGGTGGCCGATTGGGGCAGCGCATTCTCGGCATGGCCGCCCTGCAGCATTGTCGCCACGCACGTGGTGCGCAACTTGCCGACATAGCCGCCGTCCCGTGATAAGGCGTCCGTCGCTTGCGCATCGTCGTGATGGGCAATGAATCGGCCCAGGTAGGTGGCGGTCTCGCCGCGTACCGTTTCACTGGCGGCCTTCAAGTCGGCTAGTGTCCAGTCATTCCAGCGCACCGGGAACGCGTAGCCCTGAATGGCCTTTAGTGCGGTGGCAAGATCATAGATCGCGTTGTCAGGACGAGGACGTGAACTGTGTCCGCCTGGGTTGGTCGCTACCAGAGAGAAGCCGACGGAATACTTCTCGGCGCCCTGCAGGAAATAATGCGATGGTTTGCCGGTCAATTCAGAAAGAACACCGCCGCCACCGTCACCGTTCAGTGCGAATTCCACGTCGACTAGATCTCGATGATTAACCACGAGATCTTCGATCGTCTCCTGTGCGGTTTCTTCGTCACCGCTGAATATGGCAATCAGGTCACGGCTGGGCACAAAACCTTCCTGTTTGAGCCGCAGCAGCGTGGCGCTGATCAAGGCTACTTCGCTCTTGATATCGAGCGTGCCGCGTCCATAGAAATAGCCATTCTCCTCGGTGAGCGTGAACGGATCTCGCTTCCAGTCGGAGCGGTTGGCTGCAACCACGTCCATATGGGCCATGAAGCCCAATGCTCGCCCACCCGAGCCGTCCCCGCGGTAGCGCACGACCAAGGAGGCGGTCTCTTTATAGGGGACGATGTGGATGTCGGCGTCGGCGAATCCCGCTTTGCGAAAACGATCCGCCAGATAGGCCGCGAGGCGAGGGACTTGGCCTTTGCCCAGCGAGGTCTCCATTTGCACGGAGGCTGCCAGTAACGCCCGCGCATCGGCTTGGGCCTGCGGCGACAGCGGTCCGATCGCCCAGCTGCTGGTCGGGGCCAAATAAATCGCAAAAACGAGTGCAAGGACAAGGCGCATGGGGGGATTCCTAGGGCAGACAGGTATCCGACTATAGCGAGGTTGAACCACTCCCGCAGACCGTGCACTCTGCGTTCTTCCAAAACGTCCTCGAGTTGTCATGAATACGCCGTTCCTTGCAGCCCTCGCTCGTGACCTGCCCCTGGGCACTGTGCTCGTCGGCGAGGACGTTGGTGCACGCCACCACTGCGACTGGACCCGCCGCAACCCCCATCCGCCGATCGCCGTGGTGCGCCCGGCGTCCACCGAGGAGGTCGCGACCACTCTCCGGCACTGTTATGCCGCGCGGCAGGCCGTAGTGGTGCAGGGCGGGCTTACCGGTCTGTCGGGTGGCGCGACGCCCCGGGGTGGCGAATTGGCGCTCTCGCTGGAGCGAATGACGGGGGTAGAGGCGCTGGATGTTGAGAGCAGCACGATGCAGGTGCGCGCGGGTACCCCGTTGGTGCTGATCCAGGAGGCGGCCGAAGCAGTGGGTTTGCAGTTCCCCCTGGACCTCGGCGGGCGGGGTTCCTGCACGATTGGCGGCAATATTTCGACCAATGCCGGCGGCAATCGCGTTATTCGCTACGGTATGGCGCGTGAACTCATACTGGGGGTCGAGGCAGTCTTGGCGGATGGCACGATCGTTTCGTCGCTCAACGCAATGCTAAAGAATAATGCGGGATATGACCTCAAGCAGTTGTTCATCGGCACGGAAGGGACGCTAGGCGTTGTCACGCGCGCTGTGTTGCGGCTGCACCCGGGTGCCCGCGAGCGCCTGACGGCCTTCGTGGCAGTCGACTCGTTCGATGCGCTGGTCGCTCTGCTGGTGCGCATGCGCCGCGCGCTCGGCGGGCAACTGTCCTCGTTTGAGGCTATGTGGTCGGATTATTACGAGTTCGCATTCCAGGCCCTGCTGCCTGGCCCGCGTCCTTTTGCGCAGCGCCACAGCCACTACGCGCTCGTCGAAATGGAAGCGTTTGACGTCGCGGCCGACCGCGGGCGCCTCGAAGAGGCTCTGGCCGACGCGCTGGCCTCGGGTGTCGCTGCCGACGCGGTTCTGGCAAGTTCGCTGAGCGAGGCGAACCGGCTATGGACGGTACGTGATTCGGCCGGGCAATTAATCCCGACTTTGCCGCACCCGGTTTCTTATGACGTCTCGATGCCGATCGCCAAGATGACGGACTATTTGGCGCAGGTATCACAGCGTGTCACCGGCTTGCTCGGCAAAGAATCACTCTGGGTCTTCGGGCATTTGGGCGATGGCAATTTGCATGTGATCACGAATTTGCGCGACGCGAACGATGCGGCAGCCTCTGACCGGGCGGTGTATGAGCCGCTCGCGGGCTTCGGCTCGGTCTCCGCGGAACATGGCATCGGCGTGCTCAAGCGCGACTGGCTGCACGCTTCGCGTAGCGAGGCCGAGCGTGGCCTGATGCGGCAACTCAAATCGGCCCTCGATCCGCAGGGCATTCTCAATCCAGGGCGAGTCATTGGATGAAATTACATACTTTTTGGCGCAGTTCTGCCGCTTACCGCGCTCGTATCGCATTGGGGCTGAAGGGCCTCGGCTACGAGAGCGTGGCCCACCACCTAGGTCGTGGCGAGCAGGCAGCTGCCGCCTACACGGTGCTCAATCCGCAAGGCCTGGTGCCGATGCTCGAAGACGATGATTTCGCGCTTGGCCAGTCATTGGCAATCATTGAATACCTCGACGAAATGTACCCGCAGCCACCGCTGTTGCCAGCGACTGCGCGAGGCCGTGCCACGGTGCGTTCCCTGGCCTTGGCGATCGCTTGTGATATTCACCCGCTCAATAATCTTCGGGTTCTACATTACCTGCGGTCCCACTTAGGTCAGGAAACGACAGCGGTAGATACCTGGTACCGGCATTGGATCGGCACTGGTTTTGCCAGCCTGGAGGCATTGGCCCGTCAGCACAGTGGCGATGAGGCCCATCTGTATGGGCGCACGGTGACGCTCGCTGATGTGTGCTTGGTTCCGCAGATGTACAACGCACGCCGTTTTCAGTGTGATTTGACGGCATTTCCTACCCTAGTGGCGATCGATGCCGCGCTGCAGGCCTTACCGGCCTTTGCCGCGGCCGCGCCCGCGCGCCAGCCTGATGCGGAGTGACTCCGGTGGGTAAGTCGGCGATACTCGATAAGCTTGACTGCCTGTTGTGCCCAAAAGAAATCATAAACGGGGAATCCGAATCATGAAGACACGTGCCGCTGTAGCGTTTGCCGCTGGTAAACCGCTGGAAGTGATCGAAGTTGATCTGGAAGGCCCGCGTGCGGGCGAAGTTCTCATTGAGATCAAAGCCTCGGGCGTCTGTCACACCGACGAGTTCACGCGTTCGGGTGCTGATCCGGAAGGTCTGTTTCCAGCCATCTTCGGCCATGAAGGCGCAGGGATCGTGGTCGACGTGGGCGCCGGTGTGAAAACGGTCAAGCCGGGCGATCACGTCATACCGCTGTATACGCCCGAGTGTCGCGAGTGCAAAAGCTGCACCTCCCATAAGACCAACCTGTGCACAGCGATCCGCGCAACGCAGGGCAAGGGTGTGATGCCGGATGGCACCAGTCGCTTCTCCCTAAACGGAGAGATGGTGCACCACTACATGGGGTGCTCGACGTTTTCCAATTACACGGTGCTGCCGGAAATCGCGCTCGCGAAGATCCGTGAAGATGCCCCGTTCGAAAAAGTTTGCTATATCGGTTGCGGCGTAACCACGGGCATTGGTGCCGTTATCAATACCGCAAAGGTGGAGCCGGGCGCGAATGTCGTGGTGTTTGGCCTCGGTGGGATTGGCTTGAACGTGATCCAAGGCGCTCGTTTGGCAGGCGCCAATAAGATCATCGGCGTGGACATCAATCCGGCTCGCCAAGAACTGGCGACCAAGTTTGGTATGACGCACTTCGTGAACCCCAAGGAGGTCGAAGGCGATCTCGTCCCCTATCTGGTCGCGTTGACGGATGGCGGTGCTGATTACTCGTTCGAGTGCGTCGGTAACGTCAATTTGATGCGCCAAGCGCTGGAGTGCTGCCATCGTGGTTGGGGTGAATCCATCATCATCGGTGTGGCCGGGTCCGGTCAGGAAATCAGCACGCGTCCGTTCCAGTTGGTCACCGGTCGGGTCTGGAAAGGAACAGCATTCGGCGGTGCGCGCGGTCGTACCGACGTACCCAAGATTGTCGACTGGTATATGGATGGAAAAATCCAGATCGATCCGCTGATCACGCACGTGATGCCGATCGAAAAAATCAACGATGCGTTTGCTCTGATGCACTCTGGCGAGTCGATCCGTTCGGTCGTGACGTTTTAATGCGATGACGATCGAGACGCTTTCGGAGCAGAGTAGTTTCGGTGGTCGGCAAGGCTTCTACCGTCACCACAGCCAAGAAACGGGCACCGCGATGCGTTTCGCGGTTTATACACCGCCGCAGGCGGCCACAGCACCGGTGCCGGTGCTGTGGTTTCTTGCAGGGCTGACTTGCACGGAAGAAAATTTTACGGTCAAGGCGGGCGCACAGCGCGTGGCCGCAGAGCTCGGTCTGATGTTGGTGGCGCCGGACACTAGTCCGCGCGGCGAGGGTGTCCCGACGGATCCAGAGCATGCGTATGACTTCGGACTCGGTGCGGGATTTTACCTCGATGCGACCGAGGCCCCTTGGTCGACGCACTACCGGATGTACTCCTATATCACCAAGGAGTTGCCGGCCCTCATCGGCGCGCATTTTCCAGCGGATATGGCCCGGCAGGGCATTACGGGGCACTCGATGGGCGGACATGGGGCCCTGACGATTGCGTTGAAGAATCCCGATACGTTTCAATCGGTCTCGGCCTTTGCGCCTATTGTGGCGCCGTCTGAGGCGCCCTGGGGCCAGAAGGCTCTGGGGCTTTACCTAGGCGCGGATCGCGCGCGTTGGGCTGAATACGACGCCTGCGCCCTTATACGCGCAGGCTGCCGGGGGCCCCTGCTGCTGGTCGATCAAGGCGAAGCGGACCCGTTTCTTGCCAAACAATTGCAGCCAGAACGGCTCGAAGATGCATGCGCGCAAGCTACGCAGCCGTTGCTGCTGCGCCGCCAGCCGGGCTACGACCACAGTTATTACTTCATCGCCTCGTTCATCGAGGACCATTTGCGTTGGCACGCGCAGGCCTTGCGCGCCGACTGACCCAAGGCGCGTGAGGCGCCTTGCGATTACTCGCAGCCCTTGCCTACTTCTTGCCGACGAGTTGCTCGCCCACACGACGGTAAGCCTCGCGGAAGGGGATGCCTTCATCGACGACGAGTCGGTTGGCTTGCTCTGCGGCATGAATCGATGCATCTAACCGGATGTTTTCGGCACAAAACGTCACCCCGACCAGTGCTGCGGGCAGGATATCTAACGTTGCGATTGCCAGATCGATACCGCGGAAGAGCGGCGCCTTCAGCAATTGCAGGTCCCGTTGATAGCCGGACGGAAGTTTGGCCATGATGCCAAGCGCCTCGACCAGATACGCCTGTGCCGACATGCTGCGTCCACGAATCAGCTCGAACACATCCGGATTGCGCTTCTGAGGCATGATCGAAGAGCCCGTCGTAAATGCTGTGGGCAGCGAGACGAACGAAAATTCCTGCGTATAAAACAGCAGCAGATCAGCCGATAGCCGACCCAGATCGGTCATCAGCAACGCGATTTCAAACAGCACCTGAGACTCGGCCTTACCGCGGGACAGTTGCACTGCTGTCACCGGCTCGTGCACGACGGGAAATGCCAGATGATGCATCGCCGACTCGCGGTCCAATGACAAGCCGGGCGTGCCGTAGCCGGCCGCCGAGCCGAGCGGGCTCTTGCCTATACGCCGCTGCGTACTCTGCAGTCCCTCGGCATCGTCGTGCAATTCCGCGGCGAAGCCTTGCGCCCAGAGCGCCACGGAGGACGGCATGGCTTGTTGCATATGGGTATAGCCTGGCAACGCCAACTCTGCGTGACGGGCGGCCAGCGCATGCAGTGCCTCTGCCACGCCGAGCGCGCCGTGGCGCAGGGCCTCCACCGCATCGCGTAGGTACAAGCGTAGCGCCGTCAACACCTGATCATTGCGCGAACGGCCCAGATGGATACGGCCACCCACTGGGCCGACTTTTGCGGTCAGCAAGCTTTCAATCGCCGTCTGTCCGTCCTCTTGTTCGAGAGTTATTTGCCACTCGCCTCGCGCATGGGCCTCACCGATCTCGGTCAGCGCGCGCGTCAGCGTGTGTAAGTCTCCCTCTGTCAGCAATCCTGCGGCGTGTAGGCCAACGGCATGCGCAATGGACCCCTGCACGTCGTAGGCGACCAGCCGGTCATCAAGCGCATGATCCTCGCCTGCCGTGTAGCTAAGGACCCGCGCATCCAAGGGCGCGCCTTTGTCCCACAGGCGACTCATGCAGAGACCTCGGGCTGTTGCTCAGCGGCTGATAGCGCGCGCACATCAGACACAATCAGCGTGCCCAAGCCTTCGTTCGTAAATACCTCGGCGAGCAACGCATCGACCGACTTGAATGAAATCACATGCACGCGGCGCACGCCGCCGCGGATAGCGGCCTCGATGGCGTTGGCCTTCGGCATCATTCCGTCAGCGAAGCTACCCGCAGCTTCGAGACGCTTGAGCCCAGCCAGGTCGGTGTACGACACCAGAGTGGACGGATCAGAAAGATCCTCGAAGATGCCCGCCGCGCCGGTACATAGCAGCAGCTTTTCAGCGTCCAGTGCGGCGCCAATGTTAGCGGCCACGGTGTCGGCGTTTATATTCAACACGTGTCCGTGTTCATCGCACGATAGCGGACTCACGATCGGCATATAACCGGCATCGAGCAGCTTCAGTAGTACATCGGGCGCAATGGACTCGACGTCGCCAACCTGCCCGTAGTCGATAGTCTTGCCGTCCGCACGGCCCACGGGTGCGCGCTTGTGCGCTTTCACCAGGCCACCGTCGACGCCGGAGATGCCAACGGCGTTAATGCCGAGCTCGCGGCAGATGGTAAGCAAGCGGGTATTCAGCAGGCCGTTCAGCACCATGATGGTCACTTCGAGCGTTTTTTCATCGGTGACTCGACGGCCATCGACCAGTCTTGGCTCGACGCCGAGTGAGCGCTGCATGTCATCGACCTGCGGGCCACCACCGTGCACGAGCACAACCTTGATGCCAACTTGATGCAGGATTGCGACCTGCTCTACGAGTGACCGGGTCGTTGCTTCGTTGGCGAAGATGCCACCGCCAACCTTCACGACGAAGACCTTGCCTTTGTACATTCGGATGTAAGGCGCGGCGTTACGCATTGCGCGGATGGCGGCAGCTTGTTCGGGACGATAGTTCATGCGCGGGGCTCCGGGAAAGCAAATAGAGGCAGAGATGAGGATCAGGCCAGTAGGCGGTGCAGAACTGCCATCTGTACGACGAGGCGGTTATGCGCCTCTTGTAGGACGACGCTGCGTGGTCCGTCGAGCACTTCGTCTGCGACGGCTACGTTGCGGCGTACTGGCAGGCAGTGCATCAGGCGACAGTCAGCGGTAGCGCCGACAAAGGTCTCTGCGGTGACTTGCCAGTCACCGAGAGTGGCACGCAGCGCGGCATCGACGGCGGCATCGCCGTACGCGCTCGTGCAACCCCACTCCTTGGCATAGAGGATCTGGGCGCCTTGCATCGCGTCGGTGCGGTCGGTGGTTTCCGTCACGGAACCGCCAGATTGCGCAGCGGCCACGCGGGCGCGCGCCATGATGGCTGCAGGCAGCGCAAAGCCGTCCGGTCGCGCCACGACGACATCATGGCCTCGCAGCGCGGCCATGTGCAGTGCTGCGGCGGGCACCGCGAGCGGTAGCGCTCGTGGGTGGGGCGCCCAGGACAAGACGAATTTTGAGCGCGGCGCAATTGAAAGGTCGTTTAGCGTCTTCCAATCCGCTAAGGCCTGACACGGATGGTTGATTGCCGACTCGAGATTGATGAAGGGCTTGTCGACCAGTGCTGCCATGGCCTTGAAGGTCGTGTCGGCGCAGTCTGCCGCCAGGTCCTTGCCGTCCGCAAAGGCGCGGATCGCGAGGGCGTCGCAGAACGAGGCGAGCACGGGCAAGCCTTCACGGATGTGTTCGGCAGCGCTGCCGTCCATGCGCACACCTAACCGAGTCTCTAGACCCCAGGTGCCTTGACCGGGTGTGATGACAAAGGACGTGCCGCCAAGGCGGGCCATGCCGGCTTGAAAGGAGGCCAGCGTGCGCAGCGACGGATTTAGAAAGACCAGGCCCAGAATTTTCCCTTGTAAGGCACTCGGCTCGGGGTGGCTCTGCAGATGGTTCGCTAGTCCGATCAAGTCCTCGACTTCTGCGCGCGTGAAGTCGGCAAGATCCAGGAAACGAGAGAGGCTCATGCTGCAATCTCCGCAAGAGCCTGCGCGAGGAGATCGACGTGGGCGGTTTCGAGCGTAAATGGAGGGAGCAGGCGGATAATATGTGGATCGGCAGCCGTGCCCGCGAAAATATTTTTTTGCATCAGCTCTTTTTGAATTTCCTTGGCCGGGCGCGTGGTGCGCAAGCCCAACAACAGGCCGGCACCCTGTACGTCGACCACGGGGCCTACGACACAACGCTCCTGGATCACGCTCGAAATATGACGAACATTTGCAAGCAAGTCCTCAGACTCGATGATGTCGATCACCGTCTCGACAATGGCGCAGGCCAGTGGCCCACCGCCGAAGGTGGTGCCCATATCCTCTACACGCAGTTGGGATGAAACGGCTTTGGATAGCAGCATGGCGGAAACGGGGAACCCTGCGCCGAGCGCCTTGGCAGTGGTCAGAATATCGGGCGTCACGCCCGCACGATTCGCCCCGAAGGGATGACCGGTACGACCGACGCCGCATTGCACTTCATCGAAGATCAATAACGCGCCGACCGCATCGCAGCGCCGACGCAGGGCGACTAGTACCTCAACCGGGACGTCATAGGCGCCAGCGAGGCCCTGAACAGGTTCCACGATGACACAAGCCGTGTTGTCATCGATCCCGGCCACCGCGGCATCGGCGTCGCTGCGCGACACCCAACGCACATCGAAAGGCGCTTGCGGAAAACCATACCATTTGTCCCGTGCGCCGTAGGTGACGGCGCCGGCGGCAGCGGTGCGTCCATGCCATCCCTGTTCGAGGGCCACAGCGGTGCGTCGACCGGTCAGCCGGAAGGCAATGCGTAGCGCATTTTCATTGGCTTCAGCGCCCGAGTTCACAAAGAAAACATCCGGTAGATCCAAACCGGAGAATGCGACGAGCCGAGTGGCTGCGCGTTCACGGATCTCCATCGGAATGGCATTAGTTTGAAACTGCACTGCGCGCGCTTGGCGCTCGAGCGCCGCAATCCAGCGCGGGTGCCCGTAACCGAGTGCGGCCACGGCATGTCCACCGTAGTAGTCGAGAATGCGTCGGCCATCGCGGGTCGTCAGCCAAACGCCCTCAGCTGCAACGATCTCCAGTGGGTACTGGGAAAACACTTGAGCCAAGTGGCTGTGTGCAGAGGTAATCGTCATTAAGAACTCCGCGTGGATACTCAGGTCCAACCGGCCGACGGGGCCGTCAAGCCCAGCGTCTGGTCCCAGCCATACAGGCGATTCAGCCACTGTATGGCGCCACCAGCGGCACCCTTGGTGAGATTGTCAAGCACGCTCATCACGGCCAAGGATTGGCCGTCGGTGCTGGCGGATAGCTGTGCGTAGTTGCTGCCGATGATGTCCTTCATATGCGGCGCATCAGCCAGCACACGCACAAAAGGCTGATCGGCATAGAAACTAGCCAGCGCTTCACGCACGCCGGCACTGGAGAGTGGCCGCAAGAGTCGGGCCTGCGTTGTGGCGTGGATGCCGCGCGCAAATGGACCAGAGTGCGGCACGAAGTGCAGTTGCGTGGTGCGGCCGGTGAGTCTCTCCACGATAGCGGAGACTTCTGGCGCATGGCGATGTGCCAACGCACCGTAACTGTACACGTTGCTATGGCGACGCGGATGGTGGGTCCCTTCGATGGGCGCACGGCCAGAGCCGGTACTGCCGGTGATGCCGCTGACATAGAACTCAGGTGCAACCAAGTCCAGTGCTACCAGAGGAACTAGGGCGAGCAGCATGGCGGTTGCGAAACAGCCTGGATGCGCAACGTGTGGCGTTGTGAGTGTGGGTAAATGCTCGGGTACTGCGCAGGTAAACTCTTGCAAGCGACTGGGTGCCCCATGGGGGTGCTTATAGACGGCTTGGTACGCATCAGCGCTTGCGAAGCGATAGTCCGCAGAAATGTCCACCACGCGAGGTTTTGTACCCGCGGTGGTAGCCACTGACAAAAGACGATCGATCAGCGCAGCAGAAATGCCATGCGGGGCTGCTGCCAGTACGGCCAGATTCGGTGTGGCAGCGACCAACGACTCGGTGTCTTCTACAGACAGGTAATTGGTATCTGGATAGGCGACCGCCAGATGCGGAAAGGCCGCCGCCACCGGTTCGCCAGGTTTTGAGTCAGACAGAATGCCGGCAAGATGCAGTTGCGGATGGCCGGCGATTAGGCGGAGTAATTCGCCGGCCACGTAGCCGGTACCGCCGAGTACCAGAGTCGGGATACGAGCCGTTCCACTCACGTGGGCTTTACCGGAAATTTTTTCGCCAACCCGACCGTTGCGATCAAATGGTCGCCAAGTTCAGCGCCTGAGGTGATGGCATTGATCGCTGTGACGTTTATCTGCTCTTGGATGATGTCGATTCCCACCTGGTTATCGGTCGAGGGGCCGGTGACCGCGGCAGGCTCGATGCCGAAGCGTTCGCGTAGCAACTTGACCCCGCCCCATGCTGCCACTGGGTCATTTGCTGAAAGGACGACGGCGGTGAGTGTGCTGCGGATATCTGCTGCAGAAAGAATTGCCTCGACGCCATAGGCGCCGAGCAGACCATCGCCTAGCTCAAAGACGATCACGTCGGGTTGGTCTATGGCCATCGCAGTCAACATCGCACGCGTCAGCGCAGGACCCACGGCCGCGGTCGTCGTGCCGATGCCGAAGTCGGTGAAGATCATGGTCTTGCGAGCGCCCGAATCCTCAAACGCCAAAATATCGCGGCGTAAGGAGACGCCAGTTGCTTTGAATGCGTGCACGGCGAGGCCGCGGTGGCGCATACGGGCGATCATCGAGCACGCGGCAGCGGTCTTGCCGGCCTCCATGCAGGTGCCGGCGAGGGCGATGACCGGCACCCCCTGCGTGTCCACCGTCACATTGTGATCGAGTGGACGGTAGCCGATGCGGGCGGGCAGACCGATCCGTTCGCCTAGGTAGGGGAAGTGCAGCACCACACCCAAGACACGGCAATCAAATGGCCGGCCCTTGTCGGGATTGGCGGAATCGCACACGCCGAGGACACCACCGATGTTGAGCATCTGAATGATGTCACCGGGCTTTAGTGATGCCGGCACATGTCCCGAATAGCCGAACAGCGCTTTGCGATGGCCCAGCGCGCCGACGACGATGTCACCTTTGGTGACCTTCGCCATACGACCTGAGGTCAGTTCGAGGGTGTTGTAAGTGTTCTTGTTGGTGAGCACTTCGACCACCACGACGACGCCTTCTTCGCAGGGAATGTCGGCGGCAACGCGTAACTCGTGCTTCAGCCCGAGCGCTTGCGTAATGGAGGCGATTTTGTCGACGACGATGGACTTCACGTTGTGACTCCGGCCTGCTGGCCTGCACGGGTGTGGAACATGCCCGTTAGGGCTAACATTTTGGAATAGCCCAGCGCATCGGCAGGCGACCATTCGCCAGCCGCTTCACCGTAAACTCCTTTGGAGGCAGCCATCAGCGACCAAGGCGACGTGACCCCCTCGACAAAGCAACTGCCGGGGCGAAACAGTACCTTCACCGTTCCGGTGACGCGTGCCTGCGACGACACGAGCAGGGCTTCAATGTCACGGCAGACCGGATCCAGATGGTGCCCCTCATGCACGAGGTCGCCATAAGGGGCGGCCACTAGTTCTTTGACGCGCGATTGGCGCCCAGTGAGTACCAGTTTTTCCAGTTCGCGATGGGCGGTGATCAACACTTCCGCAGCGGGGGCCTCGAAGGCCACGCGACCTTTGGTGCCGATTACAGTGTCACCCAAGTGGATGCCGCGTCCGATTCCGTACGGTGACGCCAAGGTCTCGAGTTGCTCGATCAGTGTGACTGGATCTAATGCAACCCCATCGAGTGCGGTGGGTACGCCCTGCGTGAAGCCAATGGTATGTTGTTCAGGGGTCTTCGGCGTGGTGAAGGCGTCGCGAGTCAGCACCCAGGCGGAGTCGGGGATGCTGCCGTCGGAGGTAAGCGTTTCCTTGCCACCGATGGTCACGCCCCACAGCCCGCGATTGACTGAATAGGCTGCCCCATAGGATGGGATCGGCAGCTGGCGCTCTTCGAGGAACGCCAGTTGCTCTGGGCGTTTGAAGGCACGATCACGCACCGGCGCGAGAATCTCCAGGCCCGGTGCGAGTGTGCGCAGTGCGACCTCAAAGCGCACCTGATCGTTGCCCGCCGCGGTGCAGCCATGGGCTACCGAGGTGGATCCGAGGGATTTCGCCATCTCGGCGATCATCTGGGCCTGCAGTACCCGTTCGGCGCCGACGCAGAATGGATACATCTGGCCGCGACGGGCATTGCCGATGAGTAGATAGCGCAGCACACGATCGAAGTACGGACCCTTGGCGGCGACGATGTGGTGCTCGATCGCGCCCAATGCTTTGGCGCGTACGGCCAGCATCGCCGCAGCGTCAGCATCGATACCGCCGGTATCGACGGTGACGGTGATTACGGGGCGTCCATAGGTCTCTTTGAGCCAAGGCACGCAGAAGGACGTATCAAGACCGCCGGAAAAAGCGAGCAGGATCGGTGTAGTGCCTGGATTTGTCGTGGGCATAAAGGCGGCCTCTAGCGGCGAGCGAGTGAATGGAGTCGATCGATGAACGCGCGCTGGCCGGCCTCGTCGAGGTTGGCGACGAACACGGTGTCATCACCTGAAATGGTGCCAACGACCTCCGGCCAACGCGCCTGATCGATCGCGAGCGCGACGGATTGCGCTGACCCGACCGTGGTTCTAACGACCGTGAGATTAGGCCCCGCCGTTAGTGCGGCAACCACGAAGGCGGCGACGGCACTGAATGCGGCCGCGGGCGCGGGCGTTTCGCCGGGCAAGACGTACCGATCGCCGACTTTGGCTACACCCAAGTCACGTAGGTCCCGGCTCACGCTAGATTGCGTGACCGCATAGCCGGCCTGCTGCAGACGGCGGACCAAGTCCGCCTGTCGGCCAACCAAACCCTCGCGCACGATGCGCAGTAGCGCCTCGCGCCGTTCTTCGTGAGCGCGATGCATGCCGGGGCTGTGAAAGCTAAGGTTTTGCATAAAGTTGCAACATAGTTGCATAAATATGCCAATGTGACAAGGCCTAAGGCGGTGGTATGTCCTGGGCCTCATCCAATGTCACGAGCACTCGTCCGGTCGGGATGCCGGTGGGTCCGTAGCTGGTCTCCTCGACCCAGCCCCCTCCGCTGTGCTGCAGGACGCAGACGGTGGTGGAGCGTGTGCCATAGTCGGGCTGCACGATAAAGGCGGGTGACAGTCGGCGTTCGAGGGCAATTGGTAAGCCGGTGCTCGGCAAGAGGGCGTCCGGCGTCTCGCGACGGTCCAGTAACGTCTCTCTCAAGCCCTTGGCATCACAGCCCGCTGCAAGACTGCGGCGCAAGGCGTCCGTGCCCGCAATTGCTTTGGGCCAAAGGCTGTCGTGGGCGCCATTGCCGAGCGCGTGGTACCCCGGCGTGAGGCGATGGATGCCCTCTGGATTTTGGTTTGAGTGCAGCCAGACCCCTGACCGATCACCCAAGAGTAGGTTGTAGCCGGCATAGCGAGTTGCTACCGACTGTAGCGAAGTGAGAAACGCCAGCGGCGACTGCGCAGAGGCAAGGTAGGCAGGAATCAGTTCGCCGCGTGACGGGGCTTGTGGCGGTGCCGTGTAGCCACGCAGGTTGGTGACGACACCAAAGCGCCCTTGCCGATCGACGGCAAACCAAGTGCCGCCGGCTTCTAGGTCTTGTCCGGCTAGTAGGGCGGGCTGTTGCCACCAGCTAAGCGCTCGGGTACGTCGCAGGTGAAACTCATCGCGATTGCCCACCAGCACGAGTCGCTCAGGCTCGCTCTCGGACAGTCTCAGCACGACTAGGCACATCGCTCAGGCCAGCCCGGCCGCGCATAGATTGCGATCGCTGTGCACGGGCCGCAGGACGTGAACTTGCGGTGCAGTCAGACCCCGTGGCGTCCTGCGTATGCAGGCGGTATCCGTACGCGTCACGACCGCATCGGCCACGGTGGCCCAGTGCGTAGCGATGAACCGGTTTGCGTGTAGAACCAGTCCTCTATTAAGCGAAACGAAATCGAGCTAGAGGGTGGTAAGAGAACGGCGCCTGAACCGATGTCCTGAATGGAAAAGAAACGTGCATCTTCCAACTCCCCATCGGGGCATAGCACCGTGCTTGTAGTCGCTCGCGCCTGGAAACCCAGCATGAGCGACGACGGAAACGGCCACGGTTGGGAGGAGCGATAACGGACCTGGTCGACCTCAATGCCCGTTTCTTCGCGGACCTCGCGCACGACGGCGTCCTCTAGGCTTTCACCGGGCTCTACGAATCCCGCGATCGTGGAATACCGACCCGTAGGCCAATTGGCCTGCCGGCCAAGAAGGGCGCGATCCCCATCCACCGCCAGAACGATGATGGCCGGGTCGATGCGTGGAAAAGCCGCATGACCACAGCCAGCGCAGCGCATGACGTGGCCCCCGTCTCCGGCCACCGTCAGTTCCCCACAAGCGCCGCAGTAGCGATGGCGGGAACGCCAGTAGAACAAGGCACGGGCGTAGGCCAGCAATCCGGCCTCATCCGGTGGCAATAGGCCGCCGATGCCGCGCAGGTCAGCGAATCGGTGCGCGTCTCCCAGAGCTGGCACCTCGGTACCGTCCGCTTCGATGGCAAAGACCGGGTGCCCGCGAAAATGCCCCAGAAAGATCCCCTCGGGATCGCTCGCGCTGTCCGGTCGTGTCCTCAAAAGGGCGGCATTGGGCGCGTCGCCGACGGTCACCAGACTTTGCAGACTCCAGACTAAAAGCCACCGCGCCAGCGGATCGGCACGCCACATGGCCAATTGGGCCGCATCGGCGCGGACACTACTGGCCCGATCGACGTAGGGACCGGCGTAAATATTGGGGTTCTGGGCTGTCATGGCGGTTGTCCGCCGGGATTCTAACGCGGCCGGTGGCAAGGGGCGTGGCCAACGCGGCAGGATTACTGCTGCCGCCCCATTCGTCTTCGCACAAAGGGCAATGCGGCGGCATTCGCCGTTGTGTGTCGATGATCGTAAAGGCACTACAGGCGCCACAGCAGCCCGGACGTAGATCGGTGCCGCGTTGCAACGCCTCCAGCAGGTAGGCCCCGTGCTCGAAGGTAATCCCAACGCCGAGGCCCAGTTGTAGGTACGTTTCGTAGGCCTCGCAGAAGAGTTCGGCCCACGCGGGGGAGGGGCCGGCGGGACCGACCCGCGCCGTGTCGGCCCGGAACAGACCGAGCAGCGCGTAGAGCCCGCCTAAGGCAGCGGCCTGACGCCGCAGGTCTGCGTTGCGCAGGAAAAAAGCGGACTGCCGCGGCGGCTTGCCCCGGTGGCGTCGGGCCATCGCCCCCGCATCGCAGACATATTGACGGTGCAGTTTGCGCACCCGGTCCGCCGTTAGACCCGTCCAGGACTGGATTGTGGCCGTTCGTGCCTCGTGCCGAATCATGCGCATGGCAAGGTCGAGGCGGAGTTGATCTCGGTGATAGCGGTCGTCGGTGATGCGCATGAGGGGGCTATGCCTAAGTGTTTTTTTGGTAGTATCTAACCAAAATCAAACAACAGCAAGAGGGCGGAACCACATGGACGGAGACTTTTTGCCAACGCGGACTGGGGCCGCTCGTGAGCTGCCAACGGCCCGTCGGCCGGTATTGGAACCGTCACTGATCGAGGCGGTTTGTGCTGCAAACGCCGCTTTTCTCGATGAGCTTGCCTCGACGGCAGGCTGCGCCGGGGCTTTAGGTGGTTTGCTGCCTGCGCCGGTGATGGCAATGCTCGTCGGCCTGGATGGAAGCGAACGCCGTCGGGCGGCGGCGGTGCCCTTTACCCTGTTCTCGCTGCGGTTTGCTGACGCCCCGTATTGGCGCAGCCTGATTGACGCGCCCCCCACGCTGTCGCGTCGCGCGCTGCAGGGGGAAGGAGTTGCGCGTACGGCGATATTTCTAGCCTGGCACCTCGTACAGGCGCGTCCGGCTACCGCTGGCCTCGCCATGGGCATGTCTGTGGAGGTCTCGGCCCTTTACCGAGCGCTGCCTTTGTCACAATTGGAGAGACTGGGGTCCCCCTGCTCTGCTGTCCTGGCGCCACGTTGGCCCACGCATGGACCTTTCTGGGCGCGCCTTCTTGCTGCTGCACGCTCTCGGGCGGCGCAGGAACGCGCCCGTTTCTTCGGTATGCAGCTCCTGGCTGGCGAATGCCTAGCCGACGCGCCAGCGCGCCCGGTGGTACGCTTGTCATCTAGGCGCCCTGTTCGCCTCAGTTGAACACCGCGAGTTCGCGCCGTACGCTGCGGACTTGCCTTACACACCGAGTGCGTCGGTGATGCGGAGTCCTGTGCAAGCTTTGTCGATTCGTAATCTACGCAAAACTTATGGCAACGGCGTTGAAGCGCTGACCGGCATAAACCTCGATGTGCCCGAGGGTGAATTCCTCGCGCTGCTCGGTCCGAATGGGGCCGGTAAAACCACTACCATTGGCATTGTGACGTCCTTGGTTAACAAGACCTCGGGTACCGTCGAAGTCTTCGGTCATGATCTAGACCATGATCTGGCCGGCGCCAAATCTTGCGTCGGCATCGTTCCGCAGGAAGTGAACTTCAACCAGTTTGAAACAGCAGAATTGATTTTGATCAACGCTGCCGGTTTTTATGGGATTCGGCGTGAGGAAGCGCGCCGCCGCGCGGAAAGATACTTGCGCAAACTGCAGCTCTGGGAGAAGCGTGGCGCGATTGCGCGCAGTCTCTCGGGAGGCATGAAGCGACGCTTGATGATCGCGCGTGCCCTTATGCATGAGCCGCGCCTGTTGATCCTTGATGAACCGACTGCTGGCGTTGACGTGGAAGTGCGTCGGTCGATGCAGGACTTTTTGCGTGAAATTAATGAAGCAGGCGTAACGATTATCCTCACGACCCACTATCTTGAGGAAGCCGAAGAACTGTGCCGTCACGTTGCGATCATCGACAAAGGTCGAATCATTGAAAACGATCGTATGGGTACGGTGCTCAGCAAGCTCCACCTTGAAACTTATGTGCTGGATCTGCGGTCGCCCATCGCAGTCTGCCCCGACCTAGGTGAGGCGCGGGCGACATTGGTCGATGCGCGGACCCTCGAGGTTGAAGTGGATCGCGGCCGTGGACTCAACGACATCTTTGTACGGCTGGTTGCTGCAGGTATTGAGGTGTCGTCCTTGCGAAACAAAGTCAACCGTCTCGAAGAGCTCTTCATGAAGCTGGTCCGCAATGAGACGGGATCGGGGAGCAGCAAGTGACCGACCAACTTGTCAAAAGAGCGCGTCGTCAGACGAACTGGATCGGGGCGCAAACCATTGTTGTGCGCGAGTTTTCCCGCATCGTTCGTATTTGGGGCCAGACCCTCTTACCGCCAGCAGTGACGGCGGGGCTGTACTTTGTGATCTTCGGTAGCCTCATTGGCGGGCGAATCGGCCAGATGGGTGGCTTTGGTTACATGCAGTACATTGCGCCTGGCCTGATTATGATGTCGGTTATTACGAACTCCTACGGTAATGTCGTTTCGAGTTTTTTTGGTGCACGTTTTGGCAAGTACATTGAAGAGTTGCTCGTCTCCCCACTGCCCGATTGGCTGATCGTTCTTGGTTATATGGCAGGCGGTTTGGTTCGGGGCTTATCGGTTGGTTTGATCGTGACGGTCGTCGCCCTCTTCTTTACGCATTTGACGGTTCATTCGGTGCCAATTATTTGCGCTGCCGTACTGCTGACCTCGATGGTCTTTGGTCTTGGCGGGTTCATCAACGCCGTGTTTGCGAAAAATTTCGATCACATCTCGTGGTTTCCGACCTTCATCCTGACGCCGCTGACTTATCTGGGTGGGGTTTTCTATTCCATTGAGTTGCTGCCGCCTTGGGCGCGAGTTATCTCGTACGCCAATCCAATCCTCTACATGGTGAACGCGTTCCGATACGGATTTCTCGGCGTGTCTGATGTTGATGTCTCGCTCGCGTTTGCAATTATGGTGCTGTTTGTGGTTGTGCTATTTGGCATCGCCGTTGGGTTAATGCGTACAGGCATCGGTATCCGCGAGTGAGCCGAAGAGACTTGCGGCAGATGGGGAGTGAATGGTGACGGCAAAAAGGGCACTGATCGTTGACGACTCCAAGTCCGCACGAGTCGTTCTATCGCGTCTATTGGAGAAACATAACCTCGAGGTAGAGACGCGCGAGTCCGCCGAGGGCGCGCTCGAATACCTGGAGCAGCATCGGCCTGATGTGATCTTTATGGATCACGTCATGCCGGGTATGGATGGACTGAGCGCGGTGCAGTTGATCAAAAAAGATCCTGGCATCGCGTCGATTCCGATTTTGATGTACACCTCCCAAGAGGGTGCCATTTACGCAGATGCTGCCAAAGCAAGCGGCGCCGATGGCATTTTGCCAAAGCAAATGTCGCCGTCCGATATCACCGATGTATTAATCCGTCTCAAGGTCATACCGGCGCGGACGCCTGTGAGTGCGCCTGCAGCGACGACGGCCGCGGAGGGGGCGCCTGCCGTCGTCGTAGCGCCCGTGTTGAGCGCAGCCGACATTCGGGCGAGTGTCGAACCTTTGGTTCGAGAGCAAGCCGTTGAACTACGTCGGCACCTGACCGCGAGTTTGGATGGGTTGTCGATCAAAGTAGCCGCAGATATTGCGCGGCAGATCGAAAATGCCGCGGCAGACGTTGTGCGTCGTCTCACCCCGCCACCGCCCGAGCCGGTGCGTCCACCCTCGCGTCCTTGGTTGCTGATCTGTGCCTTGTTCCTAGCGTTGGGCGGTGCCGCTGCGCTTGGGATGCTAGTACTCCGTGGTCAGAATGAGCGGGTGGGACTACGGGCGACGGTTGACCGTCAGGCTGCGGCGCTGACCGCTGCATTGGCGGCGGCGGCGCCGGCCGCGTCGGTACCGAGCGCTCCTTGGCCGACCGAACGCCATCAGTTGGGGTACGGGGAGGCGCCGTTTACGGCTGCCCGTGTCGCGCAGCTTGCCAGTTGGCTCAATACCCTCGAACAACGGGGCTTTGTGGGGACCGCCCGGGTGGTCGTCTCCGTCGCTGACTATTGCCTGACGGGCAACCCCGGCGATGGCTACGAGGTGGCACCGTCTGATATGCCGGTCTCCGGCTGCGATTTGCGCGGAAGCCCCGCGGATGAAATACGCACCTCTATACAGCGTGAACCACCTGCCTTGAATGCGCTGGTCTCGGCGATTACCGAGAGAACCCATGGCGAAATTGATGCGCGCGTGGCGTATGCGAAGGCATCAGGCTACCCGGCAACGGGTGCCAGTGCCGGGCAGTGGAATGCGGCCGCCATAAAGGGCCATTACGTAGAGTTTGTCGCACAGCCGCGCAATCCCTGATCGATCGCGTGGCTCACCCCGTTTTTCGGCCGGGAGTTTTGTTGCGGCCGGCGCATCTGCAGACCATTCTGGCCAGCAGTGGGCCGAGGCGTCTTGTGGTGGCGCGCCGGTCGGCACAGATGGTCCGGCGCAGTCAGGATCTGCTCCTGGATTGTGGTGATGGCGTGCGCTTAATGGCGCGTCATACTCGGCACGACGGTGCTATTCGGGATCTGGTCGTCCTTCTGCACGGCTGGGAGGGCAGCGCGGATTCCCAATATGTGCTCTCCGCAGCCGCGCATCTATATGACGAGGGCTACGACGTGCTGCGTCTCAACCTTCGTGATCATGGGCCCACGCATCATCTGAACCGCGAGCTGTTCCACTCTTGTCTGATTGAGGAAGTGATTGGCGCCCTTGCTGCCGTTGACGCTACGTTGCCGCACCGTCGGTTACTCTTCCTTGGCTATTCGTTGGGTGGAAATTTCGGTCTGCGTGTGGCGCTGCGGGCCCCTGCACAGGGTATTCAGCTGGATCGCGTAGTCGCTATTTGCCCCGTGCTAGATCCTCGCAATACGATGCGGCGCCTCGAGTCCAGCACGTGGATTTACCGACACTATTTCGTGCAAAAGTGGGTCCGCTCGTTGCGGCGCAAGGCCGCCGCCTGGCCAGATGTCTTCGACTTCTCCGTGATCCTGAAGGATCCATCGTTGGGCTCGATCACCCGAGGTCTAGTAGCGGCCTATAGCGGTTTTCCTAGCCTCGATGCTTATATGCAGGGTTATGCAGTCGTTGGCGACGTATTGGCCGGGCTGACCATACCGACCCTGCTGCTCGCAGCGCTCGATGATCCAATTATCCCCGCCGAAGATCTCAGCCGGCTCAGTCGGCCAACGGCGCTGACCGTAGAAGCCTTGCCGAATGGTGGCCACTGCGGCTTTCTCGACGCCTTGCGGGGGCCTTCTTGGGCGGATCGTCGCGTTGCCGCGTGGTTTGCCGATCCATCCGCTGGACCGTCAGGCCTAACGGCTTAACAGCCGCCTGGACGGCGCTGTTGCGCTCACGCCACCCTACCGCTGGTCGCCGTAACCCGGCACTTCATCGCATTGAGCCCTTGAGCGACAAACCTCGCAGGTAGAATGCATACCCGTACAGACTGGCCTAAAGAGCGCTCCGTGACCGACCACAATTCCCAGCCCGTTGCTTTTGAAAACTTAGAGACACCCTGGTATCTCCAGAAAAAAGCTCTAATAGTGGCCGCTACTGTGTTTGTGTCGGCGTCCGTTCTCATCATGGCGTGGCGCCACTTGCGCAATCATGGGCCCAACGCGCCGGAATTACCGATGGTCTCGGTTGTCGTCCCGGGCCGGTCCCCATACACGTTGACGGTGAACTTCACAGGCGCCATTACGGCGCACTACGACATGCCCATCGGCATCGATGGGGAAGGTGGCCGCGTATTGGCCATCCTCGTGGAGGCGGGCGATCACGTAAAACGTGGCCAAGTACTGGCGCGCCTAGACACCGCGGTCCTGGCGCCGCAGGTAGCTAGCCTAAAGGCTGCGCTCGAACAGGCACGCGCCGACGCAGCACTGGCGACCGCGGACTACCAGCGGGTGCAGAAAATTGTCGATACGGTCGCTGCTTTGTCGATTGAAGAAATGGAAAAGCGCCGGACCACTGCGGTCACGTCGGCGGCCCGGGTCCGTACGGCCGAAGCGCAGCTGGCGGAGTCGGAAGCACGCCTGCAGCGCACTGAAATTGTCGCCCCCGCCGATGGGATAGTGCTTACGCGTACCGCGGAGATTGGCCAAGCAGTGAGCCCCGGTAGTGCGCCGTTATTTCGCTTGGCCCGCGGTGGCGAGGTGGAAATGAAGGCGCAGGTTGCCGAGCAGGATCTGCCGAAGTTGCAGGTCGGCCAAGACGTCTCGGTCATGATCACAGGCGTAAGTAGGCCATTCGCTGGAAACGTGCGCCTGCTCGCCGCGGTCATTGACCCCGCTTCTCGTTTAGGAGAAGTGCGCATTAGTCTGCCCAAAGATCCGCTGCTTAGGCCTGGCGCTTTTGCGCGTGGCAGCGCAGTGGTGGGCAGTGAAGAGAAGCCTCTCGTGCCACAAAATGCGCTCCTCAAAGATAGCGCGGGCAGCTATGTGTTGTTGGTCGACTCAGCCAACAAAGTGGTACGTCGTGCTGTTCACTACGGAAGCGCTCAGCCCGGCGGCATCGTGGTACAGGATGGGTTAGAAGGCAGCGAGAAGGTGGTCGCAACCGCTGGCGCCTTCCTAAAAGAAGGAGAAACAGTTCGCATCGCCAACGGTGAGCCGAAAAAACCGTGAAAAATATTTCTGCTTGGGCAATAAAGCACCCGATTTTCCCGCTCGTACTGTTTGTGGTGTTGACCTTTGCTGGCGTCGTCTCTTTTATCAAGCTGCCCATTCAATTGCAGCCGGATATCTCATTTCCGATGGTTGATGTGGTGGTGTCACAGCCGGGTGCTGCGCCCACCGAAATGGAAACGCAGGTCCTGCAGAAGATTGAGGGTGCGATCGCCAATGTTGGCAACGTCCATCACATCCAGTCGCGTGCGGTCGAAGGGTCGGCGATGCTGTTCATTGAGTTTGAAATCGGCACTCCGATCGATCGCGCCGTGAGTGACGTGCGTGACGCAGTCGCGCGCGTTCGAGGCGACTTGCCAGAAGGCATTCAAGAGCCGATTGTTCAGCGGATGGATGTCGATGGCGGCGCGATCGCTTATTACGCAGTCAGCGCGACCACGATGACGGAAGAACAGGTGAGTTGGTTTGTCGATCATGCGGTGTCGAAGCGCCTGCTGACGTTGAAAGGTGTGGCTCAGGTATCACGCGGTGGCGGCGTCACCCGTGAGGTGCGGGTCGATCTCGACCCGGATCGGATGCAGGCATTGGGCATCACGGCCGTGCAGGTCAATCAGCAACTGCGCGGCATGAACGTTGACGCTGCTGGTGGTCGTGCGCAACTGGCCGGTGGGGAGCAGTCGATTCGTGTCTTGGGTGGTGCGCGCACTTCCCGCGATCTGGGTATGACTCAAATACAGCTTGGCGGTGGACGTACCGCGCGACTCGATGAGATCGCTAGCGTCTATGACGGAGTCGATGAGATTCGCACGATCTCGCGCCTGAATGGACGCCCTGCCACGACGTTTAGTGTGTTCCGATCACGCGGCAGCTCCGATGTAGATGTGTACGACCGCGTGAGCAAAGAGGTTTCAAATCTCGTCGCGGAAAACCCCGGCGTTTCCTCAACACTCGTGTTCACGACAGTGAGCTATACGAAGGCGTCTTACAATGCGGCACTGCGCTCGTTGATTGAGGGCTCGTTGCTCGCAGTGCTGGTTGTTTGGTTATTTTTGCGAGAAGGACGGTCGACGGCGATCTCAGCGCTCGCCATTCCGCTGTCGGCCATCCCCACCTTCGCGTTCATGCTGTGGATGGATTTCACGCTAAACAATATCAGTCTACTGGCACTTTCCTTAGTGGCTGGCGTGCTGGTGGACGACGCAATCGTTGAGATTGAAAATATCGTTCGCCATATACGTATGGGCAAGACGCCCTACCAGGCAGCTCTTGATGCAGCCGATGAAATTGGACTTGCTGTTGTCGCGACGTCGGCGACAATTATCGCCGTCTTTCTGCCTGTTAGCTTTATGGGTGGCATGACTGGGCAATACTTCAAACAGTTCGGTCTCACCGTCGCGGCTGCGGTTTTTTTCTCGTTGCTGGTGGCCCGGTTGATCACACCGGTGGTCGCGGCGTTCATGTTGAAGCCCGAGAAAGCTAAGAGCCACCTCGATGGACCGGTCATGGCCTGGTATCTGCGCGCGTTGCGTTACTGTGTTGCGCATCGGCGACGTACTTTTATTGGTTTTGCGGTTTTTTTCATCGCGTCGGTCGCAGGACTGCTTTTGATCCAGAAGAATGCCTTCCCGTCGGAGGATTCCGGCGTAAGCCAGATATCGGTGGAGTTGGCGCCGGGTGTGCGCGTTGAAGATACGGCGGAAGTCACTCGTCAGGCAGCGGAGATTCTCGCGCGCCATCCTGAAGTGGCGAATGTTTTGGAGATGGCCGGCAATGGCGACGATGGTGACGTACGGAGTGGTCAGTTGTTGGTCGCATTGAAGCCGCGTAGCCAGCGTGCGCTCGATCAGAAGACTTGGCAGGACCAGGTGCAGGTCGAATTAAATAAGATCCCCGATGCGCGGGTGTCGTTCGCCAATCAGCAAAATTGGGCGGGGCGCGATATCGCGTTCTATCTCACTGGAGATGACCCCGTCGTTTTGGATCAGACAGCGCACGATGTGCTTAGCGGCATGCGCGAGATCAAGATGCTGCGGTCGCCACGCATCAACGGGGACATGCCAAGGCCGGAGATTCAGATCAAGCCGCGTCTGGATATTGCCGCGGATTTGGGCGTTACGGTGCAGTCGATCAGTCAAACGGTGCGTATTGCCACGCTCGGCGATATTCCTCAGAACAGCGCAAAGTTTTCACTGGCGGATCGGCAGGTTCCAATTCGCGTCGGGTTAAAGGAATCCTCGAGGCAAGATTTATCGACCATTGAGAACTTGCCGGTACCAACTCTGGCGGGTGGCAGTGTGCCGCTCAAAACAGTGGCCGAGGTGACGTTTGGGCACGGGCCGGTGGCTATCCGACGCTATAACCAGAGCCGTCGGCTCATAATCGATGCCGACCTCGCGCCGGGTGCAACTTCTGGCGATGCGGAGGCGAAGATCGCCGCGCTGCCGGCGATGAAGAATCTTCCGTTCGGTGTGCGCAAGGTCAATACAGGCAATCTTGAGTTCATGGAAGAGCTCATGCGGAATTTTGCGCTGGCGATGGTGGCTGGTATTCTGCTGGTGTTTGCGGTGCTTGTGCTGTTGTTCGAGCGCATCTTCCAGCCGCTGACCATCCTTTCGGCGCTACCGTTGTCATTGGGAGGCGCCTTGTTGGCGTTGTCGATTTGCGGGATGTCGTTCTCGATGCCGGTGGTGATCGGAACGCTTATGTTGATGGGCATCGTGGCCAAGAACTCGATCTTGCTGGTTGACTTCGCCATTGAGGAACTAAAGGCTGGGAAATCACGCATGGAGGCACTGGTCGAGGCGGGCCATAAACGGGCCCAACCGATCGTGATGACTAGCGTTGCAATGATCGCTGGCATGCTGCCTTCTGCTCTCGGATGGGGCGAAGGCTCGGAACTGCGGGCGCCCATGGCGATCGCGGTCATTGGCGGCATTATCAGTTCGACCTTCCTGACGCTGGTGGTTGTCCCAGCGATGTACACCCTGATGGATGACTTTGAGGGTTGGCTGGGTCCGAAGTTTGCGCGGCACGTGACGCCCCACGACAACGCCTGAGCGCAGCGGCCGGGCGCTTTACTGCCCGGCCGGTGGATTTCCGCCTGGTTGACTGCCGAGCACCCGCCCGTCGCTGCAATCTAAATTGGTGCACTGCAGCACTGATGGTGCGGCGCAGCATTGACCGAGGCGCGCCGCCTCTGCATCATGTCGCTCTTTTTCGCCCGCTTCGCCCGCGCCGGTTGGAGCTTGAGGACGTGTGATGACGACCCCCCAGAGATCCTTGGTTCGCAGCCTACCGACGAGCACGGACGCGCTATTGAATGGGGGCTTCGATGCCGCCGGTCTTTATAGTCCGACGTTTGAAAAAGCGAGTTGCGGCTTTGGTTTGATTGCCAACCTCGATGATCAGCCGAGCCATTGGTTGGTGCGCACCGCCATTGAGTCGCTCAATCGGCTGACCCACCGTGGTGCGATTGCGGCGGACGGCAAGACGGGCGATGGCTGTGGGCTCTTGCTGAAGAAGCCGGACCGTTTCTTGCGTGCGGTGGCGGCAGAAGCGGGTATCCCGCTAGGGCTGCGGTACGCGGCTGGTATTGCCTTCCTGTCGTCGTTCGACGATGTCGCGCAGCGCGCCAAGGCGACGCTCGAGGCGCAACTGCGGCGCGAGAACTTGGTGGTTTCGGGTTGGCGCCCAGTGCCTGTCGATACCACCGTTTGTGGTGCCGAGGCGCTGCGGACATTGCCGCGCATGGAGATGGTCTACGTCTCAATCGTCGATGACGTGGACGAAGCGAGTTTCAACCGCCGACTGTACCTGGCGCGTCGCCGCACCGAGAAGGCGCTTGAGCAGCGCGACCCCACGTTTTACATGCCCTCCCTGTCCGCCAGTACGCTGGTCTACAAGGGCATGGTGATGCCACAGCATCTGCCAGAGTTCTTTACTGACCTTGCCGACGAGCGCATGGAAAGTTCGGTGGCGGTATTCCATCAGCGCTTTTCAACCAACACACTGCCGCAGTGGCGGCTCTCGCATCCCTTCCGCTTCCTCGCCCATAACGGCGAAATCAACACGATTTCCGCAAACCGCAACTGGGCGGTTGCGCGCGGGCCTCTATTCCGGTCACCCCTGCTACCGGATTTATCGGACATTCAGCCTTTGGTCTCGCTGTCGGGGTCGGATTCTCAAACGCTCGACAACATGTTGGAAGTTCTGCTCACCGGCGGCTTGGATGTGCTGCACGCGATGCGACTGCTCGTGCCCCCGGCTTGGCACAGCGTCGATACGATCGACCCCGACCTGCGTGCCTTTTATGAGTTCTACTCGCCCCATATGGAACCATGGGACGGACCTGCCGGGATCGTGTTGACGGATGGGCGTTACGCAGCCTGCACCCTAGATCGTAATGGCCTGCGCCCCGCCCGTTGGGTGATTACCCGCGATCGCCACCTGACGATCGCCTCCGAAATCGGCGTCTGGGACTATCGCCCGGAAGACGTTGTGCAGAAGGGAAAGATGGGGCCCGGCGAGATCTTGGCGTTGGATCTACAGACCGGAGAACTGCTCGACACTAAGCGGGTCGATCAGATTCTAAAAACCCGGCATCCCTATAAGACCTGGCTCAAGAAAGGGGTCCGTTATCTCGAGAGTGACCTGATCGACCCGCGCCTCGCGGCAGAGCCAATGGATCGCAATACGCTCGACACGTATCGCAAGATGTTCAATATCACGGTTGAGGAGCGCGATGAAATCATTCGCGTTCTTGCCGAAGATGAGAGCGAAGCGGTCGGCTCCATGGGCGATGACACACCGTTGGCGGTGATGTCCCACAAGATTCGCTCTCTTTACGACTACTTTCGGCAGCAATTTGCGCAGGTCACGAATCCACCGATCGACTCCCTGCGCGAAACGATCGTGATGAGCCTGCAGACGCAGATCGGGCCTGAGTGCAATCTGTTCGCACCCTCACCCGAGCACGCCCGCCGCATCGTGTTGAATTCGCCCATCCTGTCGCAGAGAAAACTGCGCCAGATCATGGCATTCAAGGACTTTGGCCTCGATAACGAGTTCATCGACCTACAGTATCCGGCCGAGGACAACCTAAAGGACGCGCTGCGCCGTGTCTGCGATCAGGCAGAAGCCGCAGTGCGCGCAGGCAAGGTGTTGCTGCTGATCTCCGATCGATATCTCGTGGAAGGGAAGATTCCCATTCATGCCTTGCTGGCCACCGGCGCTGTGAACCACCGACTGGTGGAGACCGGCCTGCGGTGCAAGTGCAATCTGTTGATCGAAACCGGTACGGCTCGTGATCCGCACCATTTCGCCTGTTTGATCGGTTACGGCGCCACTGCCGTCTATCCGTACATGGCCTACCAGACTCTCTTTGATATGACTCGACGCGAAAAAGGCACGTTGTCGGCAGAGAATCGGGCCGAGCTTGGTCGTAGTTACCGCCGTGGCATCCGCAAGGGTCTGTTCAAGATCATGTCCAAGATGGGCATTTCGACGCTGGGCAGCTACCGCAGCTCGCAGTTGTTCGAAATCGTCGGCTTGCATGACGAGGTGGTAAAAGCTTGCTTTGCCGGTACGGTCAGTCGTATTCAGGGAACGGATTTTTCAGACATCGAAATCGATCAGCGTGAGCTGGCGGGGCGTGCCTGGGACCCGTTGGCGCCGGTGGATCGTGGCGGTCTGCTCAAGTACGTCCACGGTGGCGAGTACCACATGTACAACCCAGACGTGATTGCGACACTGCAGGCAGCAGTAATTACGGGTGATTACGAGCATTATAAAATTTACGCTGCAAACGTGAATGAGCGACCGGCTAGCACCTTACGTGATTTGTTCAAACTGCAGCCACAAGGGGCAGCCATCCCGTTAGCTGAGGTGGAGTCGGTCGAGGAGATCGTCAAACGCTTTGATTCTGCTGCAATGTCGCTCGGTGCCTTGTCGCCCGAGGCGCACGAAGCACTAGCGATTGCGATGAACCGACTTGGGGCACGCTCTAACTCCGGCGAAGGTGGCGAGAGTCGTGATCGATACGGCACAGAAAAAAATTCAAAAATTAAACAGGTCGCGAGTGGCCGTTTCGGCGTGACGCCGGAGTACCTCATCAACGCAGAAGTGCTGCAGATCAAGGTGGCACAGGGCGCAAAGCCGGGTGAGGGTGGGCAGCTCCCAGGCCATAAAGTGAACGAAATGATTGCGCAGTTGCGCTATGCGCGACCGGGCGTTGGCTTGATTTCGCCTCCCCCGCACCACGATATCTACTCGATTGAAGATTTGGCGCAGTTGATCTTTGATCTCAAGCAAGTCAATCCGCAGGCGCTCGTGTCCGTCAAACTGGTCGCAGAGCCTGGTGTGGGCACAATCGCCGCGGGCGTGGCCAAAGCGTATGCCGATTTGATTACGATTTCCGGCTACGACGGTGGTACGGGTGCAAGCCCTCTGTCCTCGGTCAAGTATGCGGGTACGCCCTGGGAACTGGGCTTGGCCGAAACGCACCAGACGCTGCGAATCAACGACATGCGCCACCGGGTACGCCTGCAGACTGATGGCGGTCTGAAGACGGGCCTCGACGTTATCAAGGCTGCGATTATTGGCGCGGAGAGTTATGGTTTTGGTACAGCGCCCATGGTCGCGCTCGGTTGCAAGTACCTGCGCATTTGCCATCTCAACAACTGCGCTACCGGTATCGCGACACAAAATGATGTATTGCGCAAACGCTACTTCATTGGTTTGCCTGAGATGGTCATTAACTACTTCCGGTTTGTCGCGGAGGAATGTCGTGAAATCATGGCGTCCCTTGGCGTGCGTCGGCTGGACGAGCTGATCGGGCATACAGAATATCTGTCGATTATGGAAGGGGACACCAGCAAGCAGCGCAAGTTGGATCTGAGTCCGATTCTATCCACTGCGGGTCTGTCAGCAGAGGCGCCTCAGATCTGTCTGGATGCGCGTAACAGTCCCTATGACAAAGGATTGCTAGCCGAGCGCATGATCCATGAGATTTTGCCGGCTATTGAGGCGAAGTCCGGCGGTGAGTTTCACTACGCCGTCACGAATCGGGATCGTTCCGTGGGTGCGCGGCTCTCGGGCGAAATCGCGCGCCGTCATGGCAATCAAGGGATGTCGGATGCCCCGATCCAACTCATCCTCAAAGGATCCGCGGGTCAGAGCTTCGGCGTCTGGAATGCTGGGGGACTGCATTTGCATCTAGAGGGCGACGCCAACGACTACGTCGGCAAGGGGATGACCGGTGGGCGCATTGTCGTTCGGCCGCCAACCGGGTCGGTGTTCGTCGCCGCGGAGACCCCGATCATCGGCAATACCTGCCTCTATGGCGCAACGGGTGGTGAGCTCTACGCTGCTGGTACGGCGGGCGAGCGTTTTGCGGTCCGCAATTCCGGTGCCCTTGCTGTGATCGAGGGTGCGGGCGATCACTGTGGCGAATATATGACGGGTGGGGTGGTCTGCGTGCTCGGTCGCACCGGCCTGAATTTTGGTGCTGGACTAACCGGTGGTTTCGCCTACGTGCTCGACATGGATCGCGATTTTGTGGATCGGTACAATCATGAGTTGGTCGATATTCATCGCATCAGCATGGAAGGCATGGAGCAAAATCTGCATCACTTGCGTGGTCTCATCGAGACGCACGTGCGCGAGACGGACAGTCGTTTGGGCGCGCAGATTCTCAATGATTTCCGCACCTTCATCGGTCGCTTCTGGCTAGTGAAGCCCAAAGCGGCGGCCATCGATACCCTGATTGAAAACCTGCGCAGGGCCGCATAATGATCGACAAGACATTGCAGTTCTTGGATATCCCGCGGGCGGACCCGGAGAAATTCCCGGTCGAGGTCCGATCCAAGGACTTTCGTGAGATTTATGTGTCCTTTGATCCAAAGTCGGCATCACAGCAGGCGGGGCGTTGCCTCGGCTGCGGTAATCCGTTCTGTGAGTGGAAATGCCCGGTTCACAACTACATTCCCAATTGGCTCAAACTGATTGAAGAGGGGCGCCTTTTCGAAGCGGCCGAACTTTCGCACGAGACCAATTCTTTGCCTGAGATTTGCGGGCGAATCTGTCCGCAAGATCGTTTGTGCGAGGGCGCTTGCACCTTGAATGACGGTCTCGGTGCCGTCACCATCGGCTCGATCGAAAAGTACATCACGGATGAAGCATTGAAGGCAGGGTGGAAGCCTGACTTGTCACACGTGCGGGCGACCCCGTATCGAGTTGCAGTCGTCGGCGCGGGCCCCGCCGGCCTCGCGTGCGCAGACGTCCTGGTGCGGCACGGCGTGACGCCGGTTGTTTACGATCGCTATGCGCGGATCGGTGGCCTGCTGACGTTCGGTATACCACCGTTCAAACTCGAAAAAGAGGTGGTCGAGCGTCGACGGGAGTTGATGGAAGGCATGGGTGTTGAGTTCCGTCTCGGCGTTGAGATTGGTCTTGACGTCACACTCGAGCACCTGACGGCAGAATACGACGCAGTTTTCCTGGGCATGGGTGCTTATACGGCGGTGAAGGGCGGTTTTCCTGGCGAGGAATTGCCGGGCGTCCATGAGGCGCTGCCGTACCTGATTTCGAACATCAACCGTGAACTCGGTCTGGCCCCTGAGCGTATTGATTTCGCCGGTCAGCGCGTGGTTGTGCTCGGTGGCGGCGATACCTCGATGGATTGCAACCGTACCGCGATCCGACAGGGCGCGCAGAGCGTGACCTGTCTATACCGGCGCGATGAGGACAATATGCCGGGCTCCAAGCGAGACTATAAGAACAGCCGCGAGGAAGGCGTCGAATTCCTCTTCAATCGGCAGCCGGTTGGGATCATTGGCAAGGACCGCGTGGAAGGCGTCCGGGTGGTGGAAACGCGCCTCGGTCCGCCCGGGTTGCGTGGTCGTCGTACCGTGGAGCCTATTCCTGGCAGTGAGAGCATCATTGCGGCAGATGCTGTGCTGATTGCCTTTGGCTTTTCCGCAAGTCCCGCGCCGTGGTTTTCGTCCGCAGGCATTGATTGCCATGCCGACGGGCGGGTGCGCGTGGCCCAGGACCCGACCCGGGCCTTTCAAACCACGAACCCGAAGGTGTATGCCGGCGGTGATATGGTGCGGGGCAGTGATTTGGTCGTGACGGCCGTGTTCGAGGGGCGAGAGGCTGCGCGCGGCATTCTCTCTAGCCTCGGGCTCGCGTTAGCATCGCGCGCCGCTTGATGATTCATCTAGTACAACCGGAGGGCTCTCCCATGACCACCATGAATCGACGTATCGTATTGGCATCTCGGCCCCAAGCGATCGCGGGCCCTGAAAATTTCCGCCTGGAAACGGTGCCCGTGCCGACGCCCGCAGTGGGTGAGGTGCTCATCCGCAATCATTGGCTCTCGCTTGATCCGTACATGCGGGGTCGGATGAGCGCGATAAAGTCTTATGCCGACCCACATCCTGTGGATGCCGTGATGTTGGGCGGGACGGTGGGTGTCGTCGCGGCCAGTGCCAACGATCAGTTTGCCGTGGGCGATACCGTGCTCGCCTTTGGTGGCTGGCAGGAGTACGCGCTCATCGCCGGCGACGGATTGCGCATGGTGCATCGTATCGACCCGGCGCTCGCACCGATGCAGCGCTATCTCGGTGCACTCGGTATGCCTGGCATGACGGCTTGGTTTGGGCTGAACCGCATCATTGAGCCTAAGGCGGGCGAGACGGTGGTGGTCAGCGCGGCGTCCGGCGCCGTGGGTAGCGTCGTCGGCCAGTTGGCGAAAGCCGCGGGCTGTCGCGTCGTCGGGATTGCTGGGGGACCCGACAAGTGTGCCTATGTGGTGGAGGAGTTGGGTTTTGACGCTTGTCTGGATCACAAAGCGCTGCGCGATACGCGTGATTTTGACAAGGCGTTGGCGGCGGCAGCACCCCAGGGCGTGGATGGATGCTTTGAGAACGTTGGCGGGATGGTGTTTGAGGGTACGTTGCGGCAAATGAATGCCTTTGGACGCATCGCCCTGTGCGGGATGATCGCCGGCTACAACGGTGAACCGGTACCGTTAAAGGACCCGACGGTCCTCCTTCGGTCTCGCCTCAAGGTGCAGGGTTTTATCATCAGCGAAAAGCCGGCGGAGATGGCTGAGGCATTTCGTGCACTGGCGGCGGCGCACGTGGCCGGCCAGTTAAAGTACCGCGAGTCCATTGCTGAAGGGATTGCGGCGGCGCCCGACGCGTTCTTTGGCCTGCTGCAGGGCCGGAATTTCGGTAAGCAATTGGTCCATCTGGCCTGAACTTAATTGAGTTAAAAACCCAATATTTTCATAGACTTGTGGAAAGCCCGCATGACGGGATGCCGTGCGGACTGCTACGCTTCGTTGGTCAGTATGGGCGCGCGGTGGCGCGGGCCCCCCAACTCGGAGCGCGAATCGTTATGACTACGAATGCCGAACTGCAGAAACTGCGCGAGATCGCGCTGCCTCGGGGTGTCTCGAGCATGCTGCCCGTCTTTACCGCAAAGGCGAAGAATGCGGAGCTCTGGGACGTCGAGGGCAAGCGCTACATCGACTTCGCCGCCGGTATTGCGGTGCTCAACACCGGACATCTGCACCCCAAGGTACAAGCGGCGGTGCAGGCGCAGCTCGAGTTGTATTCCCACACCTGCTTTCAAGTCACGCAGTACGAAAGTTACGTGCGCCTAGCTGATCGCCTCAATCATTTGGCACCGGGGCCGACGCCTAAGAAGACGATATTCCTCACGACCGGCGCCGAGGCGGTTGAGAATGCCGTCAAGATTGCGCGCGCGTACACCAAGCGCAGTGCGGTCATTGCCTTCTCGGGGGCCTTCCATGGCCGCACGATGATGACCATGGGACTCACCGGAAAAGTTGCGCCCTATAAGGCAGGGTTTGGGCCCATGCCCGGTGAAATTTTTCACGTTCCTTTTCCCAGTCCCATCCTCGGCGTCACCGTCGAGCAGTCCCTGGCGGCGCTCGATACCTTGCTCAAGGCGGATGTCGATCCGGCGCGCGTGGCCGCGATCATCATTGAGCCGGTGCAGGGAGAGGGTGGCTTCTATCAGGCACCGGTGGAGTTGCTGACTGCGTTGCGCAAACTGTGTGATCAGCACGGCATCCTGCTGATTGCAGACGAAGTGCAGACCGGCTTTGCACGGACTGGCAAGCTGTTTGCCATCGAATACGCAGGCATTGAGCCCGATCTGATCACGGTTGCGAAGAGCCTCGCGGGCGGGTTCCCGTTGTCGGGCGTAATCGGCAAGGCGGAGGTCATGGATGGACCGGCACCGGGTGGACTCGGCGGCACCTACGCCGGTTCGCCGTTGTCTTGTGCGGCGGCACTGGCGGTGCTCGACGTGATTGAGGAAGAACATCTTTGTGCACGTGCCAACTCCATTGGCGCGCAGATCAAACAACGGCTCAACAGTTTCGTCGGCAAGGGCTATACGTGCGTGGGTGATGTGCGGGGTCTGGGCGCGATGATTGCGTTGGAGTTGGTTAAAGATGGGGATAACAGTCGCCCGGATGCAGACTTGACGAAGGCGCTCGTGGCGCGCGCCGCCGCCAACGGGCTGATCATCCTTTCGTGCGGGACGCGTGCAAATGTGATTCGTTTCCTCGTGCCGTTGACCGCAAGCGATGCGATCGTCGCAGAGGGGCTTGATCTGCTGGAGCGCAGCCTTGCTGAGGTGGCTTTGCCGGTGGTGGAGGCAAAAATTGCCTAATTTGCAGTATTGATTGCTGCAGAGCGTGGCCCGTGTCGTGAACGACACGGGCCACGCGCATTTTAAGCCTCAGCGCAGGTGGGGGCCGCACCAACCGGGTAGGTGCGTCGAGTCGTCGGAATGCGCCAATGCGATGGCTTCCTCAAGCGCGCGCTCAAACCTATTGCGCACTCGGCGCGCAGCAATCCGTTGCCGAAAATGAGTGGCCCATAAAAACTCGCTAAAAGGCGTCGTGTCTTTCGCGAATCCACCGGCCAAGCGTGTAGCGCCGGCCAGACTGCGGTAGGGATCGTCCTTGAGGTCGGCGAGCCGTTGAGGGATGTGCTTCGCAGCACAGCGGCGACCCTTGACATCATAGGGATGCAGCCAGCCCCGATGTTCCATGAAGGCCCAGAACTCGTCCGTGCCCAGATGGCGCAGGTCAGCGATGACGGTAACCCCGACTTCCCGTACGCCTTCGTCCAACAAGGCGCGGCACAAGTGATGATGATCGACCAGGAAGTGCTGCTCGCCTGGGCCGGCCACGACGGGCACCACATGTCGGCCCAGATAGCGGGCCCGGTGTCCGATACGTCGCCAATGCGCACGCTTGGCTTGGACTTCGTGCTGCCCGACCGTCATCTGCGTTGGATGGAGCGCCTCTAGTAGGGCCGTCTCGAAGTGAGGATCGTGCATTGGGGTGACCTCCTTCAACAGGTTGTGGTTGACTGGTGCGCATCCTGCCATGAGCATTCTGGTTCCACTAAGGATCCTCTGCCGATGCACGTCAGCTTTCACCAAGGATATCGGGTTGACCTCCCGCCCACCCATCCTTATCCGATGGGAAAATATGTGCTACTGCGCTCGTTGTTGGACGAGCGGGGTCTGTCGGCAGACCTCGATTATCGAGAGCCTGGTGAAGTCCCTCTGGAGGTCCTTAGTCGCGTCCACACAGCGGATTATCTCGCTCGTTTAGGCGCCGATGCCCTGACGATGGCGCAGCGTCGGCAGCTCGGTATTCCCTTCACGCCATCGCTGTGGCGGCGCTCCCGGCTGACGGTAGAGGGGACTCGTTTGGCAGCCAGCGCCGCGTTAACGCAGGGTTTGGCCGCGAATCTAGCCGGCGGTACCCATCACGCGTTTGCCGATCATGGGGAAGGTTATTGTGTAGTGAACGACGTCGCGGTTGCGATTGCAGATTTGTTGGACGCAAACACCATCAGCCGCGCCTTGGTCGTTGATTTGGACGTCCATCAGGGCAATGGCACGGCGGCGATCTTTGCCGCCCGGCCAGCGGTGTACACCCTGTCGTTGCATGGCCAACACAATTACCCGAGCGTCAAGGCGCGTTCGACCCATGATGTGGGATTGCCCGACGGTACTGGCGATGCTGCTTATTTGGATGCCCTGCGGGCCACCTTGGGGCCGGCGCTCGAAGAACACCAGCCAGAACTCGTCTGTTACGTCGCCGGCGTCGATGTGGTCGCCGGTGATCGTTTTGGACGGCTATCGCTCACGGAAGAGGGGCTGCGCTCGCGCGATCGGTATGTCATTGAAACGGTGCGTGCACAGGGTGTGCCGCTGGCTATTGTGCTGGGCGGAGGGTACGCGCCAACAACACAGCGAACCACCGAGCTACATGCGATTGTTTTTGAGGAGGCGCTGCGTCGTTGGCATCAAGAGCGCAGCGCCAAGAGGTCGGCATACCCGGAAAATTAGGGTTGGCACAAAGCCAGAACCGGTGCATGATTCCGCCCCCCCCCGCGACCAGCGAGGGGTTCGGGCGTTTGCGAGAGAGGGGATTGGGTATGGCGAAAAAGAGAGCCCATCACGGCTCCGGTTGGACTGCATCGGATCGACGCAAACTCAAGGTGCTCGTGGAGCGAGGTGCCCCGCGCGCCCAGATTGCGCACGCGCTGGGACGCAGTGTGTCGGCGGTTTATCAGCGCATTGTCACTGAGCGACTCAGCCCGCGCCCCGATCTGACTTGATTGGAGTGGCGGTCGGCGCCAGAGCCCGCCTAAATCGAATGCGCGCGTGGAGCACGGCGCGGCGCGCTGCGCTTGACTACGCGCAACTGCGCGTCAGACCATCGCCATGCGCAGTTTTTTGAGCGCCGCTGTTTCGATCTGACGGATGCGTTCCGCTGAGACCGCAAACTCAGCGGCGAGTTCGTGCAGCGTCGCTTTGCCGTCGTCGACAAGCCAGCGGCGTTCGACGATGGCTCGACTGCGTGGATCTAGTGTGGCGATTGCGTGACGTAGGCGAGCACTCGAGGCGTCCTCCCATTCCTCGTTTTCCACCGCGATGGCGGGATCGGAGTCAGGCGCGGGCAAATAGGCGGCCGGTGAGTAACTGCTGTCGTCATCGTCTTGGTCGGGGACCGGGTCAAAGGAGACGTCGCGCGCCGACAGGCGTTGCTCCATCTGGGTGACTTCGGCAGGGGTCACCCCAAGGTCGCGGGCGACCGCGGCAGTTTCTTCTGCCGTGAGCCACGACAGGCCCTTCTTGGCCTTGCGCAGGTTGAAGAACAACTTGCGTTGCGCCTTCGTGGTCGCCACTTTGACGAGGCGCCAGTTGCGCAGCACGTATTCGTGAATTTCGGCGCGGATCCAATGCACGGCGAACGACACCAAGCGAACGCCCATCGAGGGATCGAAGCGCTTGACGGCTTTCATCAGACCGACATTGCCTTCCTGCACTAGGTCGCCCATGGGCAAGCCATAGCCGGTGTAGCCCCGGGCGATGTGTACGACAAAGCGCAAGTGCGACAGCACCAACTCGCGCGCGGCGTCGAGATCGCCGCTTTCGCGCAAACGCTGGGCGAGCGCGAACTCATCCTCGCGTGATTGCACGGGGATGCGAGAGACCGCGTCGATATACGCATCCAAGCTGCCGACCGGGCCGCGTAGCGCGAGCGCGGTCGGCGTAGGAAGCGCAGAGGCAAGGGCCGAAGTCATTGCGTCATTCACCTTTCCGGGTCCAAGTACCCGAGTCGGAACTATGTTAGCACTCGTTTTGTTAGAGTGCTAAGGGTGATGGAAGTTCCATGATGAATTTGGTTATTTGACAATAACTTAGCGTTTAGTTGCCACCGCCTGGTTCGATCTTGCGCAGCTGTCGGGTCGCCGTGGCGTAGGCGCCTAGCCACCCCAGCAGCGGGCCCCCGCTCAGCAGTAACAGGACCAATGGCCCGGAAGGGGCGGCCACCTTGTACAGGCTGCCATAGGCCGCTGCCGCTCGCCCCACGGGCCCACCTCCCGCCACTACCAGCAGTTCTACCAGCAGCGCGCTCACCAGTCCGCCGAGCAACCCGTAGGTTACGCCGCCGTACAGGAAGGGGCGCCGCACGAAGCCGTCGCTGGCGCCCAAGCGCTTCAAAATCTCTATCTCATTGCGGTGGGCAGCGACGTCCAGTCGCACCGTATTGCCGACGATCAGCAGCACAGCTCCCGCCAATAGCCCACCAAGAATTTGTGCCACACGGGCGATGGCATCAATAACGCTGCTATAGCGACGCACCCATAGACCATCAAACTGCACTTGATCCACTGCAGACAGGCCGCGCAGGTCGGCCACTAAACGGTCAATCGCCGCCGGATCGCTCGCGGTGGCACGAGGGCGCACGATGATCGCACCAGGCAGAGGATTACGGCCGAGGATATCGAGCGTCGCGCCGAGCCCCGACCACTGGCGAAACTCCTGCAATCCCTCGTCGGGTGAGACATACCGTGTGGTTTGTACGTCGGCACGGCCAGCAACGCGGCTGGCGAGGCGTCGACTCTCCGCTTCGGGCAGGCCGCCTTTGAGGTACACCGAGACATCCAGCGCCGCATCGAAGCCTCGAGCGGCCAGTCGCGTGTTCTCGACGATCACGGCGAGCGTGGCCGGCAGTGTCAGTGCGATGCCAATTACCGCCACCGTGAGTGCGCTGGCCAAGGGTGCGCCACACAACCGTCCGCACGCGTCAGCGGCGGCGTCGCAATGCTGCTCGATCCAAACGAGTGCACGCTGCCTCAGGGGCCGGCTCTCGGCCGCGTTGCGCAGCTTAGCCAACCGCGTCTCCTACCACGCGGCCCGCGTCGAGTGACAGTCGGCGCGCACCCAAGGGCGCTATTAGATGCACATCATGGCTTGCGACAAGAACCGTGACGCCGGCCTGTGCCACGGCTACCAACAGTCGCATGATCTCCAGCGCCAAGGTCGGGTCGAGGTTGCCAGTGGGCTCGTCGGCAATCAGTACATCGGGGCCCGCGACCAGGGCGCGGGCGATACCGACCCGTTGCTGTTCGCCGCCGGATAACTCCAGTGCGCGCTGTTGTTCGTGCCCATGTAGACCGACCTGATCGAGCGCCGCGCGCAGGCGCGTATCGAGTTCTCGTCGTGGTGTGCCGGCCACGATCAGCGGTAGTGCCACGTTGTCCCACACCGTGCGCGCGAGCAGTAAGCGGTGATCCTGGAACACCATGCCGACTCTTTGTCGGTAGGCCGGTACGTCCTGGCGTTCGACCTGAGCGAGATCGATGCCGCCCACCACGATGCGACCGCCGGTCGGCCGTTCTAGCAGCCCGACTAATTTGAGCGCTGTGCTCTTGCCGGCGCCAGAGGGACCAGTCAAAAAAACCAATTCGCCGACACCTACTTCGAGATCAAAATTCGTCAGCGCGGCGCGTCCTGTGACGTAACGTTTCTCGACATGTTCGAAGCGAATCATGCCGAACGTGAGGGTGGGGCTGCGATCAGGGAATCAACGAAATCATCGACGTCAAATATGCCAAAGTCCTCGATCGATTCGCCCACGCCAACAAAACGCAGTGGAATACCCAGTTCTGTCGCGATGGCAATGATGATGCCGCCCTTGGCCGAGCCGTCGAGTTTGGTCAGCACGAGTCCAGTGACGCCGACCGCCTCCTGGAAGACGCGCGCTTGTGTGAGCGCGTTCTGCCCTTGACTGGCGTCGAGCACGAGCAAGACTTCATGCGGTGCGGTGTCATCGTGCCGGCCCAATACGCGTTTGACTTTGCGCAGCTCGTCCATCAGGTGCGTTTGATTTTGCAGCCGCCCGGCCGTATCGGCCAGCAGGACATCGGCACCGCGCGCTTTGGCGGCTGCATAGCCGTCAAAGATTACCGCTGCCGGATCGGCACCGCTGGCTTGTGCAATGACCGGGACCCCATTGCGCTCGCCCCAGACCTGCAGTTGTTCGACCGCGGCGGCGCGAAAGGTGTCTCCGGCGGCGAGTACGACAGTGCGCCCCTCCCCGAGCAGGCGGTGCGCGAGTTTACCGATCGAGGTGGTTTTGCCGGAGCCGTTGACACCGACAACCAGAATCACGAAGGGCTTTACGTCGGTGGGGATCATGAGGGGGCGCGCCACCGGATGCAGCAACTCCGCTACGTTACGGCGCAGTGCTGCGATCAGTGCATCGAGATCGGCGACCTCATTGCGAGCAACACGCTTGCGTAAATCACTGAGGATCCGTTCGGTGGCGGGCAGGCCGACATCAGCCGTCAGCAGTCGCAACTCCAGTTCTTCGAGCAGCTCGGCGTCGATACGCCGACCCGGCATCCACTCAGACAAATCTCTGGCAATGGCGGCGGCGCCGCTGGCAAGAGTGGATCGCAGTCGCCCGAATAGGCTCTGCCGTGGCAGCTGCGCCTGTGCGCTGGCGACGGTGGCAGGTGGCGTGGATTTTTTAAGGAAATCAAACATCGGCAGCCTCGTCATCGGTGCTCCATTCTACCGCGGACACGAGGGACGGTGCCGCCCCTGATTTTGATATGCAAAAGCCCTGGCGATCGTTGATCGACAGGGCCGATGGGAGGCGCAGAGTTGAATCAGGGTTGGATGTAGGTGGTGTCAGTGATCTCGACGGCGTCGCCCATCAGGTAAGCGAAAGTCGCGAATTCACTCTGCATTTCGACGGTAACTAGCCGTGCGACTGACTCATCCAGCAGAGAGGTGTGCGCGCCCGCCGTGAAGGTCACGGAGCCGCTACCAAACCAGAAGCCCGGGTTTGTGTATCTCGGCACGCCCGACAGCAAGGTCAAACGGTCGGTGGCCGAGTTTGGCATGACCTGATCATTCAGGATCTTATGGAACAGGAGTGGCTTGTTTTGCACAGCAAGCGCGATGTGATTGATCGGGTCGCCCGCATCCAGTGCTGCCTGCGCATCGTCGAACAGGCGGTTGAACAGGAAGGTATTGTCAGCGAACTTTGTGGCTACTGCACTACGGATCGGTGGCCCAAAGGTCGCCGATTGCAGTAGTAGGTCAGCGATACCACCGCCTGCGGCTGATAGCGCAAATGAGTGGATGTTCGACGGCAGACTTGCGACGGTGGCGCCGACGATGCCGCCGAGCGAGTGCCCCGCCAATTGGATACGGGTGGGGTCAAACGGCGCGAGCAACGGGCCGGCATCGGTCACTAGTACAGTGGTCGGCGCCGCGAGCGCACGGGCCAGTGCAAGCTCGTCGATGATGGCTTCACGGAGGTTGTCGCGCGTCGTGATGGGACTGGTGACTTGGATGAAGTGGGCGCCGGAGCCGTCCACAATGCCATCGGCGCCTGGCAGGCCCGTGGTGTTATTGACGACGTCCATATCGAAGGTGCGCTCCGGCACCCCCGAGATGCGCAGAGCGGCCGCCGGATCGGTGGGTGTGATGCCGTGTAATGGCAGGTCGATCGCCGCAACGGCGTAACCCATCTCGGCATAGGCTTCTGAGATCTCGAGTAGGTTGGTGCGGTTGCCGGTAATTCCATGGACAAAGATGACCACTGGCCAGCCGGTGGATGGCGCTGTCCTGTTGTTTGGCAACGTGATCAGCACCGGCACGGCTACGGTATGGCGCGCTGCGGGCAGGGGGTTGTAACGCGTGATCCGCTGGCTACCCGGCCGGCCAGGCACTAGGGTCATGGCTGTGCCCGACTGCCATTGCGCAGTCAGCGCCGGCGCGAGCTCGGTCGACGTCGCATCCGCCGGCGTGGCCTGATAGTACGGCAGTGTGATCGTGCCTGCGTACAGCGTCGCGTCGCCCACCAAGTCGGAGTTTTGACCTGCAGGGTCCAATATATCCTTATCGTTCAGGTCCAGTTCGGTGATCGGGTTGTGTAAAACCTGCGCCGTCAATACGGGCGCCGGACCTGCCAGTACGGTACTGGCCATCTGTTCTAGCGTGTCGCGCGTTGATTCGGTGGTGAAACTAAAGGCCAATGCGATGGTTTGCAGCGTGATACCGGTCGTCTGCGCAAGGGCAAGAGATGGCGCCAAGAGGCGGCAAACCGGTGTCAGCGTACCGTCGCCAAGCGCGTCGCAATGTGCGGCTGGATTCGCAATATTGGGCGGATTGTCGATGGCGTTGCGGATCACCAAAAACTCGTCGTCGGGTGCCGCGTGGTCCCCATCGGTGGACTTTACTGCGTTGGTCACCAGCACGAGGTAGCCGACGCCCGTTTCATCGATCAGTCCCGCAGCGCCACCCGACACAGCGCCACCACGAGAGGAAGTCAGCGGCTTGAGTGGTTTGATAGACACCACGGTGCCATCCGCGTCCGAGGCCGTGGAGAGACCCACGGAATAGTCGATACCTTGCACGAGCAAACGGCGTACGGCAGTGGGGACGCGCGCGATGGACGAGGCGCTGGCTACCACGGTCCGCTGCGTGGTCTCCAAGACAACGAGGGCACCCGGTATGGCGAGCGACGCGGCATCCACTTTCTTAGAGAAGCGGATGGTCATTTCGGTATTCACGCCAAAGCCGTCAAGGGCATTGAGCGAGGTCACGTTCGGAGTCACGGACAGCACGGGAGCCTTGACGGTGCCGTCCGTGCTGCCGTTTAACAATAAATCGGTAGGGTAGGGCAGGATGCCTTGCACGCTTTGGAACAGGGGCCTAAAGGGCGCCGTATTGAAACCGGGCCCCCCGTTGCCGGACTGCGTGTTGGTATTGGTGGACGAGCCTGCTCCGCAGCCGCCGATTAAAAGGGCGGTGACAGTCAGTAGGGCGGCGTGGCGTAATCTCATGGTCTTGCAGTCCTCTCGGTCAAAGTCCGTCAGGGCGTATTATTGCGATAGAAATCAATTCGAAAGGGAACGCCGTGGGACGGAAGACTAGCAAAGCGGGTGGGGCGGCGAGCAGACTTATGTCACATTTTAAGACCTTGGGGCCGGCCAACGGCGCCGGGTCCGTTCGCATCGTTGCCGGTCAGTGGCGGGGTCGGCGTATTCCATTTCTGTCAGCCCCCGGCCTTCGCCCGACCCCGGACCGGATTCGCGAAACGCTCTTCAACTGGCTGCAGCGGGAGGTCGTCGACCGACGCTGCTTGGATTTGTACGCCGGTAGCGGCGCGCTCGGCTTTGAGGCGCTGTCGCGTGGTGCGGCCGAGACGGTCTTGGTCGAACGGGATGCCGGCGTGGTGCGGACCTTAACGGCGGCTGCGGCGGCGCTCGGGGCTACGCAGGCCCAAATCGTGCACGCCGATGCACAGGCGTACCTCAGCGGTCCGGTTACCGCCTTTGACCTCGTCTTTCTCGATCCGCCCTTTGCGCTCGGTGCGCTGACCGAATTGTGTACACTTCTTGAGGTGCGGGGGTGGCTCGCGCCAGCCGCGTTGATCTATCTGGAACAGGCGGTCCGTGATGTGCCGCCGGCCTTGCCGGAAAACTGGCGGTTGATCAAAGAAACCCGTGCCGGTGAGGTGCGGGCAGTGCTCGCACGCCGAGGGGATGGAACACCATGAGCTTGAAGCGACGGGCGATGTATCCGGGTACCTTCGACCCGATTACCAATGGCCATAAAGACTTGATTCGGCGCGCCGCAAGCGTGTTCGAGTACGTATTGGTTTCGATTGCTGCCAATCCAGGCAAAGCGCCGATGTTTACGCTCGATGAGCGGGTGGATATGGCGCGTCAGGTGCTCGCCGATATACCGAATGTCGGCGTGACCGGTTACGCTGGCATCACAATTGAGTATGCGCGAGACCAGGGTTTGCATTGCCTGGTGCGCGGTCTGCGGGCTATTTCCGACTTTGAGTTCGAGTTCCAGTTGGCGAATATGAATCGCCATCTCGTGCCGGAGATCGAGACCGTCTTCCTGACGCCGCAGGAGCAGTTCACTTTTATTTCTTCGACCTTGATCCGCGAGATCGCCACGCTCAATGGCAATGTTGGGGAGTTCGTGGACCCTTATGTGGCAGCGCGATTGCGCGAGCGCGCTGCGGAGCGCACGGCACGGGCGCGATGAGCGGTTGGCGCTGGGTGCGACTGCGGGTCGCCGCGGTCGTCTGGGCCGTTTGGTCGGCGGCGGCACTCGCCGCGCCGGTCCCGAAAAATGCAGTGGCCAGTGCCCATCCTTGGGCCACTGCCGCCGGCATGGACATGCTGCGCGCGGGGGGCAATGCCTTCGATGCAGCGGTGGCGATCAGCGCGGTGTTGGCCGTGGTGGAGCCGGCCAGTTCTGGCGTCGGTGGCGGTGGGTTCTACTTGTTGCATACGGCCAAGGGCGGGCGCGATGTCATGGTGGACGCGCGCGAGACGGCGCCGCTGGCGGCGCGTCCGGATCTGTATGTGGCGCCCGACCGGGCGCCCGGCGCCAGTTCCACTGATGGCCCGTTGGCGGCAGGTATTCCGGGCGAGCCTGCTGCCTGGGCGCATTTGGCTAAGCAGTATGGGCGCCTGCCGTTGCGACAAAGCCTGGCGCCGGCGATTCGGATCGCGCACGAGGGATTTCCGCTCTATGCGCGACTGCAGAACGCAATTCGTGTGAAACAAGCGCGGCTCGCCGCGTCCTCGGAGGCGGGGCGGGTGTTCTTGGAGCACGGGCAGGTGCCCGAGGTGGGCGCATTGATCCGGCAACCGGAACTCGCCTCGACACTAGAGATGCTTGCGCGAGATGGGGTTCAAGCCTTCTATCAGGGTGCGTTTGCTGATCGCTTGGTCGCGGCGGTGCGCCGTGATGGCGGCATCTGGACGCGGGAAGATCTCGCGCGTTATCGCGTCGTAGAGCGGGTACCGCTCACCTTGCATTACCGGGATGCGACCCTCGTGACGGCGGCGCCGCCCTCATCGGGTGGCGTCGTGATTGGCGATGTGTTGAATATGCTTTCCGGCTACGACTTGGCGCGATTGGATCGCGATACCCGCCGCCACCTCACGATCGAGGCGCTGCGCCGTGCGTTTCGCGATCGTGCGGAATATCTGGGTGACCCGGATTTCGTGAAGATGCCCTTGGCACGCTTGCTCAGTGCCGATTACGCCGCGGGTCAGGCGACCTCGATACGCCTTGATCGTGCCACGCCGTCGGAAATGCTGCGGCCGGTCACTGCAGAGACGGAGGGTCAGCACACGACCCACTTCTCCGTGCTGGATGCGGCCGGTAATCGGGTCGCGGCGACGATTTCGATCAACTTGTTTTTCGGTGCGACTTATATGGTCCCTGGCACCGGGTTTCTACTGAACGACACCATGGACGACTTCTCTACGGCCCCAGGTCAGCCGAATGCGTTTCAGTTGGTGGGCGCCGCCGCGAATGCAGTGGGGCCGGGCAAGCGGCCGCTATCGAGCATGACGCCGACGTTTGTGGAAACGCCGCGGGGGCTGCTGATCATCGGCTCTCCCGGCGGCAGCACGATCATCTCAAATGTGTTGTTTGGCATCCTCGGCTGGTTCGACGGTCTCAGCGCAGCGGAGATCGTCGCGTTGCCGCGCTTCCATCATCAGTATTTACCGGATGTCGTGACGCTGGAGCCGGGCGCGTTATCTGCCGCCGAGCGCGCTGCGCTCGAGCGCCTCGGCCATCACTTGAGCGAAGGCCGCTATGGTTGGGGCAATACGCAAGTGATCACGTGGGATTACGGCACGGGGAAGGTGGAGACGGCGTCGGATCCGCGTGGCTTTGGCGCGGGGTTGGTGTACTGAAGCGCCGCAAATTCAGCGCTGGCAGATGGGGCACCAGTAGGTGGAGCGCTGGCCGATGATCCGCTGCGAGATGGGTGCATGACAGCGGCGACAGGCTTTGCCCGCGCGGTCATAGACGAAGAGGCGTTGCCGGAAGTAACCGGGATTGCCATCCGGATCCACGTAGTCCCGCAGCGTGGTGCCGCCGACCTCAATGGCATCACTGAGGACGCGTTTGATTTCAGCGGCCAGTCGCTGGCACTCCGCTTGCGTCAGTTTTCCGGCCGATTTAGTCGGTCGGACGCCGGCATGGAACAGAGATTCGCTCGCGTAAATATTGCCTACGCCGACGACATGCGCCGCGTTCATGATGAAGACCTTCGCGGGTACTTTGCGGCCACGACTGCTGCGATACAGATGCGCCCCGTCGAAGTCCTCGGAGAGAGGTTCTGGGCCTAAAGTGGCGAGTAAGGGATGGGCGAGCGGGTCGCCCGTGACCCAGTGCAGGCTGCCGAAGCGACGTGGATCGTTAAAGCGGACCGTGCGGCCACTGTCGAGCGCGATTTCGACATGGTCATGCAGGCGCCGGGCTAAGACGTCTGGCACGACCCGTAAGCTGCCCGACATGCCCAGATGCACGATCAGGGTGCCGCGGTCGGTGACCACGAGTAGATATTTGGCGCGCCGTTCGAGTCGCTCGACACGGGCGCCTGTTAGCTGGGTTTCGAGCTCCGCCTCGATGGGCCAACGCAGACGACGGTCGTGGATACGCACCGACTCGATGCGCTGCGTGGTCATGGCGTCGAGGAGTCCTCGGCGCGTTGTTTCGACTTCCGGTAGTTCGGGCACGCCCGCTTCTCCCTGCTAGGGATCGAAAGTCTAGAGTAAATCGGGCAGCGCTGGGGCTGGTGGCCGCGTTCGCGCAGGGGGGGGCTAGGGCCGCGCGAGCGCGCCCACAGGCTGCTACCGGCGCTGGGCAGCAACGACCAGGCAGCGAGCGCTGCCTGGCACGGCCGATTACTTGATCTTCGCTTCTTTGTACGCCACGTGCTTGCGCACGACCGGGTCGTACTTCGAGACTTCCATCTTCTCGGGGTGAAGACGCTTGTTCTTGGTCGTCGTGTAGTAGTGGCCGGTGCCGGCACTGGAGACGAGCTTGATTTTGTCACGCATGGGGAGGCTCCTCGGGCGGCTTTAGATTTTTTCGCCGCGCGCGCGTAATTTGGCTAAGACGTGCGCTACACCGTGCTTTTCGATGGTGCGCAGGCCGTTGGAGGACACGCGCAAGGTAATCCAGCGGGCCTCTTCTTCGATCCAGAAACGCTGCGTGTGCAGGTTCGGGAGGAAGCGGCGACGGCGCTTGTTGTTGGCGTGCGACACGGAGTTGCCGACGGTCGGCTTCTTTCCGGTGATCTGACAAACTCGGGACATGGCATCCATCCTGATGCGACCAGAAGCAGCCGCAGAGCCGCCTATTTAACCACCGCTTGTGGCCTCTTGCAATCGATTATACGAGTCCGCGTTCAGCGAGGCTGATGCAGGCCCCCTCGCCGACGATCAGGTGGTCCATGACCCGGATGTCGACCAGCGCCAGCGCCTCGCGCAGGCGCAGAGTGATTACTCGGTCCGCCTCGCTGGGTTCGGCGATGCCCGACGGGTGGTTATGGCAGAGAATGACCGACACCGCCCGGACCTCCAATGCCCGCCGCACGACTTCTCGGGGGTGGACCTGGGCGCAGTCGATCGTGCCGCGGAACAGGCGCTCAAAGCCGGTGACCCGTAGCCGGCTGTCTAGGTAGATCAGGCAAAACGTCTCATAGGCAAGGCCGCACAGCTCGCCCAAAAGAAATTCCCGGGCCATCCGCGGGTCGGTGAGCGGCGGTCCTGCGCGCAGTGCCTCGTAGTGATGGCGCCGCGCCAGTTCTAGTACGATTTGCAGTTGGGCAAGCCGCGCCGGGCCAATGCCCGGATGCGCGGCCAAGCGATCGCTTGGGGCGGTCAGTAGCCCGCGTAGCGAGCCAAAGGACCGCAGTAGGTCTTGTGCCATTTCGACTGCGTTGCGGCCGGCGCAGCCGGTGCCTAGCCAGACGGCAATCAGTTCCGTCTCGGACAGGGCCGCGGGGCCGGCTGCCGCCAAGCGCTCCCGTGGGCGCGGTTCCATAGGGTCAGGGTGTCTGTGCATGGCGGCATTGTCAGGGGCCCCGCTGCGCGACTGTGAGCCGAGAAAGTATCCCGTTCATAGACAAAGTCGCGAGTACCCGCGCGCTGCCATAACCGCAGGTTCTGACGCCCGGTTACCGCGGCCATTGGCCGATCGTCCTTTTGCGGTTGATAATGGGCCATGACCAGCGCATCTGCCCCCACCTTCCCCCGCCGCATCCTGCTCGGTGTCACCGGCGGTATCGCGGCCTACAAGGCGGCGGACCTTGTCCGGCGTCTACGGGAACGCGGCGCCGAGGTGCAGGTCATCCTCACCGAAGGCGCCGCCCGTTTCGTGACCCCGCTGACCTTCCAGGCCTTGTCCGGCCGCCCGGTCCGTGTCGGGCTGTGGGATGAAGCGGCCGAAGCGGCCATGGGGCATATTGAACTCGCTCGTTGGGCTGACTTCGTGCTTATTGCGCCGGCGAGTGCGGATTTTCTCGCTCGACTGGCCGGCGGCCTTGCCGATGACCTGTTGGCGACCACTTGTCTGGCGACCACGGCGCCGATCGCGGTGGCGCCGGCCATGAATCAGCAAATGTGGACCGCTGCAGCAACGCAAGCCAATGTGCAGACCTTGCGGACGCGTGGTGTACTTGTGCTCGGGCCTGGCGTCGGCTCGCAGGCCTGTGGGGAGACGGGTGCGGGGCGCTTGTTGGAGCCGAGCGAGATCGCGGCGCGCGTGTTTGCGTCGGATCCATCGACGGGGTCCCTGGCGGGGCGCCACGTGGTGATTACGGCCGGGCCAACGCGGGAGCCGATCGATCCGGTGCGTTTTCTGTCCAATCGCAGTTCCGGCAAGATGGGGTTTGCGGTGGCGGCGGCGGCGCAAGCGGCGGGCGCGCGTGTGACGTTAGTGGCCGGTCCTGTTTCGCTGGCGACGCCGACTGGCGTTGCGCGCATCGACGTGGAGACTGCCGCACAAATGTATCGAGCCGTGCACGAAGCGATCAGCGACTGCGATGTCTATATCGGTGCGGCGGCAGTGGCGGATTACACGCCGGGATGCTGCGCGGATAATAAGATTAAGAAGACCAGCGACACGCTCGATCTGCATTTAGAAAAAGCAGCCGACATTCTTGCTTCTGTCGCGGCGCTGGAGCGCCGCCCATTCGTGGTGGGCTTTGCCGCGGAAACAACCAACGTCGAAGCGCATGCGCGCGCCAAGCTGGAGCGCAAGAAACTCGACTTGATTGCAGCCAACGAGGTGGGTGCCGAGCGTGCCTTTGACCGCGAGGACAATGCGCTGCTGTTGCTATGGCCGGGTGGTCGTAAGGAGCTGGCGCTCAAGTCTAAAGCCGAACTTGCCCACGAGTTTGTCGCGTTTATTGCCGATCGACTGGCCGCGGTCGCGGCGGGGGTTTGAGCGATGCAGAAGATGCAGGTACGGATTTTGGATGATCGTCTCGGTAATCAGTGGCCTTTGCCCACGTACGCGACTCCCGGTTCAGCCGGTCTGGATCTACGTGCTTGTATTGCTGCAGCGCTGGTGCTCGAGCCGGGGCAAACGGAACTGGTGCCGACCGGCCTATCGATCTATCTGGCTGATCCGGGTCTTGCCGCTGTACTGCTGCCGCGGTCGGGGCTTGGGCATAAACACGGGATCGTTCTGGGCAATCTCGTCGGCCTGATCGACTCCGACTACCAAGGTCCGCTGATGGTGTCGGTTTGGAATCGCGGCCAGGCGCCGTTCACGATCGAACCGGGCGAACGGATTGCGCAGCTAGTTGTGGTGCCGGTCGTGCAGGTTGCATTTGAACTGGTGGATCAGTTCGTTGCCACCGATCGTGGTGCCGGTGGATTCGGTAGTTCCGGTCGTAACTGACCCGCACTGTCTCTATTTTTTAAACGATTTTCCGGTTTCTTTCAGTTCCCGGAAGCGCGCGATATCCTCAGCAAATTGATCCCGTGTGTGCTGCAGTTCCTCGCGCTTGGCGCGCAGTGCGCGCTGTTGTGACTGCGTATCCTCCAAGGTGCGTACAACGTCTTCGGCCAGATGCTCCGGCAAGACCGGAGCGGTTGCCTTGGTCGCGTACGGACGAAAGTGACGCATCTGCTCGGTCAATTGGGTGGTGCGGGTTTTCAGTTGTTCCAGATATTGGGAAATCACGCGCGCTTGTCCGTCGATGATTTCTGACCGGCGATCCCGTAAGGTTTCAATTTCTTCTACCGACAGGTAGGTCGCCAGTAGATTTTGGTCCCGCTGCTGGCGCTTCTTCTGCGCATCTCGCGCCGATTCCTCGGTGGCATGGGCGGCGTCCTCCGCGGCGATTTGTTCCGCGGAATGCCGACCGGGGATGGCGCCGACGGCCAGGCCGTGCTGGTTGAGGATTGTTTGTTCCTGCTCGGCGTATTGCGCGGGTACTGCATCGCCGTAATGGATCTCGCCTTTATCGTCGGTCCATTTGTAGACTGTGCCGGTCTTCACCGGTGCTGCGGCAGTCAGTACCGCTAGCAACAATGCGAGCCCGCCACCCAGCAGTGGCCACTGCAATCCGCATCGAGAGTCCGTGTGCTGCACGTCAGGCGCCCGAGGCGACCCCGTACCGCGCGCGGTACGCTTCCAAGTCCTCGAGGGCTTGCGCTGGCACGCCGTCGACGCCGTCGCGGACGCCTGCGATCAGGGCGGATAGCGTCAGTATCGAGACCACGGGCAGCCCGAAGTCATCGCGCACCTCTTGTACCGCCGAGCGATGGGACTCCCGACCCTGTTCTTCACGGTCTAGGGCAAGCAATACGCCTGCTGGCGTGGCGCCTGCTGCAGTGATGATGTCGATGGACTCGCGGATCGCGGTGCCGGCCGTGATGACGTCATCGACAATGAGCACGCGCCCAGCGAGCGCCCTGCCGACGATTCGGCCGCCCTCACCGTGGTCTTTGGCTTCCTTGCGGTTGAAACAGTAGGGGACGTTGCGGCCGTGTTGCTCGGCGAGCGCTGCGGCGGTCGCCGCGACTAGGGGGATCCCTTTGTAGGCGGGTCCGAACAGTAGGTCGAACTCGAGTCCGGAGCGCACCAAGGCAGCGGCGTAGGCGCGGCCAAGCCCTGCGATGGCGCTGCCCGTATCAAACAGGCCGGCGTTGAAAAAGTAAGGGCTCTCCCGGCCCGACTTGAGTGTGAAGCGCCCAAAGCGCAACACGCCGAGTCGCAGAGCCAGATGCAGGAAGTCGCGCTGGTAGGTTTGCATGGCCCTAGTGTGAAACAGACGGGCGGCTACCCACAAGCGTCCGCTTGCTATGATGGCGGATATGCGTATAGCGACTTTGAATTGTAATGGCATCCGCTCGGCGGCGCGGAAGGGTTTTTACGACTGGATGCCGGCCCAAGGCATCGACGTCCTCTGCCTGCAGGAGACCCGCTGTACCGACGCCGATATTGCTGAGTCTCTCTATCATCCCGAGGGCTTTCATAGCACTTGGGTGCATGCACAGAAGAAGGGATACAGCGGCGTGGCGATCTACGCGCGGCAGGCGCCAGACGCGGTGATCCGCGGCTATGGGTCCGATGAATTCGACCGGGAAGGCCGCTATCTTGAGTACCGGTTTGGGACGCTTTCAATCATCTCGGTGTACCTGCCGTCGGGGTCCTCTGGGCCCGAGCGTCAGGAGGCTAAGTATCGCTGCTTGGCAGGTTTTGAAGCGCATATCAGCGCACTGGCCGCGGGTGGCCGAGAGGTTGTTCTGTGTGGTGACTTCAACATCGCGCACAAGCCGATCGATCTGAAAAATTGGAAGGGCAACCTTAAAAACTCGGGTTTCCTACCGGAGGAACGCGCATGGTTGGACAACGTATTGGGTCCGATGGGATGGGTGGATGCTTTCCGCGCCGTGAATGCCCAAGCCGATCAGTACACCTGGTGGTCAAATCGGGGTCAGGCCTGGGCCAAGAACGTGGGATGGCGGATTGACTATCAGGTGACCACCCCGGGGATCGGCGCGAAAGTGCGCTCGGCGGCCATTTGGAAGGACACCCGTTTCTCCGATCATGCCCCACTGATTTTGGACTACGACCATGGCTTCTGATAACGCAAAGCAGGCATTGCGACTGGCCGACGTGCTCGGCAATCGCCGCGTGGCGGCCGCGCTGACACTCGGATTTGCTTCCGGGCTGCCATTTGCCTTGTCGCAGGGCACCTTGCAGGGATGGTTGGCTGAATTGGGCCTGAACATCAAGACTATCGGTTGGTTCACGCTCGTGGGGCTGCCGTACAACCTGAAGTTTCTCTGGGCGCCGCTGTTGGATCGCTACGTACCGCCCTTTCTTGGGCGTCGGCGTGGTTGGATCGTGCTCATGCAAGCGTTGGTCGCGATTGTGATCGCCGTCATGGGGTTGCAGGCGCCGAATGATGCGATCTATGCCGTGGCGATACTGGCCTTGCTGCTGGCTTTTCTGTCGGCCTCGCAAGACGTCGTCATCGATGCGTATCGCACCGACTCGCTTAGGCCGGAGGAGCGCGGCATTGGTTCGACCGCGGTACAGATTGGCTGGCGTGTAGCGTTCTATATTTCCGGCGCGTTGGCGATGGTGCTGTCTGGTGTGATCGGTTGGCGGGCCACCTATCTCACCATGGCGGCGATCATGGGCGCGAGTACCCTGCTGACCTTGTTTGCGCCGGAGCCGGAAGTGAAGGTCGTGGCGCCGCGTAGCCTGCAGGAAGCGGTTTTTGAACCCATTCGGGAGTTCTTCGGTCGCCCCGGCATCCTCGCGCTGCTGTCCTTGGTGATTCTTTACAAAATCGGCGACGCCGCGGCGTTGTCCTTGTCGACTGCGTTTTTGATCAAAGGGGTTGGCTTTACGGCCGCTCAAGTGGGCGCGGTGGCGAAGACGACCAGTATTACAGCCACCATCATTGGCACCGTGTTGGGCGGATTGGCGTTCGCCCGACTGGGGCTCTATCGCTCTTTGCTGATCTTCGGGGTGCTGCAGGCGGCGACCAATTTGCTGTATTCGCTGCTTGCTGTTCGAGGACATGATCTGTCGGCTATGGTGCTGGCGGTTGGCGTCGATAATTTGGCGGGCGCGATGGCGGCGACGATCTTCGGGGCGTTCATCATGGCGCTGTGCGATCACCGTTTCAGCGCCTTTCAGTTTGCGCTGCTATCGGCGTTGTCGGCACTCTCACGGACCTTTGTGGGGCCTATTGCGGCGGTGTTGGTCGCGCAAGTAGGCTGGCCCTTGTTCTTTGTGATTACCTTCGTCGCCGGCGCGCCCGGTTTATTTCTGCTGTGGCGACTACGGGCGCGGATCGAGACGCTCGATCTGGTGCACTGAGCGTTATATGCGGATTTGCCGCCTCGCCGATCTGGAGGACCCCGGTGCCCGCGGCTTTCGCGTGGGTCAGGGGGACTGGCCTCTGCGTGCGTTTCTAGTGCGCCATGGGCCGGTGGTCCGTGCTTACGTCAATCGCTGCCCGCATGCCGGTCACCCACTCGATTTAAGGCCGAATCATTTTTTGACGACTGCCGGCGCTGCGATCATCTGCAGTTCACATGGCGCCGAGTTCCGACCGGAGGATGGCGAGTGCACGGCCGGGCCGTGTCCGGGGCAACGCCTGCGATCCGTGCCGATCGTGTTGGTCGACGGCTGGGTCGCGCTCGCTGCGTCATTCCGACTGGCAGATTACGATCCCTGACGATCAGCGACGCACGTAGTGGAGGTCGCGCACTTCGTGGCCTAAGCGGTTGCCGCGGCGTTCGAACTTGGTAACTGGCCGCTCGGCCGGGCGTGGCACATAGCCGGTTGCGACTGCGGCATTGATAAAGTCCGGATGCGGATCGAGTACCTCACGCATCCATTCCGCATAGGGCACCCAATCGGTTGCGAGTCGCAAGGTCCCGCCGCTACGCAAACGCGACGCGACCAAGTTAGCGAAGGCCGTCTGCACGATGCGACGTTTGTGGTGACGCTTTTTTGGCCAAGGGTCGGCGAAGTAGATCAACACTTCGTCGAGGGTATTGCTGCCGATGCATCGGCTCAGCATGTCCACCGCATCGGCGCGCAGTACGCGCAGATTGGTCAGATTGAGTTCGGCGGCACGAAGCAGACAATGTCCGACACCGGGGGTATGGACTTCAAATCCGAGGTAGTCGCGCTGCGGATTCGTCGCGGCCAAGGCGACAAGCAATTCGCCGTCCCCAAAGCCGATTTCGATGGTGCGCGGGGCGTTGCGCCCAAACACGGCATCGAGGTCGATGGGTGCATCGGCAGCTTCCACGCCATAGCGCGGCCAAAATTCCTCTAGCGCGCGCGATTGCGCGTCCGTCATACGCCCCGTGCGCAGCACGAAGGAGCGGATGGACGGGTGCTGGTCTGTTGGGGGCGCGTCGGTCATCGGTGTGGGCAACTAGGCGGGGGGCTGCAGTGTCGCCCGTCAGAGGCGCCGGTTCCAGCGCTTTCAGGTACCGCTGTGATGCCTTCTCGGCGTTGCCTAAGCACGAGCAAAGGGAAGTTCGAGCGAATGGCTTTGCGGTGTGAACAGTCGGGCCCCCGTTTCCGTGATGTGCATATCGTCTTCGAGTCGCACCCCGAATTCACCGGCCAGATAAATGCCGGGTTCATTGCTGGTGGTCATGCCGGCCATGAGTTTGGTCGTATTGCCGCGCACGAGGTAGGGCCATTCATGCCCATCCATCCCCATTCCATGCCCTACCCGATGCGTGAAATGGGCGTAATGCGGCCCGAAACCTGCGGCATCGACCACCGCTCGCGCTGCGGCATCAATGTCGCCACAGGCGACTCCCGGCCGAGCAGTCGCCAGTGCGGCCGACTGTGCCTGCTTGATCACATTGAAAACGACGCGCATGCGTTCGGTGGGACGTCCAAGGACAAAGGTCCGGCTGAGATCGGATTTGTAGCCATGGACATCGCAGCCACCATCGAACAACACCAGCGAGTTTTCCTCTAGGCGTGTTGCCTGTACGGACCCGTGGGGGAAAGAAGAGGCCGCACCGATCAGCACCAGATCGGCTGCGCCTTCAAAGCCCAGCGCTGCGTGTGCCTGTTTCGAGAGTTCCGTGATTGCCGCCGGGGTCATGCCGGGCTTGAGTCGTTTCCACGTAGCTTCATACGCGGCCAGCGTTATCTCAGAGGCCAGTTGCATGAGCGCGATCTCGTGGGGGCTTTTGCGCATCCGACAGCCTGCCGTGACGGCGGTGGCGCTCACGAAACGGACGTGTGGGGCTGCCCGACCTATGCCATCCGCAAATACAAAGCGCACATTTTCATCCAGCCCGATGCGTCCGCTGGAAATACGCCGGTCGCGCAGACCCTGCGCCAATAACGTATACGGGCTTTGGTCTTCCTGCCACGTGCGCACATCGAGCGGTGTGGCGTTCGGCGTCGATGCCACCTGCTCGCGCGCGCGCGCCTCTTCAAAAGCAGGGCAAACGTAAAAGGCGTCTCCGCGCGCCGGTAATACGGTTGCGAACAAGCGTTCGGATCCCCACCATTTTGCGCCAGTGAAATACGTCAGCGAGGTGCCCTCCGCCAGAATGATGGCATCAAGCCCTTCCTCAGCCATGAGTGCGCGGGCTCGCTCTTGGCGGGCCAGATGCTCCTCGGTCGTAATCGGGATCGCCTCGGCGCTGCGTGATTTTAATTCTGCGAATGGTGCCGCTGCTTCGGGCGGTATGGCCGCGCTGCACCCAGCCATGCCCAAGGCGCCGGTCGCGGCCGCAGTGGATCCGAGAAAGTCACGACGCGTCAGCATGAGCGGTCTCCCGTAAGTGGTGGCCTACGGTATCTGGCTGCATAGGTCCTGCGCTAGTGTAAAGTTGGCTACACGTATTCAGTGGCCCCGGGCCTGCGTGGCGAGGCACGCGACTCACTGCGCAGTGGCGCGCTCCAGCAGCGCAGGATACCCATCGCCGATGAGCCATGGCGCTAAGGCGGCGTCGATCACGGACTGCCAATTGCTATCCGAGGGCAGCAGCAGCGCTTTCTCGGCCGGCTCGAATACGGCGTCGAATAGTTGGCACAGACGCGGTTCGCGCCGCACGACGCGCGCGATTTCCAAGTCGTCGGTGATCATCACATCCGACTCGCCATCGGCCAGTGCCTGAAAGATGCCGATATTGTCGCGGTATACCGTCAATTTTGCATGCGGCAGATGACGGCGTGCAAACGCCTCGTTGGTGCCGCCGGGGTTTTCGATCACTCGCACCCCCGCCTGATCGATCGCCGCTAGGCCGGTATATCGGGCGCGGTCGATGCACCTGCCGATTGCCGTCTTGCCGCCGCTCACCAAGGGACGCGAGAAGCCCGCTCGTATGCGGCGTGCCGCGTTGATGGAGATACCACCGGCCGCGATGTCGAAGTGATCGGCCGCCAGATCGTCGAGCAAAGTAGCCCAACTACTGCGGATAAAGACCGGTTCCACACTAAGCGTGGCGGCAAGGCGGGTGGTCAACTCGATGTCCGCGCCGACTAACTGGTTGTCGATCAGCCAGGCAAACGGGGCGTAATCCGCTGGCACACCGATGCGCAGCCGCTGCGCCTGGAGCATCCGCGCCGGTGTGCGCTCAGCGTCCAGATGAATGCCGCGCAGCGCCGCGATGACGTTCGCGCGCTGCACGGCATCCCAGCGCCCAGCGGGTAAAGTGGCGGCGATGGATTCCAGCGGTGCCGATTGTAGATACGGGGCGGCCAAGTACAGCGCGCGCAGGAGGTCTTGGGTCAGTTGATCGATAGCGGGGCGCAAGTCGTCCCGGAGCGATCGCGCGGACGCGGGCCCCGTGCCGTGGGTCGCCCAATCGTCCAGGTAAGTCGACTGGATCTCCCGCGCCCGCGCGATTTGTGTAGCGAACAGACTTTCGACCGGCGCGCGGGCGAGGCCGAGCGCGCGGGCACGTTCCCCGGCTGCGGCGATGACCACGGTCTCCCGTGCCGGGTCGCCCACGGCTTGACCGGCAAGCCATTTCGCCGCAGCCACGTCCTGCATGAGCGCCAGTCGAGCATCGAGCAAGGTCAGCACCCGGGCCGCCAGTGATCGTGCGTCCTGTAGTGTCGTATCGGTCGCACGTGCACAGGGTCCCCACAGCACGAACGCGAGCAGGCAGCCCAGCGTGAATTTTTGCATCTTCATTGGAACGTCCTCGAACACAGCGCAGCGTAGCAAGTTCGTGCTGGGGACAGCGCGATACCGCCGGCGTATGCTCTGCTAATGGCTTAGGGGGCTGATTATGGCGGACGTGAAGTCAGCGGGCACCTTGTCCCGCATACTCGGATTCGGTTTCAGTATCGCGCTAGCCTTTGGCAATACCATCGGGGTGGGCATTCTGCGCCTTCCGGGCGAGGTGGTTGGTGCGCTCGGGGATGCCAGAGCCACACTGATCGCCTGGGTCATCGGCGGCGCTTATGCGCTTTTAGGCGCCATCTCCGTGGCGGAGCTCGCCGCGATGATGCCGACCGCGGGTGGATTTTACGTGTATTCGCGCCGCGCCTTCGGATCTGCCGTGGGCTTTGTCATCGGCTGGAATGATTGGCTATTGAATTGCATCACGGTGGCCTACGCGGCGTATACCGCGGCTGATTTTCTCGGCAAGTTGCAGCCGGCGTGCATTGGCCATGAACAAGCCGTGGCTCTAGTCATTGTCGCCGGCTTCACCGGCATCCATTGGATAGGCCTGCGGGTGGGTAGCGGCTTACAGAATAGCATCAGCATTGTGGTCGGATTGCTGCTGGTGTCGCTGGCGATCGCCGGGTTTGTGGCCACGCCAACGGCAGCGGCCGTGGCTGCGGTGGCGCCGTCGGTCTCGCCGGTATTCACGATTGGCATTGTCGCGGTGGCTTTGCGCAATGTGATTGTGACCTACGACGGCTGGTATGCCGCGATCTATATGGCCGAGGAGACGGTGGACGCCTCGCGCAATGTGCCGCGAGCGATGATCGTCTGTGCAGTGCTAGTGACGGCGCTGTACGTGCTCATTAACGCGGGGTTCTTGCATGCGCTGTCGGTGCCCGCGTTGGCGGCCTCGACGCTGCCGGCGGCGGACGTGGCGCAGATGATCGTTCCGCACGGTGGCGCTACGTTCGTGACCTTTGTGGCGTTACTGACGGTGCTGTCATTGGTGAACGCCACGTTTCTCGGTACGCCGCGCATACTCTACGCCCTCGGACGCGATGGGCTTGTGCCGGCGCGGGTAACGGCGGTGAAGCAGGGCGGTACGCCGCACGTGGCGCTGTGCGCGACGGCAGTGGTTGCAGCGCTCATGATCTGGTCCGGCTCGCTCAAGTTCCTGATTGCCGTGGCGGCCGTGCTATTCGTGCTCAATTACTTGTCCGCCTACATCGCCGTATTCACGTTGCGGCGCACGGAGCCGGCGACGATGCGGCCGTTTCGTGTGGTCGGGTACCCGATCACCACGGCGCTGGTCTTGGTGGGGTCGGTCGCCTTTTTGTGTGCGACCGTTTCCGATGACTGGGTTTCTAGTGGCGTTGCGCTGGGGCTGATCGCGTCGGCAGTCCCAATTTATCTCTGGTCTCGTCGCCGCCGAGCGGCCTGAGCGGTCACGTGCTGAGTGCGGCGCAGTGCTCTGTCCACTGCGCCGGCGTCCTGCATCCCGAGGTCAGGCGAGCCCGCTGCTCCTCGCCCGTTGCAGCGCCATCACAATTGACCGAGAAAGCGCTCGAACCAGGCTTGGACGCGATCGAACCGATCCTTGACGAAGCTCGGGCGGCTGATGTCGTGGAACTGATCGGGATAAACGACCAGTTCTGTCGGCACGCCCAGCGCCTGCAGTGCCTGGTACATCTGCTCGCCGCCGGCCACCGGCACGTTGAAGTCGCGATTGCCGCCCATGAACAGGGTCGGCGTGTGGATGCGGTCGGCATGAAAGAACGGGTACGAGACCTTCATCCAAAGCGCCGTATTGCGCCACGGTAGTCCCAGTTCACGCTCGTATTGCAGGACGTATTGGTCTACGCCATACATGAGCAGTTGGTTGGCGCTGCCGGCGCCGCTGGTGGCGACCTTGAAGCGCGTATCGGAGGCAATGGTGTAATCGGTCAGGATGCCGCCGTAACTCCAGCCGCCGATCGCCAAGCGGTTCGGGTCCGCCAGACCGCGGGCCACCACGGCGTCCATGCCAGCGAGCAGGTCTTCGACTTCCTTGTGGCCCCAATCTGCGTGGATGGCGCGTGCAAACTCAAAACCGCGGCCGCTGCTGCCGCGGTAGTTGATGCCGGCCACCACAAAGCCAGCCGCGGCCATGTATTGGCGGTGGAACTGATAGTTGTCATACGCCGCCGTGTGCTCGTCCTGTCCGTTGGGTCCGCCATGGATCCACAGTACCGTCGGATAGCGGCGGCCGGCGACGTAGCCGGGGGGCTTGGTGACCAATCCGTGGACTTCAGTACCATCACGACTCTTGAAAATGAGGTCCTCGACTTCGCCGAGCACAATGCCCTGCATGAATGCGTCGCTTTCATGGGTGAGGCGTCGCAGCGCGCCGGATTCGAGCGCATAGAGTTCATTGGGGGTTTTGTCGTCGCCGCTGACGGCGACCATCAGAGCGCCACCCCGGACCAGTTCGGATAGGGCGCGCTTGCCTTCCACCAAACGTTGGGTCGCCCCTGTGTTGAAGTCCACTTTGGCTGGATAAATACTCCCATCGTCCTCGACCGCCACGATGGCGGAGTGACTGTCCGGCAGTAGCGCGGCGCTGGCCACGGCCCGGTCCAGTTGCGCGGTGACTGAGCGCGCGCTGCCACCTGCCACCGGGATCACGGCCAGTTGATCCTGCTGATAGGCGTAATACTTAGGCTCGAAGCCGATCCGAAAGGTGAGCACGCTGCTGTCGGGGGTAAATTCGAGCTTTTGGTTGTTGCTCGCGTAGCTCCGGGTGAGAACGCGGATGGCTCCGCCGCTGGCTGGCATCACCGCAATGTCATTCGAGCCATCCGGGTCCCCGCCTTTGGCGTGTGTGCGGGTGAACCCAATCCAGCGACCGTCCGGCGACCAGACCGGATGGTCTTCGTGTTGTGTGGCATCTTGGGTCAACGCAGTCGTCGTGCCGTCCGCGACTGTAATCAGCAACAGGTGCTGGTCATGCCCGACCGCCAGATAACCCTGGACGTCTTGTTTGAAATGCCAATCGCGCAGCACGATGGGGTGCGGGCGTGCATGGGCCGGATCTGGTTCGCTTTCGCCCGCTTCGAGCGTGGCCACAAGATGTTTTCCATCGGGTGCCCAATCGTAGTCACCGAGATCGCCGACGACGTGGGTGAGCACTTGCGGCTCACCACCGCGGCGGTCGAGCAATAGAATTTGGCTGTAATGGCCTTCGGCTGGCGTGGCGATGTACGACACGTATCGCCCGTCGGGACTGAAGCGCGGTGCGCGTAGCGACGCTGACGGGGCGGCCAGCGTGATCGCCTCATGACCGGCGGCGTCGACGAGGCGCAATTCAAAGCGCCGTTCGTCTGAGGCTCGATCATTGAGAGTGACGACGTAAGCGATCCATTGGCCATCGGGAGACACGGTCGGTGCATGCACCGACCGGGTTGCGTAGAGGTCATCCGGGACCAAGGTTCGTGGGGTCGCGGCGGGTGCGGCGGAGGCCGTGAGCACGGCGATCAGCGTTAGCGCGAGGAGGGCAGTCCGATGCATGGCGTATTCCCTAATGGTATTTCCAAACCGATCTGAGACCTATTTGGCCACTGCAGTTGTTGCCGCGTCTAGCGCCGCGTTGCATGGGGGTTGCCGCTTTGGGGTGCCGGCGCATAGAATCGACGCACAGTGCGGGCGTCGTATAATGGTAATACCCAAGCTTCCCAAGCTTGAGCCGTGGGTTCGATTCCCATCGCCCGCTCCACTTTATATTGAGATCGCTACGGCCAGACCCTGTTGCGGGAATGCGCCGGCATCTCCTTGCAGGCGCTCACCATACGTACGGTCGTGTCGTCAACCGACTACCGCCAATCATCGCCAGGCACGATTCGCTTCATGAATTCGTCGAACAGTGGAACGGTGAATGCGGTGTCGCCGTGATTCGGACTCCACACCATCCCCTTTCCGATAAGTGAACTGCGAGTGGGCGCCAGGGAAGAAACGCGGGCCGGAAAAATATCCGCAATGTCGCCTGATCGGTGCGGGCCGGCACCTAACTCAGCCATTGCGCGCAGGTATTTCTTCTCTTTGGGCGTCAGCCGGTCGAATCGCACCCGAAAAAAACTCTCGTCGAGTGCGGCAATTGCCGTGATCGATGCCTTTTCGACCGCATCCGGCGTAATCGGAGACTGCATCGCCGCGAGCCATGAATGGCTCCCCCATTCCTGCAGGAAGTATGGATAGCCCTGCGTTGCCTCCATAATGAGGTTCATGGCCTCGGGAGTGATCGTCACGTTTTCGCTCCACAAGGGCTTTTCTATGGCATCTCGTGCAGCAGTAGGTGGCAACGCGCCGATGGTGGGAAAGTCGAATAGTCGCTCTGCGTAGGACTTTGCGTTGCCCATCTGGCCGCGCAGTTGCGGAAGTCCTGCCCCGACAAGAACTACCGGCAGCCTTCGCTGCTCCGTTCTATGCATTGCGGTAATCAGGACCGCCAGTTGAGGCTCCTCAACGTACTGCAATTCATCGATGAAGATGGCAAGCGCTGTTCCCGCCGCCTTGGCCGCGAGACCGACCTGTTCGATCAGCGCCTGCAGGTCGTGCTCCAGGTCACCATTGTCGGCGAGGCCCGGCTCCGGTTCATAATCCAGGCCGACTTCGATATCGGCATAGGTCAATTTCAGCTTGCTGGCGAATCCCGCTAAAGCACGCAGGCCTCGCACGGCAAACTCTTTCGCCTTCTCTATCTGGCTCAGTCTTAACAATGCTTGCCGTAGCTGGGGTGCCAGCAATGCCGGAAGGGACCGTCCTTCTGGGGCTTCGATTCGTATGGTGTGAATTCCCACCCCCTCGGCATTCTCGCGGACACGGTCCAAGAGCACGGTCTTCCCCACGCCACGCAGGCCGACGAGCATGGCGCTCTTGGCTGGGCGCCCGATACGGGCTCTCTCCAGGGCCGTCCGCAGGGTCGCCCGCAGTTCATCTCTGCCAGCCAGTTCTGGCGGTGGCGTACCGGCACCAGGAGCAAAGGGATTGCGAATAGGATCCATAGCGCGGATTATACAGATGTTTGGTAAATTATAAATATCTCATAATTTCACTAATTTTAGTATAAATCGCCGATTGTCGGCGCTGCGCACGTCGGGGACCACGGCCTCGTGATGAGCCGGTCCAGCATCGCCGAATCCGCCGAGTGCGTATTCGCCGCCGTTGCACCGACGCGGCTTGCGGTAGCGACCGATTCCAAGCCAAAACGATCTTTCAGGATCTGCCCCGATGGGGAAAGTCGCCGTGGCCGACGCTGGCTAGTCTTGGTCGGTGTGGCGGTCGTTTTCGCACGCAGATCGCCCGCTCCAGTTCGCTGTCGACTTGCCCATCCGCGTAAGTGACCCTGCTTGAGGGCGGCTCAGCGCGAGTCGCGCCGGTCCTGATGGAAGCAATCGTCGTGTATTGCAAGCGCAAACCGCTAGGCTTGCTCTGCTCTACCTGTGCTGCGCATTGTCGCGGTTGGTAGGTACGGGATTGCACACTATCCGAGTGGTACCGTTCTGCGGTCGCCGGTACACGGCGGCACTGTCGGCGCTAGAATCGCGGGCGGTGCCCACGCCCCCTGTTCGCCGACCGTCCACGCAGGGGGTGGCTTGGATAATGCGTCGAGTTACTGTTTCGCGGTCGCTGCGCCGCGTTTTGGCAGGTGATCTGTGAAGCGGAATGTGTTCTCTGTCGATGAAGCCGCGCCGCCTCACACGCCGATCGTCGCCGTACTCGCCAGCGCGCAGAAGCTCACGAAGACCCAGAAGCGTTTCAATCGCCTGGTGGAGCAGATCAACGCGCAGCGTGCGGCGATCACCGATTGGCAAGCGTATCGCGACAGGTATCAGCAGCGATTAGCCGCAGATTATCAGCCGCTCGCGGCACGCATACGCGAAAAACGCATCGCATTGGTTGATCTGTTCGATCGTCTCATGGACAGCGGCGAGCTTGGGCAGAGACACCGCGCGAAGCTGCGCGATATTCTCGATGGTCTGTTATCCGGGTTGCTCGCGGAGGCGGGCGATCCGGTGCTGGTGGCGATCTATGATAAGTACGCTGATGTCAGTTTTGCGGAACAGCAGCAGCAGCGGGTCGAGGCGATGCGAGGGCTCGCCGGGGAGGCGTTTGGTATCGACGTGGACGCTTATGCGGGAGTGGACTCGCCGGAGGATCTCGCCGCATGGCTGGATGAGCAGATTCAGGCGGCGCGGGCGGAGCCCCCGCCCGCGTCGCAGCGCCGACGTCAATCAGGGAAGGCGGCGGAGCGCGAGGCGGCCCAAACCGAAGTCGCGCAGGGCGGGGTGCGTGCCCTGCGAGAAATTTACCGCAAGCTAGCGAGCACGCTGCATCCCGATCGGGAGTACGACGTCGCTGAGCGCGCGCGCAAAACAGAGCTCATGAAGGAGGTCAATCAGGCGTATGCGGGTCGCGATCTGCTGCGGCTACTGGAACTGCAGATTCGGGTCGAGCCGATCGACGGGCATACCGTGGCGGGTCTCAGTGAGGAGCGGCTACGGCAGTACATTCATGTCCTCGAGGCGCGCGTCGGCCGATTGCAGGACGATCTCGGTGCGCTGATGCAGCCGTTCGCGCTCATGTTTGGCGGTGTCTTGCCCCGCGGTTTTGCCCCCGATCTGGTAGACCGTGCGCTGGAGGCGGATATCGTGCACCTCAAGGAGAGCATTCGCGCAATCGAAGCGGATCTATCGCTGTTTCGTGATGTGCGGCAATTGAAGCAGTGTCTGGCCGGCTACCGGATTGCGAGAACGGATGACGAGGAGGACGAAGGGCCGCCGCCCTCGCGGACGCGATCGGGCCGTCGGCGATCGCAATGGTAGCCGCTCGATGCGCGCTGGATCGTCCTGCGGGTGGTCTAAAACGGAATCGCAGAATGGTGCCGCCGCTGCGTGGCGGCCGCTTGCGCGCGCCAGCGCAGTGAACAGGACAGAATCGTTATTTAGAAGATGCCAGCGTCAAGCCCTGCAGCCATGAGGCCGCCGAGTTCGCGTGCACGCTCCAGAGCCCCCTCGTCTGGGTCGCCCGTCACGAGCAGCGGCGGGGCAATAGCGACCCAGCCGCAGCCGGTCACGATGCGCTCCACGCTACGGATCGCACCGGTGCCGTCGTTGCCGGCGCTGACAAACAGCGCGTAGGGACGCCCTTGCAGACGTCCCTCCGTCGGGTAGTAGGTTCGATCGAAGAAGTCTTTGAGCGCACCGGACATGTACCCAAAATGCTCCGGTGTGCCCAGCAGAATGCCGGTCGCCTCGAGTAACTCCGCCGGGCCGCAGTCCAAGGCACGTCGGACCATCAAATCGATGGCAGGTGCTACCGTGCGGGCGCCGGCTTGGACCGCCGCCTGCAACTGGTCGGTGCGTCCGCCCGGATGGCCGCCGTAGACCAGCAGGAGCCGTGGGCGTGTAGTTGCAGTCGCATTCATTCGCCGAGCGTAGCGCTGAAGGGGTGCGTCGTGGTAGTTACGGTGAACCGATCGGGGGTGTTTTTTTGAAATTGTTGATGCACTTGTCCGCCTTGCCGGATGCACACCACTACCGCAGTTATGCAGATCTTGCCGCCGCGCAACGCGAAGGGGAACACTACACGGTGACCATCGGGCGCCGCCCCGGGGCTCGGGTTGCGGTGCTGGCGCCCCATGGCGGTCGGATCGAGGACGGTACTTCTGAGATTGCGCGGGCGATTGCAGGCGAGGACCATCATCTGTACCTGCTGGAAGGGCGGCGCCCTTCGCACAACTACCATACCCTCCATCTGACCAGTCACCGATTCGACGAGCCGCGTTGCCTGGAACTGATCGGCGCTGCTGATCGGGTGGTCGCGGTCCATGGTTGTCGGGGCCGTCAGGGTCTGGTGTATGTGGGGGGGCGTGACGAGGCCTTGGCCGAGATCATCGTCGATCGCTTAACGGCAATCGGCGTGGACGCGGTCGCTACCGATCACCCCTTTCCGGGGCGCCATGCGCACAATGTGTGCAATCGCGGCCGCACCGGCGCTGGGATCCAGTTGGAGATCACGCATCCCTTGCGCCGATCCGTTCGGGCGGGGCTTGTGGCGGTCGCGGTGCGCGACGCGCTTGCGCAGATCCTGCAGCCTGAGGCCGCCGCACCCGCGGTGTCTTGATGCCCCAGTACGGGGTGTTGGGTGTCCGCATAGCGGCTCTGCAACGGATGGATCCTTAGACAGGCAAACCTTTTTGCCCCGTACCGCATCCAAGCTGGTGTAGACAAAAGGAGAGGGTGGGATGGACGGGAGGGTGGCAACCGCGCCGGTCTCTTTGGGGGCGCCCCCGGATCCCGTTGATTTTGAGGAACGCCGCCTCATTGCGGCGGCGTTGCGCGGCGACCAGCGTGCCTTTGCAGCCCTTTATCGGCGTCATGTGGGTGCGATTTACGCGCTGTGCCTGCGTCTCACGGGGCGCCGCGATCGCGCTGAGGATGCGGTACAAGAGACTTTTCTGGCCGCTTGGCGGGCGTTGCGGACCTTCCAAACACGCAGCCGCCTGCGCACGTGGCTGCATCGGATCGCCGTCAATGTCGTCTTGCAGGCTGCACGACCGCAGGCCGCCCGTCTGGAGCTGAACGAGGGCGCTGTCGGGCCGCTGCCGGAGCTATCTACGCCCGATTCGTCTCCGCCCATCGATGTGGAAGCGGCGATCGCACTGCTGCCGGACGGGGCCCGCCGTGTCTTGGTGCTGGTTAGCCTCTATGGGTATACGCATGAAGAGGCCGCCACGGTGCTGGGTATCGCGGTCGGGACTAGTAAGACCCAGCTCCATCGTGCTCGCGCCTTATTGTCGGTCCGTCTTGGATTGGAGATGCCATGAAATTGGATGACAAGCCTCGTGCCTCGCTGGAGGATGCGCTCGCCCGCTTACCGCAGGAGATCGTCCCGACCCACGACCTGTGGCCGCGTATCGAGGCCGCTCTGCACGATGAAATGTCTGCCCGTCCTCCTGCAAGCCGTGTGGTTTTTGGACTGGTGGCGGGCTGCTTACTGGGCGCTGTGGCGATGAGCGTCCTATGGGGCGTGCGTGCGCCCGGCACGAGCGGCCTGCTGGCACGTGATGCGGCCTCTGTGATGGCCGCCCGTTCGCAGTTGGCCACCACTTATCGGACGCGCTTGCCCTTGCTCGATGCGCCAACGCGGGTTCGTGTGGAGCGCGCGCTGGGGGTCATTCAGGCCGCCGAGCAGGATCTTGCGCAGTCTCGCCGAGCGGCGCCCGACAGCGCTGTGTTGTCGCGCCTGTACGCCAGCACCACTCGGCAAGAGTTTGATTTGTATGACGCCATTGTTCGGGCCACCGAGCCCTTTGTTAGGAGGACTTCTACATGAACCATCAGCAATTTCGTGGTCTTTGGATCGTGGCTGCCGTGCTTGTCACCGCTAGCGCCTATGGTGCGGCGGCGGTGAAGACCGTCTCTGAGCACCGTGCGGTGGATGCCGCGGCGCAGGTCGAGTTGATCAATGCCGCCGGTCGTATCGAAGTGCAGGGCTGGGATAAGCCTGAACTCGAAGTGAGCGGCACGCTGGGCGCTGAGGCGGAGCGTCTGGAGATTACGCAAAATGGTGTCCGATCTACCGTCCGGGTGGTCGGCAAGGGTATCGCGGGAATTCACTTTGGTTGGGGTGACGCCGTGGCGACGCATTTGGTCGTCAAAATGCCCAAAGGCGGCTCCCTTAAAGCACAGGTGACCAGCACAGATCTGCGCATTCAAGGCCTGCTTGGCAACCAAGAGTTGCAGACCGTGAGTGGCGATATCACCACGGCGGCGGCGGCCGAGACGCGGATTAGTACGGTCAGCGGCGACCTGCATTTAGACGCTGCCCCCACGGCGCGCCTGACCCAGTTATCCACCGTCAGCGGCGATGCCACGGTGACCGGCGGGGCCGGTGAGTTTTCTTTTCAATCGGTCAGTGGTGACGCGCATTTGAAGATGGGGCTGCTCAATCGCGTTAATCTCAAAAGTGTCTCTGGCGATCTCGATGCCACGCTCGGTCTGTCGGGGGACGGGCGCTTAGAGGCGGAAACAGTCAGTGGCGATGTGCAGGTGTCTTTTGCCGGGGCGTTGCCGCCTGCCGATTACGAGGTGTCGTCCTTGTCCGGGGACCTGTCGACCTGTCAGGGGCGAAAGGCCACGCAGGAAGGCTACGGCCCGGGCAGCCGGCTCGTCTTCCGGGAAGGCGCAGCGACCGCGCGGGTGCGTATCGATACGAAAAGTGGTGACGTGACCTTGTGTAGTCGCTGAGCGCCGTCTCGTCGCTTTGCCTAGAATCAGTGCCTCAGAATTTATAGGCGGGCACTGTGGCTGAATCCGAAGAGTTGCCGTCGGCGCATCATGCCGAGCCTTTTGCGACGCGCTTATTGGCCTGGTTCGCGCGTGAAGGGCGGCATGACTTGCCGTGGCAGCGCGACCGAACGCTGTATCGGGTCTGGATCTCGGAGGTGATGCTGCAACAGACGCAGGTGACCGCTGTGATCCCCTACTTCGAGCGCTTTATGGCGCAATTTCCCGATGTGGCGGCGTTAGCCGCCGCCGCTGAGGACGAAGTACTACATCTGTGGTCGGGCCTTGGCTATTACGCGCGTGCGCGTAATCTGCTTCGGTCGGCCCGGCTGGTCGTGCAGGATCATGGCGGCACCATGCCCGATGCGTTGGAGGCATTGCATGCCTTGCCCGGTATCGGTCGGTCTACCGCAGGGGCTATCCTCGCCCAGGCGCTGGATCGTCGTCATCCCATTCTCGACGCCAATGTGAAGCGTGTGCTGGCGCGATGGGCGGGCATCGACGGCTTTCCGGGTGAGGCCGCGGTCGTTGCGCGGCTCTGGCAGTTGAGTGAGCAACTCACCCCCACCGAGCGTGCCGGCGACTACACGCAAGCCATCATGGATCTGGGCGCTACCTGCTGTCGCTTACGCAAACCGGCGTGTGCGCGCTGTCCAGTCAGCGCCGATTGCGTCGCGCGTCGGGACGGCCGCCAGGCGCAGTTGCCCGTGCCGCGAGCACAGCGGGCGCGACCGCTGCGGGTTGCCCACTGGCTCCTTATTTGTAGAGGAGACAGCGTGCTGCTGTCCCGTCGCCCCGCGGACGGGATCTGGGGCGGCCTGTATGGCTTTCTGGAGGCGGTTGATGCGCCCAGTTTGCGTGGGCTTGCGGCGAGCCGGGCGCTGCGCGCCGACGTGCTTTTGCGGCCGTTGTCGCCGCTGCGCCACGGGTTTACCCATTTTGAACTGGAAATTCATCCGTGGGTTGTTGCGAGCGCCGACGTCGTAGAGGCTGAGGGCGAGACGTGGTACAACCTCTGCCAGCCCGCAGTGCTTGGGCTTGCCACGCCGGTGGCCGCTCTCATCGCGCAGTTGCGCGCGGAGCAGAATCTTATGGTTGCAGTGTCGGGAGTCTAGGATGTCGCGGATGGTGCAATGCGTGGTGTTGGGGAGATCCGCGGAGGGCTTGGCGTATGCCCCTTATCCGGGGGAGCTGGGCGCGCGCATTTATCGCGAAGTGTCCAAGGAAGGCTGGCAGCGGTGGGTCGACCATCAGACGATGTTGCTGAATGAATACCGCATGACCCCGATTGACCCGAAGCACCGCGCTTTTTTGGTCGCCGAAATGCAGAAATTTCTATTCGGTGAGGGGTCTACACAGCCCGAAGGTTTCGTGCCGCCAACAGCCTGATACGGTAGCTGGAATCGTATCAATCGCGTGGCGAACCACAGTGGACCGTTTTTTTCATAATCTATATTCTGTATCTTGCTTCAATACAGACTGGATCTAGGGGGAATCTTGGATAAGAACACTTCGTTTGGCACACTGCTGCTGCGGCCATTGTTTATCGCAACCTCGTCTATTCTTGCAGCCGGCCTAGCGCAGGCGCAGCAGGCCCCCGCTACAACCGGCGGCAATAGCACGATGCTCGACGAAGTCGTCGTGACTTCGCAAAAACGCGAAGAAAACATGCAGGCCGTGCCGATCAGCATTGAAGCGATCGACTCAAAGAAGTTGGCCGATCTGCAGGTCGCAAGCTTTGATGATTACGCGCGGTATTTGCCGAGCTTGTCGGTGCAGTCATACGGGCCAGGTCAGGCGCAATTGTACGTGCGTGGTGTGACCAACGGCGGCGATGGGGTTCACGTTGGCTCGCAGCCGCTCGTGGGCATCTACCTCGACGAAATGCCGGTAACGACGATTGCTACGAACCTTGACGTGCACGTCTACGACATGGCGCGCGTTGAGGCACTCGCAGGTCCCCAAGGTACGTTGTTCGGTGCCAGTTCGATGGCCGGCACGATGCGGCTGATCACGAATAAGCCGGATCCCTCGCATTTTGAGGCGGGCTATGACGTAACGGGTGAAACATTTACGAAGGGTGGTCAGGGCGGCAAGCTCGAAGGCTTCGCCAATTTGCCAATTGGCGAACACGCGGCGATCCGCTTGGTCGGCTGGGCCGAAAAGGACGGCGGGTATATCAACAATGTGCGTAGTTCGCCGCAGTACTACCCCGGTCCCGGCGATGCGAGTGATCCGACCTACATTCCAGGTCCGAATCCGACCACCTATAACGGGGGGCCGAATACGCTCGGCCTGGGCTATCAGCGTGATAATGCCAACCTCGTTCAAAAGAATTTCAACACGACCAAGACGGCGGGCGGTCGAGCAGCGATCAAGTTCGATATCAATGAACGGTGGACTGCAACCGCGACGGTGATGACCCAAGATCAGAAGTCCAACGGCTCGTGGGCGTACACGCCTGACGCGATCACCTTGACACCGACGCTGCCGGACGGCTCGTCCGCCCCGTCGATGACTTTGGGCGGCACCGGCGACCTCAATGTCTCCCGCTACTTGCCGGACATCAATACCGACCGTTGGACCATGGGTACGCTCGTGGTCGAAGGCAAGGTGGCGGATCTTGATTTGACCTATGCGGGCGGGTACATCAAGCGCAGTCAGTATCAGCAGAGTGACTATTCCGACTACACGCTCTTCTATGATGTCGCCTATGCGTATAACCCTGCGTATTACGCAGACCTGTTCCGCAACAAGAACGGGTATGACGTCAGTCGTGGACAGTACTACACGGGCACGAATGAATTGACCAAGCAGTCGCACGAAGTGCGACTGGCGACCCCGTCGACCTGGCGCCTGCACGGTGTGATCGGCGCTTTCTACGAGCGCCAAACCGATCACATGCGTTACAACTACGTTGTTCCCGATCTCGCGCCGGAACTCTCGGTTGGCGGCCAACCCAATACCGTGTGGTACGAGGAAGCCATGCGCGTCGATAAGGACTCGGCCCTGTTCGGTGATTTCACCTACGACCTGACCAGCAAACTGGCCTTGACTGGCGGTGTTCGCTTCTATCGCTACGACAATACAGTCGAAGGATTTGCAGGCTTTGGTGCCAATTTCCCCTCAGCCGACAGCCCGTGGACCGGCGAGAACATCTGTTTTACCCCGATCGACAACACCAATCCGAATCTGCCATGCAAGGATCTGCTCAATCGCGCGGCGCAGTCGGGGCAAACGCATCGCGTCAATGTCACCTACAAGTTTGATAATGACCGCATGGTATACGCGACCATGTCGACCGGCTTTAGGCCGGGCGGCGTCAATCGATTGCTGTCGGTGCCGCCGTACAACCCAGACTACTTAACCAACTATGAGATAGGTACCAAGACCACTTGGTTCAATCACCGCTTGCGGGTGAACGGCGCGGTCTTCATGGAGCGCTGGGCGAACGCCCAGTTCGCCTATCCCGGCCCGAACGGGGTGAACGTGGTTATCAATGCGGGTCGCGCGGAGATCAAAGGGCTCGAGCTCGAGGTGCACTACAAGGTCAGCAAAGGCCTGACCCTGAGTTCCTCGGCAACCTTCCTCGACAGCAAATTGCTGACTAATGTGTGCCATTACCCGAGCCCAACGCTTACCTGCACAGAGCCGTCCTTGGGTGGCAAGGACAACGCGATTTTCGCACCGGCCGGCTCGCGGCTGCCCGTCTCTTCCAAGTTCAAGGGCAACCTCATCGTGCGCTATGAATGGAATACCGGAGAGTATCGCTGGCATTCTCAATTGGCGGGTGTGTATCAATCCAATGCGCTGTCCTCTCTGAAGCTGGCGGACGAAGCAATAGTCGGTCCTTCGCCCGGTTATGGCACGGTCGATTTGTCGTTGGGCGCGGCCAAGAACAGTTGGTCGGTCGATTTGTTCGTCAGTAACGCACTCGACTCACGTGGACAGGCGATCCGCTATCCGACCTGCGCCCCGTCGGTTTGTCAGCTGATTAACGTCATTCCGACCCGTCCGCGCTTGGTGGGGCTGAACTTCAGTCAGCGCTTCTGAGTTGCGCGGCAGGCGGGGGATGTCCCTCGCCTGCCGTCTCCTATCACCTAGTCGTCAGTCGCCGCCTGATGGCTGTGTCCTGAGTCGATACAGTGTCAGGGAGTCCGCTGTGGCCGCTTCCGGGTTGTTTAGCGGAGGCTGAGTGCCTACGTCTAATTGCCGGGCATCGCCGATTCCACCGAAGTCATCATTCTCTGTTTGTTGATGTGGGCAAACTGCACTGGTTCTGCGCCGGTTCCAATCTCGGAAATTAAGACGGATCGATCCATTTCGCCATCGCCGGACAAATCGAATAGGTTTATCGCATACGAGACAGAGAGCGCGCTCGCGCTATAACCAAAGTACCCCAGAATACTTGGGAATACATTGGCCTGAGTTGCGGCCGTGTCGGCACGTCGTGCTAACTGAGAAAAACCCGCTGCTTGCGCCACCATTGCGTCGGTCGCTATGAACATGAGGGGAACGAAAAACTGCTCGGGTGCAGCAGAACAATGCCCCCACCTGCCGTGCTCGCCTAAGGATTCAGCGTGGTCGCTCGTGAAAATAACCAGTGTTGGCTTTTTCAGTGATGCCATCAAATGTGCCACGAACTGATCAAAGTAGAGCATCGCATTGTCGTAGCTGTTGACGATTTGTGTTCGGTAGCGCGTTGAGAAGGGCACAGGCCTGCCGATATTATCTGGACGATAGATTCGGCATCGCGAGCAGCTCTGATATCGATCGCCATAAGGCCAATGGCTGGTATACGTCTCGACCACCAAAAATTGAGGTCCACTGCTATTAGCGATGTTGGAGATCGAATCGATCATCTTTTCATCGTTGTTATAGGTCCATTCGTTGCTAGCTAGACCGAGTTGTCCATTGCGACGCAGCAGGTCAATGTTGCCGTCTACAAATTCCGTCCAATCATTCTCATTCGCGTAAACGAAAGCGGTGCGGAACCCAGCCTTCTTGGCGTAATCGAATAGGGTAGGCCGTCGGTAGAGGTCTAGATGGAGCGGCCGAGCAGGCGCGACCATCAGATAGGGCATTGAGCGGCCGGTGCAATCCCCATCGCTGGTGACGTTGTTGAACGCCACATGCGGGAGCGTCAGCGCATGTAAAAATGGTGTTACGTTGCGAGAATAGTTGCCCGGTGGAAATCGATCCGCTCTGAGGCTCTCGCCCACGAGATAGATAATGTCGAAATCGGCAGCGGGCTGTGTGGGGGACGGAGCATTCAGTCGCCTAGAATGGATCAGCGAGCGGTGTTGTAGTCGACTCTGTAATGCGTGCGTGTAGGTGGATAAAAAAGCCACTTCAGGCGATCCAGCCGGCGCTGTGGGCAGTGCTCCACCGATGAGATAGCTCCAGAACACCGCGGCGATTAAGGCGCTCGGAGTCAGCCACCGGCGTGGGGTGAATAGGCCATTTTTTTTGAGGATATATGCATAGGCGATTAGCGTTGTCAGGGCCGCCAGCAGCGCTGTGCTACTCGAATAGAGAAGGATGCTTTCGCGCAATTCATGGGGGCTGTTCTCGGCCAGTAATTGCAATTCGCTGGGGGCGACAAAGCGCGCATAGAAGGACGCGAAGGCGTATTGCGAATAATTCATCACCAATAGCGTCAGGATGAGAACGACCCGTGTCGCCAGTGCGCGCGCATGCAAGATGGCGAGCGCGTACAGAATCAAAATGGGGGTCGAGAGCGCAGCGGCCCATAAGATCTCGATCGGGGAAACGCCAAGCCAGAAGTGAGCCCAAGCGCCTTCAATCAGTACCAGAGCGCCGACCGTTGGCAGGAGACGCTGCGAGGCTCTACGCAGATCGATTAGCATAGGAGGGTGGTTCGGTACTTGGTCGGCCGGGTATGGTGCCCGAGTGTACTCTCCGGTTGAATGCTATTTGTGCGCAGGTCCGCAGCGCGGTGCCTGCGCAACTCGGTCAAGGTCAAATGCAGAAGTGGGCCGTGATCTCACTGCCAAAAAGGTGCCGTGGCAAATCGCCACCAGCGAGCGGTTCATGATTCTCATCGCTGTGAGCGACGCGGATGTCAAACCGACGTCTTCGTGGCGCTGTACAAAACGGGGCTCGCCCAGAGAGGGGTGCAATGACGGCTCGTGACGCCCGGCCACCCGAGTGGGACGGGCCTTTTCTACCCGCGCGGGTTTTCGGTGCGCGAGCGGCGAGGATCGGTGACGATGGGCGAGGCGTTGGCTCCAAGCGCAAACACGGATTGCATTAAGGCCGATACTTCGTTGGCGGCCTTGACGCGCTGCCCCTGCTGCCGGTCTAATACGCCCCCTCGCACGGCTTCCGTTGGTGCGTCGGCTGATTAAAATCAATCAGTTGCAGTGGCCAAGTAGCTCAGTTGGTAGAGCAGCGGATTGAAAATCCGCGTGTCGTTGGTTCGATTCCGACCTTGGCCACCATTCCTCGCAGTGACTCGAAGCGTTTCGCCATCGACTTGGCGTGCTGCCGTGCGGGCCTGCTGCGCAGACACTGGTTGGCGCCCACCGGCGCCCCAACTGGCACCTGCTCCCCGCCTCTCGTGGGGGGGCGCTGACCGAATCGCTCACGTGTTTGCTCGATGTGGACCCAGTTGCGGCCTCGTCGCGCTGGCGCTGCATACGGCAGACCTTGACGTTGTTCCAATCTTCGATGGCACCGTGCATGCTAATCAGGCGCGTGCGCGTTACCGGAGTGGTCTTTATGCGCGATGTGGTTGCTCTCTTTAAGGGCAGGCTTGCCGGTCTCGTTGTTTGCGGCGTCGCCGCTGCAGTCGCCCACGGCGCAGACCGTTCATCGATCGCGGCTCTGGTCGCTGAGTGGAACCAACCCGCGGAACCATTTCACGTCCTCGGTCCAATCTACTATGTGGGGACTGAAGAGTTAGGCGCTTGGTTGATACAGACCCAGGCAGGGTTGATTCTGCTGGATGGCGGGTTACCCGAATCGGCGCCATTGATTGAAAATAATATTAAGCGCCTCGGGTTTCGCCTGACGGATATTCGCTACCTATTGAACAGCCATGCCCATTTTGATCACTCCGGCGGGCTGGCCCAGTTGAAGCGAGATACAGGCGCCCAGATGCTCGCCTCCGCCGGAGACCGTATCTCCTTAGAGACGGGTACTTATTTGGGCAGCGAGGACGTGGCTGCCGTGACAGCGCCACCCGTTGCTGTCGATCGAGTGATTGGTGATGGCGACATCGTGCAACTCGGCGAAGTGAAGTTGACGGCGCTGGTGATGCCAGGCCATACGCGTGGGTGCACGTCCTGGCTGATGCCGATTCGAGACCAAGACGTGGCTCATCAAGTGATATTTTATTGCAGCACGACGGTTGCTGCGAATCGGCTCGTTCCCAAACCACAGTACCCTGGGATCATCGATGATTATCGAGCAACTTTCGCGAGACTCAAGGAAGTGCGTGCGGATGTCTTCCTGTCCAACCACAAGGATTTTTTTGACTTATGGGGCAAGCGCTCTCGACTCGGTCAATCAACCAATAACCCGTTTATCAATGCCGACGAGTTGCAAGCTTTTGTGGCGTTATCCGCTGTAGAGTTTGAAAGAGACTTGGCCGCACAAAGTCGCGCTGCGCTGCGTAAAGAGTAAACCTCTTTCGGATGTTCCATGGAGCCAGACTTTTTGCACCTTGAGTGCCGCAGAAAGGTCCGGCGCAGTCGTTGTCGTCGAGTAGTGGCGGGAGACTGCGTCTGCTCAGGTTGCGGTCAAGCGATTTGATGCAATCCGTCGGCAGCTAAGTGCACCGTGATCGGCGCTTGAAACCGATCCATTGCGCTTACGAAGCTGACAATAATTCCTGCGCCAAGGAATAACACCCCAGTCAAAAAGTTGTAGATGATGGCGTGATCCGGATAGGTGTCCGTCAAGTGCGCCAGCAGCAACGGTCCGGCGACGCCAGCGAGGGCCCAGGCAGAGAGTAGGCTGCCGTAGATGACGGACATGCGCTGGGTCCCAAACACGTCACTCACCGCAAGAGGCATCACGGCGAAGCCGCCCCCGAAGCACAACAGGATATAGCAGATGAAGGCGCTGAACAGCCATGGATCGTGCTCCGTCATCAGTAGTCCGAAGACCACCATCTGCGTACACAAAATAATTCGCAGCGTCGTAAGCCGACCGATTCGGTCCGACACCAGACCCCAAAAAAGCCGGCCTACCCCATTGAAGAGCGAACTGACCGCAATGAGCGTCGCCCCATAGCTCACCAGTATGGCCGGCTCAATCGACGGATTCTTGATTCTCCAAACCTGCTGCGCGAGCGGTGATTGCATGCTGATGATGGAGATGCCGGCGCTGATATTGAAAAAGAACATCAGCCACAATCGGCTGAACTCTCCTGACAGCAGGCACTGACGCACGTTAGTGTCTAGGCCACTCACCGCTATCGCTGCCTGGGGCACCGAGGACGCGGGGTTAGGCGGCGGGTCGCGGATCAGCGCAGCCGTTGGGACCATAATTAACCCGAGCAACACACCCAGCGCGACGAAGACGGTTGCCAAATTGCCGCGTGTCATGCCAATTAATAGTGGCGCCAGACCCTTGCTCATTGCAAAGGCGCCAAATCCAAAGCCCATGACCACGATGCCCGTGACCAACCCTCTCTTGTCCGGAAACCACTTAGCCACGGTGGTCACCGGTGTCACGTAGCCGAGTCCGATACCGATACCGCCAATCACGCTGTAGCCGAAATAGAAAAGCGCCAGACTCTTAAGATATAGCGCAAGGCCGCCGAGCAGATACCCCAGCGAAAAGAGCGCGGCGCCACACGTCGCTAGCCGGCGTGGTCCAAAACGACGCAAGTTGTAGCCGGCCCAAACCGCTGAGAATCCCAGTGTCAGAATCGACAAGCTAAACGCCCAGGCCGTTTGGGTATAGGTCCATCGGTACCAGTTCACCAATAGAGTTTGCCAATAGCTCCAGGCATATACCGTACCGAGGCCCATCTGCAGTACGGTGCCGGCCAATACCAGGATCCATCGGCGCGGCCTTGTGTAGGACGCGTTCACAGTGGGTCTGCTCGATTTGTTTGCGGGGGCGATGGTGAACGCTGCGCAAGACGCGCGAGATCCCCCGCCAAATCGCGTCTCTCTAATAGTCGGGTGACCTCTGCCGGTGTCAATCCAAACCCATCGTCTTCGCCGGCCAATTGCCGTTGATAAGAAAGTAGTCGGTGCAACGGTCGTGCAGCGGTTCCGATCAGCAGCAAGGTCAGCAGAATGCTGCCGATGAACAGTACCGAAATCAGGTAGATTTCGCGACCCACTGCTGACTGAATTTTGAGTCCGATAAGCCCTGCGTCCATGCCCAGATGCACCGTACCCGCCCGTCCTTGCAGAATAGGACTTACGACTTCGATAACGCTGCCGATGCCTGTCAGTGAGCGATGCGTACTGGCTGTGGTACGGCGATCCGTTGCGACAATCTCGGCAGGCACTTGAGGCACAAAGGTATGCACAATGACATCGCCGTTCTCATCCGCGATATAGATATATTTGATGGAGCGGATAGAAAGATACTGGTCTACCAGTGATTGCAGCACGGATAAATCACGATTGAGTAGAACATCCACGCTAGCATCGGCGATCACTTTGGCGATCTGCTCGCTGTTGCTCTGGTATTCGCGACTCAGTTCCTGGTCAACGGTATGGATGCATAAAGCGGATGTCGAGAGCGCGATGACGGCGAATAGCAGGTAGATGCCCAGCAGTGCCTTGCTAAACAAGCGTAAATCGCTCATTTGTTAGCCTCATCCACTGCAGATTTGCCTGCCACTTCGCTGGAATTTATAGCGTCGAAGTACACCTCGTCAGAAGCCTGATTGCGCCCCTGAAACGACAGCGGGTGCTGCAGGCCAATGTCGAGGTCCTTCATGCCGACAACCGCTGCTGCCAACGAGGCCCGCGTGAGGTTTTTACCCAAGCGGTTGAGCATTGCAACTAGCAACTTGGCATCGAGAAAACCTTCTAAGCTGGTTCGGTTGTAGCCGGACGGTTGGTAGTTGGCATCCAGCAGTGCGGTGGGTGGCAGCGCCGCCGCCTGGTTCATTAGCGCCCGGTATTCTTTGACCGCTGGAAACGCGCTGGTCTTGGGGTCGGGTACGACACTGGAAAATAGCAGTTGCTGTAAGTAGTCGCGTTGGTCTTCTGCACCGATCTGACGCAGCAGTGAGACGACGCTGTCGAGGGATGCAAACGAGACGGTCGTGATAGGTACGTTCAGGTCCGCCCGGCGAGCGTCCCGAATAAAGGCGGCGCTGGCGGCATAAGTGGCGATACAGATGATGGCGTCGGGTTTGGCTGATTGTAGAATGGCGACCTGCCTGTCCAAGCTGCCGGTGTACATGGTGCCCCGGGCGTACGTGGCCTCGCCGACGAGTTGCAAGTGTCGGTCGGTCAGGGCTTTGCGGACGCCCCCCCAACCGCTGCGCCCGAAGGAGTCAGACTGATAGAAAACGGCGATGCGTTGGTGGCCGTGGGCGACCAGCTCGCCCACCAGAGCCTCGGTCTCTTGTCGGTAGGATGGGCGCAGGTTGAACACCAGGCCGTCGTAAGGGGCTTCGCGTACGGCGGCGCCCCCGGTAAACGGGAAAAACATCAGCCCATGGTCACTGTCGTACTTCTTTAAAAGCGGCAGGACGCGCGTGACCGGTTCGGTGCCAGTAAAGCCCAACAACAGCAGAACTTTATCCGACTCCAGCAGGCGCAGCGCGTTGTCGACCGCTCTGTCGGGTTGGTAACTGTCGTTGTAGGCGATCAACTGGAGCGGACGGCCCTGAATCCCACCCCGTCGGTTGACCTCGGAAAAGTAGGTTGCGATCCCCCGGTATAGCTCAATACCCACCTGCCGTGAGGGGCCTTGGAAAGCGGCCGACATGCCAATTCGGATCGGCTCACGGTCCGGCGTCGCCGGATCGGCTGCGAGCGCCGTCGCATTCGCCGCTAACGGCATTGCGCTCACTAATAGCCCCCACAGCATGGCGCCATACCGGCAGTTACGTGCGTTAGGCAAGGTGCCTCCAGAGTCGTCGATCACAAAGACAGCGGTTACCGGTCTGCCCGTCAACGGGCCGACCGTAGTGAAGATTACAGCACAGCAGGTCTCCTCCACTAACGCCGGTACAAACACCGGAGCAGTGCTCTCGATCGCGGGTTTCAGGCGGTGTCCCGCCTTTGTTCGTGTTTTCTCGGATTCCCTAGTGCCGCAGCGCGGCAGTGCAGCCGATGCGGCGCTTGCCGAGGGGCTGATTTTTGTGACGACGTTGGCAGTCGATCCGCTGTTGCTGGCGGTTACGACGCTGATGATGGTGTTCGGCACCTGCCTGCGCGACACCACAATGGCCGCAGCGCTTCTGGCGTACAGGACGTGACGAGAGGCGTAGTGGATCGTCGGCTAGCGCCATCGCTACGATGGCGTATAACAGCGCCAACCGCATGAGGGTTCTCGGGATCCTCCCGCGAAGGCCCCGACACGCACCGGGGGGGGCTAGGTGTCGGCGGCGCTAGCTGGCGTTTCGCCTTCGAGCGAACACCGTCGAGGTCGTTGTCGTTCTTCCTGAACTTCTCGAACCTCGACGAGCCAACCGTACGCTTGGCGCGCAGCGAAAAAAATTTCGCTTTTCGCAAGTGCCGTCGGTAATCCCTTAAGGCGCCCTGCCCAGGCGTGCTCGCCGTCCGAAGCGGCTTGTTAGGCGCTAGTACTTAATACCACGTTGCCGATGGCCTTGCCGCTCTCGACCAGTGCATGTGCCGCGGCGATTTCAGCCAATGGAAAGCGCGCAGCAATACGGTGTTCGAGTTGGCCGTGGTCCAACATCCGCGTGAGCGTTGCGGTAGCGCGGGCCCGATCAGCAGTGGTGAGGTTGTAGACGATGAAGAACTGCAGCTGTAGGTTCTTGGCGATCAATGGAAAGAACGGCGCGGTCACCGGGCCGCTACTGCCGTAACTGACGCACTCCCCGTTCGGGGCCAGCAGTTCGACATCGGCGGCGCCGTTGACGGCGATGTCTACTTCGATGACGCGATCGACGCCGCGTCCGTGCGTGAGTTCCCGGACCCGCTCAACGAGTGGTTCATCCCTATACAGAATGACCTCATCCGCGCCTGCTGCGCGCACGACCTGTGCTTTTTCAGGGGTGCTGACTGTAGCGAGCACTCGGGCGGCTCCCAAGCGACTGGCCATCTGTACCGCGTAATGGCCCACGGCACCGGCGCCTCCGGCGACGAGAACCGTCTTGCCGGCAACGCCGTCTCCCATCAGCACCGCATGCAGAGCGGTCAACGCAGGAATACCGAGGCAGGCGCCGGCTTCACCGGAGACAATGTCCGGGAGCCGTACAGCCTGCGGCGAGGGTAAGCACACCCATTGGCAGGCGGTGCCGTGGGCCCGGCCCCAGGCCGCATTCCAGGTCCATACCCGCTCGCCCAGGCGAGCGGCGGCAACACCATCGCCTACCCCATCAATGACGCCGGCGCCGTCCGAATGGGGGATCACCCGCGGGAATGGCATGAGCGGACTGCGTGTGCCGGCGCGTGACTTGACGTCGGACGGGTTGACGCCCGACCACTCTAGGCGCACGCGAACTTCCCCAGGACCCGGGGTGGGGGTGGCGATTTCGCCGAGGGTCAGCACTTCGCCCGGGAGGCCAAGACGATCGTAATAGGCGGCTTTCATGTGCCTAGTGTAGACCGGCCTGCGTCAGAACGGGGTGCGTCGGTGGTAGCCTTGACCATTCTCACCGGAGGCAGGACACGTGGCGGGTGGTTGGACGGCGGACGGAGCGGTGCAGCAGCAGATCGATGACAGCGTCAAAGACGCGGTCGAGCGGGCCCGCGCCCAAATGGCGCAGGGACCCAGTCTCACGCACTGTGAGGATTGTGCGGTCGAAATCCCGCCGGCGCGGCAGCTCGCAGTGCCTGGGGTGCGGCTGTGTGTCGTTTGCCAAACCGCCCTGGATGCTGACCGGCGCGCGGCCAGTCCTTATAACCGTCGCGGTTCCAAGGACAGCCAGTTGCGCTGACGCACACGGGTCGGTGGCCTACGCGGGCTCTTGGGATTTTCCGCCTGGACGGGCGCTTTGGAGGAAATTGACCCGGTTCTGAACGCAAACAGTGGATCTAACCCGCTGCAGGAGCCGAGAAAACCTATAATGCATCGCCTGTCCTTTACGTTTTGGAGGTGCTCTGATGTTCCGTACACGCTACCTGCCCGCATTTGCCGCGTGCGTACTTGTCCTGGCTGGCTGTTCAGACCGCGGAAAAATCAGCTCACTTGCTGACATTGCTGGTAAAGACGTGGCGGTTCCGACCGGTACGGTTGCCGATCAGTTGGTGTTGTCGAAAATTCCCACGGCGAAGATCACCTACTTCAACAGTGTGCTTGACTCCGCGCTGGCGGTGAAGGCGCATAAAGCGGATGTCGCGGCCTATGACGCGCCGATCTTGCGCAACATTGCCGCCAAAAATCCGGGGCTGCGGGTGTTGCCCGAGCCGATCACAGTCGACGACTACGGTTATGCCGTACGGTTGGGTGACAACGACGTCAAGACGGCGATTGATGCGGTTGTTGCAGAGATGAAGGCTAATGGTGAGTACGACGCGATGATCAAGCGTTGGTTGCCAGATCGCGGCGAACCGGCTGCGATGCCGGTAATCGAAGTCGCCGACGGCCCGGTGTTGCGCTTTGGTACTGCGGCGATTACGGAGCCGTTCTCGTTCGTTGATGGTAACCATGCAGTCGTCGGCCTAGACGTCGAGATCGCCCAGCGCGTTGCCAAGCGTTTGGGTCGTAAAATTGAAGTGGTGAATATGGATTTTGGCGCGATGATCCCGGCGCTGATTGCCGGCAAAGTCGACATGATCGGCGCTTGTATCACGATCACCGCCGAACGGGCGACGAAAGTGTTGTTTTCGGCGCCCTACTATCAGGGTGGGATCTCCGCGCTCGTCGCCGAGTAACGGGTGCTGGCCGCCGCTCCCTTGGGGTCCGGTGGCCTTGCTTCGCTGCGGTCACGCGTGTGGCTGCGGCGGTGACTGGGCGACTGCGCCGCTGTACCCATTCCGCAGTCCCCGGTTCGGTCCAAGCCTTGCGCGGCTCGGTCCCTAGGGACCTTGTCGCGTGTCGATAGGGCATTGCTGCTGTTTGTTGCCCCCGTCGCTACACGTCTACCCCGAGCAAGGATCTGCGTGTCTTCGGGCGTCACGGATCCTCGCGGCTTGGAAGCACTTGATCCTTCCGTCCGGTCAGAGGACGATCCATGCACCAGTTGCGAAGGAGACTCCGATGCCGCGAACGATGTACCGCCAGATCCGATGCCTGTCTGTTCTGTGCGTGGGCCTGATGGTTTGCACGGTGACCGTTGCGGCAACCGCCCGCCCCACGCAGGCGGTTGCCCCGGCAGAGGCCCTACACCAACTGCTGGATGCGGAATGGGAATGGGAGTTGGTGCAATCCCCGGAGCACGCGACCGCGCTCGGTGATCACCGCTATGACGATCAAGTCACCGATCGATCGCCGCAGGCCATAGCCTTGCGGCGCGCACATCATGTGAACTTATTGGCCGCAGTGCGGCGCATCGATCGGGACAAACTGGTGGGCGAAGATCGCATCTCTCGCGACATCCTCGAATTCAACGCGGATCTCGCGGTCCAAGGCGATGGTCTCTATCGGGGCGTTGCGGCCGGGCGTGATCTGCCATTTTCGGCAGACGACTCTCCCTTCTTCATGAACCAAATGTCCGGCCCACAGCTGTCGCTGCCACAACTCGTACGGGCCACTCGATTCCAGGACGAACTCGACTATCGTCACTACCTTGCTCGCCTGGCGCGGCTGCCGGTGGCCTTCGCCCAGGAGCAGGTCATCCTCGAGGCGGGCCGCAGTGTGGGGCTCATGCCGCCGCAGGTTGCGATTGAGCGCATGCCATCCCAATTTGAGCCCTTGTTAACCGATGATCTCGAGCATCATCCGCTGTACGCGCCATTCCTGAAGTTTCCGGCCACGATCTCAGCCGAACTGCAGGCGATTCTGCGCAAACAGGCAGCAGAATTGATTCATGGCCAGATCCAACCCGCGCTCGTGGGTCTGCGTGATTATCTGGCGACCACGTATGTACCCGCCGCGGCGACGAAGACCGGCGCGTCGAACCTCCCTAATGGCGAGGCGTATTACGCCTGGAGTTTGCAGCGTTACAACACGACGCGAATGAGCGCACGTGAAATTCATGAGCTCGGCCTGCGCGAAGTGGCGCGCATTGATGCGGCGATGCATGAGGTGATGAAGCAGGCGAGCTTTACGGGGTCCTTATCGGAGTTTCGCGTCTATCTACGCACGGACAAGAAATTCCAATACACCTCCGCTGATGAGGAATTGGCGGCGTTGCGGGATATTGCCAAGCGTATTGATCCGCAACTGCCGTCGCTGTTCGTCGAGTTGCCGCGGTTGCCCTACGGTGTGCGCCCCATGTCGAAGGAAGAAGGGAATAACGCGCCGCACTACATTGCGGGCGCGATCGACGGCTCAAGAGCCGGCTACTTTGAAGCCAATACCAACAATCTTGCCTCTTGGCCGAAGTGGTCTATGGATGCATTGGTCTTGCACGAGGCCGTGCCTGGTCACCACCTGCAGATCGCGCGGGCACAGGAATTATTGGCGTTGCCCAAATGGCGTCGCGCGTACGGCAATTCTGGATTCAGTGAGGGTTGGGGCTTGTACTCCGAAGGTCTGGGCTATGAGTTGGGCCTCTATGCAGATCCCTATACGCGCTTTGGTCGCTTGGTGATGGAGGCACATCGTGCATGTCGCCTGGTGGTAGACACGGGCATGCACGCGTTTGGCTGGTCACGCGACCGGGCCATCAACTATCTGGTCGACTATGGGCAGTTGGAGCGGAGTTTCGCTGAGGCAGAAGTAGACCGGTACCTCGTTTGGCCTGGGCAAGCCACGGCTTATAAGGTAGGCGAGCAAAAGATCTTGGCGTTACGCCATAAGGCGGAGGCCACGCTAGGCACGCATTTCGATGTTCGGCGTTTCCATAACGCGGTCATCGATCACGGCGGCCTACCGCTGACCGTGCTCGAGGCGGTGATCGATGAATGGATCGAGTCTGAAAAAGCGCACAGTCACTGAGTGTTAATCAGGTTAATTGCTTGGGCGGTGCCAACCGCCCAAGCGCCTTCTCCAAGGCGGGCGCAAGCGCCAACAGTCGGCGATCTGAGCCGGCTGGCCCATCGAACTCCATAGAGATGGGTAGACCCTTCTGGTCGAAGCCAACGGGTAGAACAAGCCCTGGCAGACCGGCTGTGCTACCGGATGAGATGTTGCCCGCCAGAGCGCGCGTGAAGTCGATGCAGCGGCCGCCGATATCAGCGGGCCCTTCCGCGCCAATCTGCGGTGCGGTGATACGGGTTGTAGGAAAGACAATCGCGTCGGTCTGTGTGCTGGCGTAGAACGCTGCAAACGCCTGTCGCAATTGGGGTAGGAGTGCGCGAACGATCTGCGCATAGCGGGCTTCTGTAATAAATCCCGGACTGCCGACGAACACACTGTGGCGGAAGGTAGCCTGGATGTCCGGGCTGGCGGCGCTGATGACTTCGGCAAAGCCAAGTCCTGCGCGGTAGTGCTGCAGGTAGCCTGCTAAGGCGATCCTGACGTCATGGCTCTGCACGGGCGCTGTGATGGCGTCGACCAGTGCAACCAGAGCAGGGAATTGTGCGTCGACGAGAATAGCGCCGGCCGCCTGCAGCCGTTGCAAACCCTCGCGGGTCGCCTGTTCGACCGCAGGGTGTAGGTCCGACCACAGCGCCTCTTTGAGTATTGCAAAGCGTACGCCCGCAAGTGACCGGGGCGCGATAGCCGTGGGGTCTGGCCCCGCAACCTGATCGAACAGCAGCAAATCTTCGGCATGGGTTGCCACCGGCCCTACTTGATCAAACACGGGCGAGATCGGTAGCGTGCCTTCGTTCGCATAGCGACCGGTCGAGGGTCGAAAACCGGCAAGGCCGCATAGCGCAGCGGGGATCCGAATGGAGCCTTCGGTATCTTCCGCAAGACCGATGGGCGCGAGGCGTGCCGCAACGGCCGCTGCCGTGCCGCCGCTGCTGCCCCCGGGAATACGGTCGAGGCCATAGGGATTGCGCACCGCCCCAAAGGCGCGGTTGTTGCTGGTCCAACCGTAGGACAACTCATGGAGATTGGTCTTGCCCAGCACCAGCGCTCCCGCCGAACGCAGCCGGGTGATGATGGCCGCATCCTCGGTCGGTTGAAACGTCCGCAACGCCGGCGTACCGCCGGTGGTGGGGTATTGCGCGGTGTTGATGCTATCTTTGATGGGTATCGGGATGCCGTAGAGTGCGCCGCCCACGTTTCCGCATCGTTCGAGTTGACGGGCTTCGTCGAGGAAGCGATCCGCGTCGAAGGTGATAAAGGCGTTCAGTACCCGCCAGCGTTCCACTTGCGCGATGACCACCTGCGCATGCTCAACAACACCGCGTTGCCCAGACCGAAATTGTTGCACCAGCGCGGTCGCGGACAGCGTCAGCGGATCGACCGACCCGGCGGGATCATGGACGTTCGACATCTAAAAACTCCGACCCGTACAGCGCGGTGGATTCCGTACGCGCCGCCTACGGTAGGCGCGGCGCTTTTGTACGCTGATGCGGGCAAGTTCAAGATTCCGGGCCTACGCGGGCTGGCGGCACACCCGCCGTACTTTAATAACGGCGCCGCCAAGACGGCGACCGATGTGGTCGCATTCTACAACACGCGCTTCAACTTAAATTCGTCGACTCCGGAAGCCCTCGATTTGGCGAACTTCCTGCATGCGCTCTACTGCTCAGGGGTGCTGCGGCGTGGCTTGCATGAGGAGTCGCAGCGCCTCATTCAGGTCTTTGTCACCGGGGGCGTTGCCGCGATAGTGGCCAAGGCGCACGACGACTAAGTCGTGCGAGGGGATGATGAAGGTATATTGGCCGCCGGCACCGGCCATGAAGTAAGCCTCTTTTGGGATGGGCCAGGCGCCGTCGCCGTTGATCCAGAAAAAGCCGCCGTAGACCGGATTGCCATCTGCCACCCAGGCTGGGGCGAGCGTACTGACGAAATCGACGTAGCCGGGCGGCAAGAGTCGCTGGCCGTTCCAGATGCCGTCTTGCAGGTACAAGTTACCCAAGCGCAACCAGTCTCTAGCCGCCGCGAGATCCGCGCCTTGGGCCAGCAGATTGCCGTACGGGTCGGTCTCAATCACCATGCTGCGTACGCCGATGGCGTCGAATAGGGCGTGCTGCGGGAAGCTCAAATAATCAAGACCCCGACCTTCGACGGCCAAACGGATCAAGTAATTCACAAGCACGGGATCCGTATTGCGATAGCGGCCAACCGTGTTTGGCGGCCACTGTTGTGGACGCGTGGCGGCGTAATGGAAGGCATTGGCCGTGCCGGTGTAGTAATAAAAATGGTCCGGGTACGGGCCTGTGGGGTCGAAGTCCGGGTCGTAGGGCGCGCGGATCCGCAAGCCACTCGACATGCGCAGTAAATCGGCGATCCGTATTTCGGCGCGCGGGTCACCAGGCGTTTGCCACTCGGGGATGGGCGCGCGCTGCCACAACGAATAAGCCCCTTGTTGCATCAAGATGCCCATCATCGAGGCGGTCACACTCTTGCCCATGGACCAACTTTCCAGCCGCGTGTGCGCATCAATGCCCGGTCCGTAACGCTCAGCCACTATTTGGCCGTGCCAGGTCACGATGAAAGCGGCCGTCATGCCCGCATCGGTCGCGAATGCGGCGTCGGTGGCCGCACGCACTTTCGCAAGGTCTAGGCCCTCCGGCAGCGGGGTCGCGGGCGCACGATCGCCCATGGGCCAGTCCACGGTCGTCGGGTCTGGCAGTGCCGACACGATCGGTTTTGGATTGAAGTAAGGCGCGGACTCGCCAATCGGCAAGGCCACACAGCCTTGCCCGCCCGTATCCTGGGCCACGCGTACCGGCCCACCAGGCACCGGTACGCGGACCGTCCGATGCACCGTGTCGATAATGGGTGTGCCGAGTTTGGCGCGTTCCGCGTAGGGGGCAATGAAGAACCCGACGTTCTCCTTGGCGAACTCCGTATCGAGTCCAGTGATGAATGCCGCGCCGCACAGGATGCTGGCGTAACCGGCGGCCTCGTGTTCGAGCGCTTTGCCGGGCGGCGGTTCCGCGATGGTGGGCAGTTCCAGGCTGCGCGCGCGCGCTAACGTATGCGGTTCTTCGGCACTCGCGCCATGAGCGAGATGGGCTAAGCAGCCCCAGACGATCGCGATGCCAATGGGGAAAGCTAATTTCTGCACACTCGTACCCTCGGGCGAAGACCGAGCCGACACTACAGGCAATACGGGTCTCCGTGCTAGTGGCGACTGATTCCGGTAACGTCTACTAAGCCGACAGCGTTCGGCGTCAAGGAGTGATCATGGTGCGTCGTATTGTCGATCTGTCCATATTTCTGGAAAATGATGTGATCTCGGATCCGCCGGGCTATCAGCCCCAGATCGAATACATCGACCACACGGCGTCCCGGCAGCAGTTGCTGTCCTTCTTTCCCGGATTACAGGCCGCTGATCTACCCGACGGGGAGGCGTGGTCGATCGAGAAAGTGAATTTAATCACCCACAACGGCACCCATCTCGATGCGCCTTACCATTTCGCGAGCACGATGAACGGTGGCGAGCGCGCGATCACCATCGACGAAGTGCCCCTCGATTGGTGTTTTCAGCCCGGTGTAAAACTCGATTTTCGGCACTTTCCCGACGGCTATGTGGTGACTGCCGCTGACGTCGACGCGGAGCTCGCGCGAATTGGCCACGTGTTGCAGCCGCTGGAGATTGTGGTGATCAATACCCGCGCCGGTGCCCGCTACGGACACGCCGACTATGTGGCCTCTGGCTGTGGCATGGGTCGTGACGCGACGCTGCGATTACTCGAGGCGGGAGTGCGGCTGACCGGAACGGACGGTTGGAGTTGGGACGTGCCTTTCGTGCACACGGCCGAGCGCTTCGCGAAGAGCGGTGACGCCTCTCTCATCTGGGAGGGGCATAAAGCGGGTCGCGAGATTGGCTATTGCCACCTCGAGAAGTTGCACAATCTAGAAGCACTGCCGCCCACAGGTTTCATGATCGCCTGCTTCCCCTGCAAAATCCGTGGGGCCTCGGCCGGGTGGACTCGCGCCGTCGCGATCTTCGAGAACGGCTGACGCCCACCGCGTTGATCCGTGCTCGACCGCGTCTATTGCCGCGTTGAGGCAGTACACTGTGGCGCTGTTAGCGCGAATCCCATACGTGTACACGTAGGAATACGGAATTATATGACTCTCTGGTCGAGATTGTTCCTAACTACTGCCGCTTGTGCGATTGCCATCGATGGGATGGCGCAGCAAGCGCCGACCGCGGCACCGGTGAGTGAAGCCAGTCCGGTGGTGGTCACCGCTAACCGACTAGCGGTGCAAAACCTGATTGATCGCAAGGTCTATACGATTGCCGCCGATCTGCAGAGTGTCACTGGCAGCGTCTCTGACGTGCTCGGCGCGATCCCTTCTGTGCAACTGGATGCGGACGGTAACGTCAGCCTGCGCGGTGATAGCAATGTCACGATATTGATCGATGGGCGGCCCTCGGCGCAGTTGCAGGGCGCTAGTGTGGGCGACGTGCTCCAGCAGATGGCGGCCAACGAAATAGAGCGTATTGAAGTCATTACCAATCCACCGGCCCAATTTAAAGCGGAGGGCACGGCGGGCGTGATTAATATCGTGACGCGCAGAGCCCGAGCGGATGGCGGTTCGGGTGCCGTGCAAGCCAATATTGGCAATCATCACCGTGGCTCGACGACGGGCTCTGGGTCCTACAAGAAAGGCGCATTCGCGCTGACGGGGAGTGTTGGACTAAGGCTGGAGGACCGCATTCGCACGTTACACGATCACCGTGTAGTGGCTGATCCGACGGGCGCCGTCGTGACGACAATCGATAGGGCCCAGTCGGAGGAGGTCAAGCGCTTGTTGCCAAGCGTCAGGGGTACATTGGAATGGAAGCCTGATGCGCGGCGCACCGTCTCTCTGAGCGCTTCAGAATCGCAGCGCCGAGGCCGTGGACGCCACTTTGAGGAAACCGATCAGACCACAGTCGCCGGAGCCATCACCGGCATAGCAACCCGGGTGAGTGACGGCACCGAGTCGGGCTTGGACAGTGGGCAGACGCTGACCTATGAGCAAACTACGACACGAAAAGACGAAAAGTTTACGGTGTCTGTCGGACAGACCCGCTTTCATGAGACCGAGCATTATTACTATAGCAATGCGATCGTTCTGCCGCCTACGTTGTTGCTTGGCGATGGTTATGGCTTCAGCAATGATTACAGCAAGCGCCTCGCGAATGTCGACTACGCGAGACCGTTGGCCATGAATCGCTCCGTCAAAGTGGGCTACGCCTATGAGGCGAGTCAGAACGTGTATGACACGAATGGCCAGTTGCAGGTCGTAACGAACGCCTGGCAGGACAACCCCGTACTCGCCAATCACTTCCAGTACCGCCAGACACTGCAGTCGCTCTACGGTAGTTATCAGCAGGAACAGGCGGGCTGGACTGCGCTGGCGGGCTTGCGCGTGGAAGATGCTCGGGTTCGGATCGCGTCCTACGATGGTCAGGTGCCGGCCCCTACTGCGGATACGAAGGTGTTTCCAAGCCTGCACTTAGAACACCCGATGGGTGCTTTGGCGACGATTTCTCTCAATGTGGGGCGACGTATTGCGCGTCCAGATCCCGAGTCGCTCGATCCGCACATTAACCGGGAGGACATACACAACCTCAGTGGTGGCAATCCGGCGCTCCGGCCGCAGACGACCAATGCGTACGAGTTAGGCTATGCGGTTGAAGGACCGGTCCACAGTTATGCGTTGAATGGTTATTGGCGTGATATCCGTGATGCCTATACGGAAATCGTGCAAGTCATCGATGCCAGCACGGTGTTAGCGACGCGGTCTAACCTTGATCATGCGCACTCCGGCGGTCTTGAACTAACCGCCAACGGCCGCCTGTGGTCGCGGCTGTCCTACAACCTGAGCGGCAACTGGAAGTACTCCGCCGTTGCTTTTCCGGGCTTGCCGACGCAATCGGCGGTATCGCTGTCAGCCAAGCTGAGTGTCGACTACAAAGCGAACCCAACCGATACGTGGCAGGTGGCGTATGCAAAGTATGGAAAATGGATCACACCGCAGGGTTCTTGGGAGCCGACTGGCGCGGTCAATCTAGGCTATAAACATGTGATTGATGAGCGGCTTTCCGCAGTCGTCACTGTGACGGATATTTTCAACAGCCAAGCGTGGCGGCGTTATACCAACACCACTGATCTGGCCGAGGTGTACGAGCGTCGACGCTTGGGCAGACTGATTTCGATCGGATTTTCGTATCAGATCGGCCGTGGTGCCAAGAAAACCAAGCACGACGGAGCTTTCGACTACGACGCAGGTGGTTAGCGGCGCATCAGCGTGCTCTTGCCGAACAACGAAGCAACCAGATCTACGGCAACCTGTGCGGTTCGGTTGCGTAAGTCCAGTGCGGGATTGAGTTCAACGATGTCCAGTGATGCCAGTTGGCCCGTATCGGCGATCATTTCCATGCACAACTGCGCTTCACGGTAGGAAGGTCCGCCGGGTACTGTTGTGCCAACGCCGGGTGCGATTTCTGGATCCAGAAAATCGACGTCAAAGCTCACATGTAGATGGGCGTCTGCTGGCAAGTTGGCAAGCGCGTCGGCCAGAGTCTGGCGCATGCCCGTCTCGTCGATGTAGCGCATGTCGTACACCTCGAGTCCGACCTCGTGCACCAGACGCTTCTCCCCCTGATCGACGCTACGTATGCCCACTTGTCGGATGTCTTTGGGGGCGATTGCGGGCACTTGCCCGGACAATCCCACCAATGCGGCAGGGCCGTGTCCACACAGGCACGCCACGGGCATGCCGTGTAAGTTGCCGGTGGGGGTCAATTCGCGGGTATTGAAATCTGCGTGTGCATCCAACCACAGCACGCGTAGCGGGCGGTTGGTGGCGCGGCAGTGGCGAGCCACGGCGCTGATCGACCCGATGGCAAGGCTATGATCGCCGCCGAGCAGGATTGGCAGTTCGCGGGCCGCGAGGGCGCGAGCGACCGCGTCATCGACGGCGTGGCACCACGCAGTGACTTCGCTGAGGTGTCGATAACCCGCCACCGGCGGCGCAACGGGGTTCGATGGGCCGCTAAGGTCGCCGGCATCATGGACGGTCACGCCTTGTGCGGTCAGTGCGGCGGCGAGGCCGGCGACGCGTAAGGCCTCGGGTCCCATGGAGGCACCGCGGTCGTTGGCGCCGATATCGGTTGGTGCGCCGATGAGGCGTACAGGGGTCATAAGCTTAACTCGCGCGTCGGAGCCGAGAGCGGCTAGCGCCGATCGTACCGCCATAGAGGTCTTTCGGGTCTAACAGTGTGGGTATGAGGTCAATGCTGTGGCGTCCGACCCGTTGTTCTTGGACCAAGGCGTAGAGAAAGCGCAAGGCGGAGTAGTCCTCGAGCGCAAAGCCGACGGAGTCAAACAGCGTGATCGTCTCCGGTCTGCGTTGTAGGGGCTCAGCGCTGCGGACGACGTCGGCGAATTGCGTGACGGGAAAGTCCGGTGGCATTTGCTGAATCTCCCCTTCAGCCCGTGTTTGTGGCGCGAACTCGACGAAGGTTTCGAGGTTGGGCATGCCCAGAACGTCCACGTGTAATTCCGTCTTGCCAGGGCAATCGCCGCCGACGGCGTTCAGATGCATGCCAGGGCGGATCATGGGCGGCGTCAGGATGACGCCATTTTTCTTGTCTGCCGTGATCGTGGTCACAATGTCCGCGCCCTGGCAGGCGTGTGCGGCACTCGCGCAGCGCACGATCTCGAGGTCGTTAAGATCCGGCATGGCCTGCAGGTTGTGCACTAGCTTGGCTGTGGCGAGCGGGTCGATGTCGTAGAGGCGCAGGGTGCGAATGCCGACGAGTCGATGAAACGCGACCGCCTGAAACTCGCTTTGCGAGCCATTGCCGATCAGCGCCATGCTGCGACTGTCGGGGCGGGCGAGCCAACGGGCCGCCAACGCCGACATGGCGGCGGTGCGTAGTGCGGTCGTGATCGTCAGTTCCGACAACAACAGCGGGTAGCCGGTAACCACGTCGGCTAACAGGCCAAAAGCGGTCACGGTGAGCAGACCACGCGCCGTGTTCTTCGGATGGCCATTGACGTACTTGAACGCATAAAACTGCGCGTCACTGGTCGGCATGAGTTCGATGACGCCGACCGCGGAATGGCTCGCGACCCGGGCGCTCTTCTCAAACTCGTCCCAGCGGCGGTAGTCGGCTTCCATCATGGCGGCCAAACGTTCTAGGAAGGGGCCCAGCCCGAGGCTGGTCACGAAGCGACTAACGTCGCTCACGCCGATGTATTCCACCATGCCCGTCTCCCGATGTTGGCCTAGGGGGCCATTGTCAGTCGGCCGTGGGGCTAACAGGAAGACAACAAAGCGCCATTTATGCAACTAAAAGTTACATTATGAAAGCAAAAAAGAGCAAAATGTCAAAATGGATACGCTCGACCACCAGTTGATAGGTTTGCTCCGAGATAACGCGCGCGCAACGGTGCTGCATTTGGCTGCGGCACTTGGGGTCTCTCGGGCGACTGTGCAGAACCGGATGCGACGCCTGGAGCGGGAGGGCGTGATTCTCGGCTACAGCGTGCGCTTGCAAGCGCCGGCGGAGGCAACCCGTATTCGTGCGCTCATGCTGATTCTTGTGGATGGTGACGGGGATGCGCTTATTCCGTTGATACAGGTCGAGCCCACGGTGCGCATGTTGCATACGACGAACGGTCGCTGGGATCTGATTGCAGAGATTGAGACGGAGACGCTGGCGGAGTTCGACCGGGTCTTGCGGCGCATTCGTATGATCCCGGGCGTAGCTAACAGCGAAACGAGCCTGTTGCTCTCGAGTCGCGCTTTTTGAGGCCAGCGTGGCGGCACGGGTCGTTCTAATTGCCGCTCTGGGGTCAATCGATATGCGAACCGAGTGCTATTAGTTAGCCACATCGGGCAGCGCACGTTCCAGCCGCTCGGGTGCTGGTACGCAATAAATGTGGATCGGCGCGGTGCGTCCTCGCAAGCTGAAATTGGGCAGCGCAATAACGGCTTGTCGCTCTGCCTCTGCGAGCTGCAGAGCGACTTCCGCTGAAAAGAGCACCTCGCCGGCACGGGCCCGATGGCAAAGGCGGGCGGCAACGTTGACGGTATCGCCCACTAAGGTGGCGCGTCGTAGCGTGGCGGAGCCGAGTTCCAATTCAGCAACAACACCGAGATGGACGCCCACGCCGATGCCAGTGGCCACCCCGTAAACGCGCTCCCAGTGTGCGCCGATGGGCTGGAATGCATCGATCATTCGACGCCCGCAGTCGACCGCTGTGCGACCGTCACTAGCCGGTGTTGGGGTATCGAGTCCAAAGACGGCCATGACCGCGTCCCCGGATAAATTATGCACGCGGCCGCCGTCCGCCAGTACCACGTGGCCGACGGCGGCATAGAATTCGCCGAGTAGGCTCGCAACGGTGCTGGGCGACAGGTCCTCGCACAGTGCGGTATACCCGCGCAGGTCGACGAACAAGATGGCGCACCGGCTAAGACGTGATTGCGGTTGGACCGGGTCCATCGGCTTCCTGATTCCTCTAGATTCGCTTCCCGCAGAGTATCAAAACCGGGTCGTAGATGAACTTATCATTCAAATTTCGGTGTTCCTAGCATGGGCCCAATGGATCTTATAGATGACCTCTTCCCACCCGTTGAGGACGACCCGCCCGCCGGGGTGGTGGTGCTGCGTGCCCGTACTGGACTCGCGGGCCAGCGCCCAGCGATCGACGCCATTACTGCGGTGGCGCCGTTTCGCCACCTGCAAGTGCCCGGTGGTCGTCGTATGTCGGTCGCTACCACCAACGCCGGCGCGCGCGGTTGGTGCAGTGATCGGGCCGGCTACCGCTACGCGACGCGTGACCCGTTGAGCGGCCAGCCATGGGCGCCGATACCGGAGGCCTGGTTGGCCCTAGCCGCGGGGTGGGCTGCTGAGGCGGGATTCCCCTGTTTTGTGCCCGACTGCTGTCTCATCAATCGCTATGCGCCGGGCGCTCGGATGGGCGCCCATCGAGATCAGGATGAACAGGATTTTTCGCAGCCCATCGTCTCCGTCTCACTCGGACGGCCGGCGACGTTTGTTTGGCTCGGGGCCAGTCGAAGCGGTCCGGGGCGTTCAATCTCGCTGCGCGACGGCGATGTGGTCGTCTTCGGCGGCGCGGCGCGGCTGGGGTATCACGCGGTGCGACCGATTCGTGCGGATCCCTCGGCGTTTGATTGCCGCATCAATCTGACTTTTCGTCGGGCCGGGTGAGCTCTTGCCGGCAACGCGTTAGGATCACTGGATGCAGAACACGAAGTTACAAACGCTACTTGCGCATCCGACTGCAGAGGGCGCGGTGACGCCCGTACAGGTGACGGCAATGGCGCAGGTCATGCCTGGTAGTGTCCTGCTGTTCTTTCGGCTAGGCCACGCCCGGCATCAACTGCGCTTACCAACGGCCGCGGGCGGGCAACGGGCCGATGGGCTCTGGAGACAGACGTGCTGTGAGGCCTTCTTGGGTGTACTCGATGGGCCGGAGTATCTCGAATGTAACCTGGCTACCAACGGTGACTGGGCGCTCTATCACTTCGCGGGCTACCGAGACGCATTGCCCTTGCCCAGTGCGACGCCGCCTGTCATTAGCGCGGATTGGGACGGCGATGACCTGCTCGTCCGGGCCCTCTTCGATCGCGCGCTGTGGCCGCAGCGCTTCACGCGTGGGTCGCTGACGATCGGCCTGTCGGCGGTGTTGGCGCTCCCAGCGGGCGGTTTGTCCTACCATGCGCTCGCCCACCCGCGCGACGTGCCTGATTTTCACGACGCGCGTGCGCGACAGGCTGCGCTCGGCGTCTTAGTGAGTAAATGAATGCGCATGATCCAATTTGGAATCGATCGACTCGCCAGTGAGTCCGTTTGGTCAGACCGTCTCCGGGGTCGACGGGTGGCTTTGCTCGGGCACCCCGCGTCGGTTGACGCGCAACTGACCCATTCCTTGGATGTGCTGGCCACCCTGCCGGGTGTTGCGCTCAGTGCAGCGTTCGGGCCGCAGCATGGTTTAAAGGGCGACCAGCAAGACAACATGAAAGAGACCGCCGATGACCGTGATGCGGCGCATGGCATTCCCGTCTTCAGTCTGTATGGCGAGGTGCGTCATCCGACCGCGGCGATGCTGGAGACCTTTGATGTATTGCTCGTGGACTTGCAGGATCTGGGCTGTCGCATCTATACCTTCCTGACCACGCTCCGTTACGTGCTCGAAGCGGCCGCCCGCACGGGCAAAACCGTGTGGGTGCTGGACCGGCCAAATCCGGCCGGCCGGCCCGTGGAAGGGCTGGCGCTGCGACCCGGTCAGGAAAGTTTCGTTGGCGCCGGCCGCTTCCCCATGCGCCATGGACTGACGCTGGGCGAGGCCGGTGACTGGTTCCGGCGAGAATTGCAACTCGACGTCGACTATGACGTCATCCCCATGACCGGCTGGCAACCGGATGCTGCGCCCGGTTACGGGTGGCCCGTCGGCGCGCGCAGTTGGGTCAACCCCAGTCCCAATGCGGCGAGTTTGTCGATGGCGCGCGCGTATGCGGGCACGGTGCTGCTCGAAGGCACTACCCTGTCGGAAGGTCGGGGGACGACGCGGCCGCTCGAGGGTTTGGGAGCCCCTGGGCTGGATGGCGCCGCGCTCTTGACGGAGATGCATTGCTTGGCGCCGGACTGGTTGCGCGGCTGTCGCTTGCGACCGTGCTGGTTTGAGCCCACCTTCCACAAACATGTCGGCCAGCTCTGCGGCGGGTTCCAGATTCATCTGGATGACCCGCGCTATGACCCGGTCGCCTTTCGTCCGTGGCGCTTGATCGCAGCGGCTTTTAAGGCGATCCGTCGCCTGCACCCTGACTACCCGCTGTGGCGCGATTTTCCGTACGAATACGAAACGGGTCGGCTGGCCATCGATGTCATCAACGGTTCGTCGTTGCTGCGCGATTGGGTGGACGACCCGACGGCCCAAGTCGGCGATCTCGAAGCGTTAGCGCGTATCGATGAGAGTGCTTGGGTGCAGGAAATGGCGCCGCACCTGCGGTATCGCTAAATCAGTGCGTGTCTGTAGGGATCGGGAACCCGCGCTTGCGCATCAGGGCGGCAATGCCGGGGTCGCGACCACGAAACGCGCGGTACGCATCGGCCGGATCGACGGTGTTGCCGACGGCAAGTACTTCCTTGCGCAAGCGCGCAGCAACCGTCGGGTCATAGGCGCCGCCCGCTTCGGTAAAGGCTTCCCAGGCATCGGCTGAGAGGGTGTCGGACCACAGGTAGCTGTAGTAACCGGCAGAATAATCGTCGCCTGCAAACACATGCGCAAATTGCGGCGTGCGATGGCGCATGACGATCTCCTCTGGCATCCCTAAAGCGGCGAGCGTGTCGTGTTCGAATGCGCGGGGGTCCACCTTGGTCTCGCCGAGCAAATGCAACTTCATGTCGATCAGTGCGCTGGAAAGATACTCGACCGTCTTGAAGCCCTGATTAAAAGTCTCTGCGCTGTGAATTTTGGCAACGAGCGCCGGCGGAATCGGCGCGCCGGTCTGGTAGTGCAGGGCAAAACGCTGCAATACCTCGGGCGTCGATAACCAGTGCTCGAGCAATTGAGAGGGGAATTCAACGTAGTCACGCGCCACTGACGTGCCCGATAAGGTCGGGTAAGTGACGCTGGAATTGAGGCCGTGCAGGGCATGACCAAACTCGTGGAACAGAGTGACCGCATCTTCCCAACTGATCAGCGCCGGCTCGGTGCCTTCACCGTGGATGAAGTTGGCATTGTTGGAGACGATGGTGGTGATGTTGCCATCGAATCGTTCCTGCAAGCGGTACTCGTTCATCCACGCACCGGAGTGCTTGCCGGTGCGCGCATAGGGATCGAAATACCAAAGTCCTACATGCTGCCCGTCCCGTTTGACCTCAAAGACCTGCACATCGGGTTGCGCAACAGGGACGCTGCCGGCGGGGACGGGGCTGAAGGTAAACCCGAACAACTGTCCCGCGACCCAGAACATACCTTCGCGTAGTTTTTCCAACTGTAGATAGGGTTTGACGACGTTGGCATCGAGGTCGTACTTCTCCTGTCGCACGATCTCGGCGTAATAGCGATAGTCCCAAGGTGCGATCCGAATGTGCGGCTGTCCGGCCGCATCCGCTTGCCGGTCTGCAATCGCTTGCATGTCCGCCACTTCTTCGTGTACCCGTGCGACCGCAGCCGGCCATACGCGCTCCATCAGATCGAGTGCGTGCTCCGGCGTCTTGGCCATGGTGTCTTCGACCCGCCAGTGGGCGTGGGTCGGATAGCCGAGTAACTTGGCGCGTTCTGCGCGCAGCGCGAGAATTTGGGTGATGGTCGCGTTGGTGTCATGGGTATCACCGTTGTCGCCGCGCTGCACGAACATGCGCCACACTTTCTCGCGCAGATCGCGCCGCGTGGAATATTCGAGAAACGGCTCTACGCTAGAACGGGTGTTGACGACGGCGCCTTTGGCATCGAGGTGGCGCGCGGTTGCGGCGGACTGCAGCGCTTCGCGCGCCGAATGCGGCAGGCCGGCCAAATCATCCTCTGCCGTAAGCGCAACAAAACGTTCCCCCTCATCGGCAAGCAGGGCTTGACTAAAGGCGGTAAAAAATCCAGCCAGCGTTTGGTTGATGTCCGACAGGCGCGCCTTCTCAGCGGTGTTCAAGCGCGCGCCGGCGCGGGTAAAGTTTGTGTAGACCACCCAAACTAGACGTTTTTGTTCTGCGCTCAGTGGCAAGGTGTCGCGCTGGGCGTAGACGGCCGAGAGTCGCGCATAGAGTTTTCCGTTCTGCGTGATTGCATCGCTATGTGCTGCGAGCAACGGGGCCATGACGCGCTCAACCGCCTGGACCCGATCATCGTTCAGTGTGGCCGTATAAATCGAGAAGACCGTAGCGGCACGATTCAGTGCACGGCCGCTGCGCTCCAAGGCGACGAGCGTATTGTCGAAGGTTGCCGGTTCTGGGTTGTTCGCGATGCGCTCAATTTCGCCCAACTGTTCCTTCATGCCGGTTTCCAACGCCGGACGAAAGTCTTCGACCCGCACTTGGTCGAACGGGGGTACGCCGCCGTAAGGACCGGCCCAAGGCGCCAGTAGTGCGGTGGCCGACGGGGCGTGGGTCACTTCGGCGAAGGCAGGCGAAACAGTGATCAATGCCATGAGGCAGGTCCCGGCAGCGTGTAGACGCAGCATTGAAAGATCCATGCAAGGTACGAGGAGACGACCATGATACGCCGAGCCTGCAGGTTCGGTGTTAGGTGCTGGGGGCGTCCGGCAGATTGAACCAACAATTGAAGGCGATCGTGATGCGCTCGCCCGTACCCTCATAGGGTTTCACCTCGTGCATGACCGAGGAGGGGAACAGCACTAGGCGACCGGCTTCGAGTTTCAGGTTGCGCATTTGCGACCCGAAGGGCGGGGGGATCTTGGCGTTACCGGCATCCATGTGCATCGCGCCGGCGGTAGTGGGGCCGAGGAAACTCAGCACACCACTGTCGGGTCGGTCTGCATCGGAATGTCCGGCGTCGACACAGTAGACGCCGCTCCAAGAGGCGTTGGGGTGGTTGTGCAGGCTAAAGTAGCCGCCACGGCGCGTGACGTGTACCCATGCGTCATTGAAAATTTCCAAGCGTTCAATAGTTTCCAGTGAGTAGCCACTCAACTGGCCGATGACGGCGAGGAGCTGGTCCCAGCAGAATCGCTTTAGTTCCTGAATTGCAGGGTTCTGTTGCCGGAAGAGATCAAAATGACTCTCAAAAACCGTCGCGTTGCGTTGTGTCAGCGGTCGCGGGTTGCGTAGGCCAGCGGCTTCCTGCTCCAAGGCAAACTGCTTGAGCGCGCCATTCAGCGCTATTGGCGATTCATATTGGCTGAAACCAAAGGGTACAGCGAACATCGGGATGATTTCGAGCTTGGCCACAGGTCACTCCAGAGCAGCACGGTCGGCTGATTCTAGCCGCCTTGGCGACGATGTCGCATACTCTCAGCCCTATGAGTACGGATACTGGTCTGCCGCAAGCGTCGCTCGAGGCTCAGGTCGTCGGCCTGATCGGTGAGTGCGAGCGCTTGGTCGCCGCGCGGCGCGATGCGCAGGCGCGCGAGTTGCTGCAGCGTGCGGAAGCGCTACTGCCGGGGCATCCACTGGTCCTACATGAAAAGGCGCGGCGGCTCTTGGTCGCGGGTCAAGCGGCGGTGGCGGCGCCTTTGCTGGAGCGGGCGACTGCTGCTGCGCCAAAACATCTGCCGTTTTGGTTGACCTTGGCAACGGCCTATCGGTTGCAGCACCGTTATCAGGACGAATCGGTGACGCTGGATCGCGTGCTGGCCTTAGACCCCTTGCATGTGGGTGGGCTGCTGTTGAAAGGCGCCGTCCTCGACCAGTTGGGCTTGCCGCGCACCGCGGCCCGCGTCTATGGCAATGGGTTACAGGCTCGTCGACCGGATGCCCCCTTGCCGGCGGCGTTAGAGCCGCTGGTACGTCAGGCCGAGCGCCGCGTGGCGGAGTCGACCGATGCGATGGCGTGTCATTTTGAGCGTCATCTGGCCGGTCTGCGCGAAGGTCGGGGTGATCGGGAGATGCGCCGGTTCGAGCGGGCTCTCGATCTGATGCTGGGGCGCCAGAAATTGCATAGCCCGGCGCCTACGCTGATGCTATTTCCGTGGCTCCAGGCTTACGAATTCTTCGATCGCGACCGGTTTCCCTGGCTGGCACAACTGGAGGCGGCGACGCAGGACGTGCAGCGCGAGTTCTTGTCTGTCCTGCATGACGAAGCGGAGATGGTCCCGTATATCCATTACGGGGAAGGTCAACCGCTCGGCCAGTGGGCGGAACTCAACCATTCGCGGCGCTGGAAAGCGTACTTTTTCTGGCAGGTCGGCCAGTTCTACCCCGAACATGCAGCGCGGTGTCCGCGCACCGTTGCCGCGCTGCGCGGTTGTCCGCAGGTCGACATTCCGAATTTCGGCCCGACGGCTTTCTATTCGATTCTGGACGCGAACACGCATATTCCGGTGCATACCGGCGCGGCCAATACGCGGCTGACGGTGCATCTGCCGCTCGTGATCCCGCCGGGCTGTGGCTTTCGGGTGGGTGGTGAGACCCGCGAGTGGAAGGTGGGCGAGGCGTGGGTATTCGATGACACGATCGAACATGAGGCTTGGAATCGTTCTGCCGAGTCGCGGGCGATCCTTTTGTTCGACGTCTGGAATCCAGAACTGTCTGCACTGGAGCGCGATTTGGTCCGGTCAACGAAGACGATGCTGCTCGAATACTACGCAGCCGAACAACCTCCCGATCACTCTCTTTAAGGGCATCCTATGCGCGTCACTCTCGTCTTGCTGCTGGTTGTTTCAGCCGTGGTCAGTGCGCATTCCGCACAGGCGGATGATTGGTCTCATCGGGTCGCGGCGTGTCGTGCGATCGGTGACGACGCCAGTCGATTGGCTTGTTATGACGCGATGCCGATGAGCGAGCCCAGAGACGCGGCCGTCGCCACACCGGTCGCTGAAGTGGCGCCGCTAAGTGCCGAACAGCGCTTCGGTCTGCCTGCGGAGAAAGTGCTCAAGGTGGAGGCGAAACGCAGCATCGCTCCGGCGGAGATTGCAGTGCTGGCGCTGAAAGTGACGAGCCTGAGTCTGGGGCTCGGTGGGCGCGTCGTGGTCGGGCTTGAGAATGGCCAGGTGTGGCAGCAACTCGTTCCCGGCACTGAGTTTGAGTTATTAAAGCTCGGCGACAAGATCGAGATATCACACGGCTTGCTAGGCTCTTTCTGGCTCACCGCACCCGGTAAGCGAGGCGCTAAGGTCACGCGGTTACGCTGATCAGTCGACCACGATGCCCGCCTGTGCGAGGCGGCGGCGGACCGGCACTAACGCTAATTCGTGATGGCGCCAGAGCGCGAGCGACGAGTCGTAGATTGGTTGGCGGACCTGCACGGCACTGGCCGTAGTGCTCGCGCCTGGATGGGTTTCGAACTGCAGGCAAGCGGGGTCGAAGTCCAGCGCGCACGCGTCGAGGAGCAGGCGCGTCGTCGTTTCCTGCGCACCGACCAAGTCTTCATAGGCCACAGAATGGATGCGGCCGGGGTAGAGGCGCTGCCAATGCGCCATCAGACGGTGATAACCGACGTAGTACTCGGCTAACTCATCGAGGCGATAAGAAAACGGATAGGTGCGCGGGAAAAAGGTCTTATAGATCGCGTGTACGGCCGCTAAGGGGTGGCGCGTTACATGGATGATGCGGGCGTTCGAAAACGCCTCGAGGATCCAGCCGCAGTAGTAGAAGTTGGTGGGTTGCTTGTCGGTGAAGCGCGCGCGGGCGCCGCGCCAGGCCCGGGCCCGGTCGAGGTACGCCGCCGCCAGTCGCTTCGGGTCCAGTGTCGCGAGGCCGGCGACGTAGCCTAGCCAATCCAGTTTGGCCAAGTCGCGCTGCTCCGCAACGAGTCCGGTCAGGGCTTCGGACAGCGCCGACAATTCACCGGCAGCGTGGACGGAAGGATGGCTGCCCAAAATGCGCTCGACCAGTGTGGTGCCGGTGCGGGGCAGGCCGACGATGAAAATAGGGGCGTCTGTTCCAGAGGGGGGTGCGCTGGTGCGGGGCGCTGGAAAACCGGCGATCAGTCCATCGATCACGGCGGCATCGAGCGCGGGGTCATAGCGTAAGCGCGCCCGGTGCAGATCATTGCCGGCGGTCAGATTCTGCCAAGAGGCCGCATGGTCACCTAGGTCTTCATAGGCTTTGCCGAGCGCAAAATGCAAAGTGACTTGCTCGTCTGGGTTGGCTTCTGAGCGGCGCAGGGCAGCGGTGAGTTCGCCGATCTCTTCCGGTCGCGGCGCTTCACGGGTCACGTCGGCGCGACCCTTCAATGCATCCGCCTGTTGCGGTTCGCGCGCGAGGATTGCCGCATAGTCGGCGCGCGCTTGCTCGAAGCGGCCCAGATAGCGGGAGAGGACGGCACGGCCGAGCAGCAAGCTCGTTGCCGTTGGCGCAAGGATCAACGCTTGTTCATAGGTTTCCAGCGCTTCGGTGTGCGCCGCCGCGTGGGTGAGGAAGACGCCCACCGCGTCCAGCGCGGCGGGTTCCTGTGCCGCCAGCGCCCGCGCCTCGAGGGCAGTGGCAATGGCCTCTGTGCGCAGTCCGAGCGCAAGTTCGCACTCGCCGCGCTGCAGAAGCACCGCGATCGAGGGCGGATGTCTGGAGAGATACGTCGCGAGGAGGGCCCGGCCGCTCGCGGGCTCTCCACCCATCAGGCAGGCCATGCTGCCGTAGACCCAGCCTTTCTCTAACCCGGGGTAGTGCTGCCGTAAGTCGGCGGCTGCCGCGCGGGCACCCTCGAGGTCTTGCCGTTGCAGGCAGCCGGCAAAGCGATTTTCGAGATCGGTCGGGGTCGGATCCATGGGCGCACGTCCGCGTCGGAGGCCAAAGTGGACGATATCTTAATATGCGTCCGGCGGTCCGGAGCGAGGTGTTGTATCTGTTGTTTTATGCCAACAAGAAAGGATCGTTAAGTACCGGGTTCGACCGTCGGTACTTGCCGTCAGCCTAAGACGAGCCGGTTGTGCCGAATATTCTCCTACCTGACCTCCAAAAAGCCGCGCGAGGTCGTCCAATTGGCGTGGTTCTGGCCACGGGTACTGGATTTTCGTCGGGGTTCGGTAGGGCGGTATGGGCGTTCCGTAGCCGTTAGGTGTTGCAGTCTGGTAACAGCCGGGCATAGAATCGAGGCAATCGACGATTCTAGGTTGGGTGCCTGATCGTTGCCGTGTTTTGTCGGTCCGCAACCGGTCCTCAAATTAAACGGGCCTGTCGCAGGGGGTGCTGAGAAGTTCCCCTGTAAAGACCGATGAATCCGTTCCTTTCATAACGGGAGTCGTTCTATTATGTCTTATCGCAGCAATACTCGACTGCAGTCGGCCGTGCGTTTCGCGCTGGCTGGTGGTGCCATTTCCGCAGCGGCTGTCGCGCAGGCGCAGCAAAAAGCGCCGCAGGTGGCGGCCGCCGGTCTCGAGGACATCGTTGTCACCGGTTCGCGTATCGCGGTGCCGAACGAAATGTCGATCAGCCCCGTCATCGCCGTGACTGCCGAAGAAATCAAGGCGAGCGGCGCGACCCGCATCGAAGATCTCATGAACTCCCTGCCGCAGGTTTTTGCGGGCCAAAACGCGAACGTCTCCAACGGTTCCGACGGCACCGCCACCTTGAACCTGCGTGGCTTGGGCTCCGGGCGTACGCTCGTCCTCGTCAACGGTCGTCGTCTCGGCCCCGGCGATCCAGGCGGCGGCAGCGCGGCTGATTTGAACCAGATTCCTGCTGAACTGGTCGAGAAGGTTGACGTCCTCACCGGCGGCGCTTCGTCGGTGTACGGCGCAGACGCGGTTTCCGGCGTCGTCAACTTCCAGTTGAATAGCCATTTTGAAGGCCTCAAGGTCGAGGCGAACTACGGGATGTACCAGCACCATCAGGACAACGTCCAGGGTGTGGGTACGAACCTGACGGACTGGAATACGAACTACGGCACGACCTTCCCGTCAGCGCCCGCGAACGTCAACGAGGGTCAGACGAAGAATGCGTCCATCCTATTTGGCTTCAACACCGCCGATGGCAAGGGCAATTTCACCGGCTACGTGACGTTCCGTCAGGTCGCCGCGGTGCTGCAATCGCAATATGATTATTCCGCTTGCACGCTCTACTCGGGCTTCACCGGTGGTTCCTACGACACCGGCGGTAAGTTCGGCGGTTGCGGGGGTTCCTCCACCTCCTACCCAGGCGGTTTCCGGCAGGTCAATCCGGGGATTGGCCCGTTACACGGAAAATACCGCGACTTTATGGGCTATGACCCAGACACCGGCGCTGAAATTTGGAATACGAACTATAAGTCGACGATCGACTTCTCGACCGGCGGTCTGCGCCGCATGACCTCGGCCGATGCGTATAACTACGGCCCGACGAACTTTTTCCAGCGCCCCGATCAGCGATGGACTGCCGGTGCGTTCTCGCACTACGAGTTCAACGAGCACGCGGACGTGTACAGCGAAGTACAGTTCATGAACGACCGTTCGGTGTCGCAGATCGCGCCATCGGGTACGTTCAATGCGAACTTCATGCTGTCTTGCCAGAATCCCTACCTGTCGCAACCCATGTTGGACAAGTGGTGTGGTGGCACGAGCAATGACCGTCCCTTGGAGTTGTTGGTCGGTCGCCGTAACGTCGAAGGCGGCGGTCGCCAAAGCGACATGGAGCACACCTCGTTCCGCGCGGTCATGGGCTCACGCGGCAAGATCAACGATGCGTGGAGCTACGACGCGTATGCGCAGGTCGGCATCACCCAGCTGGCCGAGACATATTTGAACGATTTGTCGATCACCAAGCTCAACAGAGCCTTGGATGCGGTGACGGTCGCCGCCGATGGCACCATCGTTCCTGTGGGCACGCCGGGTAGCCAAGTGGTTTGCCGTAGCACGCTCGATACGCAGAGCCCGACCTACGATCAGTATTGCGTCCCGTACAACATCTTCCAGAAGGGCGGTGTGACGAAGGAGGCGGTGAACTACGTGCAGATTCCGCTCAATCTGCGCGGGGAAGTGGACCAGTACATCGTGAGCGGCAACGTCACGGGTGACTTGACCAAGTATGGCTTCAAGTTACCGACTGCGGCGGATGGCGCGAAGGTCAACATCGGTGCCGAGTGGCGCCAATTGAAGTCGCAGACCATGCCAGATGAGGCGTATCAGACCGGTGCTGCGGCCGGTCAGGGTTCGGCCACCAAGCCCGTCGGCGGTGAAATTGCGTCGCGCGAAGCCTTCGCTGAGTTGCGCGTCCCATTGATGGACGACAAACCGTTCGCGAAGTCGATGGCCTTTGATACGGGCTACCGTTACTCGGATTACTCGCTCGGCTTCCGCACCAGCACCTATAAGTTTGGTCTGGAGTGGGCACCGTCCTCGGACATTCGCTTCCGCGCTAGCTTTGCGCGCGCGGTGCGCGCGCCGAACATTGGTGAGTTATTCAGTGCGGTCACGGTGGGTCTCGATGGCACGAGCGATCCTTGCTCTGGCATAACCCCGGTAATCCCGAAGTTCACGCGGGAACAGTGTGCGTTGACCGGCGTTACCCCGGATCTGTATGGCACCATCGACTCCAACTCGGCGTCGCAGTACAACGGCCAGGGTGGCGGTAATCCGCACTTGCAGCCTGAGACCGCGACGTCCAAGGGGTTCGGCGTGGGTATTACCCCGTCGTTCATCCCGAACCTACGTGTGCAGATTGACTACTACGACATCAACATCAAGAACGTTATTGGCGCCATCGGCGCCGATAACATTCTGAATCTGTGCGGCAAGGCCGGTCAGCTCTGTGATCGCATTCACCGCGATACGAACGGCTCGTTGTGGTTGACGCAACAGGGTTATGTGATCGACACCCTGGCGAACACCGGTGGTCTGAAGGAGACCGGCCTCGACTTCGACGTCGGTTATAGCTTTAACTTGGGCAAGTACGGCAAGTTGCGCGCGAGTTACATCGCGACGGTCCTGAAGGACTTCTTGGTCTCGCCGGTTGCTGCGTTGCCGGAACTCTCCTACGACTGCGTGGGGTTGTACGGTTCGCACTGCGGTACACCCAATGCGAAGTACCGCTCAACGGCGCATCTGACCTGGATGACCCCTTGGAGTGGCCTCGACGTGACGCTCGCGTGGCGCCACTGGGATAAGGTCATGCTGGACCAGCTGTCGAACAACTCTGTGTTGCGCGCGCAGTGCACCGACGGTTGCACGGCCGAGCAGAATGCCTCCAACTCGTACCTGCTCAACAATGGGCAGGTGTCGAGCACGGATGCGTATCTCGGCAAGCGTGAGTACTTCGATCTGTCGGCATCCATGGACCTGGGTCGGGGATTGTCGATGCGGGTTGGTGCTAACAACTTGTTTGACAAGAGCCCACCGGTGTTTGGCGGCACGAACTGTGGCAGTGGTTGCAACGGCAACACCATGGCTTCGGTCTACGATGCATTGGGTCGCTACGTGTTCGCGACGATCACGGCCCAGTTCTAAGGGCTCGATCTCGATGGAAACGGGACGGCGGGCTTCGGCCCGCCGTCTTTTTTTATGGCGCTGTTACGGGTGGACCCTAGGCGCGCATCGGTCAGTGCGCCTTCGCTTGGAGTACGACGCGATCGCCCGTGACGAGGCCTAGGGAGTGCGCGACGCCGCCGCCTATTTCCAACACTTGGTTGGCGGGGGCGCCCGAAGGAATGCCGGTCAATGACAAAGGCGTCGCGTTCTCGGCGATGCCCACGACGTGTCCATCGGTTCTGATATAGAGCAGATCCAGGGGGACATACGTGTTCTTCATCCAGAAGGTCAGTAGATCCGGCTGCTCAAACACAAACAGCATGCCTTGATCGGCCGCCAAGGACCGGACGTACATCAGACCCTGTTCGCGCCGGGAGTCCGTGGTTGCGAGCCAGACCTTGAAGGCGCGATCGGGATGCGCTCCTTTGACGAGGACGGTGCCGGTCGGCCAGCGCTCCAGTGGTTCGGGTATAGGGTCGCTGAGGAGGCGTGTGGCGCCAAGTATCGATACGGAGAAGGCGACGGCAGAAAAGAACACGCGACGGCGGGTGAAAGCGGGATACCACTGGGCCATGCGGGCGACTCCATTGCAGCGAGGGAGCCCACAGTATCGCACTGGCGCAAGTTTCTGACGAACCCACACGCCTGCAGTAGGGCGCTTACGGGCGATGCTAGACTAGGGGTCGACCCGCCGGAGAGGCTTTCTATGTGCGTTGCTCGAAAGGGTGATTGTGCCGTCGGCGCGTCCGACCGATTGTCATGATGCGTGATCGTGCTGCTGACGTGGAGCGGCTGAAGTCGATCCATGCGGTCGCTGTGGGGGGGGATTTCCCCGCCGCAGCGCGGCTGGCGACGTCGGCACTGGCGGAAGGGCTCGAGCATCCGTTTTTGCTCAACCTCGTCGCTACGGTGCACGAACAAGAGGGTCGGCTTGACGAGGCCTTGGTCCTCCTGGAGCGCGCCGTTGCATTGGCGCCGGAGGACCTCGGTGCCCGCAATGCGCTGGGTTTGTGTCTGCGCCGGCTGGAGCGACCGGAGGAGGCGTTGGCGCACCTGCGGTGGGTTGCGCAAAAGGCACCAGAACACGCGTTCGCGCACGCCAGTCTCGGCGATATTCTGCAAATGCTCGGCGCCTTGTCGGAGGCCGATGCCTGTTATGCGGCCGCGTTGGCGCGCGATGCGCAACATCCAATCGCGCTGGCCGGTCGCGCGATGGTGGCCAGTCTGCGCGGTGATATGGGCGCTGCGCGTCGTTGGGGCTTGCAGGCGCTGGCCGTAATGCCCACGCTGCCGGACGCGGTGCTGGCCGTCGCTACGGCGGAGCTGGCGGACGATGCGCGGGAGCCGGCGGTCCGGCGGCTGCGCGCACTGCTTGCGGCCGGGCAACTGATGCCGCTGGAGAAGGCGCGGGTGCTCGGTTTGCTGGGCGACGCACTCGATGCATCCCTCCAGCCGCATTTGGCTTACGTTGCCTATCAGGAGTGCAATGAGATTCTGCGTGCCGCACACGCGCCACGCATGGGTAGTGGCCGGTCGGCGTCAGGGTATGTGCGCGATTTGCTCGATTATTTTGTTCAAAGTGACCCTGTGGCTTGGGCTGCTCGCACGCCGGCTACCGAGGCCCCTGCCGACCATGTGTTTCTCATTGGCTTTCCGCGCTCCGGGACGACATTGCTCGAAGTGATTTTGGAGGGACATCCGGATGTGGTGACGCTCGAAGAGAAGGAACTCTTTTTCGATGCGGCCTTGCATTACATGGCGCAGACGACAGCTTTGGATAGTCTGGCGTCGGCCAGCGAAGAGGAGTTGGATCGCTATCGGGCGGCGTATTGGGACGCCGCGCGTGTCGCCGGTGTGGCGCCTGAGGGCAAAGTCTTCGTCGACAAATACCCACTGAATATTTTGAAACTGCCGCTGATTGCTCGGCTGTTCCCGAACGCCAAAATCTTGCTGGCGCGGCGGGATCCTCGCGACGTGGTCCTGAGTTGTTTTCGCCGTCGCTTCCGGATGAGCCCGCCGCTGTATGAGTTGCTGACGCTGGAAGGCGGTGCGCGGTATTACGATCTCGTCATGACGTTGGAGCAGCGCCTCCTGTCGTTTTTCAAGCTCCCGACGCATGTGGTTTGGCATGAACACCTGCTCGATGACTTTGCCGGTGAAATGCAGGCGATTTGCACTTATCTGGGCATCCAATGGACGCCCAAGATGGGCGCGTTTGCGCAGCGCGCCAAGCAGCGAGCGACGGCTACGCCAAGCACCGCGCAACTGGCGGGCGGATTGAGTCGAAAAGGCCTCGGCCACTGGCGCCGTTATGCTGACGAATTGCGTCCGGTGCTGCCGGTGCTCGCGCCGTGGGTCAAGGCCTACGGCTACGACTGAATCGGCGCTGTGTGGGCGAGGACGACGGCGCCGAGTGGTGGCAAACGGACCGTGGCCGAGTAGGGTTCGCCCATGGCGGGGTCGGTTTGGGCTATCACGGCACCCAGATTGCCGACGTCCGTGCCGCCGTAGTGTTGCGAATCGGTATTGAGCAATTCAGTCCACGTGCCGCCTAGCGGTAGACCGACAACAGCGTGTTCGCGGGGTACTGGCGTGCCATTTAAAATGATGACCAGTGCTTCTCCGCCGCCGCGGCGTTCGAAAACGTAAATGCAGCGCAGCGCATCTTCGGTGGAAATAAACCGGATGCTGTCGGCGTTGCTATGGCTGCTCTGTAGCGCCGCGTGGTGGCGATAGAGGTGATTGAGGTCGGTGATCAATCGCTCCAAGCCTAAGACCTCGGGTCGATCGCGCCGCTCCCAGGGTAGTGGGGTTTGGTGGCTCCATTCGTCCGGGTTCGCCAGTTCCGTGCCCATAAAGAGCAATTTCGCACCCGGCAGCAGCCATTGCCACGCGAGTAGTAACCGCAAATTGGCGATGCGCTGCCAGTCGTCGCCCGGCATCCGACCGAGCACGGATCGCTTGCCGTGGACGACTTCGTCGTGGCTGAGCGCGAGGACGCCGCGTTCCGCGCCGGAGTAGGCAACGATGTGGGGTAATACCGTGTGATGGTGTCGGCGGAAGAGCGGGTCTTCTTGGAAATAGCGCAGCGAATCGTGCATCCAACCCAAGTTCCATTTGTAGTCGAATCCGAGTCCGCCAGCGCTTACGGCACGGGTGACGCCGGGATAGACGGAGGAGTCTTCGGCGATCAGCAGCGCGCCTGGAAACTCTTGGTGCAGGGTGGTGGTCAGTGTTTGCAGGAAGGAGACCCCTTCGAGGTGCTCGGGGCCGCCCTGTGCATTCGGTGTCCACTGGCCCCGGGTGCGGTCGTAATCTCGATACAGTAGCGCCGCGACCGCATCGATCCGCAGTCCATCGATGTGATACTCACGTAAAAAACGGTGTGCGCTGGATAGTAAAAAAGCCCGCACTTCCGGTCGGGTCAGATCGAACACCAGCGTGCCCCAGTTTTCATGCCGGCCCTGAACGCGATCGTCGTATTCGTACAGAGGGGCTCCATCGAAGGCCGCTAACGCTGGCTCATCGGCCGCAAAGTGCCCGGGTACCCAATCGAGAATAACGCCGAGGCCGGCGCGATGCAGTCGGTCGACAAAACCGCGGAAGTCGTCCGGCGATCCATGGCGATGGGTTGGCGCGTGGTACCCCGTCGTCTGATAACCCCACGAACCTTCAAAAGGATGCTCGGTCACCGGCAGTAACTCGACGTGGGTGAATCCTAGCGGGACCACATGCCGCACAATGCGTTCGGCGAGTGCCGCGTAGGAGGCGGATTCTGCGGGCCGACGCAGGAAGGAGCCTAAGTGCAGTTCGTAGATGCAAAGTGGAGCATCTTTCGCCCGTGTAGCTCTGGCCTCCAGCCAGGCTGCGTCGTCAAAGGTGTGTTGCGCGGGGCTCGGCACCCGAGCGCGCCAACCCGGGCGGGGCTCGAAAGTGCGTCCGTAGGGATCGGTACGCCAGAGTCGCCGGCCATCGGGATGGATCAGTTCAAACCCGTAGGGGGACCCTGCAGGCACATCGGGCACAAACAGCGACCAGACGCCGGCGTCCGGATGCGCATGCAGCAGCAGCGGGCCACCCGGCAGGGTCAGCAGGACCCCGGCAACACGGGGGGCCCAGACGGCGAAGCGCGTGCCGGTCACCCCGTCGCGTTCGACGGATTCGGCCCCTAACAGATCGGCGCCGGCGGGATGACCTGCGGCTAAGGGCGCTAGAGCCCGGTCGTCCAGAGCCGGTCCAAAACTATATGGATCCTGACGGCGGTGGCGCATGCCGTAGCGGTCGGTCCATTCGATGCGATAGTGGGTCGGTAGGGTCGACCGATCGCCCAGCCACGCATAGACAGCGCTCTGTCCACAGCGGGTCATCCGCCGCCGCCCCTCTAGGCTGACGCCCAGGGCCTCGCCACCGATGTACGTCAAGACCAGTACCTGGCGGCTCCCGATGGGGTGTCGCCCGAGCGTTCGGCTGACCTGCCCGCCTTGGTCTAAGCCGATCGCTGCAATGGCAGGCAGCCAATCCTGTAGTGCTCGTTGTAGTGCCGCGGTCATGATTCCATGGCTTGCAGGGTTCTCGGCGCACGGTAACATAGGCCTTCTCCGAAGGATTCCTATGACCGTGCGTCCGCCCTCAACCCCTTCTGGACGTTATGTGTCGCGCCTAACGAGCGGCACGCTCGCCATCATCATGGCGGGTGGTCGCGGCGAACGTCTCAAACAACTGACCATCAGTCGCGCAAAGCCCGCAACGCCGTTCGGGGGCAAGTTCCGCATCATCGATTTCGTACTGTCCAATTGCGTGAACTCCGGGATACGCCAAATTGCGGTACTGACGCAATACAAGGGCCAGTCGCTGATCGAACATGTCCAACGCGGCTGGGGCTACTTGCGCGGTGAATTCGGCGAATTTGTCAGTGTGATTCCAGCGCAGCAGCAGATCGGTCCGCATTGGTACCAAGGCACCGCGGATGCGGTGTACCAAAATCTGGAATTCATTCGCGCGCACTCGCCCAAATACGTGCTGGTGCTGGCCGGCGATCATATCTACACCATGGACTATGGCCCGATGATCGCCGCGCACGTGGAGAAGAAGGCGGATGTATCCATCGGTGTCGTGGAGGTCCCCAGGGATCTTGCGCGTGAGTACGGCGTTTTGTCCGTCGATACCAGCAATCGGGTGATTCGCTTCCACGAGAAGCCCAAGGAACCCGAAACGGTGCCGGGTCGGTCGGATATTGCGTTGGCATCCATGGGTATCTACATCTTCAATGCCGATCTACTCGACAGCATGTTGACGGCCGATGCGGCGCAGCCAGACTCGGCACACGATTTTGGCAAGAACATCATTCCTTTGGCACTCGAACACCGGGCGGTCTACGCCTACGCCTTTCAGGATGTACGCACCAACGCGCAGGCGTACTGGCGCGATGTGGGAACGCTGGATGCGTACTACGAGGCGAACATGGAGCTTGTGCATGTGCGCCCGGAACTGAACATCTACGATGATGCGTGGCCGATCTGGACGTACCAACTGCAGCGGCCGCCGGCGAAGTTTATTCTGGATGATCCAGCGTCCGGTCGGGTCGGATCGGCCATCAATTCCATGGTGTCGGCCGGCTGCATTATTTCCGGCGCGATGGTGCGTGAATCACTGTTGTTTTCGGACGTGCGCGTGGAAGAATGCTCCGTCGTCGAGCAGTCGGTCCTGTTGCCGCGCGTTTCCATTGGTCGCGACTGCATCATTCGTCGGGCGATCCTCGACGAAGGATGTGTTGTTCCTGACGATATGCAAATCGGTGTGGACGCTTACACCGATGCCAGCCGCTTTGAAGTAACCGAAAAGGGCGTCGTCTTGGTGACGCCGCAGATGCTGCAGGCATTGGCCTGAACCGGTTACAGCGACGCTGCGCTGCGCCGTCGAATAGGAGTGCTGGATGAAGGCGGCTGCAACGCTCTTAGAACGTCGTCGCGCGGGCGTCCTGCTGCATCCGACGTCCCTACCCGACGCCACACACGGCGCGCTGGGTCAGGCGGCACGCAATTTCGTGGATTGGTTGCAGGTGGGTGGATTTACGGTATGGCAGGTGTTGCCGCTAGGCCCGGTCGGCGCCGATCGCTCCCCCTACTTTGCGCGTTCCAATCACGCCGGTGATCCGGGACTGGTCGATCTATCCACCCTAGTGGGGGAGGGGTTGCTGGAGAGCGAGCGCTTGCACAGCGCGCCGCGCGCGGCGTGTCTGGCCGACGCGGCGCGCCGACTGCAGCAGCCTGGACCTTGGCGCGCGGCCTACGAACACTTCTGTGCTCAGGCGGCGCACTGGTTGCCGGACTACGCGCTGTTTATGGCCATCCAGTTAGAGGAGTCGGGTCGCCCATGGTGGGAATGGCCGCAGGCATTGCGGGATCGCGAGGGCGCGGCACTGCAGCAGGCCCGTCTTCGCTTGGCGCTCGAGATCGCCGGTATCGAGGCAGGCCAGTATTGCTTCTACACGCAATGGGCAGCGTTGCGTCGTTACGCCAGTGAACGGGGCGTGCGGTTTTTTGGAGATGTGCCGATCTATCTGGCGCCTGATAGTGTGGAAGTCTGGGCACATCGCGAGTTGTTCGAGTTGGATGCGTCTGGTCGATCGACGGCGGTGGCCGGCGTGCCACCGGATTACTTCTCCATCGATGGCCAGTGTTGGGGTAATCCGCTCTATCGTTGGGATGCCCATAGCCGCACCGGTTTTCGTTGGTGGCTGGCGCGCTTGCGCGCGCAGTTTGCGCTGTATGACCTCGTTCGGATCGACCATTTTCGCGGGCTAGAAGCGTATTGGGCCGTGCCGGTTGGTGCGCCGACGGCGGCCACTGGCGAATGGCGCACCGCCCCTGGGGCGGCGCTGCTGGCGGCAGCACAGGAGGCCTTTGGCAGACTGGCGGTCGTGGCGGAAGATCTGGGCACCATCACCCCAGCGGTCGAAGCGCTGCGCGATGGGTACGGTCTGCCGGGCATGCGCGTGGCGCAATTTGGGTTCGATGGCAGTGAGGCGAACGTCCACGGGTTGCATCATTGGACGGCGAACACGGTCGGATACACCGGTACACACGACAATGACACCACGGTGGGTTGGATTAGCCACCTCGATGGTGCAACGCGGCAATGGGTTGCGGACTATGTGGGTGCTGCGCCCGATGACGTCGCTGTCGGTCTGGTACGCGCAGTGTTAGGCTCGGTCGCGACGTTGGCCGTCATTCCCCTGCAGGATTTGTTGGGTCTGGGTAGCGAGGCGCGCATGAATTTGCCGGGCACGATCAACGACAATTGGCGGTGGCAATTTGCATGGCAGGAAGTCCCTGCCGGGCTGGCGGACCGCTGCCGTCATTGGAACCAACTGTACGGACGCGTCTGACTATGCGCAATTTCATCGTCGCACTCTGTTTGCTCACCGCGCTCTGGATCGGTGGTTGCGCGCTGGCGCCGCACTACGAGAAGCCGCAGCTCACGGTGGTGGGCATAGACCTTATCGATGCAAGTTTTTCTGAACAGCATCTGCGCGTACGGGTGAAGGCACACAATCCCAATGCGATCGCGTTGCCGATTCGGTCGATCGAATATGCGGTGGCCTTCGGTGGTGAGCCCTTAGGCCATGGGCAGACGGATGCCGCGTTTGTCGTGCCGGCGAAAGGGGATGCCGACTTTGCTATGACGGTGACGACGCATTTGGCGACCGCCTTGGTGAAGTTCCTGCCGCGATTGAAGGATGGTGGCCACGGCTTGGAGTACCGCGTGGTCGGTAAGGTACAAACCGGGCTCGCGTTCTTCTCGGAATTCCCCTTTGATGAGCGCGGTAAGCTGTAGCGCCCGCGCGATCTCAGGCAGGGCCCACGAGGGCCCGATAAGCGTCCACGTACAGACGGCCTTGCGTTTCCCACGCGTAGTCGCGCGCCATGCCATTTTGGATCATGCGCCCCCAATGGGGGGTGCCATAGAGCGCTAAGGCCTCATCGATGACGGCGCGCAAGGCGCTGGGCGTATAGCGCTCGAAGAGCAGGCCGTCGCCCTGCCCAGTTGCGGGGTTGTAGGGCGTCACCGAGTCGGCTAACCCGCCGGTCCGGCGTACGAGGGGGACCGTGCCATAACGTAGGCTATACATCTGATTGAGGCCGCAGGGCTCGTATTGCGAAGGCATCAAAAAAGCGTCGGCGGCCGCCTCAATCCAATGGGCGAGTCGCTCGCTATAACCGCGCGTGAAGTGCACCCGTTGGGGGTAATCGGCGGCCAATTGCGTGAAGAACTTTTCGTAGCGCGCGTCTCCGGAGCCGAGCGCGACGAGGCCGCAATCGCTTTGTGAGAGCACCTCGGGAAGAACGGCTTCCAGCAGTTCTATGCCTTTTTGCGACACGAGGCGCGAGACGATACCAAACAACAGCGTGCCTCGACCGAGCGACAAGGACAGTTCACTGGCGAGTTGTTGCTTAAGCCTCGTTTTCCCGGACAGGTCCTTTGCCGAGTAGGACTGATCGAGATGGCGATCGTGTTGGGGATCCCATTCCTGATAGTCGACACCGTTCAGGATGCCGCAGACCGCCGCTCCACGTTCGCGTAGATAAGGATCGAGTCCGGCGCCGTATTCCGGGGTGCGAATTTCTTGCGCGTAAGTCGGGCTCACCGTGTTGATGAGGTCCGCATAAAGAATGCCGTGCACCATCGGATTGATGCGTCCGTCACGCAACTCGTCCTGATGCAGCATCCATTGTGCGTCGCCGAGGGACAGATCGGCCACGCCATCGGACCAGAACGCGCCTTGGTAGCCGATGTTGTGGATGGTCAGCACGGACCGTGTTGCCGCAAATAAACGATCCCACGCGTAGAGGGTGCGTAAGTACAGCGGAGCGAATGCCGTGTGCCAGTCATTGCAGTGCAGGATGTGCGGCGCGAAGGCCATCCGCTGCGCGACTTCGAAGGCCGCCCGGGTCAGCAACAAGAAGCGCCGATGCTCATCTGCGTGACCATAGAGTCCGGCTCGATCAAACAGCGCCGGGCAGTCGATGAAATGCACCGCTTGTTGGCTGAGGCTCGGTGTGCCGACCAGAACCCGATACTCGTAGCGGTAGGTCCCTAACTCCAGCACGAGACCCTCGAGCAATACCACCGGCGGCGCCGTGAGCGCAGCCCGATTCAGGTCTCGATACCACGGCAGAAAGACGCGTACGTCGTGCCCCTGCGCGTGCAGGTACTGACACAGTGCAGCACTGACGTCACCCAGTCCGCCGGTTTTGGCCAGCGGCGCGTATTCGGCAGTGATGAACAGGATTCGGTAAGGCATCCGCGCAGTATAGCGACGGATTGTTAAATGCGTCGTCGCCGGCGTCAGACCTTATGCGGGCTCATAGATGACGTAGTGTTTGGCGCAGTCTTCCAGCGTTTCCCAAGTGCCAGAGAACCCAGCGGGGATGACAAAGGCGTCGCCGGCAACACACTCCACGACCGCACCGTCGTCGGACTGGAGTCGCACCCGGCCTTGGGTCAGCACACAGTACTCATGCTCGGTGTACTGCACGCGCCAGCGGCCTACCGTGCTGGTCCAGAGTCCGGCGTGGAAACGGCCGTCAGGTGACGAAAAACGATTGTCGACCGAGGCCAACGGCTGGCCGCTCTGTACCCGGGTTGCATCGATGGGTGTCCGCTCAGGTTGTCCTGTGGCCGTGCATAAAATGATTGCCGGAATAGCCATGGCGGACTACGACTCGGGGGTGCGCGGTTTCTGCGACGGCGCGGCTTCCGATGTGCCTGGCGTGTTGGGCCGACGGCCGCTCGACACAAAGGTGGCGACCAACCGTTCTTGCAGTTGGGTCCAGTAGTCGAGGTTTTGTTTGGCGATTTCAGCGAGTGAGCCGACCGGTGTTTGTGAGAGGAGTTTCGCGACCTGGTCCTGCAACTTTTCTTGCTGCACGGCGAAAGCCGCGATGCTGGTTTCCAAGTAACGCGCCAAGAAGTCCTGCAGCCCGTTGCCGTAGAAGCGAATCATGGATTCCAGAACTTGGCTGGTCAGGATGGGTTTGCCAAACTGTTCCTGCTCGGCGATCACTTGCAGCAATATCAGTCGGGTGATGTCGTCGCCCGTTTTGTCTTCGATGACGCGGACTTTCTCTCCCTGCACGATGAACTCGCGAATGTCCTCGAGCGTGACGTGTCTAGACTGGGATGCGTCGTAGAGACGACGGTTCGCATACTTTTTTATCAGTCGCTCGGGCTGGCTCATCAGTTGAGTCTAGCGCGTTTGGTAGGGCATTTCTCGCAGTGCAAAATGTCCGATCGGGCCCTGACAGGTGACTGCACTGCAAGGGTCCGCGGGGAGGGTCTTCAGGCGATGCGGGTGCCAGTCGGGGGTGCGTTCTTGGCGATGGCGGCCTCTTGTAACCACGTGCTGTAACCGGCGCGCAGCGTATCGGCCAATGCGGTCAGTTGCGTCTGCCGTTGGCTCTGGCGTGCAAGATAGGCTTGCGTCAGCGTGGTTTGCGCGGCCAGATAGGCCGTGACTTCGCGGCTGGTTGTGCCGGCCTGTAGGGCAGCGATGGCGTATTCGATGGCGTCACCGGCAACGCCGTAACTATGGCGCACCAGGTGCTCAAACGAATGCACCGAGAGCGTCGCCAAGCCAGTCAACGATTCGGCAGCCCATGCGGTCTGCTCTGAGAAGCCATTGATTTCGCCAGTGGGGTTCGTCATGGTAGGGGATCTTCCGCTTTGTTGCAGTGCAGTATACGGCATTTATTTTGCAGCGCAACAAGAATCTAATTCGATCATTAGTCATTAAAAACATAAAGTTACATCTGATGCGCGGTAGTAAAGCCGGTGGCTTGCGTCGGCGGGCGAGCCGATGACAGTGCTTGCCCATCTGCCGGGTGCTGAAGCGCTTGCTGCGTTTTATGCGCGTTTTGCGAACGCGGTACGTGACGGGCACCTCGCCGAGGCGAGGGAGCCCCTGATTGCCGATGTGCTGCGGATGGCGCAGGCGTGGGTGCAAGCAATGCCCCCAGCCATGGCAGTGCCGGATCTGCCGGCCGCTGGCGGCTTGCGCGCGGCACTGGGGCCGTGGCTTGCCATGGCCGAGACGGCGTATCAGCAGTGGGTACGTTCAGAGGCTGCGGATGCGCTGATCGGAGCCTGGACGGCGGGCGTTGCGATCCCACAAGGGCGTCATGCCGCTGCCATGGGTGCGGGCGAGGCGCTCGGCCAGGCCGCGCTGGACGCGGTGGGGCTGCCGGCCGAGGGGATGGCGCGCACCCTGATCCATGCCGACGGTAGCGCGCGGGTCTATCGCTATGGGGACCTGCTCTCTACGCAGTCTACGCCACTGCTGATCGTCTATGCCTTTGTGAACCGCCCTTCGATCCTCGATCTCGCACCGGATCGTTCGTTGATTCGCGGCCTCGTTGCCGCGGGTCGCGCGGTCTATCTGCTCGATTGGGGCGATCCGCAGCCTGCGGATGCGGCGCGATCCCTCGAGGATTACATTACCGGCACACTGGATCGGGCGGTGCGCGTGGTGGGTGGCCGGCGAGCAGTCGACTTGCTCGGGGTCTGTCAGGGCGGAGTGCTCTCACTGGTCTACGCGGCCCATCGGCCACGTCGGGTGCGGCGGCTGATCACCATGGTGACGCCGGTCGATTGCCGAACCCCCGACGATCTGCTCTCGCACTGGATCCAGCCGGTTGCGCCGATGACCTGGGCAATGGGCTCTGGGCAGGTGTCAGGGCGTCTATTGGACCTCGCGTTTCAGTGCTTGGCGCCCTATCGGGTGGGGCTGGGCAAAGTGCTGGACCTGATCGACCATGCAGCCGACCCGTTATGGGTCCAGCGCTTCCGGCGCATGGAACGCTGGGTCCACGATTGTCCGGATCAACCGGGTCGTGCATTCGCTGAGTTTGTTCGTTATTTTTACCAACAAAATCAGCTCTTTAATGGGACTTTTGTGTTGGCTGGCCGACCCCTGAATCTGCGCCAAATTCAGGCGCCGATCCTGAATGTGTATGGCTTGCATGACCACGTTGTGCCGCCGGCCGCATCGCGCGCATTGGCGGGGCTGACCGACTCCAAGCGCTACGCAGAGCTGGCCATGCCCACCGGCCACATCGGCATTTTTGTCAGTGCCCGCGCGATCGGACTGCCGGCCCAATTGGGCGCGTGGCTTGCCCGTCGCTGAGCGCCGCCTTCGGCTATGATCCGTGCCTTCATTACGGAGTCCTCCCATGTCTCTTGAAACGGTTCGCGCAGAATTAACGACTCAGATCGGCCAGGATCTCTTTGTCAGCGACTGGGTACAGATCACGCAGGAGCGCGTGAACGCGTTCGCGCAGGCTACCGATGATCACCAATGGATCCACACGAACCCTGCGCGGGCGGCTGCCGAGTCGCCGTGGAAGGCCACGATCGCCCATGGCTACCTGACACTGTCCTTGTATCCGATGATCCGTGGGATCGTGGAGGAGGGGAAGCCAGCCTTTCCCGGTCTGCGCACCGTGATCAATTATGGTCTTAACAAGGTGCGTTTCACGGCCGCTGTGAAGGTGGGTGCCCGGGTACGCGGTCGCTCCAAACTGCTCGCCATTGCCGATTTCGAGGGAGGCTTCATGCTCACCGAGGAGTTCACCATGGAGATCGAGGGTGAGAAAAAGCCGGCCTGTATTGCCGAAATTCTGATGCGGTATTACTTTTAAAGGCCTGAGAGGGGCGTTTGACCGATCGCAGCTCGGATCGGTAGGCAACCCCTTTCTCTATTAAAAACAGCCTATTAAGTTCAAAGGGATGCGCGCTAAAGCCGCCCTTCGGGTAGACTAGAGACGTCTCCAACCCAGCCGAACCCTCGACCGAGGACCGGCGCCCCCGATGGGCCTGTGGTTGGCTGACGAGGAATCATGGCTACCAGTCCCTATCAGCAACTCGAGGACGAGTTTCGTCGCCTGCACGCGTTCCGTGGTGCGCTCGCCATCTTGCGCTGGGATGCGGCGGTCGTCATGCCGCGCGGTAGTGCGGATGTGCGCGGCGAACAATTGGCGGCGCTCGAAACCGAATGCCACGCGATTCTGACGTCACCAAAAGTCTCGCGCTTGATCGAGCGTGCGCAAGCCAGTGTGGGTTCGCTAGAAGATTGGCAGGTCGCCAACTTGCGTGAGATGCGTCGTCAGCGTGACCACTCGCTCGCCATGCCGAATGCACTGATCTCGCGCCTAGCCAAAGCGACGGCTCGCGCCGAAGTCCATTGGGCTGAGGCGCGCCGTACCCGTCGCTACGCGGATGTCGCGCCGCACTTGGCCGAAGTGGTGGCTTTGACGCGCGATCGCGCGTCCTTGCTCGGGCACCATTTGGGCTTGGATCCGTATGATGCGCTGCTCGACGAATTCAGCCCCGGCATGCTCACCTCCGCAATTGATCCGTTATTTAAAACCCTCGGTCGCCGACTACCGGCGCTGGTGCAGGAAAGTTTGACCTTGCAGGCGACCATGCCGGCATTGCCGATCGAAGGAAAGTTCTCTTCGAGCCGTCAGCGTGCACTCTGTGTCGAGGCTATGAAGGCGCTGGGCTTTCCATTTGAGCGTGGGCGCCTGGATGAGTCCGAAGACTCCTTCACCGAAGGCATCACGGGCGATCTACGCGTCACGACGCATTTCGAGGCCGCCGACCCGTTTCAAGGGTTGCTCGCCGCTTTGCATGAAACCGGGCACGCGCTCTATCAGTTGGGGTTGCCGTTGGAATGGCGCGACCAACCGGTTGGACGGAGTCGAGGGCTCGCGCTCGAGGAAAGTCAGTCGCTGCTGCTGGAAATGTGCGTCGTGCGCAGCCGGCCGTTCCTGACGTACTTGCGGCCGATGCTGGAGCGTCATCTGGGCGCGGCGGGTCCCGCTTGGGAAGTGGAAAACCTCTATCGTCTGTTCACGCGTGTACACGCAAGTCCGCTGCGCATCGACGCGGACGAACTGACCTATCTATCTCACGTGCTGTTGCGTTACGACCTTGAGCAGCAGTTGATCTCTGGTCAACTCGCGGCGGTGGATCTTGCCGACGCTTGGAATGCAGCGGCCGAATCCCGCCTCGGTGTGCGTCCTCAAGATGACGTGGACGGGTGTTTGCAAGACGACCATTGGGCAGGGGGGCAGTTTGGCTACTTCCCAGCACATGCGCTTGGTGGGTTGATTGCGATGCAGTTATGGGAAGCCCTTCGCAACGACGTGGAGGATCTGGACGCGGCGATCGCGCGTGGTGACTTTAGCGCCCTGAACGGTTGGTTACGCACCAACGTCCATGGCGTCGGCGCGCGTTCCAACGTGCAGGATCTCGTCAAGGACGCAACGGGTCACGCACTATCTGCGTTACCGGCGCTGCGCTATCTCGAAGCAAAATATCTCGAGCCGCGCTGATGTCCGCCGTAGAGTTGCCGATGCCAATCGTGTTGCCAGTGCCGGTCAAGGCAGCAGTACGGCCTTCAGGGACCTTTAAGAAGCTGCAGGCCGAGTTGCGTGGGTTGGTCGGTAAAGCGATCGCCGATTACGGCATGATCCAGGAGGGCGATCGCGTGATGGTTTGCCTGTCCGGCGGCAAAGACTCTTACACGATGCTCGACCTGCTGCTGTCACTCAAGCGTAGCGCGCCGGTGAATTTCGAACTCATCGCGGTCAATCTCGATCAGAAGCAGCCGGGCTTCCCGGCGCATGTGCTGCCTGACTACTTGACCGCGCTCGGCGTGCAGTGGCATGTCATTGAGCAAGATACGTATTCGGTGGTCAAACGGCTCATCCCTGAGGGGCGCACCATGTGTAGCCTGTGCTCGCGGATGCGACGCGGCGCCCTGTACCGTTGGGCCGATGAGAATGGCATTACCAAGATCGCACTCGGTCACCATCGGGATGACCTCCTAGAGACGTTGTTCCTGAATCTGTTCTACGGCGGCAAACTAAAAGCGATGCCGCCTAAACTGCTGTCCGATGATGGACGGCATATTGTGATCCGCCCACTTGCCTACGTGCCGGAGCGCGAGATTGCACGCTACGCGCGGGCGCGCCAATTTCCGATTATCCCGTGTACGTTGTGCGGTTCGCAGGCAAATCTCCAGCGGCAAGTGATTGGCCGGATGCTGACGACATGGGAGCAGGAGTTTCCGGGTCGGATCGAGTCTATTTTTGCGGCAATGCGCGACGTCGTGCCGTCGCAACTGGCTGATCCACAGTTGTTTGATTTCCTCGGGCTGGATGTCCGTCGTGGGTCGGTCACCGACGTATGAATGGCGACGTGCCCGCGTCAGATGACGAGGCAACGGAACGGCTCCGGGATCGGTTTCGCGGACTCTTGCTGGGATTGGCGCTCGGAGATGCGCTGGGGGTCCCTGTCCAGCACCGTCGACCCGGGTCGTTCAGTCGCGTAGGTGACTTATTGGGTGGCGGGCCTTACGACCTGCCGCGTGGTGCTTGGAGCGATGACACTGCCACGGCGTTGCACTCGGCCGATTCGCTAGTGGCGCTCGGAAATCTGGATCCAGTCGATTTGCAGGCGCGCTGGACCCGTTGGCAGCAGACTGGCGCGGGATCCGCAACTGGTCACTGCTTGGGTATCTCTGCGGCGCTCGCCGCTGCGTTGGCGCCCGTCTCTGCCGATTTATCGACATCTGTGCTCGACGGGGAACCGTTGCCTCGCGCCGCAGTGGCCGCTGCCTTTGGGTTCGGTGACGCCTCGTTTGCCGTGCAGTTGGCGGCGACGATGGCCCGTTGTACGCATCCGGCGCCGTTGGTGGTAGACACTACGCGCGTTTATGCGGTGCTGGTCATTGGCGCCCTGCAAGGGGCGACGCGGGACCAGTTGCTGGGTGAAAAATTCCTGCCCGAACCGTTCTGTCTGGGTTTGCGCCCGCTCGCGCGCCTCGTCAGAGACCTTCACGCGGGCTCCTGGCAACATGCGCAGGATCCCATTGCGGAGGGTAGTGCGCGTGCCGATGCGGTCGGAACCCTGATGCTGACCTATGGCGCCCTCTCAGCCGGGCGATCCTTCAAGGACATGGTGCTCGCGGCGGTCAATGCGGGGCGTAACGCCGATCTCTCGGGTGCTGTGGTGGGAGCGCTTGCCGGTGCGCTCTATGGCGCGGCCGCTCTGCCTGTGCATTGGCTGGCCGCCTTAACGGATCGAGAGGGTATCGAGCGCCGTGCGGATCGATTGCTCGTCGCTTCGTTGACGCGGTTACTCGATGCGTCTTCGGAGGTATCTGCGTGAGTCCCCGGCGCCGCGCTCTGTGGTGGGTCAAGTTGGCGGATGAAGCGTTACTGGATCTGCGCTTCTGCGACTTGGGTCTGGTCTTGAGTGACTCTGCCGTGACCCCATTGGTGGATAAGCTGTATAGAGAGTTGGCTGCCCGCGGCTTATCGTTCCGGCCACACTGCTGGCTTGGCGAGGAGTGGTTTTCTGCCGATGGCGTGCCGGGATTTGCCATCCCCTTCTATTTGGCGCATCCGCGTCTGGCCCGCCTAGAACGCCGCCTCATGCGCGAAGTGGAAGGCGGGAATCGCAACTGGTGCCTGCGCATCCTTAGACATGAGGCTGCCCACGCGCTCGATAATGCCCATCGTCTACGTCGTCGTGCCGACTGGAAACGCGCCTTTGGTCTGCCGTCGAGGCCTTATCCGACCTCCTATCGTCCGCGTCCAGGGAGTCGACGTTACGTGCAGCATCTCGGTCAATGGTATGCACAGAGTCATCCGACTGAAGATTTCGCCGAAACCTTCGCCGTTTGGCTGAAGCCGCGCTCCAGTTGGCGTCAGGACTACGCAGAGTGGCCTGCACTAAGAAAGCTTATTTATATCGATCGTCTCATGGGTGAGTTGGTCGGCCAACCGGCACCGGTGCGTACCCGCGTGCAGGTGGAGCCTCTCAGTGAGTCAAAGCGAACGCTGCGCGAGCATTATGCCGAACGCCTTGCGCGCGTCGTGCCACCCACGCACCGGCGTGAGGATGCGTTGCTGCTGCGCGTTTTTTCGACAGAGCCTGCGCGCAGCCGAATAAGGGCTGCGACACTATTGCGTCGTCAACGATCGCGCTTTCACCGGGCTGTTGTGGCACACCGACCATGGCGGGATTACCTGATTCATCAGGTGATTCGTGCCGCTATCCGGCGTTGTGACGAGTTGGGTTTATACGTGGTCGGAGATCCGCGACAGGCCGCGCGCCATGTAGAACGTATTCTGGTCCGTCTCGCACGGACCTTTGAGACTAGTGTCCGCCGTAGAGTCACTTTATGAAGAAACAACGCATCCTCGTGATCATGCACGAGAGTCTCGTGCCGCCTAATTCGCTGGAGGGTCTCGAGCAAAGTGTTATTGACGAATGGCGGACCGAATATGACGTGGTGACCCACTTGAGAGCGGCCGGTCATGAGGTGCGCTGTTTAGGTGTCTACGGCAGTCTGACGGATTTGAAAGCGTCGATTCAGGAGTGGCGACCTGATGTGGTCTTCAATTTGCTGGAGGAGTTTGATGGGCTGGTCAATCAAGATCACCACGTGGTGGCGTTCCTAGAGCTGCTGAAGCAGCCGTATACCGGCTGCAATCCGCGTGGCCTCATGCTCTCTCGAGACAAGGTACTCACCAAGCAGCTGCTGTCCTATCACCGCATTCCAAGTCCGCAGTTTGCGGTATTCCAGAAGGGCAAGCGTATTCAATTGCCTGCTCGGTTGCGCTACCCGCTATTTGTAAAATCGGCCACCGATGATGCCTCTTTGGGCATTGCGCAGGCCTCGATTTGCCATGAGCCGACGACGCTGCGTCAGCGCATTGAGTTTGTGCATCAGCAAACATCGAGTGATGCCTTAGTAGAAGAGTACGTTGAGGGGCGTGAGATTTATGTCGGTGTGCTAGGCAACACCCGTTTAACGACGCTGCCGATTTGGGAGCTAAAATTTGGCACACTGCCGGAGGATAGTGCGCCGATTGCTACGCGACGCGTCAAATGGGACCGTCGCTATCAGGCACGTCACGGAATCTACACAGAGGCAGCGCAAGATCTTCCGGACGCGGTGGTGGCTGAGTTGCACCGACTGACGCGACGCATCTGTCGGGCCTTGCATTTGACCGGCTACGCCCGGGTCGACTTTAGGGTTCGGCCTGACGGACGCGTGTTTGCGCTGGAGGCGAATGCGAACCCAATCCTAGCGCAGGAAGAGGTTTTCGCGCGCTCCGCTAACCTGGCGGGCTTCAGTTACGATGGATTGCTTGCGCGCATACTGTCGCTGGGTACGAGTTATCAGGCGACGTGGCGTGTGGGTGGAGGTTGATCAATGAAGCTTTTTGATTATATTCGAGACGTGCCGGACTTCCCAAAGCCCGGTGTCGTCTTCAAGGATCTCACGCCTCTGATGGCGGATCCGGCGGCTCTAGAGGACGCGATCGCTCGGCTGGTCGCACCTTTTCGTGGTGAGTCGATCGACCTGGTGGCAGGCATGGAAGCGCGCGGCTTTATTTTCGGAGCGCTTGCCGCCAACGCGCTGGCGTGTGGTTTTGTGCCATTGCGAAAGCCAGGCAAGTTGCCGGGAGCCACCGAGGCTGTCCATTATGAACTGGAATACGGAACGGCCTCGCTGGAGGCGCATCTGGATGCTTTTAAGGGTGGGCCTCGGGTCTTGGTGGTCGACGATGTGTTGGCTACTGGCGGTACCGCCGAAGCTGCGCTCAGTTTGGTGGAAAGACTCGGTGCCGAGGTGGTGGGCTGTACCTTTCTGTTGGAGCTTGGGTTCTTAAATGGTCGGTCGCGCCTGCCGGGTCGGCGCGTGCACTCGGTTTTGATGGTGTGATGGGGGCGGCGACCGTTACTGGCCTGTGCCTGTATCCGGTGAAATCGGCACGGGGCATCGCGCTGGCGTCGGTGATGCTCGGCACACGGGGCTTCGTTGGCGATCGGGAGTGGATGGTGGTCGATGCGCGCGGTCGCTTTGTGTCCCAGCGATCGTTGCCGGTACTGGCGCAACTATCCGTCGAGCGCACGCCTACCGGTCTTGAACTCTCCCTCGGCCCCTTGCGCATTGCCGTCAGTACGCCGCACACCGGCGCTTGGCGGGACGTTGCGGTGTGGGCAGACCAAGTGCAAGCGCGGGATGCCGGCGATGACGTGGCAGCCTTCCTGTACAGCGCATTCAAACAGGTCTTGCGATTGGTCTGGATGCCACCGGAGATTTTCCGGCCGGCCGATGCCGCCTACGTGGGTAGTGCGCAGGTGCCGGTGTCTTTTGCCGACGGCTTTCCCTTGCTGCTGACCAATCAGGCCTCCTTGGATGCGCTCAATAGCCGCTTACCCCAGCCGATTCCGATGGAGCGCTTCCGGCCTAATCTCGTGATTGCTGGGTGGCCCGCTTTTGCGGAGGACGGACTCCAGCACTTGCGGTGCGGTGGGGTGGAGATTCGTTTGGTTAAGCCCTGTACGCGTTGCAGCATCCCCAGTCTTGATCACCACAGCGGCGCGCCCTCGTTGGACCCGACGCCGGTACTGAAAAGCTTTCGCTATGACTCTGCGCTGCGTGGCGTGACCTTCGGCGTCAATGCGATGGTGGTCGGCGGCGCGTCCGGGTTGCTCTCGCTCGGTGACCCCGTGCAGCGACTGGACTAGTGACCGACTTCTTCGTGTTCGATGACTTCGGTCTCGGCCTGCGCATCGCGGACCCAGGTTGCTGCCAGAGGATCTGAGGTCGCTCTCTCGACATACTCGATGGCTTGCGATGACAAGCCTTCGTAGCCATAAGTGCGCAAGCGGAATGCAACCGGCAAGTACATCGCGTCTGCAGCACTGTAATGCCCGAATAGCCAAGGGCCTCTGTCCGCAGCATGTGAGCGATCGGAGAAAATCGCGTTGATTCTGGCGATATCGCGCGCCAGTGCTGTGGTGGATGTAACGTGACGACCGGTTGCCCGGATATTCATTGGGCACAGCGACCGTAGCGTGGCGAAGCCTGCATGCATTTCGGCTGCTAGTGCGCGGGCGTGGGCACGCTCCTGTTGCTCGGCGGGCCAGCCCAAACTGTCGGCGAGCTCCGATAGGTATTCCATGATGGCGATGGATTCCGGTATGACCAGAGCACCGTGGATTAGAACGGGGACCCGACCGCCAGGCCAATAGCGACACACCTCGGCGTGGAAGGTCGGCGTATCGAGCACGATCCGCTGTATGTCCAGTGCAATCCCGAGGTGTTGCGCGAGAATCCACGGCCGCAGTGACCACGAGCTGTAGTTTCGATTGCCGATGACCAGCAGCGGGCGGCCGTTCACGGTCGTCGTCCCAAGAACTGCAGTGTGACGTCGCTGAAGTCAGTGAACAGGCCGTCGATGCCGGCCACATCGAATAGGGCGCGATGCGCGGATTCGGCATCCGCGGAATGTTCCGGTAGGTCATCGCAGCGGAACGTGTAGGGATGTACATCCAGTCCGACGGCATGTGCGTCCTCGACGAGGCTGGAGCACACGGGGTCGGCGCCGGGCGAGGGCCAGGTGACGATGTGTGGGATCCAGGGCCCTATGCCTTGTGCGTAACGCGCCACTTCCGCAAGACCTTCTTGGGTGCGCATGGCGCCGTAATCATTATCGGACTCGAGCCAGTCGTTTTCGCCAATGAGTTGTACGAGCTTTAACCGACAATGGAGTTTGTGCTTTATACGCAGCAGTTCTTTGGCATCGAAGCACTGCAACCACACATCATCTTCGGGGCCGACATAACCATACTCGGCGAGCGTCGCAAGCACGAGGGGGCTCAAGTCCTTGCCTTCGGCGCGGTGCCAGGCGGGGCTTTTCACTTCCGTATAGATGCCGGCATGGCGGCCGGTCGCTGCATTGAGGCCGCGTATGAAGGATAGTTCTTCGGCCAGAGAGCGGATGCGCAGATCGAGCCGTTCGTGAAATCGTCCCGCGTAGACCGGCGCGCCGGTAACGGGGAGGACACGTTCATGTACGCGCAGCGTCTGCAGTTCTGCGAAATCCAGGTCGACGACGTACCACTGGCCATCATCACGACACCGGTCCGGGAAGCGGTGCGCCACGTCCGTGACTTCCTGGAGAACCAGGTCATGAAAGACGACGGGCACATCGTCCCGGGTGAGCACGACGTCCTGCTCGAGGTAGTCGGCACCGGCGGCGTGCGCGTAAGCCTTGGCGACCAGCGTGTGTTCAGGGAGATAGCCCGACGCGCCGCGGTGGGCGATGACGATCGGGGATTTGCGATTCGGGATGGCGGTACTCATACGGGGGAAGGATAATCGCTACATGAAACGACCGCCACAGGCTCTCTCGCTAGACCTCGACAATACCCTTTGGGACACGGCCCCTGTCCTCGAACGTGCAGAGGCCAGTCTGCAGGAATGGCTACGCATGCAGGCGCCACGTATCGCGGCACGGCATGATCGGGCGTCGTTGGCGCGGCTGCGGGCGGCGGTGGTGGCGGAACTGCCGCACCGGGCGCACGACTTCACATTCGTGCGGACCGAGTCGCTACGGCGTACCGCGCGCGAGTGTGGGTACCCCGAAGCGCTGGCGATTGATGCTTTTGAAGTCTTTATCGCAGCACGGAATCGTATCGACCCGTTTGCGGAGGTCCCGCAAGCGCTCGCTTGGTTAGCGCGCCGGCTGCCGGTGTACGCCCTGACCAATGGCAATGCCTGTGTGCATCGTGTGGGCCTCGGCGAGCACTTTGCCGGCGCGTTTGCGCCGGCAGCCGTTGGGTGCGCAAAACCAGACCCGCGTATTTTCGCGGCCCTGGTTTCGGCCGCAGGCGTGGCGCGAGACCGCATCTGGCATGTAGGGGATGATCCTGAAGCCGACGTGGACGGCGCGCACCGTGCGGGGCTTGTGTCGGTGTGGATGAATCGGACTGGAGCGACCTGGCCGTCGGCACTGCACCGGCCGGATATTGAGGTGCAGGATATGGACGCGCTGGTCGCCCACGTCGAGGGCTTGCTCTAGCGACGGATGCCGAGGCGATCGGCTGCACGCACCAAGGCGACGACGGTCTTCGCGTCGGTATAGGTGCCATCGAGCGCCGCGCGTAGGGCGTCTTGTAGTGGGATCCAATGGATCTCCAATACTTCATCGGGCTCGGGGCGTGCAGCGACCGCACGGAGTGCTGTTGCCAGATACAGGTGCACGACCTCGGTATACAGGCCCGGGGACGTCCACAGGGTGCCCAGTGAGTCGAGATGGCCCGCCTCCAGACCCGCTTCTTCGGCCAATTCGAGCCGAGCAGTGACTTCCGCTGGGCGGCCGTCAAGCTTGCCGGCGGGTACTTCCCACAGCCAACTCTGCGCGACATGGCGATATTGCCGTAACAGGCAGACGCGTCCGTCGCTGTCGACCGGCACAACGGCTGCCCCGCCGGGGTGGCCGATGATCTCAAAGCGGGACTGCAACCCATTGGGCAAGGTGGCCTCTTCCACCTCCAACGTGATGATGCGTCCGGTGTAGAGGCGTTGCCGGTCAGTCATAATGCAGGCCGGCCTTAACGGCCGTGGCCTTCTTCGACGTTGACCTGTCCGGTGACCCGGCGTTGCACGATAGACCAGCATAGGCCGATGGTCATCAACAGGCTCAGCAACACCACAGCCAACCAACCGATGACCCCGCCATGCGACAGGTCGAGCCAGCCTTGGCTGACGAGCAACCAAACGGCGGCGGCGAAAATTGCTACGGCCAACAGAACGCCGAACTGCCCCAATGAACGCCACGTTGCGTGCACTGAAAATGCCCAGCCTCCCAGTAGGATCAGGCCAATGACGGCCTCAAGGGGCTCGACCTTGGGGAAGGTCGCGTACAGCCAGTGCACATAGCTGGTTCCGGTCGGATTCCAAGTCACGGTCACCAATACGAGGGCACTGGCGAGACGCAGCAAAAATCCAGTCAACGTAAGGCGTTCCATCGGCACGATCCGGTGAGTGGCGCGGCGCGATGCCGCAGCCCCAGTGTAGCAGTGGCGAGGGACTGGATAAACGTACAGCTGCGCCTGATAATTGGTCGATGGCTGTAGACCCTTTGGATGCACTGAACGCCGCCCAACGGGCGGCTGCAACCCATGGCCGGGTGGTGGGCCGGGCGGTCGAGGCCGGTCCTTTGTTGGTGATTGCCGGTGCCGGCACGGGTAAGACCGCTACGCTGGCGCATCGCGTGGCGCATCTGGTGTTGGCTGGCGTCGACCCGGGACGCATCCTGCTGCTGACCTTCTCGCGACGCGCGGCGCAAGAGATGACACGCCGCGCCGAACGCATCGTAGCCGGCGTCACGGGTCGGGCCGCGACGCGCCTGCCTTGGGCGGGGACTTTCCACTCGGTGGGCAATCGACTCCTGCGATTGCATGCACGCTCGGTGGGGCTAGAGCCTGGTTTCAGCGTGATGGACCGCGGCGACAGCGCTGATTTGTTGGATGTGGTGCGTCACGAGCTGGGTTTGGCGGGGCGCGATCGGCGCTTCCCGCGTAAGGATACGTGTCTCGCGATCTACTCCCATCGCGTCAATACGCAAGGTTCGCTCACGGCAACACTGAGCGCGCAGTGGCCCTGGTGCCTGCCGGTCGAGGCGGACCTTACGCGGCTCTTCCGCGCATTTGTGGCGCGCAAACAGGCCGAGCAGGTTCTCGACTATGACGACCTGCTCCTTTATTGGCATGGACTGGTTTCGGAACCTTTGCTGTCGCAGGCAGTGGCCGAGCGCTTTGATCATCTGCTGGTCGATGAGTATCAGGATACTAATCGCCTGCAGGCCCAGATCCTGCATGCGATTCGTCCAGATGGCCAAGGGTTGACGGTTGTAGGTGACGATGCGCAGTCGATCTATTCGTTCCGTGCAGCGACCGTTGATAATATTCTCGATTTCCCTGCGCGCTTTACGCCACCCGCCCGCGTCGTGGCGCTGCAGGAAAATTACCGCTCCACACAGCCGATCTTGGACGCTGCCAATGCACTCCTGCGCGAGGCGCAGCGCCGCCACGATAAAGCATTGATAGCCCACCGCACGGGCCTCGCGCGTCCACGCCTCGTGACGGTGGCGGATGATCGCGCGCAGGCTGACTATGTGATCGAGTCGGTGCTCGCGGCGCGGGAGGCGGGTGTGCCACTGAAACGGCAGGCCGTACTGTTTCGTGCCAGCCATCACAGTGATCTGCTTGAAGTGGAGTTGACCCGCCGTAATATTCCTTTTGTGAAATATGGCGGGCTGAAATTTTTGGAAGCCGCGCATGTGAAGGATTTGCTCGCGGTGCTGCGCTGGGCAGACAATCCCCGCCATCGGATTGTCGCCTTTCGTGCCTTGCAGTTGTTGCCGGGCATGGGGCCTGGATTTAGCGCGCGCTGTCTGGAGCCGATCGCAGCGGGTTGCGGTTTTCAGGAGGCACTTTCGGTCTTCGTGCCCCCGCCGGCGGCACGGGCGCAGTGGCACGCACTGCGCACGTTGTTAGAGCACTTGGTCAGCCCGACGACGCCATGGGCGGGTCAGGTCGAGGCCGTGCGCGATTGGTATCGACCCCATCTGGAGCGCATTTACGACGGCGCTGCCGTGCGTGCCGGCGATCTGGAGCAACTGGTGCAGATCGCTGGTGGCTTCGCATCGCGCGAGCGATTCCTGACCGAGCTCGCGCTGGATCCACCGCGGGCCAGTGGTGACGAGTCAGGCCCACCGTTGCTTGATGAGGACTATCTGGTGCTGTCCACCGTGCATTCGGCCAAGGGGCAGGAGTGGAACGAAGTGTTTGTGTTGAACGTCAATGAGGGCAGTTTTCCGTCGGAGTTTGCGGCCGGCTCACCGACCGCGCTCGAGGAAGAACGACGCCTACTATACGTCGCAATCACGCGTGCCCGTGACGCGCTGCATTTGTTGGCGCCGCTGAAGTATTACGTGACCCAGCAACCACGACTGGGCGATGCCCATGTGTATGGCGCGCGCAGCCGCTTTCTAACGTCGACTGTCCTCGCGACCTTCGATTGTGTCGGCGTAGGGTTGATTGCTGAGGCGGTGCCACCCCATTCAGAGGCTGCGCTGCTGTTGCCCGCTGTGGACGTTGCGGCAAAAGTGCGCAGCTTCTGGGATTAAGTCGGTCAGGCTTTTATAAGCCAAAGAGGCCGTTTCAGTGGGCGTTCAACGGCTTTCGAAAGCGCAGCGTGAACCGATCTGACTCGCCGATCGTGGTGTAACGATCACGATCTTTGTCGCCCAAGCGGTAGGTCGGTGGCAGAGTCCATACTCCTTGGTCGTAGTCGTGCGTGTCGCGTGGGTTTGCGTTCACTTCCGAGGTCCCCATAAACTCGAAGCCTGCTTGTTCAGCCAGTTCGATGGCGAAATGCTCGTTGACGTAGCCGAGCTTCGCGCTTGGGTCTAGCGGGGCCATGGGGTCGGCGCGATGGTCCACTAGGCCGAGGATGCCGCCGGGCTTCAGTGCTGCGTACATTGCCTTGAGCATCGCTGGTGCCCCATCGGCACGCCACAGCCAGTTATGCAGATTGCGGAAGCTCAACACCAGATCGACCGATCCTGGCGCCACTGGAGTCAGGGCATTCGGTGCCTGTAGTGCGACGATTTCCGTCTGGCCATACACGTCGGGTGCGGCGTTAAACTTCGCGCGCAGCGCGCGGACGTTTTCTTTCGCATACGCGCTGCTTTCCGGATCACGTTCTGCCGCTATGTAGTGGCCGTGATCATGCAGTACAGGCGCGAGGATCTCTGCGTACCAACCGCTAGCGCCGGGCCAGACTTCCATAACTGTCATATCGGCGCGTAGGCCAAAAAATTCCAGCGTTGCGCGAGGATGCCGCGCCGCATCACGTGCCTTATTCGAATCGGATCGCGCCGTGCCTTTGATCGCTTGATCGATCGCTGCAAGCGTTGGCAGGTCACTGACCGGGGCGGCCGTATTTATCGGGCTTATCGGTGCCTGCGCAGGCTTTGGCATCGCGGCAGTAGGGGCAGGGCTAGGGCCGTGCACGCAGGCACTGACGATCAGTGCAAAGGTCAGTGCAATAGTGGAGCGAGTGGGGTTGTGCATCACGAGTGCCCGTTCGAGGTGTTTGGCGGATTCTAGACTTGCGCCGTCTTGCGTGCCGGGTTGGTGGCGAGTCAGCGCCAATAAACATCAGGACTTCTAGAAGCGGAGCCTTGTGGTGGGCGCCGTACCGGTGTGGTGCCCTGTTGTGCAACAAGAGCGCACAAAAAAACCCCGTCTCGGGACGGGGTTCTTCGGTGTGCAGTAGCCCAGTCTTTAGTAGCTATTGCCGCCGCCACCGTAGCCGCCGCCGCTACCACCACCGTAGCCGCCACCGCCGCCGCCGCCGCCGCCGTAGCCACCGCGACCACCGCCGCCACCACCGTAGCCGCCTCGGCCGCCGCCACCACCACCGCCCGGGCGTGGGCCGCGAGGGCGCTCTTGCGCCTCGTTCACACGCAATGGGCGACCGCCCATATCGACGCCGTTCGTCTGCGCGATGGCAGTCTGTGCATCGTCACTGGACATGTCCACGAAGGCAAAACCGCGCGGGCGGCCTGTTTCGCGATCCATAACGATTTTTACCGATTCCACTTTGCCGTGATTTTCGAACAGCGAACGCACTGCTTCTTCGGTCGCCGAGAACGGGAGATTCCCCACGTAAATAGTCGTCATCGAGTCTTCTCACTTGCTACATGCGTGGGCGAGGGCTTGCACCCTGCCGCATCGCGTACCTCTCCAATCGGACGCCTTGCCGGCTAGCCGGCGGTGTCCGAACCGTAGGTCGTGCGCTGTATCGACTCGTGCGAGGGAACCTCGTTGGATCCGCCGACGTGGGTTGCACGCAACCGCTCCGGCCGACCCAATCCCCCCCTCGAAAAGTAGACATGGCGAATACAACCGCAGCCGATCCTACGCCGGGTTATCCGGGCGCGCAATTTTTGCTGCGAAAGTCAATGCCTTTTTAACGCGCTGCACAATTTTGCGATGTTGTGCTTGCGCAACGATGCGATGCGCCGCTGACTTGGCGTTGCCGCGCGACGCCGTCGCCCCCGTGCTCAGCTTGCGCGGGTGCACGCTTCGCTTGCGCGTCCTAAGGCCGGTGGCTAAGGCCCGGTTGCGATGGGCCGTGCGGCGTCCCGAGACCACTCGCTGAAGCTACCCGCATAAAGACGGCCGCCAGTGAGGCCGGCGATTTCGAGGGCGAGTAGATTGTGGCAGGCCGTGACGCCTGAGCCGCACATGGCGATCACGCTGGCAGGCGGTCGGCCGCGCAGTGCGCGGCGAAACTGTTCTGCCAGTTGCGCGGCGGGTAGGAATTGACCATCGGCGTTGAGGTTGCGGGCGAAATGGAAACTTTGCGCCCCGGGTACGTGGCCTGCGCGGGGATCTAGCGGCTCGATACGTCCCTCAAAGCGTTCAGCGGAACGGGCGTCCAATAACACGCAGCGCTGGGTGGCGAGCAGGTCCGCTAGGTCGTCTGCGCTGACATGCTGCGTGTCGCTGGCGCTCGGCTCGAAGCGTCGAGCGGCGACCGAGGAGGCAGCGATTAAGGCCGGTAGCCCTGCTGCTTTCCAGGCAGAAAATCCGCCGTCGAGCACTGCTACACGGCGGTGCCCGAGCCACCGCAGTAGCCACCAGAGCCGTGCAGCGTAGGCACCGCCGGAGTCGTCATAAGCGACGACCTGCACATCTGCATCGATGCCTAGTCGCGAAAACGTTGTGGCAAGGTTAGCCGGATCCGGGAGTGGGTGTCGTCCGCTCCAAGGCGTGCGTGGGGCGGCCAGATCTTCGTCGAGGTGGGCGTACAGGGCACCTGGGATGTGCCCCTGCAGATAGAGGCTGCGGCCAGATTCAGGTTGGCCGAGCTCAAAGCGGCAGTCAATGACGCGCATTAATGGGTCGGATAGACGACTGCGCAGCGTCGCGACATCGATCAGTGTTTCATAGTCCATCGGAGGCCTCCAATGCGCAGTGTAACGGGATCCTGGTGATGGGGCGGCATCACTGGCGACGTTCAGGTAGAGTGACGCCCCCCTCAGGCGGGCGTCCGCGCTCGTGGGGGGGGCGCCCGGCAAGTCCGGATTGCTGTTTTGGCAACAAATTAACTAAGGTAGGTTTCCGCACATCATGACCAACCACACGGTTCATGCACAGTTTCAGGGTCGACTCGTCTTTGTAGGGTTCGGCAGCATCGGGCGCGGCGTTTTGCCGCTCATCCTTCGCCACATTGGCGGGCTTACGCCAGAGCGTATTACGATTGTGACGGCAGACGAAGCCGGTATCGATTGCGCGACGGATTTTGGCGTCAAACACCGGATCGAGCCGATCAAACCTGAAAATTACCGTGCTGTACTGGAACCGTTGGTCGGCCCGGGAGACTTCCTGCTGAATCTGTCGGTTGACGTGTCGTCGGTCGAGTTGGTGAAGTTTGCCCGTGAGCGCCGTGCGCTGTATCTGGATACCTGCATCGAGCCATGGACGGGTGGCTATGTGGATACCGCCGTCGATCCGGCGGTGCGCAGCAACTACTCGATCCGCCACTCTGCCCTGGCGTTACGCATGCCAGATGGTGATGCGTCCCCGCGGCCTACGGCGGTGCTAACGCACGGCGCCAACCCGGGTCTTGTTTCGCACTTCTTGAAGCAAGCGCTGATTAATATTGCGACCGATTTGGGCCTCGAGTTCGTCGAGCCGTCCAGCCGCGAAGAGTGGGCAGCGTTAGCGCAGCGACTCGGCGTGAAGGTCGTTCATGTCGCCGAGCGCGATACCCAAGTCCCCAGTATTCCCAAGAAAGTAGGCGAGTTCGTCAACACTTGGTCGGTCGATGGTTTCATCAGTGAGGGTAGCCAACCGGCAGAATTGGGTTGGGGTACGCACGAGAAAAGTCTGCCGCCAGATGGTCGAACGCACGCCTTTGGTACGGGGGCGGCGATTTACCTGATGCAGCCGGGTGCCGCGACGCGTGTGCGTACGTGGGCGCCGAAAGCCGGGCATATCCACGGTTTTCTCATCACGCACAGCGAAGCGATTTCGATTGCGGATTACTACACCGTGCATGACGGCGGCCAAGCGGTGTATCGGCCGACGTGCCATTACGCGTATCACCCGTCTGATTCGGCGGTCATGTCGATTCATGAGTTTGCGGGCCGTAATTGGCGCGACCAGCCCGAAAAGCGCATTCTTCTCAATGAGATTTTGCCGGGCGGTATGGACGAGTTAGGTGTTCTAGTCGCCGGTCATGCGCGCAATGCCTACTGGTATGGTTCGCAGTTGTCGATCGACGAGGCGCGCGCGCTGGCTCCCTACAACAATGCGACCAGCTTGCAAGTGACGATCGCTGTGCTCTCGGGCATGGTCTGGGCCATAGAAAATCCACAGCGCGGGATCGTTGAGCCCGACGAGATGGACTACAAGCGCAACCTTGAGATCTGCATGCCGTATCTGGGTACAGTGGTCGGTGAGTATACGGATTGGAACCCCTTGGTGGATCGTTCGCGGCTCTTCCCGGAGGATCTCGATACCTCCGATCCATGGCAGTTCAAGAACGTCCGCGTCTAAGGCGATTGATCTTGATGGCAGCAGCGGACGTCACGGGGTGGCTCGCGGCGTCCGTTTGCGTCTCTAGGCCTCGACTGCGCCATAGCGAATAGCCACGACGGCGTAGCGTGGTCGGCCTTCAATAGGAATCTCCACCTCGTCGTCGAGTCGCTTGCCGAGCAGGGCGCGGGCCAAGGGAGCGTCCATACTGATATAGCGGGGGTCCATGTCGAACTCATCTGGACCCACGATTCGGTAGGTATGCACGGTGCCTGTGGCGTCTTCCAGATCAAGCCAGGCCCCGAAATACACCCGCTCACGATTCGTGGGTGGCGTTGCAACGACTACGAGTCCATCGAGTCGCTTACGTAGGAAGCGAACACGGCGATCGATCTCGCGCAGGCGCTTCTTGCCGTAGGTGTATTCGGCATTTTCCGATCGGTCGCCCTGCGCGGCGGCTTCGGAGACGGACTGGGTTACCTGTGGGCGCTCAATACGCCATAACTGTTCCAGTTCGGCACGCATCCGCTCAGCACCGGCGGGGGTGCTGTACTGCGAGCCTTGCGGTTGTGCCGGGCGCCAACGACCCATAGGGTCTCCGTCTCAGTTTGCGATTTAGATCACGGATTCTACGACGTCGCGTGACTAATCTAACCCCATGAGCATGAAGTTCTACACGCGTTTCGTTGCCAACCTTGGAAGTGAGGGTGGGCGTGAATACAGCGGCATTGTGGAATTAGATCGGCAGGAGCGGGTGCCGACCGACCCGCGCCTCTTGAGTCAATTGATCGCGCGGGACCTGTCCCTCGACGCGGAAGAGGTCCAGGTCTTGCATTGGTCGCGCTTGCACTGAATCCCCTGGCGGACTGCACTCACCTAATCGGAGTCCGCTTTTTCCAACCTCGGGTCCAAGGATCCGGGGTTTTTTTTGTTTAAAGAGAGCTATTTCGTCGCCGTGTTCTCGCCCTCGCATGGTTGCAAGCCTAAAGCAGGGATTCTGGCCGCCCGGTCAGAGCGCCCCAGGGTAGTGGGGCGCTGAGGCCAAAAAATCAGCGGCAACCCTTGCGTCGCTGTGGGGGTCACCCCATATAGTGGCCAAGATGACCGATTTTTGGTCCAAAGGAGTCTTCATGCGTGCGTTTCCCCGGCTGATCTCCATCGCGGCGTTGGTGGCGTTCTGCGCGCCGCTGACCGGTTGCGGTTACAACCAAATTCAGACACTCGACGAGCAGACCACCGCCAGTTGGTCTGAAGTGCTGAACCAATATCAGCGCCGCTCCGATTTGATCCCCAATCTGGTCAATACGGTCAAGGGCTATGCGCAGCAAGAGCAGGCAGTGCTGATCGGGGTGACTGAAGCGCGCGCTAAGGCGACCTCGATTACGGTGAAGCCAGAGGATCCGGCCTCACTCAAGCGTTTCCAGCAAGCGCAGGGTGAAGTGAGCAGCGCGCTGTCACGGTTGTTGGTTGTGTCTGAGAACTATCCGCAACTGAAGTCCGATCAGAATTTCCGTGATTTGCAGGTGCAACTGGAAGGCACCGAGAACCGAATCACTGTTGCGCGCAATCGCTATATCCAATCGGTGCAGCAGTACAACACGACCATTCGGCAGTTCCCGGTCAACCTCACCGCCAAAATGTTTGGTGCGGCCGTAAAGCCGAATTTCACGGTCGAGAACGAAGCGGCGATTGAGAAACCGCCGGTCGTGGATTTCAACAGTGCACCGTCGAAGCCGGCGAACTGAATGATCGCAGCCCGCGCCCGAGGCGTCGTTGCGGCACTGGTGCTGCTCGGTGTCCTTGGGTTCGGCGTAGGAGCGCGAGCGACCCCTGACGAGGGGCTGCGACCGTTGCCCGCGGTGGCGCGGGTGGTCGATGAGGTGGGCCTGCTGCAGCCGGATGAGCGCCGTGCGCTCGAAGGTAAGTTGGCGCAGTTAGAGACCCAGAAAGGTAGCCAGTGGGCGGTGGTGATTGTCGCGACGACACAGCCTGAGGTCATCGAACAGTATGGGATACGTCTTGCCGATGCCTGGAAACTGGGCCGCCAAGGCGTGGACGACGGGGTGCTACTGATCATTGCGACGCAGGACCACCACTTCCGTTGGGAGGTGGGTCGCGGATTAGAGGGGGCGATCACTGATCTAGGCTCCGCACGCATTTCCGATGAATATTTACGTCCAGCGTTTCGGCAGGGTAATTTCTATGGCGGTATCGACCGTGCGCTCGACAAAGCGATGGGTCTTTTGAATGGCGAGCCCTTACCGCCCCCGCCGCAAGGACTGCAAGCAGGTCACCGCGATGGGGCACAAAGTGTGCTTAGCGTGCTGGCCTTTGCCATTTTTGCGGGTCTGTTTTTCCGTACCTTCCTAGGCCGCCTTGGCGGCGCCTTGGTGGCCGCAATCTTGGCGGGCGCGATCGTGCACTTTGTGCTCGGCATTCTCGCCCTCTCGATCGTTGTCGGTCTGGTTGCTTTCTTTCCGACGCTCCTGCTCGGCCTCGGGGGGGTCGCCGGTTTCTATGGCGGCGGCTCCGGTGGCGCCGGCATGGGCGGTGGTTTTGGCGGGGGTGGTGGGGGCGGCGGCTTCAGTGGTGGCGGCGGGGGCTTTGGTGGTGGTGGTTCGTCGGGGAGTTGGTGACATGGCACTGATCCTGCGGCTAGTCCGTCATTTGCTACAAAGCCCAACTGCGGTTCGTCGGCGCTTCACGCCGACCGTCTTAGATGCCATCGAGGCGGCGGTCGGCCGTGCTGAGGCGCAACACGGTGGTGAAGTACGTTTCGTCGTGGAGTCGGATCTGGGGATTGCGGCGCTGTTGGCCCGGCGATCCGCCCGGGATCGCGCCATCGAAGTGTTTGCGGCCAAGCGGGTTTGGGATACCGCCCATAATAATGGCGTCCTCGTATACGTGCTGTGGGCGGATCGAGCGGTCGAAATTGTCGCTGACCGAGGCTTCAATGGCCTCGTTAGCGCCGACGAGTGGGCCGAAGCCTGTCGTTCGATGGAGCGCGCGTTCCGTGCCGGGGATTGGCAAGGCGGCGCTGTATCCGGCGTCGCGACCGTAGGTAAACTGGTGGCCCGTCATTATCCGGCCAGTGACCACAAGCCAAATGAATTGCCCGATCGTCCGTTGCTGCTCTAGAGCGGTCAGCATCCTTGCCGTAGCGGTGGTGGCGGCTTGCTCGACGGCGCCGGCGCCCCTGCCGGTGGCCATGGTGCCGGAAGTGGCGGTCTTCAGTGCCCCGGTTGCGCTGCCGCGGGCGCAAGCAGCGGATCGTTTCACGCTGGTGCCGGGCGAAGGCGTAGTGGGCGCGGTCATTATCACGGTTGCCGCGGCCGATGACACATTGCCCGACATTGCCCGACGTTTTAACGTCGGCTACGAGGAAATTGTCCGCGCCAATCCAGGCGTAGATCCCTGGCTGCCGGGGCGTGGGCGGGAAATCGTCGTGCCGACGGCGTTCGTATTGCCGAATGCACCCCAAGAGGGTGTAGTGGTGAATATTGCCGCGATGCGTTTGTTTTATTACCCCCGCGTGCCCAAGGGCGCACCCCGGGTGGTGATCACGCATCCGATTGGCATTGGCAAAGTGGGTTGGAAAACACCAGAAGGCGTGACCCGGATTGTGGCGCGACAGAAGGATCCAGTCTGGATACCGCCCGATTCGGTACGCAAGGAACATCGTGATAACGGTGATCCGCTGCCGGCTACAGTGCTGGCCGGTCCCGACAATCCGCTTGGCGCGCATCTATTCCGCCTTGGTTGGCCCACCTACCTAATCCATGGCACCAACAAGCCTTATGGGGTTGGGATGCGTTCCAGTCATGGCTGCCTGCGTCTTTATCCAGAGGATATCGCAGCGCTATTTGATGCCATCCCTATAGGCACAACCGTGCAGGTCGTGAATCAACCGACGGTGCTCGGCTGGCGTGCCGGTACGCTCTATGTCCAAGCCTTCGGTCCTATGGAGGACGATCGACAGGCTGCTGCGCGTCCGCTGGCAACGGCTGCCGCGATGCAGACGTCGCTAGGGCGGCGTCTCGATGCGCACGGTGCGGTCGTTGATTGGGCGCGCGTGGCGCGCGAATCAGTGGTCGCTTCGGGGCTGCCCATGCCGGTCAGTGGACCACAGGAAGCGAGCCTCGTATCGACCCTTGCGGCGGCTGCGCGCGTGACGAACACGCTGCCAATCGGCGCGTCTTGGAACGGGCGCGGTGGCTCGCTCGAGGACGAGCGGCAATACGCTGAACTGCTGCGCGAGCGGGAGTCCGAGCCCGCAGGACGCTGACCGTCACAGAATCGTCATCGGTTTGTAATATCTTCGCGTGCATGTAACAGCCGGCGTGGGGCTTGCGTGCGTATTTTGATGGTTTCCGACGTTTCGTTTCCCCGTGTCAACGGAGTCTCTACGTCGATCGCGACGTTTCGTCAAAGCCTCACTGAGTTGGGCCACCCCTCGACGCTCATTGCGCCGGACTATGCGCAGGCGGGTGCCGGCACACCGGACATTCTGCGCATCCGCGCCCGTGCTGTCCCGCTAGACCCTGAGGATCGCTTCATGAGTGGGCGCGCTATCCGCAGACTGGAAGCGCGTTTGCGGGAGGACGCCTATGACGTCGTGCATGTTCACACCCCTTTCGTCGCCCATTACGCTGGTGTGGCGCTTGCTCGTCGGCTGGGAATTCCGGTCGTGGAAACCTACCATACGTTTTTTGAAGAGTACTTTCACCATTACGCCGCCTTTTTGCCGGGCTGGGTGACGCGGCGTGTAGCCCGCTCCATGACGGTAGCGCAGTGTCGCGCCGTCGATGCGCTGGTCGTGCCGTCACCGCAGATGCTGCATAAGCTGCGTCAATACGGCGTGCAAACGCGGGCGGAAGTATTGCCCACTGGCATTGATGGGCGCTTCCGTGGCGGTGACGGCGCCCGCTTCCGCGCCGCTCATGGGATCCCGGTTGATCGGCCGGTACTGGTACATATTTCGCGTGTGGCCCATGAAAAGAACATCGACTTTATTTTGCAGATGCTCGTCTATGTGGTGCGGGTAGTGCCGGCAGCGCTGCTGATCATCGCTGGCGAGGGTCCGGCATTAGGGCACCTGAAAGCGCTGACACAGCGGCTAGGGTTGGGTCCTCACGTGCTGTTTGTCGGCTACCTTGATCGGGCCTCGACGCTGTTGGATTGCTATTGCGCCGGCAATGCCTTCGTATTCGCGTCTCGTACCGAGACCCAAGGACTCGTGCTATTGGAAGCATTGGCGCTAGGGACCCCGGTCGTGTCGACGGCGGTGATGGGGACGGCCGACGTGCTAAAGGACGCCAAGGGAGCGATTGTTGTGCCGGAGGACGAACAGGCCTTTGCCAATGCGGTCATTCGCGTGCTGCAGGAACCGGAGTTGCGTGCGCACCTGGCTGCACTGGCTCCCGCCGATGCGTCCGCATGGTCTGCACCGGCGATGGCCACCCGTCTTGTGGATTTGTACTCAAGCCTTCGAGCCGGGAGACCGATATAGTAGCGTCTGCCTGAAGTCGACTGAGGACGACCACGATGCAGACGCCTTGGATGCGTGTGATGCTGGAGGAAATTGAGCGTAAGCGGCGCGATGCTGCGGATGCGCGCGCAGAAGCGGCGCGTCGTGCCGTAACGCAGGCGAACGCCAAGGCGTCCAAACCGGCGCGGCCCTCCTGAGCGGCTACACGCTGTGTGGTACCCTCCTCTCCAGTCTTCCGGAGAGGCCCGGTTGCTGACACCCTCGACGCAAGGTATCTACGTTGCTACCGCCATTGGCGCGAGCGAGCCGATCGCGCGTGTTGAAACGGCGACGGTGGCGTTTGTTGGTCGGGCTTTGCGCGGTCCGCTGCATCAGCCGGTCGCGGTCCGCAGTTTCGCGGAGTATCAGGCAGTCTTTGGCGGCCTTTGGCAGCCCAGCGCCTTGTCCTATGCGGTTGAGCAATATTTTGAGAACGGTGGGGTTCTGGCGCGGGTTGTCCGGGTCGCCAATGGCGCGCGACCGGCCACATTGCGACTGCCGACGCTCGGTGGGCAGGCCTTAGTGCTCGAGGCGCGCTGCCCGGGCACGCGCGAGTTTTTGCGAGCGTCGGTGGACCACGACAACATTGCGGACACTGGGGCCGACGCGGACGTCTTCAATCTGGTCGTCCATCGTGTGAGATCTCCGGGCTCTGAGCATGTCGAAGAGCAGGAGATCTTTGCGCGGGCATCCGTGCACCCTGAGTCGCCTAGAAATATTGGAGTATTGCTCGCTGAGTCGGAGCTGGTCGGTTTGCGAGGGCCTGTGCCAACGCTGCGTCCGCAACCGACGGAGCGCGGTGATCTGCGTTCTTTTGCAGCTTATGTAGCCTCGAACCCAGATGGTGACGACGGTGGCCCTCTCACCGATTACGACGTCATCGGCTCTGCGACCGAACGCACGGGTTTATTTGCGTTTGATGAGCGCGACGATTTCAGTTTCCTCTATTTGCCGCCGCTCGCGCGCGAGCATGCGGTGGGTGCGAGCACGTTGCTCGTGGCGGCGCGCTTATGCCGAACACGGCGCGCACTGCTCGTTGTTGACCCGCCGGCAGAGTGGAGTTCGCCATTGCTTGCTCTCGCCGGCGTGCGTGAGACGCCGCATGCGAGTGATCAGACACTGATGTATTTCCCCTGGGTGCAGGCTTACGACCGCTTGCGGGGCCGGTTCGAACAGTTTCCACCGGGGGCTGCTGCACTGGGGATACTCGGACGTCTCGCGGCCTCTAGCGCTCCTTGGGCCCCGCGGTTCCCGGATGAAGGGCCTTTGCGGCCCGGTTTTCGTGCCGCCTGTATCGTGGATGACCGGCAGCGCGCACGGTTGGCATCGGCTGGGCTGAATGTCCTGCAATCCGTTCGCTCGGCCAAACCGTTACCGGCGCGGACGCTGGCGGGTCCGCGGGCGACGTTGCCGGAGTGGCGTTACTTAGGCCGTCGTCGGTTGGCCTTGCAGATGGTCGATAGCATTGTCCGCGGTACACGCTGGGTGTTGTTTGAGCCATCTGTTCCGGTGGTTTGGAATCGATTGGCGCGACAGATTGGTGACTTTCTAGCGAGCTACGAACGCGACGGCGCTTTTCCTGATGCAACACCCGCTGCTGCGTGGTTCGTAGTTTGTGACGAGCGGGTCAATCCGCCACGGCAGACCCCGATGACCAGTGTTCTGTTCGGATACAACGCCGGTCGCGAAGGTCTTTGGATCTGCTGGTTGGTCACGCATGACCCGTCAGGAACGCGTGTGCAGCAAACCAGTCTCAATCAATTACAGTCGGCTGGCGGGCGGCCCCCACTCGATCCGGATTTCGATGTGGCAACGCTGATGCAGGAGCACTTCAGAGACTAGAGTTCTGGTGTCCCCCAGCCCCCGCCGCCAGGGGTCTCAATTTCGATGGCATCGCCGGTCTCGACCCAGGCTGCCCCGGCCGATGGCAGTAGTTCAATGCGACCATCGCGGCGGATGATCCGAGTGACGCCGCAGGCGCCATTGCCGCCGCCAGCGAGACCGCGGGGCGCGAGCTTGCGATGGTTCGAGAGGATGCCTACTTCGAGTGGTCGCAGAAATTGAATGCGTCGTACGAGGCCTTCGCCACCCGCATAGCGGCCTGCGCCACCAGAGCCGTGGCGGTAGCCGAAGACTGCTAATCGTACCGGTAAGCGCGCTTCCAGCACTTCGGGGTCGGTCAGACGCGAGTTGGTCATGTGGGTTTGCACGCCACTGGCACCTGCAAAGCCGGGTCCTGCGCCCGCTCCGCCGGCAATCGTTTCGTAGTATTGGCACTGGGCGTCGCCAAACGTCAGATTGTTCATCGTCCCTTGCGAATCGGCCAGAACGCCGAGGGCGCCGAACAGCAAGTCAACAATCGCTTGCGAGGTTTCTACGTTGCCGGCGACCACAGCGGCTGGGGACTGTGGGTCGAGCAGCGAGCCTTTGGGGATATGTAACTCGAGCGGGGCGAGACATCCTTCGTTGAGCGGCATGTCCTCGTCCACGAGGGTGCGTAACACGTACAGAACGGCGGCAGTGCAGACCGCACGTGGCGCATTGAAGTTGGTTGGCGATTGGTCTGAGGTGCCGGTGAAATCGACCCGGACAGCACCGGTCTGGGCATTCACCTCCACTTCAACAGCGATACGTTCGCCACCATCGAGTGCGCGCGCATGCCGTACCGGACCCTGGCCGGCGATGGGGAGTGCACGCAGCGCTGTGCGTACACGCGCCTCGGCGTGCCTCTGCACGTGCTCCAGATACGCGTCGATCAAAGGTCTACCTTGCGCTTCCACAAGCCGTGTCAGTTCTTCGCTGCCACGGGCGTTGGCGGCGAGTTGCGCGGCCAGATCTGCGAGATTCTGTTGCACGTTGCGGGCTGGGTAGGGGCCGCGCAACAGCAGCGATTCCACCAACGCGCGGTCCAAGATGCCGCCGGTGACGATGCGTTCTCCATCGAAAAGTGCACCCTCTTCGGAAATGGATCGACTAAAGGGAGGCATGGAGCCCGGCGTAATGCCGCCGATATCGGCGTGGTGTGCGCGCGAAGCGACCCAGAACATTGCCGTCTCGCTCTCTTGGAGATGCACCGGGCTGACCACCGTCAGGTCCGGCAGATGAGTGCCACCCGCGTAGGGCGAATTGACCAGAAAAGCATCACCGCGGCGCACGGTAGCGGGGTGTTGCGCCATTACCGCACGCACACTCGCGCCCATCGACCCGAGATGTACGGGCATATGTGGCGCGTTGGCGACGAGGCGTCCGTCGCGGTCGAAGATGGCGCAGGAGTAGTCAAGGCGTTCTCGGATATTCACCGAGCTGGCGGATTGTTGCAGCACAGCGCCCATCTGCTCGGCAATATGCATGTACAAACCATTGAACACTTCGAGCAATACCGGGTCTGGGTAGCTAGGGTCCGTTTCGCGAGGCGCGGTCGGTGCTGCCATCCGCTCTAGCACTAGTGCGCCGTCCGCCCGATGCTGTGCCTGCCAGCCGGGTTCGACGACGGTCGTGGCGGTATGTTCGACAACGAGCGCCGGCCCTTGTACGGTCGCGCCGATCGCCAAACATTCTCTACGATGCGCCATCACCGTGCGCCATTGTCCCTCGAACCAGCACTGCACCCTCTGGGTCGGTTGCGCCGTGGTGGCTGGTGGGATCGCCAAGGCGAGAGGTGGCGAGGGGCCTATGGCTTCGGCGATGACGGCGGCGATCACTAAGCCCGCGTCCGCTTCCGGTTGATAGCCGAATCGGCGCTGGTGCTGGGCAATGAATGCCAGTCGCATGCTCTGGACGTCGTCGAGGGGCACTGCGAGCGCCACTTCCGATCGTGCCGTACGCAGTTCTGCACGGTGCTCGACGTGGGTGACTGTCTCTCCGGCGAGGCTAGCGCAGGCCGATTCCGCTAACGATTGTGATTGCTTGTGCGCCAACGCAACGCCTGCGGCGTCTAAGGCGACATCCAAGGTGCCGCGCCGCACCGCACGGGCTTCGGCTAGACCGATACCGAGCGCCGAGAGCACGCCAGCCAGGGGATGAATGAGAACGGCGCGAATGCCGAGCGCATCCGCAACCCGGCAAGCAACTTGGCCGGCCGCCCCGCCAAAGCTCGCCAGGGCAAAGTCAGCCGGGTCTAGTCCGATGCGCAAACTCACTTGTTTGATCGCGTTGGCCATGGTGTCCACAGCCACGGTCAGGAAGCCTTCTGCGACCGCTTCTGCACCAATGGCGCGACCATCGGCCGTGACTGCCAGGGCCAATTGCGCAAAACCGGTGCGGGCGGACTCGGGATCGATTGGCGCCGTACCATGCGGCCCAAACACCGAGGGGAGGAACGTCGGCGCCAGGCGACCGAGCGCCACGTGGCAATCGGTGAGGGCGAGCGGACCCCCTCGACCATAACTGGCAGGTCCCGGGACCGCACCTGCGGAGTCCGGGCCTACGGTAAAGCGGCCTTCGCGGTAGCGTAGGACGGAGCCGCCCCCGGCGGCGACGGTATGCACATCCAATGCCGGGACTGCGAGTCGGATGCCGCCGATGCGCAATTCGGTGCGGCGCGGGTATTGGCCGTCATACAGCGAGACGTCGGTTGAGGTGCCGCCCATATCGAAACCGATCAACCGTGCATAGCCGGCGGCTAGGCCGGTGCGGACCATGCCGACCAGACCGCCAGCAGGGCCTGATAGCACCCCGTTGGTGGCGCGAAAGGCGCTGGCGGGTGCCAGCCCACCGTGGCTCTGCATCAGTTGCAGGCGAATACCCGTGCCCAGCGTCGCAAGGTCAGCGACGAGGCGCGCGATGTAACGTCCGACTAAGACCGCAAGGTACGCATCGGCCGCCGTGGTTTGTCCACGGGCGATATAGCCTTGTGTAGGGCTGACTTCGTGCGAGACGGCGACGGCACTAAAGCCCACGGCCTTGGCGATTGCGGCGGCGCGCCGTTCGTGCTCAGTGTGTTGCCAGCCGTGTAAAAATACGATCGCTACGCTGTCATAGCCCGCAGTGTGAGCGTTCTGTAGGGCCAAGCGCAGAGTCGATTCGGCGAGCGGTTCGATCTCATACCCGTCGACCGCGACGCGACCGGCGCATTCAATCACCCGCTCATACAGCGGTAGAGGCAGTTCGATTTGGCGACGAAAGAGATGCGGCCGTTCCTGTGTGCCGATGGCTAGCGCATCGCCGAGGCCGGCGTTGGTGACCAGGACCGTGCGTGCACCGCGTCGTTCGAGCAGGGCATTGGTGGCGACCGTGGTGCCGACGCGCACCTCGCTGATCGCGGCACCCGCGGCGCCTTCTCGGTCCAGCAGGGCCCGGATACCCGGTACCGTCGCGTCTTCATAGCGGCCCGGGATGTACGAGAGCAATTTCAGCGCGTGTACGGTGCCGTTGGGCGACCGGCCGACGACATCGGTGAACGTGCCGCCTCGATCGACCCAGAACTGCCAACTTGGATTACTGACCATGGACACTGGCTATTGGCCCGTTCGGGTCCTGAAGGGGTGCACACCTTATCACTCGGCTAGTCACAAACGCTTCCTGAGCCGTTGTTGGTGCACAATTGTGGGGTGAAAAGCCCACAGTCCGTCGATCCAGAAGCCGGGTTAGAGGCCATCCGGGCGGTGGTGGCGTCCCTGCAGCCGGGGGAGATTGTGACGTATGGTGGGGTCGCCGCGCGTGCCGGCTTGCCCGGACGCGCGCGTTTGGTGGGCCGTGCGCTGCGCACGGCGCCTGCAGCCCTGCGATTGCCGTGGCATCGGGTCGTAGGCGCTGGGGGCCGTATCGCCTTCCCAGTGGGCAGTGCAGCGGCCGAGCAGCAGGCGCAACGGTTGCGTGCTGAGGGCGTCGCCGTTATCGGGCGACGGGCGCACATGCCAGTGACCTCGGATCTGGATGCGCTGCTTTGGGGGGCGCCGGTCACTGCTAAGATGCAACACACAAAGCGGGGAGGACACAAATGACGCGCTATGTAGTGTTTTCTCACGGCAAGGAATCGGGCCCCTGGGGCGTGAAGATCCTTGCCTTGGCCGCGGTTGCCCGCGATCTGGGCTGGGCGGTTGAGTCGATTGACTACCAGGGCATGGAGGATCCCTCTGAACGGGTCCTGAAGCTCCTGACGGTAGGGGCAGATTTGGGTTTCGCACCCATTCTGGTTGGATCGAGCATGGGTGGACATGTGGCCACTGCCGCCACCGTGGGCCTCAACGCAGGGGGGCTCTTTTTGATGGCCCCGGCCTTTTATATGCCTGGCTACGAGTCGCTGACCCCGCGGCCCAACGCGGCGCGGGTCGAGATTGCGCATGGCTGGCGCGATGATATCGTCCCAGTGGATCACAGTATTCGCTGGGCACGCACGCACCGTGCGACCTTGCACTTGCTCGATACGGATCATCAGATGCAAGACTGCGTAGAGGAGCTTAGCGCGCTATTTCGACGTTTTTTGGTGGCCGTTGGAGCGCCGAAAGGCTGAGTCGCACATGTTGGGCTGGACTGTCTATATCGTCGAAGGAGAGCGCGGTGCGCTTTATACGGGCATTACCACCTCTGTTGCGCGGCGTTTCGCCGAGCACAGCGCCCAACAAGGCCGCGGTGCTCGGTTTTTTAGGACGCAGCGGCCGCGCGCCTTGGTTTATGTGGAGGTTGCCGCTGATCGCGGTGGTGCGTTGCGTCGCGAGGCGCAGATCAAACGGTTTGACCGACCGCGTAAATTGGCTTTAATCGCCGCGCAGCGCGCGTTGGCGCCATGAATGCTCTGCTCGGGCTGGATCGGCTCGCGTTGTCAGTGCTCTCTCGCGTGTTGTGCTGGTGGGTACGGCCCACCGCGCTGCCGGTCGATGCGGGCGAACGGCTGCGCGGACGTGGCCGTCGTGTGCTCTATGTCTTGGAGCACGCAGCACTGACGGACCTTTTGGTGCTGATGCGCGTCTGTCGCGCGCTTGGGTTGCCATCGCCGGTGCGGCGGTTTTCTATTGGCGGGGTGCAGGAATCCCGTGCGTCGGTCGGACTGGAGCGCAGGCAAGGCTGGTTATCGTCGCGTCGCGATCGACGTCTGCCGGCGCGACTACTGCGCGTGGTCGGCGGGACGCTCGCTACGCAAGGTGATCATGTTGATCTGATTCCTGTGTCCGTTTACTGGGGTCGTGCGCCGGGCAAAGAGTCCTCTAGTCTCGGACTCTTGTTTGGTGAGGGCCGGAAGATCGCGGGCCCTATCCGGCGTTTGTTCTCCACCTGGGTCAATGGTCGCCAAACGCTGATTCGGTTCGGTGAACCGATTGCGTTGGCCATGCTGCTGCCTGACAGCGATCCTTTACGCGTTGCCCGCCGTGCGGTGCGGCAGATGCATGTGGAGTTTCGTAATGCGCGCTCGGCCGTGTTGGGCCCGGACCTCGCTTCGCGCCGCAGTGTTGTGGCGGCAGTATTGGCGCGCCGAGCGGTCCGTGCGGCGGTCGCCTTGGAGGCGAGGACCGATCACAAGAGTCGTCGTGAGACGCTGCTGGTCGCGCGCCGCTATGCATTGGAGATCGCCGCTGATTACTCGCCACGGACTGTGGCGCTCGTTTGGAGTCCGTTCACTTGGCTGTGGAATCAGTTGTATGACGGCGTTGAGGTGCTGCATGGCGAGCGTCTGGAGTTGGCCGCTGGCGGGGCGCAGATCGTGTACGTTCCGTCGCATCGCAGTCACATGGATTACCTATTACTGTCTTACGTAATCTATAAGCGAGGCTTTGCGATTCCTCATATTGCCGCTGGCATTAATTTGAACCTGCCATTGATCGGACGTCTGTTGCGCAAATGCGGTGCTTTTTATCTGCGTCGCAGTTTCCAAGGACACCCGCTGTACCCCATTGTCTTCATGAGTTATCTCGGTGTGATGATGCGGCGCGGACACCCCATCGAGTATTTCATCGAGGGTGGGCGGAGCCGCACCGGTCGACTCTTGCCCCCAAAAACGGGCATGTTGGCGATGACCACCCGCTCGTTCCTGACAGATCCATCCCGACCAGTATTATTCGTGCCGGTTTACTTCGGATATGAAAAGTTAGTTGAAGCAGATACCTATGTGGGGGAGTTATCTGGTCAGCCTAAGCAGAAGGAAAGTGTCCGCGGCTTGCTCGGCGGACTGCGGATCTTGGGGCGGCGGTATGGCCGGGTCTACGTCAGTTTTGGCGAGCCGCTTGATTTAGCCGGGCATCTCGATAGTAGCGTCCCCAGCTGGCGTGACGCGGCGCGTGACGCCAAGCCAGCTTGGTTATCGGTCGCAGTCGACCAGCTGGCATTGCGCATTCAGCGGCGCATCAATGCAGCGGTAGCACTGTCTCCGACGGGCCTGATCAGCATGGTGCTGTTGGCGACGCCTCGGCAGGCGATGGTCGAGGTCGATCTAATGCGTCAACTGGACTTATGTCGACTTCTCGCCTCGCGAATTCCGTACTCGCCCGACGCCACCTGTACGTTGCTGGATGGTGCGGCGATGTTGGCGCATGTCCACAGTTTGGGGATGATAGAGACGGTGTCGCACACGCTCGGTGATGTCGTTAGATTTGCGCCAGGATCCGCGGTCACAGCGGCTTATTATCGCAACAGTATTCTGCATGCCTATGCGCTACCGTCATTAATTGCGTGTGTTTTTCTCAATAATGCGGTCATGCATACGGAGGACGTACAGCGGCTGACCTGGCGTATTTATCCGTATGTGGCGCAAGAGCTATTTCTGCGTTGGAGCGAATCGGAACTGCCATTCGTGGTCAAGGATATATTGGCCGCATTCGCTGAGCTTGGGTTGCTTGAGCGGGATGCTGATGAAACGCTGTGGCGCCGACCGGTCACTGGTTCAAGCGAGGCAGTGCAGTTGTCCGTGTTGGCGCATTCGACCCTAGAGGTCGTTGAACGCTATTACCTCGCCATCGCCTTGTTGTTGCAGGCGGGATCGGGTGAGATTACGCAGGATGCGCTGGAGCAGCGCTGTCATCTGACGGCGAGCCGCATGTCGCTGCTCTATGAAATGCGCTCCCCTGAGTTCTTCGACAGGGGGATGTTCCGAGAATTTCTGAATCTGCTACGGGAACGCCATGTCTTGGGCTTTGATTCGCAGCGCCGACTAACCTATGCGGCAGACCTGCTATCGGTGGCGGCCGACGCGCAGATGGTCTTGTCTGAACAAATTCGGCACAGCGTGTTGCAGGTGACCCATCGATGATCGGCGTCTTCAAAAGGTGTCGTAGCGCACACTTTGGCCTCATTCCCCGTCCTGTAGCCGGGGTCTACCCAGCTATACTCACGCCAATATCGCCAGCACGACTGGCGCGTGGCGAGATAGGACGGTGGCAGCGGGATTGCCGTTGGCGCCGGAACTGCAGGGAGTTGCAATGAAGACGACAATGCCGAACCGTTTCCCCCTCTTAAGCGCCGTAATCGGCGCGCTGTTGGCTGCGGGGTTATCTGCCGCACCCAGCGCAAACGCTTTTAATTTTGGTCAGCAAGGCGGCCTTACTGGCAGTTTAGACACCACGATCTCTTTCGGTGGTGCTTGGCGGGTGGCAGCGCAGAATCCGGCATTGGTTGGGCTCGCCAACGGTGGCGCGGGGCAATCGGTCAACAGCGATGATGCCGATGCAAACTACTACAAGAGCGATCAGTTCAGTCAAGCGTTGAAGATCACATCCGCACTGTCGCTGCGATACGCAAACTACGGGTTCTTTGCGCGTGGCTCCGCTCTTTACGACCATTCGATTATGGACATGGCCACGCGGCGTACGCCGCTCAGTTCGGCGGCTCAAGATTTGGCAGGCCAATATGTGCGCCTGCTGGATGCCTTTGCGTATGGAAATTGGGAAATGAGTCAGGGTCACCCAGTCGAACTGCGTGTTGGTCGGCAGAGTGTCAGCTGGGGGGAGAGCACGTTCATTCAGGGTGGACTGTCGGGCATTAATCCGCTCGACGTGGCGGCGCTGCGCGTACCGGGTACTGCAGTGAAAGAAGGCTTCATTCCACAGCAGATGATCAAAGCTTCGTTGGGCACTTCGACGAATACCACAATTGAAGCGTTCTACCTGCTCGGTTGGCGACGAACGGAGCTCGAGCCGGTCGGCACTTACTTCTCCACCAATGATTATGTGCCCGCTGGTGGTAGCCGGGCCTTTCTTGGCTTCGGTGGGTTCTCTGATCAGGGAGTGGATTTTCAGCCGTTGGGCGGACCCTTCATTGCAAACTTCCAAGGTGTGCCGCAGGGCCCACGGATCAATCCCAGTGACAATGGTCAGTTTGGTTTTGCATTCCGTTGGTTGGTGCCAAGCCTTGGTAGTGGCACGGAGTTAAGTTTCTATTTCACCAACTACGCCAGCCATGTACCACTGATCAGTGCGTCTGCTGGCACGAACGTAGGTATTGCGAATGCAGCCGGCGCTGCTACTGCGATGCAGACCACGGCCCAAGCACTTGTGGCCGGTGCGCCAGAGTCGGCAGCTATCCAAGCCGGTGCTGCAGCTGGCTATCAAGCTGCACATGCTGCGGGCGGTACGGTTACGGCGGCGACGCTAGCCAGCTATGCCACGGTGGGTGCGAACACTTACTTGGGCGGCGGCAACTTAGCGAACCAAATTAGCAATTTTTCGGCGCATGAATTTGCACAGACTGCGTCGTACTTCGCTGAGTATCCAGACAACTTGCAGACCTTCGCCGTGGCGTTCAAAACGCAACTCGCTACGTCTGGCATAGCCCTGCAGGGACAGGTGGAGTACCGCAAAGACACGCCACTGCAGTTTGACGATGCTGAACTATTGTTCTCTGCCCTAGCCCCCCTTGAGCAAGCCATGTATGGCTTGCAAAATCCGGGTGCGGTATTCCCGAGCACGTGTGATCCGGCCATGCCGACACTGACGCGGTGTGGGCAGTTGGGTGCGACGACGCCGGGTGGTACGATCCATGGTTGGGGTCGCTATAACGTCTGGCAGGGCCAACTGACGGCGACGAAGGCTTTCCCCCACATTTTGGGCGCTCAGCAATTTGTGGTGGTTGCCGAGGTGGGCGCTACCGATGTCGCTGGCATGCCTAGCAAAACGACCGGCGGCCCGAATGGGCAGGGCTTGCGATTTGACGGTCCGGGCACCTCGGTGTCCGGCAATGCTGCGCTGGCTTATCTGCACTATGGAGAAGTCGAACCGCTGAATCGGTTCGCGGATGCGTTCTCCTGGGGCTATCGTCTTGCCGGCCGATTGGAATATCCGAATCTGATCGGTTCCTGGACTGTGAGTCCGAAATTCACGTGGCAGCACGACGTCAAAGGCACGACGCCCGGGCCTGGCGGAAACTTTGTCGAAGGCCGGGAGGCACTCAGTCTAGGACTGGGCGCGAATTTCCAGAATCGTTGGCAATTGGACACCACCTACACGCGCTATGCCGGTGCTGGACGCTATAACGCATTACTGGACCGTGATTGGTTCGCCGTAACGATCAAGTACGCCTTCTGATCGAGCGCGCGTGCGGCGAGGGTTGATCTGACCCCATTGGGTGTGCAGAAAGCGGCCACTACTGTCGGGAAGACTTCTGCGCGGATTGGCGTGAGACTTTCCGGCGAACGCGGGTTTCCGGTCTGACGTGGGAATCGCGCTCACTGCCTAGCCCTTAGTGAACCTACGGGGGCTACGGGGCTGTTCCGCGCATGGGCGCACCCATGCCGGCGCCGTTGCATTAGTCGGCGAGGGGGCGGCGACGCAGTGATTTCGTTTCGGTGCGCTGGTGTTTGCCGTCCAACCGACGCTCCTTGGAGCCCCGAGTCGGTCGGGTCGGTCGGCGAATCTTGGGGCGCTCTTTGGCCGCGATGAGTAGTTGTGCCAGTCGATCAAAGGCATCGCGTCGGTTGCCTTCCTGCGTGCGTAGGCGATGCGCGGCGATGACAATCCAACCGTCCTTGGTGAGGCGTCGTCCTGCGAGTGTTGCAAGGCGTTGCCGGGTCCAGTCATCGAGCCGGATGCAGGCGGTGTTGAAGCGCAGTTGGACGGCGCTGGCAACTTTGTTGACGTTCTGGCCGCCCGGTCCCGGGGAGCGGATGAAATCGAGTACGAGATCCTCGTCGGGTAGAAAGAGGCCGGGCGCAATCTCAACATCCACGGCTCAGTTTCCGAAGGGCTTGGGCGCGATGGAGGCCGGCCGTTTTTTGGTGGCCTCCTCCTGTTGCGCTGTGGTCAAGGGCAACGCGCCGGCGCCGACGATCCGCCCTTCAGCGTCATACATTCGCACGTCTAATTGCGCGCGCGGAATGCGCACTCCCTCTTCCTTGAACAGTCGCCAAATGGCGCGGTTGACGTCGGAGCGCACGTTGTTGACGCCGGCCTCGGGATCCGCAATCCAAAAGCGCAATTCTAGATCCAAGCCGTAGTCGTGAAATCCCATCAGACGAACTACCGGGCCTGGATCCTGCAGAATGCGCGGCGAACAATGGGCTGCTTTGAGCAACACCGCCATGGCGTGTTCCGGTTCATCGTCATAGGACACGCGTACCGGTAATTTCAGGCGCACACGCTTGTCGCTATAACTCCAGTTGATAACTTGATTCGTGATTAGGGTTTGGTTTGGCACCAAGGTTTCGACGCCATCTCGGTCACGCACGACGACATAACGGCCGCGCAGTTCCTGGACCCAGCCGAAGCCCTCGGTGCTCGTGCCGATGCTGCCGGTGAAACTGATGACGTCACCGGGCTTAATCGACTTGTCCATCAGCAGGACGAAGCCACTGACGAAATTTGCAGCGATGGATTGCAAGCCGAAGCCCAGCCCAAGGCCTAGGGCGCCACCAAAGATGCTGAGCGCGCCCAAGTTGAATCCCGAAGCCGACAGTCCGAGCAAGCCGCCAATGGAGATCAGGAATGCATAGGCGAACTTGCCAATGGCGATACGGGTATTCGGTGCTAAGGCTTTGAAGTCGCCGATGTGACGCTCAATGTAACGGCCGAACCAAGCGCTGACGATGATGAAGGCTATGACCGTGAATAGGGCGCGAATCAGCGACCACACGGTCACGCCGGCTTCGCCATTCTTGGCAGTCGTGACGACTACGGCATCGAGAAATGAAACTAGATCCAACCCCAGTTGGTGCATCGCCACGAATAGCCACAGCACGATCGTGGCACGTACTTCCCATGTGCGTAGTCGGGCGTGGCGACTGACGGAGAGGCGTAGCACAAAGGCGCCAGCCCGAATCAGCGCCAGCCAACCGGCCAAGCGTAGCGCGGTGCCTACGTGGACCGTCTCGATGTGGAGGGCTCCGGTCAACAGTTGCGCGAACAGCAGGGTCACGATGGCTGCGGTATAGGGCGCCGCGGTGTGCAGCGCCTCACGCCGCAGCGCGTTGGCGGCGGCGTCTGGTGTCGCTGCGCTAGAGACAACGGATGCGGTGACTTTGCCGGCAACGTAGGCGGCGATAGCCGCCACAATGGCAGCGAATACCGGCGGTTCGATGCCGGCGCGGACCGTGTCGATGAGTGAGGTGATCAGGTTGTCCATGGCGGTAGCAGGTCCCTAGCTGTTTAGGCGTTCAGGTCCGGGATGAGCTCGCTTTCGAGGCGGGCGATCTGGTCCTTAAACATCAGCCTGCGTCGCTTCAGGCGTTTTAGTTGCAACTCATCGGTGTTGTAGTCGAGTTGCAGCCGAGTAATCAAGTTATCGAGTTCGCGATGCTCGACGCGTAGCAACCGCAGTTTATGCAGTCTTTGTACGCGTTCGCTGCTGCTATCACTTGCGGTCGTATCGGTCATTGTTCGCGCGTCCCATCCCGCGTCTGGGCCCACCGGTGCCAAACCGGTATGACCGCCTGCGGTAGGGTAGCCAATCGCCCGGGCCGATGCCACGGCAGCGCCGGATCATGGCAATCCGACCCACTGGAGCCTTCGAGTCCTGCCCGCAGGGCGAGCCCCAGTCCGGCCTCGATTTGGTGTCCCGCCGCACCGCCGGTGACCACCTCAAGAGCGGTGCCGCCGACTGCATGGAAGTGTTTGACCAAGGTTCGACGTTGACCGGCGGAGAGCATGTAGCGCAGGGGGTGGGCGAGCACTGCGGTGCCACCGGCTTCTTGTAGTGCGGTGACGGTGGCCTCGATGGAGGGCCATTCTGTCGCAACATGGCCTGGGCGACCGCGCCCCAGCCAGCGACTGAAAGCGGCGGGTAGATCGACCACGACACCCAAGTCGACGAGTGCGCGCGCCAGGTGCGTACGTGTTGGGTTGGCAAGCCCGGCAAGCCGATTCAGCGCCGCTGTACCCGGGGCCCCCGCCCGATCCAGTCGGCCAGCGATGGTCTGCATGCGGGCGTGTCGCAAGGCACCGCGCAGTGCGATGGCGCTGCGGATGGACGCGTGCGTCGGGTCAAAACCGAGGCCCACGATATGGATATCACGACCTTGCCAGGCAGCGGATAACTCAATCCCCGGGATCGTCGCCAATCCGAGCGCCGCCGCGGCTTCGGTCATCTCGGCCAGTCCTGCAGTCGTATCGTGGTCCGTGAGTGCGCACAGTCGTACGCCGGCGGCGTGCACGATGGTGGCCAGTGCAGCCGGGGACAGCACGCCGTCCGAGGCGGTCGAGTGCATGTGTAAGTCGACGGCGTCGCTCAATGGACGGTCGTCTGGACGAGGGTGGGGCCGAGACCGATCAGTTCGACATCTCGGCCGCGCAGAATGACGAATCCTTGTCGGCGCGAAACGCCATCGTCGCTATAGTCGAACACGTAGTTGCGCCTGAAGGCCATTCGGTCATCTGCGCCGCGCGCAAAGCGCCAGGAGCGGAAAACGACTGTGCCGTCGAGCAATTGCACGCCGGCCTCGGCGCAGGCCGCGTGCGCGGCCTCATTAGCGGTCGCGCGAGCGTCCACGTTGATGCGCCACAGCAAAGCGAGGGCACCAAAGACGAGCGCGAACCATAGGGCCTCTTCCATTGCGACCTCAGAGTAGGGTGTGCCAAGGCCGCGAGCCGTCGGCGTAGACGATGAAATCTCCGTTCAATAGGCTTTCCCGCTGGTTGTAGCGTAAAGGGTTGCCGTCCCGATCGACCACGTGGCCCCCCGCGATCTCAACTATGGCTTGTCCGGCCGCCGTGTCCCATTCCGAGGTCGGGCCGATCCGCGGGTAGAGGTCCGCCGCGCCTTCTGCCACAAGGCCGAACTTGGAGGCACTACCGAGGGGTCTGAAGTCGTGCGGGCCGATTGCCTCGAGCAAGCCGCCGAGGCGGTCGCCCCGGTGCGAACGACTGCCAACGACCCGCAGTGGGCTCCCAAGAGGCTTGCGGACTGCAATGGCGCTCACCTGGCCACCGGCTTGGGCGCGGAACGCGCCGACGCCGGACGCTGCAAAATAGGTCCGACCGTCGAGCGGTACATGCAGGATACCGAGTATGGGTACGCCGCCCTCGACCAGTGCAATGTTGACCGTGAATTCACCATTGCGATTCACGAATTCCTTGGTGCCATCGAGTGGGTCGACCAGCCATAAGCGGGACCACCCGGCGCGCACCGCTAGTGGTGGCACCGCAGCCTCCTCGGAGATCACCGGGACATTGGGGGCGAGCAGCGCCAGTCCGTGCGCAATGATCGCATGAGAGCGCAGATCGGCTAGGGTCAGCGGCGAGTCATCCCCTTTTAAGGTGACGTCGAAAGGGCCGTTGTAGACCTCGAGGATCGCGTCTCCGGCCGCACGGGCGAGCGTCACGAGGGCATCCAGTGTCGGGCGTGAGCATAAGGTCATCAGAATCGATCCTCCATAAGGCGGTATATCATAACCCCGTGCAAACCCCTGCCCCACCGCTGGACTGGTTGCTGATCGATACGGTGCTCCTTGATATGGATGGCACCTTGCTCGATTTGCGCTTCGATAATTGGTTCTGGCAGGAGCATCTGCCGCACCTGTGGGCTGCGCGGGAGGGCATGACTTTGCCAGCTGCCCTGCAGGTGTTGACGCCGCGCTTTGAGGCTGCGCGAGGAACCCTCGAGTGGTACTGCATCGACTTCTGGAGTCGGGAATTGAACATGGACGTGCGCGCGATCAAACATGCAGTGCGCGAGAATGTAGCTTGGATTCCCGGCGCGGAGGCGGTACTCCGACATTTGCGTGGCTTGGGTAAGCGGTTGGTATTGGTGACCAATGCGCATCCGGAGACGTTGGCTATCAAAGACCTCCGCGTCGATCTGGTAGGTCATCTGGATGCGGTTTTTTCGAGCCATGCGTTTGGTGCGCCAAAGGAAGCTGCTGCCTTTTGGCCAGCTTTCGCGCAGGCTGAACCCTTTGATCCTCAGCGTACGTTATTCGTCGACGACAGCCTGTCGGTGTTGCTGGCTGCGCGTGCTTACGGCATTGGCTGGCTACGCGCCGTGCGCCGACCCGACTCCGGTCATCCGGCCAACGCTGTCGGCGACTTTCCCGGTATCGAGACCGTCGCCGACCTGCTGCGCTAGGTCGTTACTCCCCCCCTCTAGTGCAGCGCTAGCCAGGCCACCAGTGCCGCGGCGCCGGCGACCACTACGCCAATAACAGCCCAACGGGATTTAGAGGTCGATCGCGGCGCCTCGTTGACCACTGCGGCTGAGGAATTGCCCTTGCCACCGCGCCTACGCCGCCGCCGGCGCTTCTTCGGGCCCTCCTCAGTCAGGTTCACCCCTTCCGTTGGAATTGGCGGAATCACGGCTGCCGGGATCTCCTTTGGCGCGCCATCGGGTCGCCGTGGGCCGCGCCCCCGCCCTGGTCCCGGCCCCTGACCCTGACCTGCATTTTGCGCGGGTGCCGGTGTGCTATCGGGTGGGCTGGCTACGCTGCCACGAACGTTCGGGCTGCCGTCGCGGCGACTGCCGTGGGCGCCGCTCTGCGGGCGTCCACCGCCACTGCGACTTCTGCCACCCCGGTCGCCGCCGCCACCGTAATAGGCGGGCCGTACGATGTCGGGCAGCAAGGAAGCATCGACGGCCTCGACCGGTATCTTGCGACCGATATAAGCCTCGATATCCGGTAGCGATTGCACGTAGTCTTCACAACCGAAACTGATGGCATCGCCTGCCGCCCCGGCGCGCGCAGTTCGTCCGATGCGGTGGACGTAGTCGCCAGCATCCTGCGGCAAATCGAAGTTAAAGACGTGAGAGACATCCGGAATGTGCAGTCCACGTGCTGCCACGTCGGTAGCGATCAGGACTGGTAGGCGGCCGTCATGGAAGTCTCGCAGCATGCGCAGGCGCTTGTTTTGTGGCACATCACCACTCATTGCCTCGGCATGAATGTTATTTGCCATGAGCGTGGCTTCGAGGCGCTCGGCTGTGCGCTTCATATTGACAAAGACAATGCTGCGGGAGACCTCGTGCTTGCGCAAAAGACCGACGAGCAGGCGGGCTTTCTCTTCCATGGCCGGGTAATAAATCGACTGCCGTACGAGATCTGCCGTGACTTTTTCCGGCTCGATGCGCACGAGTTCCGGTTCGTTCATGTGCTCATAAGCCAGTTCTAGCACGCGTTGCGAGAGCGTCGCTGAGAACAGCATTGACAGGCGTGCTGCAGGCTCTGGCAAACGGCGCATCAAGTAGCGGATGTCGGTGATGAAGCCGAGATCGAACATCCGGTCGGCCTCATCGAGTACTAACACTTGGACGTGCTTAAGTTCAAATACGTGTTGTTTGTAGTAATCGATGATGCGACCCGGCGTGCCGATCAGGATGTCGACGCCACCTTCCAGTTGGCGGCGTTGCTTCTCGTAGTCGATGCCACCGAAGGCCAAACCCAGTTGCAGACCGGTGTACTGTCCGAGTAACTCGGCGTCGCGGTGGATCTGGACCGCGAGCTCGCGGGTCGGGGCCAAAATGAAGCCACGAGGTGAGGTCATTGGCCGGTCTGGCGAAGCGGGGTTGCGCAGCAGTTGGGCAAACATCGCCACGAGGAACGCCGCGGTCTTGCCGGTGCCCGTTTGCGCCTGCCCGGCGACGTCCAGCCCGGCCAGCGCGCGGGGTAGGGTGCCGGCCTGAATAGGCGTGCAACGCTCGAAGCCCGCGTCCGCAATTCCTCGGAAAAGAGGCTCGGGTAATTGCAGGCTGGCGTAGCTAATATCAGTTACAGGGGTCAATTGCGTCACGTAGTTCACACTCGGAGTAGGTCACTAATCCCTCGCAAGACTTGCGAAACGCGCGCGGATCAGCTAAAAATAATTACCAACCAGTTCGCCCTACCGCACTCGGTCTACCATCGTCCCGCAAAAGAGCGGGCCAAAATGGTCCCCGCAGCGGGATGAGTACCAGGGCGTTAGAGCCACACTTCGGAGAATCAGGCTAACCGCAAACGGTCTACCCGTGGAGCATACCGCCCTTTCGGCGGCTTCCAGCTTCCTCGAACCCCACCATTCTGCCGCAAGCTGCCCTTGCCGTCACGGTCGCTCGAGACGCCGGACGCTGCGCCCCACCACAGAACACTGTTTTAAAACCATTTTTTCCCGTCCCTAACGCCTTTTTTAGCGTTTCTAGTCACCCCACTCATCTCCCTAGGAGGGTCACCCGCGTGAGCGGCTCCAACATCATCCACACCACCGATGCCAATTTTGAACAAGACGTTCTGAATTCGGCAATTCCTGTGCTACTCGACTTTTGGGCCGAATGGTGCGGTCCTTGCAAGGCGATTGCCCCGATCCTCGACGATATTGCTGCCGAATACGCCGGTCGCGTCGGCGTAGCCAAGATGAATATCGATGAGAACCAGGCGACGCCAAGGAAGTTCAACATTCGTAGTATTCCAACCCTGATGCTGTTTAAAAACGGCTCGATGCAGGCCCAGAAAGTGGGCGGCGGCTTCTCTAAGGCGCAACTGGCGGATCTTCTGGATGCGCACCTGTGAGGGGCTATCTGGGCGGTGGCGGCGGTGGCGGCGGTGGCCAGGGTCGTAACCGACAGAAGGGTCCGAAACATCGCGGTGGCGGTGGCGGTGGCGGCGGTGGGAATTCCGACGGCAATCGGGATCCGAACTGGCGGGGCTCGCGTGAGCAGTCCCAAGATGACTTTCCGGAGATCGACGACCTCAGCGTGATCTCCTTGGCCGAACTGGAGTCCGTCCGCCGCTCGATGAGCCTGACGGAGCTTAAGAAGAAGCCAATACACGAACTGCTGCAGGTTGCTGAAGGGCTGGGCATCGAAAATGTGGCCCGCCAGCGCAAGCAGGACGTGATCTTTTCACTATTGAAGGCCCACGCCCGCAATGGCGAATTGATCCATGGCGACGGTGTTTTAGAGATTCTGCAGGACGGTTTCGGCTTTCTGCGTTCCTCCGATGGCTCGTATCTGGCAGGTCCGGACGACATTTATGTCAGCCCCAGCCAGATTCGCCGCTTCAACCTAAGGACCGGTGACTCAATCTCCGGCCTCGTCCGTCCGCCGAAGGAGGGGGAACGCTACTTTGCGCTGGTGAAGCTGGGTCAGATCAACTTTGATGCGCCGGAGAGTTCGCGTAACAAGTCCTTGTTCGAGAACCTGACGCCACTGCATCCGACCAAGCGTCTCAAGCTGGAGCGTGGTACGGGCAGCACTGAGGACATGACGGCTCGCGTCATCGATCTGTGCTCCCCAATCGGTAAGGGCCAGCGTGGCCTGATTGTTTCGCCGCCGAAAGCCGGCAAAACAATGCTGTTGCAGAACGTGGCGACCAGCATCACGTTTAATCATCCCGAGGTCTATCTGATTGTGTTGCTCATCGATGAGCGGCCCGAGGAAGTCACCGAGATGTCGCGTACCGTGAAGGGTGAGGTTGTCGCCTCGACCTTCGACGAGCCCGCAAGCCGACACGTGCAAGTCGCTGAAATGGTGATTGAGAAGGCGAAACGCTTGGTTGAGCACAAGCGCGATGTCGTGATTCTGCTGGATTCGATTACGCGTCTTGCGCGCGCTTACAACACCGTCGTTCCCAGTTCCGGCAAGGTGCTGACCGGTGGTGTTGACGCCAATGCGCTACAGCGTCCGAAACGATTCTTCGGTGCTGCTCGCAACGTGGAGGAAGGCGGCTCGCTGACGATCATCGCGACTGCCCTGATCGACACCGGTTCGCGCATGGATGACGTGATCTTCGAGGAATTCAAGGGAACGGGTAACTCCGAAATCCACCTTGATCGTCGCATCGCTGAGCGGCGCATCTTCCCGGCGTTGCACATCAACCGTTCCGGCACGCGCCGCGAGGAACTGATTACTTCAGCGGAAGAACTGCAGAAGATCTGGATTCTGCGCAAGTTGCTGCACCCGATGGATGAACTGGCGGCGATCGAGTTCCTCATCGACCGGATGAAGGACACGAAGACGAATGATGAGTTCTTCCTATCGATGAAGCGGTGAAAATATGGGTCCGGTGCCCGCTGCTGCTGCGGAACGGACCCTTGGACGCGCCGATGCGAAATTTCGGGCGGCGATTAAACTCCTCGGTCCCTGCACTTTAAAGCGGGGTCGAGGATCGCCTTACGAATCCTTGCTTTCGGCGATCGTCCATCAGCAAATCCACGGCAATGCGGCGACCGCCATTCTCGGCCGCTTTAAGGCCTTGTGCGGGAACCAGTACCCGACCCCAGCGACGCTACTGGCGCTTCCCGAGACAGCATTGCGGGCCTGCGGGTTGTCCGCTTCCAAGCAATTGGCGATGCGCGATGTGGCGGCGAAAACTCTCGACGGCACAGTGGGTGACCGACGCGCCTTGCGCAGGCTCTCGGATGAGGCCGTGATCGAGCGGCTAGTATCGGTACGTGGTGTTGGGCGTTGGACTGCACAGATGCTGCTCATGTTCACGCTCAATCGGCCAGACATCCTGCCAGTGGATGACTTCGGTGTGCGCGAGGGGTTCAAGTTGCTCTATGGCTTGCAGGAACAGCCCAAGCCTCGAGAATTGGCGAACTATGGACAACGCTGGGCGCCGTATCGAACGACCGCTAGCTGGTACTTGTGGCGCTATGTCGACCATGTACGTGCGGCGGCTCGTGCCACGTAAAGATAAGTGAAGCGTGTGTGACGCCGGTGACATGGCGCGTTGCGCGTTGCACTATCCTTCCATGACCGAAACGGCCGCACCGCACAGAATCTTACTAGTCGATGATGACGTCGAACTCACGGACATGCTGAGCGCTTATTTGCGGCGTGAAGGGTTTGTCGTCGAAGTTCGGCACGATGGTTCAGCGGGGCTTGCTGCGCTGAAGGACGGACAAATCGTGCCGGCGCTGATTATTTTGGATGTGATGTTGCCCGGTCTCGATGGCTTCGGTGTATTGCGCGCTCTAAGGTCTCAGGGGTCCGTGCCTCCGGTACTGATGCTGACCGCACGCGGCGATGATGACGATCGCATTGCAGGATTGGATCTCGGCGCCGACGATTACTTACCCAAACCGTTTAATCCGCGCGAACTGGTTGCTCGCTTGCGTGCGATTTTGAGGCGGGTGACCTCGGTGGACAGCATAGGCGTGGAGCCGCTTTCTGTCGGGAACTTGATTCTAGATCCGAACCGTATTGAAGCGCGATTGAACGGCGTGGCCATTGCCCTCACGGCGGCCGAGTTTCGGATTCTCGAACGCCTCGCTCGGCAAGTCGGCCGCGTAGTGTCTCGCGCCGAACTGACCGAACACGCGCTGGGCCGGCAACTCGAACTGTACGATCGCAGCATTGATACCCATGTGAGCAACTTGCGTCGTAAGCTCGGCCTTGGCCTGCGCGCGGAGTCTGGTGTCGAAATTCGCGGCGTTCGCGGTGTTGGTTACCAACTCATGCCACCGATCGGCGCCTAATTCTCGCTGTTGCGCTCGGTGTGGGGGTGGGTGTGCGTTGAGTGATTGACGCACAGCGGTGGTGTCGCCATTGACTGGCGACTGCCGTGGTTCGGTTCCCTTGGCTGCGAGGATGGTAACCATGCTTCGTTTTCCGAAGTCCCTCTACGGTCGGTTTTTCTTGTCGTTGTGGGCAGTGACCATTTTGACGGTGGGTGGGGGCATTGGTCTGACGTGGCTGGTTCTGGCGGAACGCGCCGACCCTGCCGCCTCTGATTCGCGGACTCTGCTGCTGGAGGCTGCACGGGCCCTCGACAGTGGCGGTGAAGTGAGCCTAGTTGGATGGTTGCGTCATGTACAAAGCGTGCGTCGTGGAGTGGGCGTGTTTGTCATTGGACCAAACGGCCGCGACCTATTGGATCGTGCGCTACCGCCATCGCTAGCCTTCGCCCTTGCACACCCGGATGGTGGCGTTGGGAAGGATTCGCCCTTAAAAATCCTGCCCTCACAGCCATTGTTGGTATTGGTCGCCCGCGATGGTCGGCAGTACGGGATCTACCTCCGGGTGTGGCGTCCACCTACGCAACCCATGTTCCGGTTACTGTCAGTCTCGGATCGCTATCTGATGTTATTGCTGGCGTTAGCAGTCACAGCGATCGCCAGTTCGTTGCTCACGCGTGCGATTGCGCGTCCGGTCCGCGCGTTGGGGCAAGCGGCGCGACTGCTAGCGGGCGGTGCGCTCGATACGCGGGTCCCGGCGGCGGTGCACAATCGTCGCGATGAACTGGGGATCTTGGCCCGTGACTTCGACACGATGGCCATACGGTTGCAGATTCTGGTGCAAGCGCGCGAGCAGCTCTTGTGCGATGTGTCGCATGAATTGCGTTCACCGCTGGCGCGTATGCGTGTGGCCTTGGGACTCGCTCATCAGTCCGAGGCCGAAGTGCCCGCGGCGCTGGAACGGCTAGATATCGAAGTGAGTCGGCTGGATCGACTGATTGGCCAGGTGCTTAGCCTCGGCCGGCTGGACTCTAACGTAGGGCCGGCGGGTTTTGCGCCGATCGACTTGGTCGAACTCCTCGAGAGCATCGTGCAGGATGCAATATTCGAGGGCCAAGGGCGCAATGTAACGGTGGCCTGGCAGGCCACGGTAGAGACGCTCCTGATACAGGCCGCGCTGATTGGATCGCCAGCGCGGTGGAGAATGTGGTTCGCAATGCGTTGCGTTACACAGAGCCCGGCTCGAGCATTGAGGTCGCGCTCGGCACTGCAGCAGATGGTGTGGTAATTGAGGTTCGTGACCGTGGCCCGGGAGTGCCGGTGGCTGAACTGGCGCGCATCTTCGAACCGTTCTACCGAGTGACCACGGCGCGGGGCCGCGATACGGGCGGGGACGGGATTGGGTTGGCGATCGTCGCGCGTGTGTTGCAACTACACGGCGGACACGTCACCGCCGCGGCGCGCACAGGCGGGGGTCTCGTGATCCGCCTGTGGTTGCCGCGCGTCGGGCGCCCTACTACTTAGTGCGTGGTTTGACGAATTGGAGAACGAAGTTATCCGCTTCGCCAACCGCGATGTAGCGCGCACGGTCTTTGTCCTTTTGCGCCAGTGTCGGTGGCAGTGTCCAGACGCCATCAACCCAGTCTTTCGTGTCGCGTGGATTGGCGTTGATCTCGCTCTTGGCCGCCAATGTAAAACCGGCCTTCTCGGCCAGCGCGATGGCGTAGTCCTCACGGACGTAGCCGTCCGCGGCTTTTAGGTCCTGTGGGCGATCCTGGCGACCACGATGGGCTTCGACGCCGAGGATGCCGCCCGGTTTCAGGGCGCGGAACGCGGCGCGTAACATGTCTTCGGCATAGCCGCCATCCATCCAGTTGTGCAGATTGCGGAAGGTCAGCACGAGGTCAACACTATTGGCGGGGGCGAAATCGTAATGTCCGGGACCAACGAGCGTTTCTGCGATGGGGCCGAGTCGGGCCGACTGCGCGTGTACTCGTTGATGCCATGCATCGTCCACTTCCGGTTCATCCGTCGATGGCGCGAATGCGGCGGTGTAGTGGCCGTGATCCTTTAAGTAGGGGGCAAGGATTTCGGTCCAATAGCCGCCACCCGGCCAAAACTCAACGACCGTCAGTGTGGGCTTCAGGCCAAAGAACGTCAGTTCTTCGAGCGGATGCCGCGCCGCGTCGCGCGTCACGAACGCCTGCGTCCGTGCAGGGTCTGCGATCACTTTGGCGAGTGCCGGGTCCGGTGCGTGCGCGTTGCTAAGTGCAGTAAAACACAGTGTTATAAAAGCCAGCAGATAATGACGTCGCATCATTCAAACTCCTCGAGTAATGGCTGTCTGTACTTATAACCCAAGCGCCAGTAGATGGTCAGTCTGAACATCGGTGCCAACGGTGAATGTGGTCAGGCCGACCTGATGAAAGCCACACTTGGCATAAAAAGCCAGCGCGCGGGGATTGCGCTCCCAACACGTTAGCCAGAATCCATGCGCACCGATCGTGTGTCCATAGCGAACTACTGCATCCATGAGGGCCATTGCCAGCCCCGTGCCATGCCAGGGTCGCCCGACGTAGAAACGGCGAATTTCTGCCATGTCCGGGGTGCTGTGGTTAGGACAGGGCGTCGCCGTGCGCAGTAGCGTGTAGCCGGCCAATACGCCATCGATGGTGCCAAGCATTATATATTGGCCGGGATCGGTGATTTCGGCGGTCTGGTGTTGTTCCGAATAGGTCTGCTGCACATGCAGTTGGACATTTTCCGGATCGTTATCGGGTAGGTACCAGTCAATGAACGTATCGGCCCCGAAGCGGCTGAGCGTGGCGGCGTCGGCAACGGTCGCGAGCCTAAAGTGTGCGGTCACTCGCCTAATTCCCGCGCCATGAGGCGATCGATTTCTGCCTCTACCTGTGCGCGCATCAGTGACACAGGAAAGCCGAGCTCAGCGTCGAGTCGCACGTTGTCTGCGGCAAGCGTGAGCATCCCCTTGACGGAGGCATGCTCAACCCGCAAACAGTCACCTTCCCAGTGGCAGCGGGCACCAAATCGCTCAGCCAGTTTGGCGGCGATGCGCTCCACGCGCGCACGAGCAATGTCGGGTGCGAGGGAGTGCGTACGGATACGGGAGATCTTCACTCCATCATCCGCGCTCGCGCGCAATCGCTCGATAGCCAATGTCACGACGCACCTGCATGCCCGGCCAGCGGATTGCATCGACCAGTGCGTAGGCCTCCCGGCAGGCGCCGGCGACGCTGACGCCCCGACCGACCGCACAGAGTACCCGACCGCCGCTCACGACCACGGCACCATCTTGCGTCGCTGTGCTCGCATGGAACACTTTGCCAGGCAAGGCGGCGGCGGCGGCCAGCCCCTCGATCACGACGCCTTTCACCGGTGCATCCGGGTACCCTTCGGCGGCAAGGACGACGCCGACGGCGGGGCGGGGATCCCAGTGGGCTTCGACTTCATCGAGGCGGCCGGCGAGGGCGGCTTCTAGGAGATCGACCAGATCAGACTCGAGCCGCATCAGGATGGGTTGGGTCTCGGGATCGCCGAAGCGGCAGTTGAATTCAAGAACGTTCGGCGTCCCGTCGGGCGCCACCATGATGCCCGCGTAGAGAAAACCCGTGTACGGAGTGCCTTCTGCGGCCAAACCGACCACAGTCGGCGCGATCACTTCCCGCATGATGCGTTCGTGCAGGTGCGCGGTGACCACCGGTGCGGGGGAATAAGCTCCCATGCCGCCGGTATTCGGGCCCCGATCCGCATCTAGCAGACGCTTGTGATCTTGCGATGAGGCCAGCGGGAGCACATGGCGGCCATCCACCATGACAATGAAACTGGCTTCTTCGCCTTGTAAAAATTCCTCGACCACAACCACCTCGCCGGCGGACCCAAAGGCACCGGCAAACATAGCCTCGATTGTTGCGAGTGCCTCGTCGTGGCTTTGCGCAATCACGACGCCTTTGCCCGCTGCTAAGCCATCGGCTTTAACCACGACCGGCAGACGTTGGGCGCGGACAAAAGCGGGCTCGAATGTTGCACGGGTAAACCGGCCGTAGGCGGCCGTGGGAATGCGATGACGGGTGAGAAATTCCTTCGTGAAGACTTTGGAGCCCTCCAGTCGAGCGCAGGCCTGACTCGGCCCGAAGCAGCGCAGCCCAGCTGCTGTGAAGGCGTCGACAATACCCAGAACGAGTGGCGCCTCGGGACCGACAACCGTCAGGTCAACGCCCTCGCGTTGCGCTAGAGCGAGCAACCCGGCCACATCGTCTGAGGCGACCGCTACATTGCGGCACCCAGGCTCCAGTGCCGTACCGGCATTGCCGGGCGCGACCAATACTTCTTGGACGCGAGCGGAGGAAGCGATTTTCCAAGCGAGGGCGTGCTCACGGCCACCCGATCCAATTACTAGAACGCGCACGGGGAGACCCTCGTCAGTGGCGGAAATGGCGCATGCCGGTGTAGACCATCGTCATGCCGTGTTCGTCGGCGGCTGCCACAACTTCTTCATCACGCAGCGAGCCGCCTGGCTGGATGACGGCCGTGATGCCGTATTCGGCCGCTACGTCTAGGCCATCTCGGAATGGAAAGAACGCATCCGATGCCATCGCTGAGCCCTTCACCTCAAAACCAGCGTCGGCTGCTTTCATTGCCGCGATGCGGCTTGAGACGACGCGGCTCATTTGACCCGCACCGATGCCAAGAGTCAGTCGGTTGTGCGCGTACACGATCGCATTCGACTTCACGAACTTGCAAACGCGCCAGGCAAATAACAAATCGCTCATCTCGGTTGGCGTCGGCGCTCGCTGTGTAACGATTTTAAGATCAGCCAAGGTGCGTACGCCCGTATCCCGATCTTGTACGAGTAGACCACCGGTCACACTGCGATATTCCAAGGCCGGCGGACTCGGCCCACCAAGGGACCCAGTCAGCAGTACGCGCACATTAGCCTTCGCGGCGGTCACGGCCAAAGCCGCGTCACTTGCCCCCGGCGCGATGAGGACTTCGACAAACTGCCGCTCGAAGATTGCGCGGGCGGTGTCCTCGTCGAGAGGCCGATTGAACGCGATGATACCGCCGAAGGCAGAGGTCGGATCGGTGCGATAAGCCTGCTCATAGGCGGCGTGAATCGACTCAGCGAGCGCAACGCCACAGGGATTGGCGTGCTTCACCACCACGCAGGCCGGCTCATCGAACTGACGCACGCACTCCAATGCGGTATCCGCATCGGCGATGTTGTTGTACGAGAGTTCCTTGCCCTGCACTTGACGGCTGGTCGATACACTGGCGTTGGTTGATGTGTCGACGTAGAACGCACCAGACTGATGCGGGTTCTCGCCGTAACGCAACGGCAGTTTTTTGATGTAGTGCAGTTCCAGCGCCGGCGGATAGGCGGTTCCCTGACCCGCGGCGCGCAGCATCCAGTCGGCCACCATAGTGTCGTAGCGCGCGGTGTGCGCGTAGGTATTCGCAGCCAGTCGCTGCCGCAATGGAAACTCCGTGCCACCGGCATCGAGTGCGGCCAACAACTCTGGGTAGTCGGCCGGATCGACCACGACGGCGACGTGGGCGTGATTTTTGGCCGCGGCACGTAGCATTGCCGGGCCGCCGATGTCGATGTTCTCGACCCCATCGTCGTATGTCGCATCGGCGCGTGCGATTGTTGCAGCAAAGGGATACAGGTTCACCACGAGCAAGTCGATCGGTGCGATGCCCTGCGCTTGCATGACCGCGTCGTCTTGACCTCGGCGTCCTAGTAGACCCCCGTGAATTTTTGGGTGCAGGGTCTTGACCCGGCCATCCATGATTTCTGGAAAACCGGTATGTGCGGATACCTCGGTGACAGCGATGCCGGCGCTGGCGAGTAATTTGGCGGTGCCGCCGGTGGAGAGCAACGCAATGCCCCGTGATGCGAGGGCTTGCGCGAGTCCCACAATGCCTTGCTTGTCCGACACGCTGAGCAGCGCTCGGCGTACCGGCACCTTCGATGATCGCTCAGTCGACAAGGCCGTAGTCCTCCAGCTTGCGGCGCAGAGTGCCGCGATTGATGCCGAGGATCTCGGCGGCGCGCAATTGGTTTCCAGCGGTGTATTCGAGTGCGGCCCGAAATAGCGGTTCCTCGACTTCCCGGATCACCAGCGCATACAAGCCTGACGGACGATGGCCATTCAAACTATTGAAATAGGCGCTGAGCGTGAGTTCAGCGTGCGCCCTAAGCGAAATAGCGTTGGACGCATCGGACCTTGTGCCGGCTGTGCCGGTGCGCGGTACGCGCGTTGTTTTGCGGCCCATATTCATCCGTACTTCCCCATCCTGTGCCGATTGCACGGGTGGGATGACCTTAGCGTCTATCCCATCGTGGTGCGACGTGACTCGCTCTGTGGCGGCATCATCGGCGCCGGTTCACTTTTTAATCGTAAAGGCGACGTTCGCGCGCTGATCGTCGCCAACCATTCGTGCATGAGGGTCAGTTGGTTCGCGGCTGTCTCCACCGTGCGTATTGCCCGAAAGAGAGTGTCTTCGCCGATCGTGGTGGTGTCGTGTGCAACGCCGATTTCGTTCAGCGCAGTGTCGCGATACCAACCGAGATGCTTGCGAGCGACTCGCAGTCCCGCGTGTTCGCCGTAGAAGGCGTACAGCTGCTCCAAATGCCCAGTCATGATATCACGGACTTCTGTTGTATCCGGGGGGGCAACCGCACTGCTGCCCTCGAGGAATGCACGTATTTCCCGGAATATCCAAGGCCGCCCTTGCGCCCCTCGGCCGATCATGATGCCATCGGCGCCGGTCGCGGCCAGTACAGCGGCGGCTTTGGCACCACAGTCAATGTCCCCATTGGCGAAGACCGGGATGCGAACGGCGTCTTTTATCGCCCGGATGGTCTCGTATTCAGCCTCGCCCTCGTAGTGGTCCGCCCGGGTCCGACCATGGATGGCGAGCGCGGCAATACCCACCTCTTCGGCCAGGCGCGCCACCCGCGGCCCGTTGCGATTGGCTCGGTCCCAGCCGGTACGCATTTTCAGCGTGACGGGGATGTCCACGGCGGCAACGACAGCGGCCAGAATAGCGGCGACCAACGGTTCGTCGCGTAATAACGCGGAGCCGGCGGCTCGATTACAGACTTTCTTGGCCGGGCAACCCATGTTGATGTCGATGATTTGGGCGCCGAGGTCGCGGTTGCGGCGCGCCGCCTCGACCATCATCTCGGGTTCACCACCGGCGATTTGTACGATCCGGGGGGAGGGTTCCCCGGTGTGGTCCAATCGCAACCGGGACTTGGTCGTGTGCCAGAGACGGGTGTCCGAAGTCACCATCTCTGAAGCCGCCAGATCAGCCCCTAGACGACGGCAAAGCAAACGGAAGGGGCGATCGGTCACGCCCGCCATTGGCGCGAGAGCTAAAGGGCGCTCGAATTGGTACGGGCCGATAGAAATCACTCGGCGTGCGTTCCCTTGAGATCCGCGCCGCAGCCAATTTGATCCCCCTGGGGCAGGCAAGTGTCGATTTGGTAACTGACGACCGCGCCGCCCGGATCGACTAGGTCAAGCTGCGCCTCGATGCGTGTGCCGGGGGGCATCATGCCGGCCTGCGTTCGATGATCGGGCAGATATTCGCTTGGCCTAAAGTCCCGCCGGGCGACCAAGCCGCCGTATCGATCTTCAAATGCCACGCGCAGCAGCGGCCACGGTTGCGGCAGGGTGCCATGCTGGAGGATCTGGGCCCGCAAGCGAATCGTCTGGGTGCTCACGTCGGGTGTCGCCTTCCACTCACGGATGTCATAGGCGCCAAGGTCCCAGCGCGGTTCCAATGAACGGCCAAGGACGTTGTATAGGGTCGTCAGGGCCGGGGCGAGGGCCGGGATAGTCGCTAGGCGTTCGCGCGCGTGATCGATCACCTGTGCCACCAGCATCGTCGATAGGGTCAGGGCTGCGATGACGAGCCCGGCCCCGCCTCGGTGCGGTGTGGGGCCTTGTCGACCAATCCGTTCATCTGCAGCAACAGCGATCGTCGCCGTGGGTACATCGAATGCGGACAGGGTCGGCTCCCGTGGGTCGTCCGCTGCGTCATGGGCATCAAACGTTGCCCGCATGGTCGGTGATCTGGCGTCGTCGTCGGCGAACGCCGTCTGCGGCCCCAGAGTCGGGTCGTTTGGCGTGGGCGCGACCCCGGGCTCAACGGCGCCGGGAATCTCGGCGCTCACTGCGGTTGCCCACCACTCGTTGGACGCCTCGGCGATCTCGAACGCCACCAGTGGCAGCGATGGGCTTGGCCGAAAGGGTGCATCCGCCAGTTCCTCGTCGTCTGCGTCAGGCGGCGTGGGCGGCGGTGGTTCGGCCGTTGGCGGGGCTTCAGTTTCCGGGTCGCCCTGGATAAAAGACGCCGAGGCGGCATTGACGCCCGCTTCAATTTCGTCTGTTAGAAAGCGAATCGCGTCAAAGGTTGCGTTACAAACCCCACAGCGCACCTGGCCTTGTGCGGCGCGCAGCACAGAGGCATTGACCCGGAAGATCGTGTCGCACTCGGGGCATTGGGTATACATGCGCGCCGCTCAGAGCCTGCGTCCGGACAGACGTGTCCAACCGTCCCGCTCTCGCGGCGTTTCCATGGTAAACCACGGTCTATAAGCTGCCGCTACCCACTCGGCCTGTTCCGTTAGGAGCCCGGCTAAGACCACGGCGCCGCCGGGCCGCGTGGCTTGCGCGATCCTTGGTGCCAATTCGATGAGGGGCTCGGCCAAAATATTGGCAAGGACGACGTCATAGCCGGTATCCCACGGCGCCTCCGCCGCGGCGAGCGTGAGTCGGTCGAGGACACCATTGCGAGTGGCATTGTCGGTGCTGGCGGTCAGCGCTTGCGGGTCTATGTCCAGTCCATGGGCCCTATGGGCGCCGAGCAGTAGCGCGGCGACGGCGAGAATGCCGGATCCGCAGCCGACGTCGAGCACACGCCGGCCGGTAGGACGCTCCTGATCCAACCACTCCAAGCACAGTGCGGTGGTTGCGTGAGTGCCCGTGCCAAAGGCGAGGCCCGGATCTAACCAGACGATCGTGGGTTCGGGGGTGGTGCCCACAGGGGGTAACTGCCCACCGGGGCAGATCCACAGGCGCTCGCCGAAGCGCATGGGGTGGAAATCCTTCAGCCATTCCCGTTCCCAAATGCGGTCCGCCAAGGTTTCTGCACGCAGCTGGATGGTTCGGCCGAGTTGTACGCCCAAAGCAGCGGTGAGGTCTGTAGCGTCAGTGCCCTCCTCGTAGAGCGCGGAGACCGCGGTGGCGGGCCACAGCGGCGTGGTGCCTAGCAGGGGCTCGAGGATCGGAGTGTCGCCTGCATCGACCAGCGTGACCGACAGTGCGCCGGTCGCGAACAAGGCGGTTTCGACGGTTTCGGGGTCGAGACCGTCCAAGGTGACGTGGACCTGCAGGAACGGCATGGCCGGTGAGGGCTCCCAGTAAAGCTTCGGGGTGGCGCTACCGCCACCCCGGCACCTTACTTTACTTCAGGCCCAGACGTCGCTCGAGATAGTGGATGTCGACCCCACCTTGACGGAAAGCGGCGTGGCCGAAGATCTCCTGATGGAGCGGCGCGTTCGTCTTGATGCCCTCGACCACCATCTCGGACAACGCGTTGCACATCCGTGCGATAGCGGTGTCGCGGTCTTCGCCATGGGCGATGATTTTGGCGATCAGCGAATCGTAGTGCGGCGGCACGGCGTAACCCGAGTAGAGATGGCTGTCGACCCGGATGCCTGGCCCACCCGGCGCGTGCCACAGTTTGACGGGGCCGGGGCTAGGCATGAACGTCTTCGGGTCCTCGGCATTGATGCGACACTCGATCGCATGGCCGGTGATCTTGATGTCAGCCTGCGTAAAAGGCAGCGGTTCACCGGCCGCAATGCGCAGTTGCATTTTCACCAGATCGATGCCGGTCACCAGTTCCGTGACTGGGTGCTCGACCTGAATGCGCGTATTCATCTCAATAAAGTAGAAGTTGCCGTCCTCGAACAGGAATTCGAGCGTGCCGGCGCCACGATAACCGATCGCCTTGAGCGCCTTGGTTATGCTGTCCGCCATGTCGGTGCGCATTGCTGGGGTGATTCCCGGTGCCGGCGCTTCTTCGACAATCTTTTGGTGCCGACGCTGCAGTGAGCAGTCGCGCTCCCCGAGTACCACGACATTGCCGTAGGTGTCGGCGAGCACCTGAAACTCCACATGACGCGGACGCTCCAGGAACTTCTCCATGTAGACCTGATCGTTGCTGAACGCCGCTAAGGCTTCAGCCTTCGTGACGCTGATCGAGGTGGGGAGTGCGGCGTCGGAATGCACCACGCGCATGCCGCGACCGCCGCCACCGCCCGAGGCCTTGATGATGACCGGGTAGCCGATCTTGTGGGCGATGCGCCGATTCTCATCGGGATCGTCGCCGAGGGGGTCGCCAGAGCCTGGTACGCACGGCACACCGGCGGCTTTCATAGCGCGAATGGCAGAGACCTTGTCGCCCATGATCCGGATCGTCTCCGCTTTTGGCCCGACGAAGATGAAGCCAGATTTTTCGACACGTTCGGCGAAATCGGCATTTTCGGACAGGAACCCGTAGCCGGGATGGATCGCGACCGAGTCGGTGACCTCCGCGGCGGCAATCAATGCGGGCATGTTCAGGTAGCTGTCCTTGGAGGACGGCGGACCGATGCAGACGGTTTCGTCAGCGAGCAGCACGTGCTTGAGATTACGGTCTGCCGTGGAGTGCACGGCCACCGTCTTGATGCCCAGTTCTCGGCAGGCGCGCAAGATGCGCAGCGCGATTTCGCCGCGATTGGCGATCAGAACCTTGTCAATCATGAGCTTATTCAATGATGAAGAGCGGTTGGCCGAATTCGACCGGCTCGCCGTTCTTGACGAGCATCGACACCACCTTGCCGGCGCGGTCGGACTCGATTTGGTTCATCATTTTCATCGCTTCAATGATGCAGAGAGTCTGCCCGATCTTGACTTCAGAGCCAATTTCGACGAACACCTTGGCGCCCGGTGCGGGCGAGGAGTAGTAGGTGCCAACCATGGGCGCTGTGACGGCCGTGTCGGTCGCTGCAGCCACGGGCGCGGGTGCGGCCACTGGGGCTGCTGCCGGGGCGGCAGCGACGGGGGCCGGAGCGCTGCTCGGTGCGTTGACATAGGTGGTCATCGGGGTCGAGCCATGACGACTGATGCGTACCGATTCTTCGCCTTCCTTAATTTCAATTTCGGCGACGCCCGATTCCTCGAGCAGTTCAATCAGTTTCTTGACCTTGCGGATATCCATAGCGGTTCCTCGTCGAAAATTCAGCGAACGGTTTGGGCGCGCAAAGCGGCTTCGAGGGCCAACTCGTAGCCTAATGGCCCGAGACCCACGATGACGCCGGCTGCGAGCGCCGACAGATGAGAGTGGTGGCGGAACGCCTCGCGGGCGTACACGTTGGAGATATGGACTTCATAAAACGGCACACGGACCGCTGCGAGCGCATCGCGCAGCGCGATGCTGGTATGGGTATAGGCGCCAGCATTGATGATGATCGCGTCAAATCGCTGCGAACTGGCGGCGTGCACTTGTTCAATCAACTCATGTTCGGCGTTGGACTGGAACCCGACTACGGTGGCGTCGCGCGTTGCCGCGACGGTTGCGAGTCGACCGAGAATATCGGCCAATGTCTGGGTGCCGTAGGTCGCCGGTTCGCGCGTACCTAACAGGTTCAGGTTTGGTCCGTTGAGGACTAGGATGCGCACCATCGGCCCTCCCGTTTCAGCCTAAAGGACGGCCAGTCTACCTAAAAAAGTGGCGACTGACGCAATTCGCCCCGAATGGCGTCGATCCACGCCCATCCTGCAAATTTGCGTTGAGAGTGGATGTTGCGTTTTTGCGTCAGTTAGCAGGGCTGGCTGCGTCCGTCGGCGTGTGCGCCGCGGCTTCTAGCGCCGTCTTGGCGTCCGCGAGCGCCAGCGTGCCGGCATCGACGCGATAGAGGATGTCTAAGGTGGCGCGCAAGTTGGCTTCGTGCAGTTCGCCTAGATGCACGGTGAGGACGTGGCCCTGTGCGTCGACGAATGCACTGAACGGTAGAGCCATCGCTTCGACGCCGTACGACTTGGCGGCTTCTAAGGCGTCGTCTTCGCCCATCAGCACGGCATAGGAGAGAGGAACTTGTTGCACGAATTTGCGCACGTCATCCGGAAAATCTACGGCAATTCCGATGATTTTGAGCCCCTTGGCTGCGTATTCGGCTTGGATTCGGTTCAGCAAGGGGATTTCCTTGCGACATGGCACGCACCAAGTGGCCCAGAAGTTCACCAGTTGCGGATGCCCATCCCATTCGCTGATCGGATGGCGTTGCCCATCCAGTCCGGTGAGAGTGAATGCGGGCCGCGTGGCGGGTACGGTACCGGCCGTGGTGGTCGCCGTGGTAGTCCCTGCGGTCGCCGCCAGTGGAGTGGCATGTTGGTGTTGATAGAGAAAGGCGCAGACCACGGCAATGCCAATGAGGGCGAAGCCGGTGTAGGCGAGACGCAACGCGGGCGGGTTCTTCACGGAGTCGCCTCAAAATTAGACAAATGTTGCAGGAAGTGATCGGCATCGACGAAGCCCACCAGTCGGAACGGGCGTCGTTCGGAGCGATCCGATTTGAAAAAAGCCGTGGTTGGCGGCCCGAAGATCCCAAAGCGTTGCAACAGCGCTTGATCCTCGCCGTCGTTCGCCGTGACATCCGCACGCAGGACGACGTAGTGGCTCAGCGCGGCTTGGACTTGGGGATTGTTGAAGGTATGCGCATCCATCTCCTTGCAGGAGACGCACCAGTCCGCGGAGAAATCGAGCAGGGTCGGTTGACCGGCGGCGTTCGCCTCGGCGAGGGCACGGTCGAGGTCGGCGCTGGTTTTGACCTGCCGGAATGGGAGCGGTTGGCGTACGGCTGTGCCCCAACGCGTGCCTGCTAGGGGGCGCAGGGGGTCAATGCCGCCACTGCCGGCGCTGGCCAGTAGGAGCAGGGCGTACAGGCCCGCCAACGCGGCAGCGCCGGCGCGGATCCGGCTGCGGACCCCGGCTTTGCGGCCGACGCGAGCCAAAACAATAGCGGCTGAGGCCGGTACGGCCGCCCAAGCGACCATCGTCAGATGCGCATTGAGGATGCGATCGAGCATCCAGACGGCAACGCCCAGGAAGACCACGCCAAACAGGGATTTGACGGTCTCCATCCAAGGCCCTGATTTCGGTAGTAGGCGGCCTGCGGAGGCGCCGACGATCAGCAGGGGAGTACCCATGCCGAGCGAGAGCGATCCAAGCGCTAACGCGCCTCGGCCGATGGCGCCGGCTTGGCCGATGACCACAAACGTTGCGACCAGTGGTGGCGCGACACAAGCGGTCACGATCAGCGAGGACAGCGCCCCCATGATGGCGGTCGATACAAAACGCCCGCCTTTGAGTTGCCCGCTGGCCGCGGCAAAACGGGTCTGCAAACTCGCCGGTAGGGCCAGTTCATAAAAGCCGAACATCGCGCAGGCCAGGGCCACGAAGAGCGCGGCGAACAAACCCAGAATCCAGGGCTGTTGAAAGACCGCTTGCGTCTGCGCGCCTGCCGCAGCGAAGGCGACCCCCACAATCGTGTAGGTCGAGGCCATGCCGCCCACGTAGGCCACCGCGAGTGCGAACGCGCGTCGATTGGAGACCAGGGGGCCATCGCCGGCAATGATGCCGGCCAGGATCGGCACCATCGGTAGTACGCACGGTGTGAAAGCCAGCAACAGGCCGAAGAACCAAAAAGCCCCGAGTACCCCGAGCCAATGTCCGGAGCGGACCAGTGTAGCTAAACGGTCTTGCTCGGCACCGGCGGAGTTGCTGGTGTTGTCGCCGTGATCGGCGCGGGCAGCGCTAACGGCCCCCAAATCGAGCGTATGGGTTTGGGGGGTGTAACAGAGGCCTGCATCGGCGCAGCCCTGGTAAGTGACTGTCACTCCGGCGGGCGGGGTGCCGGAAAACGGCACCCGCACTTCGAGCTCGCCCCGAAACACGGTCTGGTCACCAAAGTAATCGTCGTGGTGAATCTCGCCGGCCGGCCAGTGGGGTGCGCCTAATGCACTTGGTGCGGCGGTCGAGAAGCGGAAGCGGTCACGGTACAAATAATAGCCGTCTGCGATGGCGATCCGAATGATCACCGCGTCATCCTGTCGTTGCGCGCTCGGACGGAACGCTTGGTCAGCGGGCAGAAACTCTACCGGCGCGGTCGTGCTGGTCGGTTTGGAGACCAGTTTGTTGAGGAGGCCTACGGGTGGGGCCGCGTCGGCGGCTTTGCTCGGTGCCGCCGACGGCACCGGCGGCAGAGCGATGGCAGCGGTCCAGTTTTGTGGCGGGTAGCACAGGCCCGCATCGGCGCAACCCTGCAGCCGGAGTTTCAGGTTGAAGTGGGTCACCGTGGTATCTAGACGCTGGTAGGGCACATGCGCCGTGAACGTGCCGCGATAGATCTCCTGTACTCCGAAGTACTCGTCGCTATGCGGTAGCCCTGGCGGGAATTCGGCCGTCCCCAGCGTGATGGCCGCGTTGTCGCTGCCGAAATCGAAGCGTTTGCCGTACAGGTAATAGCCGTCCTGTACGTGATAGGTCACCGCCACGTCCCGACTATTCGCGACCACCTCGTAGCGGTAGGCTTCTTGGGCTTTCAGGAAGGTCGGCTCGCTTGCCGCGGCTGACGATCCGGCGACCAGCCCTGCAAAAAGCACGGTCGTTAGTGTCAAAAAAGAAAAAATAGTCTTTTTAATCATAATCTTAGGTCTCATCCCTCCGCGGGTGAGGCGGATTTGGAGGGGCCAGACGCTGTGCCAATCAAATTGAAGCGATTTTGCACGTTGGCCTTGTAATACCGAAGTTCGTCGCTATATTTAGCAGCCGATAGGGAAGAGTGCTAACAACAGCACGATCCCTCGGGGACTCCACGGGGGTCCTGTTTCATTCTACTGGCTCCTGAAGGAGGGCAACGAAAATGTCGAAGATTCGTCCGCTGCATGATCGAGTAATCGTTAAACGCGAAGATGACGAGCGCAAGTCACCGGGTGGCATTGTGATCCCAGATTCCGCATCGGAAAAGCCGAGCAAAGGCCGCGTCATTGCGGTCGGCAACGGCAAAATCCTCGAGGATGGCAAGGTGCGTGCGCTTGACGTCAAGGTCGGCGACAAAGTGCTGTTCGGAAAGTATAGCGGCACCGAGGTCAAGGTCGACGGTGATGACGTGCTCGTGATGCGTGAGGAAGACATCCTCGCGATTCTCGAGAAGTAATCCACCGCCCCCCCCCCGCAACAGAATTCTAGAGGTTAAGAGAAATGGCTGCTAAGGAAGTCCGTTTTGGTGATGACGCTCGGGCCCGTATGGTCCGCGGCGTGAATATTCTCGCGAACGCCGTCAAGGTGACCCTCGGTCCTAAGGGCCGTAACGCGGTGCTCGACAAGAGCTTCGGCGCCCCGACCGTCACGAAAGATGGCGTCTCGGTCGCGAAGGAAATCGAACTGAAGGACAAGTTCGAGAACATGGGCGCGCAGATGGTGAAGGAAGTTGCTAGCGCAACCTCCGACGAGGCCGGCGACGGCACCACCACTGCTACGGTGTTGGCGCAGGCGATTGTTCGTGAAGGTCTGAAGGGCGTGGCCGCTGGCCTGAACCCGATGGACCTGAAGCGCGGCATCGACCTCGCAGTCCAGACTGCGGTTGAGGAGCTCAAGAAGCTCTCCAAGCCGTGCAAGGACACGAAGGCGATTGCACAGGTCGGCACGATTTCGGCGAACTCGGATGAGAGCATCGGTAACACGATCGCCGAGGCGATGGAAAAGGTCGGCAAGGAAGGCGTGATCACCGTCGAAGAAGGTTCGGGTCTCAATAATGAGCTCGACGTCGTCGAAGGCATGCAGTTCGATCGTGGCTACCTGTCGCCGTATTTCATCAATAGCCAGGCCAATCAGACGGCCGAGCTCGACAAGCCATTGATCCTTCTCTATGACAAGAAGATCTCGAACATCCGTGAGATGCTCCCGATCCTCGAGGGGATTGCGAAGGCGGGTCGTCCGTTGCTCATCGTCGCAGAAGACGTTGAGGGCGAGGCCTTGGCGACACTGGTCGTTAACACCATCCGTGGCATCGTCAAGGTCGCCGCCGTGAAGGCGCCGGGCTTCGGCGATCGTCGGAAAGCCATGCTGCAGGATATTGCGATCCTGACCGGTGGTACGGTGATTTCCGAAGAAGTGGGCCTCTCGCTTGAGAAGGCAACTTTGAGCGACCTCGGCGAGGCGAAGAAGATCGTCGTCGAGAAAGAAAACACCACCATCATCGATGGCGCTGGCAAGAGCGCGGAAATCAAGGCGCGTGTCGCCCAGATCCGTGCACAAGCCGAAGAAGCGACCTCGGACTACGATCGTGAGAAGCTGCAGGAGCGCGTTGCTAAGCTCTCTGGCGGCGTCGCTGTGATCAAGGTTGGCGCTGCCACCGAGATGGAAATGAAGGAAAAGAAGGCTCGCGTCGAAGACGCGCTGCACGCTACGCGCGCGGCCGTTGAAGAAGGCGTAGTGCCGGGCGGCGGTGTTGCCCTGATCCGTGTCCTCAAGGCTCTTGAGAAGCTCTCGCACGACAACGATGACCGGAACTTCGGTATCCGTATCCTCGCTCGCTCGATCGAAGAGCCGCTCCGTCAGATCGTCACCAACGCGGGTGAAGATGCGGCGGTTGTGCTCAACAAGGTTCGCCAGGGCAAGGGCAATTTCGGCTACAACGCAGGCACCGGCGTGTACGGCGACATGATCGAGATGGGTATCCTGGATCCCACCAAGGTCACGCGCCTAGCACTGCAGAATGCGGCATCGGTTGCCGGCCTGCTCCTGACGACCGAGGTGATGATCGCCGAGGCTCCGAAGGACGATGACCATTCACACGGCGGCGGCGGCGGTGGAATGGGCGGCATGGGTGGAATGGGCGGCATGGGCGGGATGGATATGTAATCCCGCATCCCGGGCGGTGTTACCGCTCGGACTGCTGTCCAATGACAAGGCCCCGCTTGCGGGGCCTTGTTTTTTATGGGCCCCGAGTGCAGCCGCAGTGGCTTGCGCCATCACCACCCCGGGCAAGTCCACGGTACCTCTTCGATCACGGCGTTCCCCAAACGGAGCCTTCCGAGATTCTGTGGTGTTAGATTGGGTGCTTGACCGAAATAGTGCTCACTGCAGAATCAGCCTGGTCTGATAGGAGTTGACGCCTGCCTATGCAAACCGCAGAGATTTTTCTGATTGCGATGGCGATCATTTTTACCGCACCCTACCTGCTTTGGCGGTTTGGGCGGCTCGATTACTACGCGCCTCTGGTGGTCGTGCAGATTCTGGCCGGTATTCTGCTGGGTCCCGGTGTATTGGGTGCGCTTTTTCCAAGCTATTACACGTTCGTTTTCAATCCGGTCGTGGTGCAGTCGCTGAATGGTGTTGCTTGGTGGGCGGTCATGTTGTTCGTCATGATTGCCGGGCTTGAGTTGGACCTGTCGCAGGTTTGGCAGAATCGTCGCGAGACGAGCATTACCTCGGGATTGGCTTTGGGTGTTCCGCTTTTATTTGGCGCGGCGGTCGCAGTGGGCGCCTTGATGTGGCCAGGCTGGATGGGCCCGAGAGCTCGTTCGTGGCAATTTGTGCTCGGTATCGGCATGTCTTGCGCGGTCACTGCCCTGCCCATTCTTGTGCTGTTGATGGAGAAGATGGGCATTCTGCGTGAACCCATCGGTCAACGAATTCTTCGTTACGCCAGCCTTGATGACATTGCCATCTGGGGTGTCTTGGCAATGATTTTGATGGATTGGACTCGCGTGGGCCGTCAGGTCTTATTCATTGCCGTGTTCATTCTTGCGGCCGCGGCCGTCCGTTTCGTCATGCGGCGCCTCCCCGAAACGGACCGTTGGTACGCGGCACTGATTTGGCTCACCGTCTGCGCCTTCGGTGCAGATTGGTCCGGGTTGCACTTTATGGTGGGTTCCTTTCTGGCCGGCGCGAGTCTGGATGGCCATTGGTTTGACCGTGGTCGTATGGATCAGCTGCGTCACAACGTGTTGTTGGTGCTGATGCCTGTGTTCTTTCTGAGCACCGGTCTACGGACGGCATGGACGATGGGCGGTGGCAGCGTGTTTTTGTTTTCCGTCACGTTGCTCGTCGCCTCGGTGGTCGGCAAGTTGATGGGCACCCGGATGGCTGGCCGTGTGCTCGGCTGGCAGCCGGGTGAGAGCGGGCTGATTGGCTGGCTGCTGCAGACCAAGGCGCTGATCATGATTATTTTCGCGAACATTCTGCTGGATAAGCAGGTGATCACGAATGCCACGTTTACCGCACTGCTGCTGATGGCAGTCGGTAGCACCATGCTGACGGTGCCGGTGGTGACGCCGCGATTACGTCGCTTGGCTCATTTGATCGCTAGGCGCGCTTGAGCGACGCTGCGACCGCGACGGGCGAGCTCTACGGCACTTCAAGCGTTGCGAAATCTGCTTGGATCATAAGCGGGGGATGCCCCGGGCTGGGAGGCGACAAACGCCGCCAGTGTGGCGGCGCGGCGCATCGCATCGGTGGGTGCTGACCCGCGTAACAACTCGTCCAGCAGCATGCAGAGGAAGGCATCGCCGGCGCCAATGGTGTCCGCAACACAGATCCGCACGGCAGGCTGCGCTACATAGGAACCGGCATGCCACAACCGGGCGCCTTGTGCGCCTGCCGTGACGCAGAATGAGCGCACTGAGAATCGTGTGCGCAGTATTTCCCACAGCGCTTCGGCGGTCGGTTGCACGCCAAGCCAGTGGCTAATCGATACCACTTCCTCCGCATTCAATTTCACGAAGTCCGCGTGGGCAAGGCTGGTGAGCGTCACGTCACGATCATCGTGTGGTGCGCGCAGGTTTGCATCGAAGACACGCCATGCGGCAACGTGCAGAAATTCCGCGATCGCGGCACGCGAGACGACGGCGCGCTGGGCCAGTGTGCCGTAAATCAATGTCGCTCCACAGGCCGCGGCCAGCGCTGTTGGCGTGACCTCTAACGCGTCCCATGCGCACGGAGCGGGGAAACGGTAGGACGCAGACCCATCAGGTCCGAGTGTTGCTTGTGCGATGCCGGTAGGACGTGCCGGGTCGATCTGTATCAATGATGTAGGGACGCCGAGCGACGCGATCTGTGCACGCGCCCGTTCACCGCGCGCATCCGTACCCAGACGACTCACTAGGGTGACGTTGCAGCCGAGGCGTGCGGCATGTAAGGCAACATTCAGCGGGGCGCCACCAAGAAACTCCCCGCTCGGCAGGACGTCCCAAAGCGTCTCTCCGATGCAGAAAAACCGGGGACTCATCTCATCGGACTCCTGGTAATGCGCCGTTCGCCGTCAGTCGTGCAGTACCACAGCCTCGACGGTGTCGAGGCTCGGCCATGCCTGGGGATCCGCGTACAGGTGCACCCGATCGCCCAATGGCGCCCAGGCCAGTACCGACTGCGGCCCGTACAGGGCGATGAGTCGACTACCGACCGCCGCAGCGAGGTGCCCGGGACCGGTGTCGTTGGCCACTACGGTGCGTGCTCCAGCCAGCAGCGCTGCGTACACACCGAGATCCGTGCCGAGCAGTTGCACGGCTGCTGGCAGTAGTTCGGCCGCGCGATTCTCTTCACCGGGGCCGGGGCAGACCACCGTGCGCAGGCCAAGACGGCTCAGACGCGCACCCAATTCACGGTGATAGGGCCATATCTTGCGACCTGCCTGATCGTCCGCGCCGGAGAAGGGGCAGAGCACGATGTATTGATGGTGTTCGAGCCCGTGCTGGCGCAGCAGGGTGCGCGCCGCGTCTTGCTGTCGCGGGCTGGGCGACAGAGTGGCCGAGGCCGGGTAGGGCGCTTCCTCGCCAAGGGCCCTAGAGGCCAGATTCCAATACAAATGTGCGGCGTGGACGTACCGTGGTAGTGGAAAGGCTGCCGTCAGTAAGGGTGTGCGACCGTCACGGGCATAGCCGATCGGACGCCAGCCCGCGAATCGGGTTTCCAGCGCCGAGGACAAGGACTTTGTAAACAACAGTGCTTTCGGATGCGGCGCACCGAGCGAGCGGCGCAGTCCGTCCCATGTCCGACGCGCCGCCAGTAGGGTGCCGGGGCGACGATAGACCGGCCAGGCGCTGCCCTCGAGCAGTGCGCCGGCCCAACCCCGGCCGACCAAATGCAGATCGTAACCAGCGTCTTGCAGGCGTCGCAAGGTCGGCATCATGAGTACCACTTCACCCACCCAATTGCACAGGCGGATGCCGAGTGGCGCGCGGCGATCGGGATCGAGGCGGGGAAGGACAGGCGACATGTTGCAAGTATAGCCACTGGCCGGCAGCAGACTCTCGCTCCCGTATACTCTGTTGATGCAGGCCGATGAGACGACGAGCGAGGAGTCCGAGGTCACAGCAGTCGCTGCGGTGGTGCTGCTGCGTGCGCGTGAGCGTTTGGCCGGTGTTGGCGCGGCACTGGATCCGGCCCTGGAAACCGCGGTGGTCGCCAGCGAGTTCGTCCTCGATGCACTGGTGCTCGACGCGGCGCTGCGTGCGGATCCTTGGACCTTAGAGCCCACGCCTTTTGCCAGCATCGACGAGTCCGCTGATGAGGCGACCGTCATGAGTGCGCTGCGTAGCGCACGTCGCAGAGCCCTTGCGCGCATCGCTTTGCGCGACATTGCCGGGCGATCCTCAACCGAGCAGACGCTACGGGATCTCTCTGCACTCGCTGATCAGGCGATCAAGGCCGCAATCGGGCATGCGCAGCGCTTGGTCGCGCCGCGCTTTGGCTATGCGCGCTATGCCGATGGGCGACCGATGCCACTGGTCGTCATTGGGATGGGCAAGTTGGGTGGTGGCGAATTGAACTTTTCCTCGGACATCGACTTGGTCTTTCTTTACCCCGAGGGTGGCGAGACGGATGGGCGGCGACCGGCGGACCACTTCGAGTACTACACACGCTTGGGTCAGAAGGTCATCCAATTACTGGATGCGCCCACAGTGGATGGATTTGTGTATCGCGTTGATATGCGACTGCGACCTTTTGGTGACTCCGGTCCGCTGGTCGCGAGTTTTGCGGCTTTGGAAGACTATCTGCAGCAGCACGGCCGGGATTGGGAGCGCTACGCCTGGGTCAAAGCCCGAGCCATCACCGGGACCGAAGCGTATGCCGAGGCCTTTGACGCCATCGTTCGTCCCTTCGTGTATCGCCGCTACCTCGATTTCGGCGTATTCGACTCCCTGCGCGAGATGAAATCGATGATTGCGCGCGAGGTAGTGCGACGGGATCTCGCCGACCACGTGAAACTCGGCCGCGGCGGTATCCGCGAGGTGGAGTTCGTGGTGCAGGCGATGCAATTGGTGCGTGGTGGTGGGGACCCGCGCTTGCGCTCATCGAGTCTTCTGGCCGTGTTGCCGCGGCTTGCGGGACAGAAATTATTACCGGATGGTGCAGCTGCTGAATTAGGCCAGGCTTATCTGTATCTGCGCCGTCTAGAAAACCGCCTGCAGATGTATGCAGACGAACAAGTACATAGCCTGCCTACGGATGCGCTGCGTCGTGCGCGGTTGCTCGGCGGATTAGAGCTGCCGAACTGGGCAACGCTACGGAGTGCGCTCGATGCGCAGCGCGACCTAGTTGCCGGGCATTTTGCTGCGTTGGTATTGGCTGGCGCAGGCGACCGGGCCAACGATCGAGGTCCATTCGAAGGTCTTTATGCGGCGGGGGCTGATGCGGCAGCGCTGGCGGATAGTCTCGTTGACGTGCCTGATGACCGGCGAGCGGACATCGTAGAACGGTTGGTCGTGTTGCGTGGCTCGGGCTATTACCGCCGCCTCGGTGAGGTGGGGCGCACGCGGCTACATGGCTTGCTGGCGCGTGTGGTGGCCTTGTTGGGTCGTGAGGCACAGCCGGACGTTGTACTGCGTCGCGCGTTATCGGTCATCGAGGCGATTGGTGCCCGTACGGCCTATTTTGCGCTGCTCAATGAAAATCCGCTCGCGCTGACCCGCCTGATGGATTTGTGCCGGTTAGGTAATTTTCTCGCCGCACAAGTAGCGGCGCACCCCTTGTTGCTTGATGAGTTGATCGACCCCAGTCTGTTTGTATATCCGCCCGCTCGCGCACAAGTGAGCGAAGAACTGTCCTTGCGGTTGGCCGATTGCGTTGGGGACACCGAGCGCGCCATTGGTGCCCTGCGGGATGTGCAACGTGCGGCCGTGTTCCGCATCGCGCTATATGACTTGACGGGGCGGTTGCCGCTGATGCAAGTCAGTGATCGGCTTACGGATATTGCTGAATTGATTTTGGCGCGTGCGATGGAACACGCTTGGGCGGACATGGTTGTTTTGTACGGTGTGCCGATGGCCGGGGGCGCAGACGGGCGACGTGTTTGCCGAATCGCGGCCATTGGCTACGGCAAGTTTGGTGGGCGGGAATTGGGTTACGGGTCCGATCTGGACTTGGTATTCGTGCACGATTCGGCCGGAGAGGTACAGGAGACTACGGGCCCCAAAGTCATCGACAACCAGGTCTTTTTTCTGCGTCTAGGGCAGAAGATCTTGCACCTGCTGACCGTCCATTCGGCTGCTGGGCGATTGTATGACGTCGACACGCGGTTGCGGCCGAGCGGTAAGGGCGGCCTGCTGATGACGCAGATGGACGCTTTTATCCAATACCAGCGCTCTGAGGCGTGGACTTGGGAGCATCAGGCCTTGTTGCACTCACGTGCTGTGGCGGGTAGCACCGCGCTTATGCAGGCCTTCGAAAAAGCGCGGATCGATCTGCTGCGGGATGCGGTCCGTCGGGACCGTTTACGCGAGGATGTGGGCGAGATGCGCGAACGCATGCGGCGCGAACTTAGCCTTGCCAAGAGCGGGGAGTTCGACATCAAGCAGGATCGTGGCGGACTGGCAGACATTGAGTTTTTGGCGCAGTACTGGGTCTTGCGTCATGTGTGCGATTACCCGCCGTTGGCTACTTTCCCCGACACCATTCGCCAGTTGGAGTCGGTCGGATCGGCGGCGTTGGTGGATCATGGCGTAATCGACCGATTGGTCGATGCCTACCGCGACTATCGACTGGTGATCCACCGTCGCTCGCTGGAAGGTCTGCCCCGAGTGGTCCCGGCGGCTGATCATGCGCAGACGGCAGCCTGGATCGCGTCGGTTTGGGATTTGGTCATGGTGCAGGATGGCGAACCCCTGAGCGCTACCCGTCCGCTATAATCGGGGCCCAGTTCGCTGTTTGAGACTATCGCCATGAGCGCCCCGATCGTGAATGACCCGACGCTGGTTCAGCCAAACACCCAGCACCGTTACGAGGTGACTGCAGCGGATTTGCCGCTATCGTGTCCAATGCCTGGCATGTACTTGTGGAATTCGCACCCCCGCGTCTTCCTGCCGGTGGCAGTGACGGGTGAAGCGAAGTGCCCCTACTGCAGCGCTGAGTATTATCTGACCGTTCGCCGCGCCGGTTAAGGCGCGCCGGCGTCGGATATAGTCTCAGCGATACGAGGCGTAGCTCTTTTCTTCCACAATGGTCGAGCCGAGCGCCGTATTGATGCGCTTCTTGATCGCTGCGCGCTCGTCATTTTCGATATAGACAGACCGGGCAAGCGCGATAAATCCGGCGTCGAATGCTTTTGCGCGTTCCTTGTCGCGAATGTCATCTTCAATGACCCACAGGCGCTCGTTCACCGCCTGTAGAGCGGCTTCCTCGGCTGAGATGTTTTGCTTGCCGTAGGCAGAAGCGCTCCAGGTCCGTTCGAGAATCTCCAACTCGCGCTTCACATTGGCTAGTTTGCTCGCATCGTTCATGCGGGCGGCCTTGATGCGCAGAATCGTAATCTTGTCCATCACCTCGCCGGGCGATACGGGTACTAGCATCTCAGACATCGAGTCTCTCCTTCAATCGGCAGGATCGGGATAGCAGTGTCTAGTTTGGCACGGCTGCGGTCAGTGGCGGGGCAGCTACAGGCCCACCCAGCAGATGCAATGCCTCATCGAGTATGGATCGATACGCAGCCAGTGCTGCAGCGGCTTGCTGCACCGCGGGCTCAAGCGCATCGAACTGTCGTTCCTCAACGGCTTCACGGACCCCTGGCAATGTTTTGACGCCATAGCCGGTAAAGGTGCCTGGGGCATAAACAACGTGCCGATACCAAGGTCGGCCTATCAAGCCGGGGTTGGCGAGGAGCGCCTGTTCGAGGTGGCGCAGGCGGGCATTGATGGCCCGCAATGGCTCGGTCGGTAGCGGAGCGCTCGATGCCAATGTTGTGGTGAGGGCAAGATCAAAGCGGCGCGCACTCGTGACCAATGCGGTCGCGGCGTTTCTTAGTGGTGCGAAGTTGAGGTAGGGCACATCGGCTTCGCGCAGGGGTGCGCTGGCCGGGTCGTTGTGGCTGGGCGCAAGCTTATAGATGCCCATTGCCTGCAACTTCGATTCTTGCTCGGTCTCGCGCCGCATGCCGTTGGCTGTTGCTTCGATTTCATCCACGTAATGCGCAACGGCGGCCGCTAGGTCTTGGGTGCGCAGTGGCAGCACGTCTGCATCGGCTAAGCGCAGCATGGCGCGGCCGGCAACCTGGGCGAGGGTGACCCCATAGCGTAAATCCGGGTCGTTATAGCGCACGTAGTGATCAAACGAGTCGTAGATCGAGTGGTAAACGCCACCCGGATCGTCGTCACCGAAACCCAAGTTCAATGAGGCGATGCCTGCGTGCTGCAGGAAGGGCGTGAAGTCCGATCCAGAGCCGAGCGCCTCAAGAGGCATTTCGCCGCCTTGCAGAAGCTGCTCGACGAGACGACGCGACTCTTCATCACCATGGCGGTCGGTGAGGATGGTTTGCGCGCGTGTTTTCGCCAGTACGGTTGCGTCGGAGGAGGGGTCGCGGACACTGCCCGCAATCTCGTTCATCATGCGCTGCAGTGAATGGCTGCCGCCCATGCCGAGGAAACCCGCTGAATTCGAGTCCGAATTCACGTAAGCGACGGCCTTTGCGGTGAGTTCCGCGGCATGGGTTTCGACCCACTCCGTTGAGCCGAGTAAGCCGGCTTCCTCACCATCCCAGCTGGCGTACACGAGCGTGCGGCGTGGCCGCCAGCCCGTCCGTGCGAGCGCGCCGATGGCCTTCATCTCGCCCATCATCGACACATTGCCCGAGAGGGGATCCTCAGCGCCGAATACCCAACCGTCGTGGTGGTTGCCGCGGATCACCCACTCGTCTGGAAATTCACTGCCTTTGAGTTCCGCAATGACGTCGTAGACCGGTCGTAGCGACCAGTCTGAATTTACCGTGAGGTGCACGCGGGCCGGCCCGCTGCCCAAGTGGTAAGCGAACGGCAGACCGCCACGCCAAGAGTGTGGTGCGAGCGGCCCACCGAGCGCCGCCAGAATGGGCTGCGCATCTGCCCAAGCAATGGGGAGGACCGGGATTTTGAGTAAGCTTTTGGCCTCGGCGATGGACAGTCGTGGGGCATCTTCGGTCGCGCCAACGCCGGGCGTGAGCGGGTCGCCGGAGTACAGTGGCAGGTCTGCCACCGAACCGCGTTGCACACTGCGCTCTGTACGTCCAGGTCCGTCGGGATAAGTGTCCGCCGCTCCATAGCCATCATCGCGTGGATCGCTATAGATCAAGCAACCCAGTGCGCCATGCGTCTGCGCGAGCTTAGGTTTGAGGCCGCGCCACCCGCGGCCGTAGCGAGCGATGGCGATCTTGCCCTCGACCGAAACGCCGCGTCGGGCCAGTTCTTTGTAGTCGTCGGGCATGCCGTAGTTCACATATACGACGTCGGCAGTGATATCCCCGTCGGCGCCATAGACGTTGTAGGGTGGCAAGATCTCTTTGGTCTGCGCCGATGTGTGGTCGCCCACGACGGCCGGTTCGATCAGCGTCGCCTTGAATTTGTGTGGAGCGAGCAACTCCAAGGCGACCTTCTTTGGCGTCGGATAGAGCACCTTGAAGGTTTCGATACGCGCATCGAAGCCCCATGAACGGAATAGGTCGAGCATGAATTCCGCATTGGCGCGGTCATGCGACGATCCGACCTGGTTTGGTCCGCCTGCCATGCGCTCGAGCCAAGCGCGCATCTCCCGCGCATCCAGTCCCGCGTCAAAACGGGCTTCGAGTGAAAGTTGCACGCGTGCGTTGGCAGCAGTGAAGCCGATCGGTGTGGTATCCGGGACGCTGGCCTGAGCGCTTACTGCGCTCAGGAGCGTGATGCAGGCGATCGACAGCCGGCAGATAAAGTGGTGCATGCAGGTTCCTCGAATGAGAGCCATAGTTGACTATTAGTCTGAGTGATCGAACGAGAATAACTCGGGTACGGACGAATGGGGCGGTGTATCGAGCTGAGCGAGTTTTGCAATGACCGCTTCGATGGAGATGAGGTCCATGACGCCGGGTTCCTCAATTTTTTCGGTCCATGGAATTGCGCTGACGGCGCGGCCGCGAAAGCGCATGGCGGCCTCTGCATACGCGTCCACACAGTGTTCCCGACTCAGGTAGGGGCCGCTACGGACCGCGTTTGTGGCTGCATAGAGCCCAACGACTGGCAGTCCGACCATGGAGGCCATGTGGGCGGGTCCAGAGTCAGGGCTGAGCAGGGCCCAGCCACGCTCTAGCGTGGCTAACAGCTCGGGCAGCGTGTCTTTGCCGACTTGATCGAGCAGTGGCACGGTTGCGGCCACTTGGATGGCGTCGGCCATCGCACGCTCGACCGCGCCTGGGCCTCCACACAGCACGACGCGCAGGCCCCACTGTTCGACGGCATGGCGGGCCACCGCGGCGTAACGCTCGGGTGCCCAGTTGCGCAGTGGGTGGCTAGAACAGGCGCTGATGAGGAGCGCGCGCCCGCGTTCGGGTAGCAGTGCCGCCGCATATTGGCGTGCGGCGGCGGGCAACGGTAGGTCCCAGCGTGGCGCAGTACGTGCAACGCCGAGTGCTTCGGCGAAGCCCAGCAAGGCATCCAACACGTGCTCATTTTGGCGTGCGGCGATGCGCCGGTTGGTGAACAGCCACTGCAGTTCACGGGCGCGCGCTCGATCGAATCCTAAGCGCAGGTCGGCGTGGACGAAAGTGCTGATTACGCTCGCCCGAAAGGCCAGTTGCGTGTGCAGCAGCACATCGAAATGGCGCCCCTGCAGGGCCTGACGTACGGCGTTCAGTGACCTCAGGCCGCCGCGCTTGTCGTAACTGATAAACTCAACCTCGGGCACGAGCGACATCAACTTGTGCTCGACACGCCCGATGATCCAAGTAAAGCGGGTTGTCGGCCATGCCGATTGCAGCGCCCGCAACAGCGCGAGCGCATGGCAGGTGTCGCCGATCGCCGAGAGGCGCAGCAGACACACGGTGGCCGGAGGTAGGCCCGAGAAGGGAGTAGTGGACATCATGCAGCTCGAGCGTGTCCCAACAGAGACTGGCGCGATCCTATACGACCCGCGGCGGCTCGCCCATCCGTGTCGGGAGGACTTTGATCCGGAGAGTTCCCACTTGCAGGCCCGAATGACCCGTGCGGCGCAGGGTCGGGGCAGCGCGTGGTTCTTGGATTCGGCACAGCCGGGTGGTTTGGCGCTGGCCCTGCGCCATTACCGCCGTGGCGGCTGGGTAGCTCGGTGGGTGCAAGATCGTTACCTCTGGCTTGGGGAAGAGGCCACCCGCTGTTTTCGCGAATTGCGCCTGCTCGCGCATTTGGAAGAGCTGGGATTGCCAGCGGCACGACCCGTAGCCGCACTCTACGAGCGGGTGGGCCCATGCACTTATCGCGCCGCATTGCTGACCGTGCGCATCACGGGCGGGCGGCCGTTATCCCAGCAATGGGCGCAAATCGACCTGCCGACGTGGCGGTGTATCGGCGCGACGGTGGCCTCTTTGCATGCGGCCGGCGTGTGTCACGCGGACCTAAATGCGCATAATCTGCTGATTGACTCCGCAGGGGATGTGCAACTGATCGATTTCGACCGGGGTCGGTTGCGCCAACCGGGGCCATGGCGGCAGGGCAATCTGGCGCGTCTGGCCCGATCATTGGCCAAAGTGGGCGGGCCGGGAACCGAGTCGCCTGCTTGGCAGGCGCTGTTGTCGGGTTATGGCGCCCCGCGCAACGCACCCTTGCGGTAAGGATCCGGTTCGCCTTTGGCGGGGCGAAAACGCTTATAGCTCCATAGGTACTGCGCTGGTGCGCGCTCGACGGCCGCCTCGATGAGGCCGTGGTAGCGGGCCACATCGCGAGCCCCATCGCCGGTCGGGAAGTTATCCAAGGGGGCGCCGATCCGGATGACATAGCCGCTGCCATCGGCCAAACGCTCCGGAAAGAAGGGGAGGACGGCGCAACGCGTCGCCCGGACGACAAAGGTCGTGCCGGGGTTTGAGAGCGCCGGCACGCCGAACAGAGGCACCAACACATAACCGTCCCCGTCAAAACGTTGATCCGGCGCATACAGAAAGATGCCCCCGCGCTTGAGTGTTTTGAGCATTTCCACGAATTTGTCACTGGGCACGATCCGGCCACCTTTGCCGGTCCGGCCGTGCAGCGCCAGCTGTTGCAGCAGCGCGTTGCGCGAGCGCTTGTACATCACGTCACAGGCGTGACCGGTCTGTGGCAAGACGGCTGCCGCAATTTCATTGGTGGTGAAATGTGCGCCGAGCAGCAGGACGCCCCGGCCCGCCGCGACCGCTGCATCGAGATGCTCGGCACCCTCAATGCGGGTATGCCGGCGCAGACGCGCCGGTGCGCCGTACCAGACTAGTCCTGTCTCCCACAGCGAATAAACCAGCGACTCGAAGTGTCGGATGGCGCGGGCCCGGATCTCTCGGGCAGCGAGCGCGGGATAGGCAAGCTGCAGGTTGATGCGGGTAGTTCTGCGATCACGGACGGCCAGCAGGTAGGCCAGTCGGCCGAGTACAAAAGCGATGGGCCGAATGGCGCGGTAGGGCAGGGCCCCCATGCCGCGGGTGATCCCTGCGGCGATCCAGGCGGGCCACCAACGGGGGGCGAGGTAACGGCTGTACGGTTCTAACTCGACGCCGCAAGTCGGATCATCGATCAAGGGTAGGTTTGTTGTGGTCGTCATGGCGCTATGATCTCGGCCTCACCCCCTGGCGGGCCTCATGCGCCTACTTTACCTGTGCCTTGCTCATTGTCTCCTGCCGATCGCGTTTTTGCGCGAGTTGTGGCGGGCGTTTCGGCATCCGGAGTACCGGGCGGGCCTGACGGCTCGACTGGGCTGTGGCGCGCGTTTGGCGCCGGGCGCGCTCTGGGTGCATGCCGTCTCTGTCGGTGAGGTCCAGGCCGCCGGGCCCCTGTTGCGGCGTCTGGCGGCCGAGTATCCGGCCCGACCGTTGGTCCTGACCGTAGCGACCGCCACGGGGCGGGTACGCGCCCTCGCGCTTTACGGGTCGATCGCACAGGTGCGCTATCTTCCTTATGACGTGCCCGGTTGTGTCTGGCGCTTCCTCGACCGGGTTACGCCTACGGTGGGTGTCATCCTAGAAACGGAATTGTGGCCGACCTTATACCGGGCCTGCGAACGACGCCAGATCCCCTTGCTTGTGGCCAGTGCGCGGTTGTCAGAACGCAGTGTCCGTCGCTATCGACGCATGCCCCGTTTCACCGCCCAGTTGCTGGGTGCGCCGCACGTGTCGGTAGCCGCGCAAACGGCCACCGATGCGGCGCGCTTTCAGGCGCTGGGGGCGGTGCCGGCGCGGACCTGTGTAGTGGGCAACGTCAAATACGATCAGAGCGTGCCCGTAGCGGAGCGCGCGCAGGCAAGTGCGCGACGCGCCACCTTGGGGATTGGCCGCCCCATCTGGGTCGCGGGCAGTACGCACGAGGGGGAGGAGTCGGTGGTATTGGAGGCCCATCGCACGGTGTTGGCGCGTTTTCCGAATGCCCTCCTGGTCTTGGCGCCGCGCCATCCGCCGCGCTTTGAGACGGTGGCGCAATGGCTTGGCCATAGCGGTTTGTCTTTTGTCCGGCGCTCGCAGGCAACCGAGGTGTCCCCGCAGGCCGCTGTGTTTTTGCTGGATACCTTGGGCGAGTTGGTTGGTTATTACGCGGCTGCGGATATCGCTTTCGTCGGCGGTAGCCTCGTGCCGATCGGCGGCCACAACCTATTGGAACCCCTGTCCGTGCAGTGCCCTGTCCTGTCGGGACCGTCGACCGAAAACGATGCCGCCACGGCCGCATGGCTGGTGGCGGCCGGGGCGCTGCGCACGGTCGTCGACGCAACGACTCTGGCGGAGGCGGTGATCGCGCGATGCACGGACCCGGCGGCGGGCCGCGTCGCGGTCGCGGCCGGGATGGCGGTGCTCGATGCGAACCGTGGCGCCGTGGAGCGCGTACTGGCGACGCTGCGTCCGTTGATCGGACGCGCCGATCGGTTCAGCGGACGGTAACGGTACGGTCCAGTAAGGCGTTGAGGCGATCCACGGACTTGTCATCGAGCGTGCCCGCTTCTTGTTCTAGGGCCAGTACATTCAGTAGATAGTCGTAACGGCTGCGGGCATAGGTGGTCTGGGCATCGAACAGGCGTTGCCGTGCCAGCAGCACGTCAACCGATGTACGGGTGCCGACTTCGTAGCCTGCTTCGGTCGCATTGAGCGCCGTTTTGCTCGATTCCACGCCCTGACGTAGGGCCTTGACGCGCGAGATTTCGCTGATGACACCCAAGTAGGCATCCCGAGTGCCGCGTTCCGTGGCGCGTGCGACCCGTTCGAGCCGCTCATGGGCAGCGCGATGCTGGTAGGACGCCTGCCGGACGCGGGAACTGACCGCGCCGCCGCTGAACAGCGGTACCGTGAGTTGTAGGCTGATCTGCTTGTCGCGGGAGGATGAATTGGCCGGGAAGCTCAATGAGCCGGCAGTGGGGTCGAATAGGCTGGTCGTGCCGCTGACGTCGTTGTTGGATTCGCGAGCAATCAGGTCCAGTGACGGCAGATGCCCGGCCTGAGCGACATTGACCGACTCGCGGGCAATTTCTGCCCCAATACGGGCTGAGGACAGCGCTAGATTCTGGTCTAGCGCGGCGCGTACCCAGGGGTCCTCGCCGACTGGCTCCGGCGCGACGAGGGGCATGGAGTCGCTCGGCCGTGAGAGCATCTCGACCGAATCGCCGGTCACTTCTCGTAATTGGTCCCGTGCCGTGGCCAAAGTGCGCTTGGAGGCGATGACCGTCGCTGCCGACTGATCATTGGCGGCGCGGGCTTCTTCGACGTCAGTGATCGCGATCAGACCGACCTCAAAACGTTTTTCCGCTTGCTCTAACTGGTGCGAAATCGCTTCGTGCGCTGCCTGGGCGGCTTCCAGAGTGTCTTGTGCTGCAAGGACGCCGAAGTAGGCGGTCGCCGTACGCACAATCAGCGACTGACGCGCTGCGTTGTAATCGACTTCGGCCTGCGCCACCTGCGCATTGGCTTGCCGGATTGCCGCGAATTGCTCCCAATGGAACACGGTTTGGCGTAGCTGCAATGCCCATTGTTTGGTGTTGGAGGTCGATTCCACATTGGCGGAGGCTAAGCCGCCGGACGTAAAGAACTTCGACAGCCCGGTGGCGGTGTCATGCGTATAGCCACCGGTAGCCTGTAATTGGGGCAGTAACGCCGCGAATGCCTGCGGGCGGGCCTCACGAATGGCCAGGCGCGTCGCGTCGGCCTCGCGCAATTGGGGATCGCTCCGCTGAGCACGATGGTAAGCCTCGGCGAGATCCGTTGCGTGGGCCCCGGCGCCGGTGAGACCCAAGCCTGCGACGATCGCAGCGCGGAGCCAGATGCAAGTCATGCTGTAAATTCCTTGAGAGCGTCAATAGTCCGAATTGTAGCCACTGTAGTGGGGTTGGGGCTGGTACGCCAACTCTCCGTCGCGTCCTGCGGTCAGTATGTCGCAAGGGCCGGATCGACCTGTGCCGCCCATGCCAAAATACCCCCCGTCAGATTCGCAACCGGGTGATAGCCGCGGGCCTCCAGGAATAGGGCCACCTGCAGGCTGCGGCCACCGACCTTGCAGAGCACCACGATCTCCCGGTCCGTCGGAATCTCGGCTAGGCGGCCGGGTATTTCGCCCATAGGAATGTGGGTGGCGCCGGGGGCGGCGACAATCGCCACCTCCCAGCCCTCCCGGACGTCCAGAAGGAAGGGGCTTGCACCGGCCGCTGACAGGGCAGCGTAGTCGCGGGGGCTGATTTCACGCATGGCAGGTCGCGGCTCCGATTGAGGGCGGGATAGTGTCGGCAGGGTACGGAGTTTCGCTGTGACCGACAACACGGTCTCGCATAATGCGCTGGTCATTATGGTCAATCTCGGCTTTGTCTGGCGGCGTGTCCGCTATGCTCGCCCCGGGGGGGAAATCTCTCACTAAACAAGGGCATGCCGCGCGGTATTCGCGTCGCAACTCGAGGACGCTCGGATCGTGCAATGGTCGCTCAACATGGTCGCTTTGATCGTGCTCGCTGGACTGGGGGTCTTCGCCCTCATCCTGCGGGCGCGGGGCCATAGGCATGCGCGTGCCGCCGCGCAGGAGATCGAGACCAAACAACGCTCGGAAGCTGCGCCGCCACCCCTACCCCTGCGGGACCAATCCTTGGGGGAGTTGCTGCGCGTGATCCATGATCCGGTGCTCCTGCACGGGCAGCGTATCGTGTTGGCCAACACGCGCTTTGCGGCGCTGTTGGGGCGTGATCCGGAAGATTTGGTGGGACATCATCTGGCCGAGTTCGTGACCGCTGAGTACAGCGATCTGGTGGCAGACACCGTGCGCCGTCGTTTGCGTGGTGACCCGGCCGCCGACTTGTGCGAAGTCGAAGTACACGATGAGGATGGTCAGCCTGTCCGTCTCGAGTTGTCTAATTGCACGATGCGGCATCACGGCGCCGATGTGGTGGTTTTCACAGCAACCCCGATTCTGCCACTGCACAGTGCTGACCCGAACCATAGTCGCGCAGCTGCCACCTTGGATTCCATCGGGGATGGGTTGGTGAGCACGGATCTGCAGGGGCGTATCGACTTTGTGAACCGGCGCGCGGCGTTCTTGTTGGGGCAATCGCTGGCCGAGGTGGGTGGCCATTTATTTAGCGAAATCGTCTCGGTAGTCGACGAGGCGGATCGTCTGGCCTTGATCGACCCGGTCATGCAGTGTCTGTCGTCCGGCACGACGGTCTCCATGGGACGCCGCGCAGTGGTGCTGCGCAGCAAGGATGGTTCAGAACGCGGCATTGAACTGTCAGCGGCGCCGCTAGTGGGCTCGAGCGGGCAGATCGAAGGTGCCGTGGTGTTGCTGCATGACGTCACGGAGTTGCGCGGCATTACCCGGCAAATGTCCTACCAGGCCAGCCATGATGGACTTACCGGGTTAATCAATCGTCGCGAATTTGAGCGGCGTCTGGAGGGTTGCCTGGAGACTGCGCGTTCCGGTCGCCAGACGCATGTGCTGTGTTACCTCGATCTGGACCGCTTTAAAGCCGTGAACGACACGAGTGGCCACATGGCGGGCGACGCCATGCTGCGGGAGATGGCGGCACTCGTGAAGGATGCGGTACGTGATTCCGATACGGTCGCTCGCATTGGCGGAGATGAGTTTGCACTGTTGCTGATCGGCTGCCCGTTGGAAAAAGCGATGCAGATCGCGCAGGATGTGGCTGCGGTCATTCGTGAATTTCGCTTTGTCTGGAAGGACAAGATCTTTCAGGTCGGCGTGTCGATTGGCTTGGTCGAGATCGGTCGAGAAAGCGCTAGCCCCGAAGAGATGCTAGCGGCAGCAGATTCCGCCTGCTACGTCGCTAAGAATCAGGCGGGTGGATATCAGATCCACGTCTACTCAGCGGTGGAAGAAGTAGCGGCGCGTCATCGTGGCGAAATCCATTGGTTGCAGCGCCTCCAGCATGCTTTGCGGGATGGTCGCTTCTTGTTGTATACGCAGCAGATCTTGGCCTCGCCGCCGGGATCGCAGCACGGCCCTGCGCTCGAAGTGTTGGTGCGCCTGATTGGTGATGATGGCGCCATCATTGCGCCAGGTGAGTTTTTTAAAGCCGCAGAACGTTATCGTTTGATGCCGATGGTGGATCGTTGGGTGGTACAGGCGGCGCTGTCAGCGCTCGGTCGAGGCGGTTTGCGTATTCAACCCGGTCGCAGTTTGGCGATTAATATCGCGGGCCAGACGCTCGGGGACACTGGCTTTCTGGAATTCGTAGTCGATTGCTTGGATCGCACCGGCGTACTGCCTCAACAGGTTTGTTTTGAAGTATCCGAGAGTTCGGTAATCGCCAATTTGGAGCACGCGCAGCGCTTCGTGGGCGTATTGCATGGTATGGGGTGCAGCTTCGCGCTCGATGATTTTGGCAGTGGAATAGGTTCGTTTACTAGCCTGAAGGCGCTGCCCATTGATTACGTCAAGATTGATGGCGCTTACATGCGCAATTTGGGTACCGATAGCGTAAATCAGGCCATGGTGGCGGCGATGGTCGATTTGGCGCGTTCCTTGCACTTTGCCGTGATCGCGGAACAAGTTGAAGATCAGGCCTCTCTGGCTGCCGCGCAGCGTATCGGGGTAGATTTTGTGCAGGGCTATGCGATCTCGCGTCCAGAGCCTATGCAGTCGATGACCTGACCCGCCTTGGGTCGTACGGGTCGATCGGACACCGTCGATGGGTTGGGTTGCAGGAGTCAGCATTCGCACGCGAATGCTTTCCATGGCGCTACTCGCCGTTATGACCATTGCGCCTGCATGGGCTGCCCCTCTATTTTTGGATGCGGGCAGTTCGCTGCCCGGCGACATGCCGTTCTCCGCTGCGGTGCGCCAGGGCGCCGTGTTGTACCTCTCGGGTCAATTGGGGGTGCTGCCGGGCACGCGCACCCTGCCACCAGGAGGCATCAGGGTCGAAGCACGCCAGGCGATTCTGAATAGCGAGTCGGTACGCAAAGCCAACGGGCGTGGCACGACGTCATTCGCTGCACCGTCATGCTTGCTGCTATCGCCGAGTGGCCCGCTTTCAATGCAGTATGGGTCTCGATGTTGGATAAACCCTATCCGGCGCGCAGTGCATTGGGCACTACTGGACTGGCCCTAGGTGGACGCGTTGAGATCGATTGTCTGGCAGCAGCGGGGCCCTGACTGGTTGCGGTTGCGCGTGGCCCGGCTCCGTTCGCTCTCTAGACGACGTATGACGCTGGCTTGATGCGGCGGTGCGGTGCTCTAAAAAAAAGGCGCCCGCAGGCGCCTTTTTCCTCAGCCATTTGGCGTCCGCTTACAGCAGAGGCACCAACAGCAGAGCAACGATGTTGATGATCTTGATCAACGGGTTGATCGCTGGGCCCGCGGTGTCCTTGTACGGATCGCCAACGGTGTCACCGGTGACCGCCGCCTTGTGGGTCTCAGAACCCTTGCCGCCGAAATTGCCTTCCTCGACGTACTTCTTGGCGTTGTCCCATGCACCGCCGCCGGTGCACATCGAGATGGCGACGAACAGGCCCGTCACGATGGTGCCGATGAGTAGACCGCCCAGCGCCTTCACACCAGCGCCGGGGCCCATCAGGTAGTTCATGCCAAAGCCCACGATGACCGGCGCCAAGATCGGAATCAGCGACGGGATGATCATTTCCTTGATCGCCGCGCGGGTCAGCATGTCGACAGCGCGGCCGTATTCTGGCTTCGCAGTGCCTTCCATGATGCCGGGAATTTCTTTGAACTGGCGTCGCACTTCAATCACCACGGAACCGGCCGCACGGCCGACCGCTTCCATCGCCATGGCGCCGAACAGGTAAGGAATCAGGCCGCCCAGGAACAGGCCGATGATGACGGCTGGATCGGACAGCGAGAAGACCTGCAGTTTGCCCAAGATCTCGAGGTTGTGGGTGTAGTCAGCGAACAATACTAAGGCGGCAAGACCGGCCGAGCCGATCGCGTAGCCCTTGGTGACGGCTTTGGTCGTGTTGCCGACGGCATCGAGCGCGTCGGTGATTTTGCGCACTTCTTTCGGCAGGCCGGCCATTTCGGCAATACCGCCACCGTTGTCGGTGATCGGGCCGTAGGCGTCGAGTGCGACGATCATGCCCGTCATGGAGAGCATGGCGGTCGCAGCGACAGCGATCCCGTACAAGCCGCCCAGCGTATGCGCGCCGTAAATAGCCGCACAGACAGCCAGCACCGGCAGTGCCGTGGACTTCATCGAGATCGCCAGACCGGCGATGACGTTCGTGCCACTGCCGGTCTGCGAGGCGGCCGCAACGTAGCGAACGGGAGCGTACTCGGTCGAGGTGTAGTACTCGGTGATCACGATCATCGCCGCGGTCAGCACCAAGCCGATGAGCGAGCACTCGAACATGGTGGTGGCCATGGCGCCTTCGAACATGTCCTTGGAGACGAAGTAAAACGCGATCGCAGCGATCACGCCGGAGACCGCGAGGCCGCGGTACAGCGCGTTCATGATCTTGCCGCCGTCGCGGACGCTGACGAAGAAGGTGCCGACGATTGAAGCCACAATCGATACCGCACCGAGCACCAGTGGGTAGAGAATTGCTGCCGGGCCCACCGCTTGCATTGTGAGACCTGCCAGCACCATGGTGGCGACAACGGTGACGGCATAGGTTTCGAACAGATCGGCCGCCATGCCGGCGCAGTCGCCGACGTTGTCACCGACGTTGTCGGCGATGACTGCGGGGTTGCGCGGGTCATCTTCAGGGATATTGGCTTCGACCTTGCCGACCAGATCGGCGCCGACGTCAGCGCCCTTGGTGAAGATGCCGCCGCCCAGACGCGCAAAGATGGAGATCAGCGAACCGCCGAAGGCCAGGCCGATCAAGGAGTGCAGCGCGGTGTCCTCGCTGCCCGTGAATTTGATCATGGCGCCGTAGTAGGCGGCGACACCGAGTAGACCCAGGCCAACCACCAACATGCCGGTGATAGCGCCGCCGCGGAAAGCGACCTGCAGGGCGTCGTTGAGACCCACGCTAGCCGCTTGCGCGGTGCGGACGTTGGCGCGGACCGAGACATTCATGCCGATGTAGCCGGCAAGGCCCGAGAGCAGTGCGCCAACGGCGAAGCCGCCGGCCGTGGCCCAGTCGAGCCCGAGGCCGAGGATCAGGAAGAGCACCACGCCGGCAGCGGCAATGGTGGCGTATTGGCGGTTCAGGTAAGCGCCAGCACCCGTTTGGATGGCGGCAGCAATTTCCTGCATTTTCGCGTTGCCGGTAGGTTGCGCGATAATCCAACGGGTCATGAACAGGCCGTAAATAATGGCCACGACGCCCGCGCTAATCGCGAGCGGTAGAGCATTGACGCTCAGCATGCGTGTCTCCCCGGTCTATAATTTAAAAAGTAATTAAACCTATCTGTCGCGCGGTCTTGCGTCAGAAAATCCAGGGAGTTAGCAGCTAACTCTATGAATTTTATTGATATTTAGACAGGACGACTCAAACAGCCGCAGATTATACCTTGAAGTTGGTCTTTAGCTTGCGCCGTACCGGGACGTTCTTTAATTTGGCGTATACCGGCAGGCCATTTTGGTACGGCGGATAGTCCTCTCCGGCGATCAGTGGCTCGAGGTAGCGGCGGCAGGCCGCCGTAATGGCGAAACCATCGGCGCTAACGAAGTGGCGAGGCACTTTCTTTTCGACATTGGCCACCGCCTCAATGGGGGCAGACTGAATTTCCCAGCGGTAGGGTTTTGAGGCCTTGCGGACGATGACTGGCAGTACGGCATTTTGTCCCTGAATGGCGTATTCGACCGCCGCTTTGCCCACGGCATAAGCTTGCTCGACGTCGGTTTTCGAGGCGATATGGCGCGCGGATCGCTGCAAGTAATCAGCGACGGCCCAGTGGTATTTATACCCGAGGCCTTCCTTGACGATGCGGGCGATCTCGGGCGCGGCCCCGCCGAGTTGGGTGTGGCCGAAGGCGTCTTTGGTGCCTGCCTCAGCCAGAAAGTGGCCAGCGGCGTCTTTGACGCCTTCTGAGACGACGACCACGCAGTAACCGGCGCTGTCGACGCTGCGTTTGACTTTGGCGAGGAATTTCTCGCGATCAAAGGCGATTTCGGGGAACAAAATGATCTGCGGCGCGTCTTTCGCGCTGCGCCCGGCTAGGCCGGCGGCCGCTGCGATCCAACCCGCATGCCGTCCCATGACCTCGAGAATGAAGACTTTGGTGGAGGTGCGGGCCATGGAGGCGACGTCCAAGGCCGCCTCGCGCGTCGACACGGCAACATACTTGGCGACCGAGCCAAAGCCCGGGCAGCAATCCGTGATCGGCAGATCGTTATCTACGGTCTTGGGGATGCCGACACAAATGACCGGATAGCCGAGTTGCGCGCCGATTTGGGATACCTTGTGGGCGGTATCCATGGAGTCATTGCCGCCGTTGTAAAAGAAATAGCCGATGTCGTGGGCCTTGAAGACCTCGATGAGGCGCTCGTATTTCGCCCGATCCTGTTCGATGCTCTTCAACTTGTAGCGGGCTGAACCGAAGGCACCGGCCGGGGTATGGCGTAGTGCTTTGATGTTTGCAGCGCTTTCCTTGCCGGTATCGATCAGATCTTCGGTGAGGGCGCCGACGATGCCGTGACGACCTGCGTAGAGCTTACCGATGTGTTTTTTATGCTTTTTGCAGGCTTCAATGACCCCGGCGGCGGATGCGTTGATGACCGCGGTGACACCGCCTGATTGGGCATAGAAGGCGTTCCGGGGAGGGCTCTTCGACTTCGGCTGTGGCATCACGTGGCTCCGGGTTGAGTGCAGGTCGCAGGATACCTGCTCGGGCGGGAGCGGCAATGGGTAGCGTGCGTCCGCATTGACCTACAGGCCGTGCTCGGGGCAGCATTGCCCGCTGATGGTGCAGTTGGCAGGTCCGATAGGGTCGGCCGCCCACCACTTACAAGGCAGAGTACAAAACCATGCGCATCGTCCTACTGGGCGCGCCCGGTTCCGGCAAAGGAACCCAGGCACAACGTCTGATTAACCGGCACCAGGTGCCGCAGATTTCGACCGGCGACCTCTTGCGGGCTGCGGTGGCAGCGGGCACGGCGCTCGGGTTGCATGCCAAGGCTATTATGGATGCGGGCAAGTTAGTCGATGATGCCACGATGTTGGGGATCATCCGCGAACGGCTGAGTCAGCCCGATTGCGCTAACGGCTTCATTTTAGACGGCTTTCCGCGCACGATTCCGCAGGCGGACGCGCTGGCGGTCCTGCTCGCGGAGCTCGGCTGCCCATTGGAGGCCGTAGTGCTCATGCAGGTCGACTCGGAGCAGTTGTTTCGTCGCCTGACGGGCCGCCGTACCTGTCAGGCCTGCGGCGCGGTATTTAACGTATACACGGCCCCGCCGTCGGTTCCGCCGCCCTGTGCGGGTCGTTGTGAGACGCCAGCGCTATTCCAGCGTCCAGATGACAGCGAAGCGACCATCGGCAAGCGTCTCGAGGTGTACGACGCCCAGACCCGGCCTTTGATCGAGTATTACGGCGCCCGCGGGCTTCTCGCTCGGGTGGATGCCGAGGGGGATATTGACGAGGTCACGGCGCGGCTCGAGGCGGCCTTGGGGGGGCGTCCCTGATCAGGCGGCGCCGGCGCTCGAGAGTGGCTCGAGCAGGTGGCTGAGGCGCCACCCCGTAAAAACCGCTGTGACGGCTTCGCCGCGTAGCAGACGTCGCAAGTCCCGTTGGGTTGCGACCAGTTCGGGCGCCAGGCCGAGGGTCGTGGCAACACCTTTAGCGGCATCGGTTAGGCGTTTTTGCCGTTCGCGCTCGACCGGATCGGGGCGGCCTTCCATGCGTTGCACGATGCCGTCCGTGGGCTGATCGGCGGTCGCGGCCAGCGCGGCCAGGAGCAAGGGCCCCAGTTTTTCTACGGCACCAGGGGCCATCACGTCGAGGCGGGACAGATCGTCCAAGGTCTTTGGGACGGCCCGCGCAATGATGCGCGCCGCGTCGTCGGTCAAGACCCAACCGCGGGGCAGGTTGCGCAGTACGGCCCGCTCCTCCCGCCAGGCTGCGAGCGCGCGCAGGCGCAGCTGTTCGGGCGGGGGTAAAGCTTCCATCCCTTTGAAACGCTGCCATGCCGCTGCCGGATCTACGCGGTACAAGGCGGGGTCAGTGAGTCCCGCCAACTCTTCGGCCAACCAGTCCGTACGGCCCAGCTGCGCGAGTTTCTGTTCCAGTTGCGCCGCCAGTGGCAGCAGATAGCGGACGTCATCGGCCGCGTAAGCCAATTGGGCCGCAGACAGCGGTCGTCGCGTCCAATCGGTGCGGGTCTGGCCCTTGTCGAGGACCACGCCCAGTTCTTTGGCCACCAACTCGCCGTAGCCCACTTGTGCCCCATAGCCGCACAGCCCTGCAGCAATCTGCGTATCCAGAATGGGTGCTAAGGGGGTGCCGGTCCAGGGCAGCAACACCTCGACATCCTGTCGGGCTGCGTGCAGCACCTTGCATTGTCCGGGCCGATTCAACACCGCCGCGATCTGCGCACGGTCGAGATCGGCGAGGGGATCAAGCAGCGCGACCCGTTCGGTATCGGCGAGTTGTATTAAGGCCAGTTCGGCGTAGTAGGTGCGCTCGCGCAGAAATTCGGTATCGAGCGCGATACGTGGGGCATGGGCTAAGTGGCTGGCTAGCAGTGCGAGGTCGTCCGGACGGACGATGGGGGGCGGGCTTTGCATGACGGTAGGGAAGGCTCGGCGGTTACAATAGCTTGAGTATGCGGGTTGCCCTTGCTTCCCCCCAACCGGAATTCTATGCCTGCCTGGTTTTCGTCCTGCTGGATGCTGCTGTTTGGCCGTGCAACCCCGCGGGTGCTGCCGGCTTCGAACGCCGCCTTGCTACAGGCGGCGGCCCTTTATGCCGTGGCGAGCATGGTGGACGCAGCGCTGGTGTTCAAGGATGGTCGGGCGGTCGGTTTTGGTTTCGCTGACCTTTTGTTTACAGCGATTGCGACCGCTCTCATTCTGTTGGTGCGGCGCCGTCTGCATCGATGGCCGCAGACCGTGTTGGCCCTGTTAGGGGTTGGCTTCCTGCTGACGCTGCCGTCCATCGCCTTCAATGCGGTGTTCGGGGCTAGTGTGACCGCGGGTGCGGAGCGCCACGGCCCCTTGGTGATCGAACTGTTGTTGGCTGGTGTACTGTGCTGGTCGATTGTCATTGTCGCGCGCATCATGCGCGCAGCACTTGATGTGGATTTCGTCACTGGAATGGCCGTGTCCCTGACCTATTTCCTGACTGATTATTTGGTTCTTGTTGCCCTGCCCGCCCGGATCGCTGGTTGATGCGCGTTCATATCCTCGGTATTTGTGGGACGTTCATGGGTGGCATTGCCGCCTTGGCGCGTGAAGCGGGTCACGAGGTTACCGGTTCGGATGCGCAGGTCTACCCGCCGATGAGTACGCAGCTCGAAGCGCTAGGCATTGGGCTAATTCAGGGATGGGATCCGGCGCAACTGGAGCCAGCGCCCGATGTCGTGATCATTGGCAATGCGCTGTCGCGTGGCAATCCCGCCGTTGAGGCCGTTTTGGATCGTGGCCTGCCGTATACCTCGGGGCCGCAGTGGCTGGCGGAGCATGTCCTTCAGGACCGCTGGGTGCTGGCGGTGGCCGGCACGCATGGCAAAACGACCACCACAGCGATGTTGGCTTGGATCCTCGAGTGCGCGCAATTGTCGCCAGGATTCTTGATCGGTGGTGTGCCTGGTAATTTTCCCTACTCTGCGCGTCTGGGCTCGGGCAACTGCTTTGTGGTGGAAGCGGATGAGTACGACACCGCGTTTTTCGATAAGCGCGCTAAATTCGTCCACTATCGGCCGCGTACGGCCATCCTGAATAACCTCGAGTTTGATCACGCCGATATCTACCCGGACATTGCGGCCATTCGGCGCATGTTTCACCAACTGGTGCGGACGGTGCCTGGGTCCGGTCGGCTCATTGTGCGAACGCCGGACCCTGAGCTCGATGCAGCTTTGGCCTTGGGTGTGTGGACGCCGGTGGAGCGTTTCGGGCAGCACGCAGCGGCGACGTGGCAAGTGGTGGCTACGCGCCCGGACTGGAGTGCTTTTGAGGTGCATGAACACGGCCGCTGTGTCGGCGCAACGCGTTGGGACCTGATTGGTGCGCATAATGCCGAAAATGCGTTGGCGGCGATTTTGGCGGCGCGACATGCCAGCGTTCCGTTAGCGCTTGCGCTGGAGGCGCTGCGTAGTTTTCGTAACGCGCGACGGCGGCTGGAATGCTTAGGTGGGGCGGGTGGGGTTACCGTTTATGACGATTTTGCGCACCACCCCACAGCGATCGCGGCAACCATTGCAGCGCTGCGCAGCCGGATTGGCGCGGCACGCTTACTGGCGGTGCTGGAACCACGGTCTGCCACGATGAAACTGGGCGTGCATCGCGACACGCTGGCCGAGTCGTTGCGGGGCGCCGATGCGGTGTATGTGTACGCGCCGCGCGATTTGGGTTGGGATGTTGCCGGCGCTTTGGCTTCGCTGGGTGCCCGCGGCCATGTGCTTGCTGGGATCGACGGCTTAGTCGAGTCCCTAGTGGCTGACGTCCGCCCCGGCGATCACGTGCTCGTCATGAGCAACGGCGGCTTCGGCGGTGTGCATGGCCGTCTGCTGGCGCAGTTAGGAACGATGGCGTGACGCGCCGCTTACCGCTGTTTCCGCTCGGCACGGTGCTATTCCCTGGCGGCCCTCTTGCACTACGTATTTTCGAAAAGCGTTACATCGACATGGTGAGCCGTTGCTTGCGTGAAGGCACCAGCTTTGCGGTCATGCTGCTCAAGGAGGGTGCGGAGGCTGGTGCGGCTTCGGTCAGCACCGCGATCATCGGTACCGAGGCGCGTCTCGTAGACTTTGATCGGTTGGAGGATGGCTTGCTGGGGTTGACGTGTGTGGGTGCTGCGCGGGTACGGATTTTGGACAGTTGGCGCGAAACCGACGGCCTCAACGTGGCCGACGTGGAGGACGTGGCGATCGAACCGGCAATGCCGGTTCCTGGCGATTGCGCACACCTAGTACAGGCCTTGCGCGGCCTGTACCCACAGTTACCTGCGGTCTACGAGCAGTGGATTGCGCCGGATTACGACAATGCGTGCTGGGTTGGCAATCGACTGTCCGAACTTGCGCCCTTTGATTCGACCGTGCGTCAGCAGTTGCTGGAAATGACCGATCCGGTGGCTCGGCTGCGTTATCTGGCGCCGCTGGTACGGCTGGATGACGGTAACCGTACGACGGTGCGCTCAGGGCGCGCGCAGGAACGCTCGTAACGGACGCTGTAGTGCGCCGCCCAGGACCATAAAGACACACACAAAGCTCGCCACGAGCCAGCCCGTGTAGCCGTCGTGGCTACTGAGCAGTCCGGCATGCGCAGCCGTTTGCGGCAACTGTGTTACGCCGATAGTCGTGCGCATCACGCATACCCAACCTGCATGGAGGCCGGCGGGGAAGGCCACATTGCCGGTCCACTCTCTGGCGATGCCCGTCAGTAGCCCTACGCCAAAGAGGGCGAGGAAGGCATCGATGATCGTGAGCGGATGGGCAAAGGCCGCAAGGGTGCCGGTTAATAATTCCCAACCGCTGGAGGGCGTGACTGCCGCGTCGGGGATCTGGACGTTGCCAAGAAAGTGCAGGGCGGCGAATAAAGCAGCGACGGCCAAAATGCCAACGCGGTGCGTGCCTACGTGGGCGGTGACGGCGCCTTGGATGAGTCCGCGGAAGAGGGTTTCTTCCACCAAGCCGACCACCAATCCGGAGCCGATGCCGGCGACGAGGGCGGAGCGCAGCATGAGTGCGTCCAAGCCTGGATCCAAGGGCCGCACGCCCAGATAGATCATGGCGATGGATACGGGCAACATCGTGCACAGACCCAGCCCGAGCCCGATGGCGAATTGGCGTCTGCCGGTGGGCGCGGCGACCTTCCAACCCCAGGCGGCGGCGCCACGCAAACCCAGGTGCCGTAGCACCCAGATAATGCAGCCGAGCAGCACCAAGTCAAACAGTCTCGAGGCTATTTTGTCGAATCGCCACGCGGCGTGCAGGGGGTGTATCAGCTGGTAGGCCGGATAAGCCAGCGCGGTTGCGACGAGCAACGAGACGGTGATGGCGGCAATGAACCACAGGAGAGCGCGCATGCCGGTGACCGTAACTGAGCTTGCGGTGCGTGGCAAATTCATTGGCGAGCACGCAGCGGCAGCGCCGCTAGTGCCTCGAGAACCGGTTCCACCGCCAGCGCTTCTAGCGCGCCGCGAGGGTCGGCGCCCAGACAGTGGACGGCGCTGCCCGTTGCACTCCAGGGGCGGTAGAGCGAGGGCTCGATCGCACCGAAGAGTACTAACATGGGCAACCCGACGGCGGCGCCAACGTGGGCCGGCCCAGTGTCGACGGTGACCATCGCGTCGGCGCGCTCGAGCAGGGCGGCGAGGCGCGGGATGGGCAAGTCGGCCGCCGCATTTTCAGCGCGGGTGCTACGTACACAGGCAAGAATATCGTCATTCAGGGCCGCTTCACTGGGCACCCCGAGCAGCAGTATCGCGTGCTCTGGGTAACGCGTAGCCAGCGTATCGATCACGGCAGCCCAGCGTTCTTCCGGCCAGTACTTGGTGTTGCTGGTGCGGCGTCGATCACCGCGGCGCATCGTGCGTTTATTGCCAGCCTGTATGAGCAGCAGAGGGCGATCGGCAAGGCCTCGTGCGGCAAGCCAGCCTGCGAGGTCTGCACGTGCAGGCGCATGCACGGCAAGACGAGTGCCGGTCAACGCGAACGGTGGGGCGTGGCCGCCGCCCAATGCTTGCGGTAATTGCGTCGCGATACGATCGAAGCGCTCGATCATGTGCTCGCCCGTGCGGCGCGGATAGTCCTCCGCATCGACGATCCACTCCTCGCCGATACCGGCTCTGGTGAGCAGGTGTCGGCCGATACCGCCGGCATCCAAGAACCAGGTCGGGCGCGGGCCGAAGGACTTGAGCGCGCGCATCACGCGCCATTGGTCTGGGCCTAGCCAATAGGGGCAGCGACGACTTTCGAGCAGGTGGATCTCGCCGACGCCGGGTTGACCTTGCAGTAGCGGCCGGGTCCACGGCCCGGAAGAAACCAGATCGACGCAATCCCCGTAGCGTTCGGCGAGACGGCGCAGGAATGGCGTTAGTAGCACCATGTCGCCCAGCGCCCCACAGCGCATCACGAGTGGTCGGCGGGTGGCCCCCATCGACGGTCTCAGCCTTTAGCGACGGTGAAGGCCCGCCGCGCGGCGGCGATCGTGGCATCGATGTCGTCCGTGCCATGCGCTACCGAGATGAAACCTGCCTCGAAGGCGGAGGGCGCCAGATAGATGCGTTCGGCAAGCATCGCGTGGAAGAAGCGTTTGAAGGTTTCCACGTCACAACGGGTCGCTTCGGCGTAACTGGTCACTTGTGGCGCATCGGTAAAGAAGATTCCGAACATCCCGCAGACGTGGTTCGTAGCCAGTGGCACGCCCGCGTCGTGGGCGGCTGCGCGCAGACCGTCGATCAGGCGATCCGTGCCAGCGAGCAGTCGTGCATGGAAGCCTGGCGCCTCGAGGGCCGATAGGGTGGCAAGACCCGCTGCCATCGCCACGGGATTGCCCGATAGTGTGCCGGCTTGATACACCGGGCCTAGCGGTGAAATGTGCTGCATGATCGCGCGCTTCCCGCCGAAGGCGCCGACCGGCAGACCCCCGCCCACAATCTTGCCAAGCGTGGTCAGATCCGGCTCGATACCGTATAGGGCCTGTGCGCCACCGAGCGCGACACGAAAACCGGTCATCACTTCGTCAAAGATCAACACTGCGCCGTGGCGCGTGCATTCCTCTCGCAGACTTTCCAAGAACCCGGCTGCTGGGGGGATGCAATTCATGTTGCCGGCGATCGGTTCGACGATGACGCAGGCGAGTTCTGCACCGTGGCGGGCAAAAATATCGCGCACCTGTGCGATATCGTTGAAGGCAACGGTGAGGGTATGGGCCGCAAATGAGGCGGGCACGCCGGGTGAAGTCGGTACGCCGAGCGTCAGCAGGCCAGAACCGGCCTTCACGAGCAGCGAGTCGGAGTGGCCGTGGTAGCAACCTTCGAATTTCAAAATCTTGTCCCGGCCGGTGTAGCCGCGTGCCAGTCGAATCGCGGACATGGTCGCCTCGGTGCCGGAGCTGACCATGCGGACCAGTTCGATCGAGGGAACCAAAGTGCAGATACGGCGGGCGACCTCGGTCTCGATGGGGGTCGGGGCCCCGAATGAAAGTCCTGAAGCCGCGGTTTCTTGGACGGCCGTGATGACGGCCGGGTCCGCATGGCCGAGTACGGCCGGACCCCACGAACCGACGTAATCGATATAACGGTCGCCTTCGGCAGACCAGATATGCGGGCCTTTGGCGCGCGTGAAGAAGATGGGCTCGCCACCGACGCTGCGGAAAGCGCGGACCGGGGAGTTCACGCCGCCGGGGATATAACGGCAGGCTTCCTGAAACAATTCATGCGATGTGGTCATGGAGATCTCCAGTCGGGGCGCGCAGTGTACGGGCCCGGCACCCGGTCGGGTATCGCCGCCTGTACGCTGCGCAATTCAGAGGCCATCGGGTGCGAGCCAACCAATTCGGGTAGAAAAGGTACCGTCCGCCGCCAGATCTAGGACCCGCCAGCCCGGCGGGCGATCGTCGAGCGCGAAGTCATCACTGCCGGGCAGAAATTGGACACAAGTGGCAGGCGCCCCCAGTACCGCCACGGCGCCGTGTTGGCTTTCATGGGCCTGGTGGGCGTGACCGAATAGTACGGCACGGACGGAGGGGTGACGGTCAATGATGGTCCAGAACGGGGTCGCCTCGGCCAGCCCCAACGCATCTAACCAGCGGCTGGCCAGTGGCACGGGTGGGTGATGCAGCGCCACTAGGGTCGGTGTATCGGGGTGGGCGGTCAGGGTTGCTTGCAGGCGTGCCAATTCGGCGGGCGCCAATCGGCCACCGGCTTCATTGGGCACGGTCGAGTCAAGCGCTATCAGCAGCCATGCACCCAGTTGGAGATGTCCTAGCGTCTGAAAGGGCGTGGTCGAGAACGCGGTCGCGAGTATGGCGGGTTCGTCGTGGTTGCCGGGCAAACAGACGACCGGCGTTGTCGATCGGCCCAACAGGCGCTGTAGGTGGGCGTAACCGTCCGGTTCGTCCTGCACCAGATCGCCACTGACCAAGATGGCGTCGTATGGGCCCTGGCATGCAGCGGCCTTGAGGCAGGCGCGCAAGGAGTCCAGTGGCACGGTGCCGCGCAGCGCACCCTGTGGATCGGCCCGCAGGTGCAGGTCGGTGATTTGCAGCAGGCGAACGGTGGCAGGCATTCGGGCGAGTCGATTAGGGGCCGGAACGGCTGTTCCGGCCCCTAAAAGCAGACTCAGTAGCGGTACTGATCAGGCTTGAACGGCCCGTCGACCGAAACACCGATGTAGGCCGCCTGTGTCTCGCTGAGGGTCGTCAACTGCGCGCCGAGTTTGCCCAGATGCAGTCGTGCGACGTGCTCGTCTAGGTGCTTGGGTAGCGTATAGACCTTCTTTTCGTAGCGCGCCAAATGGACCCACAGTTCGATTTGGGCCAGCGTCTGGTTTGCGAACGAGTTGGACATCACGAACGACGGATGGCCGGTGCCGCAGCCGAGATTCACGAGGCGGCCTTTGGCGAGAATGATGATCCGTTTGCCATCCGGGAAGACGACGTGGTCGACCTGTGGCTTGATTTCGTCCCACTCGTAATTGGCCAGACTCGCGATGTTGATCTCCGAGTCGAAGTGCCCGATGTTGCAGACGATGGCGTTGTGCTTCATGCGTTGCATGTGGGGGTGATCAATCACGTGCAAGTTGCCAGTGGCGGTCACGAAGATGTCGGCCTTGTCGGCGGCGTAGTCCATGGTGACAACGCGGTAACCATCCATGGCCGCTTGCAACGCGCAGATCGGGTCAATCTCGGTCACCCAGACTTGTGCTGAGAGCGCCTTGAGCGCTTCTGCACTGCCTTTACCCACATCGCCGTAGCCGGCCACGACGGCGACTTTACCGGCGATCATGACGTCAGTGGCGCGCTTGATGGCGTCGACCAGCGACTCGCGGCAGCCGTAGAGGTTGTCGAATTTCGACTTCGTAACCGAGTCGTTGACGTTGATGGCCGCGAACAACAGGCGACCTTCTTTTTCCATCTGATACAGGCGATGCACGCCCGTGGTGGTTTCCTCGGTCACGCCTTGAATGTTCTTGGCGATCGCCGCGTAGAAGCCTGGCCGGGTTTGTAGCCGGCGGCGGATCGATGCGTAGAGGACCGTTTCCTCTTCGTTGGTCGGGTTATCCAGAACCGAGGCATCCGATTCGGCCTTCAGTCCCAAATGGACGAGCAGGGTAGCGTCACCGCCGTCATCAAGGATCATGTTCGGCGTGCCGCCGTCCGCCCACTCAAAAATACGGTGGGTGTATTCCCAGTACTCTTCCAACGACTCGCCCTTGTAGGCGAACACAGGCGTTCCGGCGGCAGCGATGGCGGCGGCCGCGTGGTCTTGCGTCGAGTAGATGTTGCAGGACGCCCAGCGCACGTCTGCACCGAGCGCCTTGAGCGTCTCGATCAGCACCGCGGTCTGAATGGTCATGTGCAGCGAGCCGGCGACACGGGCGCCCTTGAGGGGCTGCGTGCTCGCGTACTGCTCGCGCACGGCCATCAGACCGGGCATTTCGGTCTCGGCAATGTTAATTTCTTTACGGCCCCAGGCGGCGAGGCCCAGATCCGCAACGTGAAAGTCGTTCTTAAGGGGTGTTACAGCGCTCATTCTCTCTACTCCAGAGGGAAGGCGCCGTTGTCATGTCGACCCTCCCGCCGAGCCTGACGGGGCTTGGGTGAATCCCAGGCCCGCTGCAGCGCCCCTCGACCGGAAGGTTCTTTTACAGGTGTTACTTCGCGTCGGCCTTGAGGGCGCGGGCCTTGTCGGTGCGCTCCCATGTGAAGGCTGACTCGGTACGACCAAAGTGGCCGTAAGAGGCAGTCGCTTCGTAAATGGGGCGCGCAAGATCCAACATCTGGCGCAGTCCATACGGGGTCAGGTCGAAGTGCTTGCGCACCAGTTTGGTCAGCGCTTCGCGCGATAACTTGCTGGTGCCAAAGGTTTCTACCATCACGGAGGTGGGTTCTGCCACCCCAATGGCGTAGGAAACCTGTACTTCACAACGTTCCGCGAGCCCGGCCGCTACGATGTTTTTAGCGACGTAGCGCGCAGCGTAGGCGGCTGAACGGTCCACTTTGGATGGGTCTTTGCCCGAAAAAGCGCCGCCGCCGTGGCGGGCAAACCCGCCATAGGTATCCACAATGATCTTGCGCCCGGTCAGGCCGCAGTCGCCGACGGGGCCGCCGACGACGAACTTGCCCGTTGGGTTGATGTGAAACTTGGTGCGTTTGTCGATCCAGCGGGTGGGGAGGACTGGGAGAATAATCTCCTCCATGACCGCTTCGCGCAGCCGACGCTGACTGATCTCTGGCGCATGTTGTGTCGACAAGACGACCGCTTCAATGCCAACCGGGCGGTCATGTTCGTAGCGGAAAGTGACCTGACTTTTCGCATCGGGGCGTAGCCAGGCCAGTTTCTTCGATTGTCGTACCTGGGCCTGACGCTGCACGAGCCGGTGCGCATAGGTAATGGGCGCCGGCATGAGCACGTCCGTCTCGTTGGTGGCGTAGCCGAACATCAGGCCCTGGTCGCCGGCACCCTGCTTGCGCGGGTCCTTGCGATCGACGCCTTGGGCTATGTCGGGGGACTGCTTGCCAATAATATTGATGACGGCACAATTGGCGCCGTCGAAGCCCATTTCGCTGCTGTTATAGCCAATCTTGAGAATGGTGCGGCGGACGATGGCCTCAAAGTCGACCGATGCCGTCGTGGTGATTTCGCCGGCTACAATAGCGCAGCCGGTCTTTACCAGCGTTTCGCAGGCCACTCTGGCCTTTTTGTCAATGGCAAGGATGGCGTCCAGTACCGCGTCCGAGATTTGGTCAGCGACCTTATCTGGATGACCTTCCGAAACCGACTCTGACGTAAAAAGGTAGCTGTTCGAGGACATAGGTTCCCTATCGCCGTAGCGGCTCCGTGACCCAACGGCGCAGGAGTATACAACTCTCCGTGAGACGTTGCCCCTGCATCTCCCTTACGGGACAATGACGGGTTAATACACCACTCTGGAAACGGACATGCCGAACCGCCGCCACCTTGCCAATGCCATTCGCGCCCTCAGCATGGATGCCGTCCAGCAGGCCAATTCGGGTCATCCGGGTGCCCCGATGGGTATGGCGGATATCGCCGAGGTGCTTTGGCGTGACCATATGAAACACAGCCCGGGCAATCCGGAGTGGTTCGATCGCGACCGTTTTGTGCTATCCAACGGGCACGCGTCGATGTTGCTGTACTCGGTGTTGCACCTCACCGGCTACCCGCTATCGACGGACGACCTACGCAATTTCCGCCAGTTGGGCTCGCACACCGCGGGTCACCCTGAGCGTGATTTGCACCTCGGCATTGAAACGACGACCGGCCCGCTTGGTCAGGGCTTGACCAATGCGGTGGGTATGGCGCTCGCCGAGAAAGTGCTTGCGGCCACCTACAATCAGGCCGGCTTTGACCTCATTGACCATCACACCTATGTGTTTATGGGTGACGGCTGTCTCATGGAGGGGGTGTCCCATGAAGCGTGCGCGCTGGCGGGCACGCTCGGCCTGGGTAAACTCATCGCCTTCTGGGATGACAATGGCATTTCGATCGACGGGCAGGTGCAGGGCTGGTTCACGGATGACACGCCGCGGCGTTTCGAGGCCTATGGCTGGCAAGTGCTCCGCGGCGTCGACGGTCATGATGCTGAGGCGATTGGCCGAGCGATTCGCAAGGCCAAGAAGGAAACTGGCAAGCCGACGCTGATCTGCTGCAAGACGATCATCGGGTTTGGTGCGCCGAACAAGCAAGGTACAGAACACTGTCACGGTGCGCCACTCGGTGCCGCTGAGATCGCAGCTGCGCGGGCAGCGCTGGCCTGGCCCTACGCACCGTTCGAAGTGCCCGAGGATGTGCGAGAAGCATGGGATGCGCGCGGTCGCGGTAAGCGCGTTGAGGGCAAGTGGCAGCGACTCATGAAGGAATACCGGAAGGTCTACCCGGAACTGGCGGCCGAATTGGATCGCCGCGTGCGCGGTGATTTGCCGTCTGATTGGACCGACTACGTCAGTCAGACCTTGGCTGCCGTCCAGACGGCCGCGTCCACGACGGCGACCCGTCAGTCCTCGCAGTCGGCGCTGAACGCGTTTGTGCCACGCTTGCCTGAAATGTTGGGTGGGTCGGCCGACCTGACTGGCTCGAACAACACGTGGGCTAAAAACTCCAAGGGCATTACGCGCGATGACGCCTCCGGGAACTACGTGTGGTATGGGGTCCGTGAGTTTGGTATGTCTGCGATGATGAATGGCATGGCCTTGCATGGCGGCTTTTTGCCGTACGGCGGCACGTTTCTCGTGTTCTCTGATTACGCCCGCAATGCCGTTCGCATGGCGGCACTGATGCAGGTGCCGGTGACGTACGTATGGACCCACGACTCGATTGGTCTAGGCGAGGACGGCCCGACCCATCAACCCATCGAGCAGATGGCATCCTTGCGTCTGATCCCCAACTTTACCCTCTGGCGTCCGTGTGATGCGCTCGAAGCGCACGTGGCATGGGTCGACGCCATTGCGCGTCGCGATGGTCCGACCGCTCTGGTCCTAACGCGCCAAGCGTTGGTGCATCAGGCGCGTACGCCCGCACAAGTTGCGGCCGTGCTGCGGGGTGGCTACGTTCTGCTCGACAGCGACGGGTCGCCTGAGGTCGTATTGATCGGCACTGGATCCGAGGTGCAGCTGGCGATCGAGGCTGCGCAGACGCTGCGCGCCGCGGGTCGCCGGGTTCGGGTGGTCTCGATGCCCTCGACCTCTGTGTTTGATCGCCAAGAGGAGGCCTATCAGGCCGCGGTACTCCCGCCGGGCGTGCCCCGGGTGGCTGTGGAGGCCGGTGTGCGCGATGGTTGGTGCCGCTACACCGGCTGCATCGGCAATGTGGTCGGTTTGGACGCCTTCGGCGCCTCAGCGCCGGCCAAGGACTTGTTTAATCACTTTGGCCTTACAGCCACGCGGGTTGCGGAAACTGCGCTGGCTGCAATCGGCGGCTAATTTCTGAATTGCAACGCATCTAAAAGACTGTTGGATAGTTAAGGAGACTTCATCATGACCATTCGCATCGGTATCAACGGCTACGGCCGTATCGGCCGCAACGTGCTGCGCGCGATCTACGAGGGCAATCGCAACCAAGAGATTCAGGTGGTTGCTATCAACGATCTGGGCAACTCCCAGACGAATGCACATCTGACCCGTTTTGATACTGCCCATGGTCGTTTCCCCGGCACTGTTGCGGTTGAGGGCGACTACATCGTGGTGAATGGGGATCGCATCAAGGTGCTGGCTGAGAGAGATCCAGCGAAGCTGCCTTGGGGTGAGCTTGGAGTCGAATATGTGCTGGAGTGCACCGGTCTGTTCGCGACCCACGAGAAGGCATCAAAGCATCTCGCTGGCGGCGCAAAAAAGGTGGTGATATCGGCGCCTGCAAGTGGCGCAGTGGATGCCACCGTCGTCTATGGGGTCAATCATCACGTTTTGACTAGCGCCATGACCGTCATCTCCAACGCCTCTTGCACCACGAATTGTCTGGCGCCGTTGGTCAAGCCTTTGCACGACGTCATCGGCTTGCAACACGGGATCATGACGACGATTCACGCTTACACCAACGACCAGGTATTGACCGATGTGTATCATGAGGATCTGCGTCGCGCCCGCTCAGCCACCATGTCGATGATTCCGACCAAGACCGGCGCTGCGGCTGCTGTAGGACTCGTGCTGCCAGAACTGAAGGGCAAGCTGGATGGCTTTGCGGTGCGTGTCCCAACGATCAATGTGTCCATGGTTGATCTGACTTTTGTGGCCAAACGAGCGACTTCAGCTGAGGAGATCAACCAAATCCTCAAGGCTGCCGCCGAGGGCCCGCTCAAGGGTGTACTCGCCTACAACGATGGCCCTCTCGTTTCGGTCGACTTTAATCATGATCCCGCCTCGTCCACCTATGACGCGACGCTGACCAAAGTCATTGATGGCACGCTCGTCAAGGTGTGCTCCTGGTATGACAATGAGTGGGGCTTCTCGAACCGCATGCTCGACACGACGGTGGCCTGGAGTCGCGCGAAGTGAATGCGGCGGCGCCCGCCGGTGGCGTATCGACACGAGTAATACGCATGCAGGATGTGGCGCTCTCTGGGCGCAGAGTCCTGATTCGCGAGGATCTGAATGTGCCTGTGCATGCGGGCGTCGTGACCAGCGATGCCCGTATTCGCGCGGCGCTGCCAACGATACAGGCTGCACTGGCGGCGGGTGCGCGCGTCATGGTGATGTCGCATTTGGGTCGCCCGGAGGAAGGACAGCCGAATGAGGAGTTCAGCTTGGCCCCGGTGGCCAAGCGCCTAGGCGAATTGCTGGGTCGGAATGTGCCGCTGGTAAAAAATTGGCTAGACGGCGTAGAAGTCCAACCTGGATCACTCGTATTGGCAGAAAATGTTCGATTTAATAAGGGCGAGAAAAAAGACAACGAGGAACTCTCCCGTCGTATGGCAGCGCTCTGCGATGTCTACGTGATGGACGCGTTTGGCACCGCGCATCGGGCGGAAGCCAGTACCCACGGAGTGGGCCGCTTCGCCCCAATCGCCTGCGCAGGCCCACTACTACTCAAGGAGTTAGTTGCGTTGGACTCCGCGCTGCATGCACCCAAGCGGCCGCTTGTGGCAATAGTCGCCGGGTCTAAAGTGTCGACCAAGCTGAACGTGTTGGAGTCTCTGCTCGACAAAGTAGATCGGCTCATTGTTGGCGGCGGTATAGCCAACACATTCTTGCTCGCGCAAGGCAAGTCTATTGGCAAGAGTCTCGCAGAGCCGGACATGTTGGATGTTGCTAAACGTCTTTTGGTGCGCGCGACCCAGAAGGGTGTCGCGTTACCATTGCCCACCGATGTGGTGGTGGCAAAGACGTTTTCTGCGCAGGCTGAAGCCGACGTAAAGTTGATAGATGCCGTCGCCGCCGATGATTTAATTCTTGATATCGGCCCAGATTCTGCCGAACGCTTGGCCCAGCTCTTGGTTGATGCCGGCACGATTTTATGGAATGGACCGGTTGGGGTATTCGAGTTTGATCAGTTCGGCGAGGGCACGCGCACTATTGCTAATGCGATTGCGGCGTCCTCTGCGTTTTCATTGGCCGGTGGCGGCGACACGCTGGCGGCTATAGAGAAATACGGTGTAGAGAGTGGCATCACGTACATTTCAACGGGTGGTGGGGCATTTCTCGAATTCGTCGAAGGCAAAGTGCTGCCCGCTGTTGCAATGCTCGAAGCGCGAGCTGCGGAGAAAATCTGATGACTGCTGTACTTCATAGTCGTCGGCGCGGAAAAATTGTCGCAACGCTAGGGCCCGCGACAGACGACGTGGAAACGCTTTCGGAATTGATTCGCGCGGGCTGTGATGTAGTGCGAGTCAATTTTTCGCATGGCAGTTTCGAGGATCACGCCCGCCGCGTTGAGCGCGTTCGCCTGGCATCGCACCGTGTCGGTCGATATGTCGCCATCCTTGGTGATCTTTCCGGACCAAAAATTCGCATCGACCGTTTTGTTGACGGGAAAGTTGAGCTCGTAGAAGGCGCTGTATTTACTCTTGATGTATCGCTTGATCCAGCCGCCGGTACGATTGCGTCGGTCGGTTGTGCCTACAAACTGCTCCCCGGCGATGTAGGTCCTGGCGATATCTTGTTGCTTAACGATGGACTGATCGTACTAGAGGTCACAGCGGTAGAGGGGCCGCAAGTGGTGACTCGGGTGGTTGTTGGCGGTGAGTTATCCAACAACAAAGGCCTTAATCGTAAGGGAGGCGGTCTGTCTGCTGGGGCTTTGACAGATAAAGATCGAGTCGACATCAAGACGGCGGCAAAGCTAGGGGTGGACTACCTCGCCGTGTCGTTCCCACGCTGCGCCGAGGACATGCATGAGGCGCGTCGGTTACTACGCGAAGCAGGTGGGGTCGGACTGGTCGTGGCGAAGATCGAGCGCGCTGAAGCGATCACCAACCTGGATGAGATTACGGAAGCCAGTGACGCAGTTATGGTGGCCCGTGGTGATCTCGGTATCGAAGTTGGCTACGCGGAGTTAACGGGGCTGCAAAAACGCATTATCGCGACAGCGCGCAAACACTTTCGTGTAGTGATTACGGCGACGCAGATGATGGAGTCGATGATTCAGAACCCAGTGCCTACTCGGGCTGAGGTTTCGGATGTTGCCAATGCCGTGCTCGATGATACGGACGCCGTGATGCTATCCGCTGAAAGTGCGGTCGGAAAGTATCCGATCAAGGCCGTCGAGACGATGGTCGACGTCATCATCGGTGCTGAAAAATATCGGGTTCAAGGCGGCCTCGTTGCCCAGGAGACCGCTGATCGAGTCTTCAAAGAAACGGATGAAGCCATAGCGATGGCGGTGATGTACACGGCGAACCACTTAAATGTGAAAGCGATTGTCGCATTGACGGAGTCGGGTTCGACGACGTTGTGGATGTCGCGCGTGCGTTCGGATATTCCGATCTATGCCTTCACGCGTTCCGAGGCGACACGTCGTCGAGTCTGTCTTTTTCGGGGTGTCTATCCGGTGGCGTTCGATGTCACGCACACCGAACCGGAAAAGCTATATGGCGCGATTTTCCGGCAATTAGTTCAATTGGGCCTTGCGGCCGAGGGGGATCGCGTGATCCTGACCAAGGGCGAACTCTCCGGGGTTACTGGCGGAACGAATTCGATGAAGATTTTGCAGGTTAGGCTTTAATGTTCGGTGGTCGTCTGCGCGCGGTTGCTAATGGCCTGTTTGCTGCTCGAACGGTGTGCGGCGGGGTATCTGCTTTTTGGGTCCATTCGGTATGAAAAAAATCATAGTCCGGCTCATACTCGTGGTACTGGGCTTTCTATTATTTAGTTCCATCGCCGGTACTTTGCTACTGCGCGGTAGTCTTCCGACACTCGATGGGCGGGTTCGGGCGCGTGGTGTCCTGTCGACCACTACCATTGAGCGAGATGCGGTGGGTGCCGTCACTATCGTCGGCACATCGCGAGCCGACGTGGCGTATGCGCTTGGTTATGCTCATGGACAGGATCGTTTCTTCCAGATGGACCTCCTGCGGCGAGCCGGCGCGGGGGAGCTGTCGGCGTTATTGGGCGCTGGCACTGTGCAAACGGATCGTGAATTACGCATGCATCGATTACGCACCGTTGCACGGGCGGTAATCGCGCGGGCGACGCCGGAGCAGCGCTTGTTCATGGATGCCTATGTGGCGGGCGTGAACTCGGGTCTGGCCTCTCTGCGGGCGCGCCCGTTTGAATATTTACTGCTGGGCGCCTATCCGGAGTCTTGGCGGGCAGAGGACTCTGTGTTGTGCGTGCTCGCCATGTTCATGCAGTTGCAGGACCCGGATGGTCATACCAAAGTGCAGCGCGCGCTGATTGCCGGTGCCTTACCCGCCTCAGTGGTGCAATTCCTGAAAGCGGAGACTCCGGATTGGGACGGGACGCTCGATCACACGCCGGGGCCAACGCCCGTTCTGCCGACGGCAGCGGAATACGACTTGCATCAGACGGCACCTGGTAGTCCCGAGGACGCAGCACGTTCGCGCGGACGTCCACCGATCACGGGCAGTAACAATTGGGCCGTCGCCGGGCGTCGCACCGCCAATGGCGCGGCACTGATTGCCAACGATATGCATCTGGGACTGCGGATGCCCAATACCTGGTATCGCGCTCGGATCCGTTGGACTGCCCCGGATGGTACGGTGGCCGATGTGACGGGCGTGACCTTGCCAGGCATGCCCGCTATCGTGGCGGGCAGTAATGGTCATGTCGCTTGGGGTCTCACCAACAGTTATGGCGATTTCCAAGAACTAGTCACCTTGGTGCCGGACCCCGAGAACGGGAAGCGTTACCTCACGGCCAATGGCCCCGAAGCATATGGGCACGCCAAGGAACGCATCGTGGTGCGCGCTAGCGCGACGCAAGAATTGGACGTGCAGACCACGCGATGGGGTCCTGTGATCGGGCGAGATGCTCAGGGGCGCGCTTTGGCTTTGGCTTGGGCCGCGCACGATCCGGCTGCGGTGAATTTCTCGCTGGTGGAATTAGATCGTGCGGTCACTCTGCAGCAGGCGCTCGCTATTGCCGCTAGCGCGGGCCTACCTGCGCAGAATTTTGTGGTGGGTGACACTGAAGGACACATCGCGTGGACCATCGCAGGCCAAATTCCAAAGCGCCGCGGTCCTGTAGTGGACGTGCGTCTTTCGACCGATGCGGCGGCTGGTTTTGACGGATGGGTCGAACCTGCCGAGCACCCGACGCTACTGGACCCAAGCGAGGGCGCACTGGCGACGGCCAACACGCGCGTGGTCGGCGGTCGAGCCTTAGCCGTGATTGGTGACGGCGGTTATGATCGTGGTGTGCGGGCCCGCCAGATTCTGGATGACCTTGCAGCGAAAGCAGACGGGCTGAAGCCGGCCGATATGCTCGCGATCCATTTAGACGATCACGCCCGTTTCCTGCTGCGGTGGAAAGATCTTCTGGTCGGTTTGCTGGATGACGAGGCGTTGGAAGGTCAGGCTCGGCGCGCAGATCTGTCGAAGGCGCTGCAGAAGTGGAGTGGAACGGCTGCTGTGGACGATCCAGCTTACCGGTTAGTTCGCGCCTGGCGCGAAGAAGTGGAACGGCGCACGTTTGCGGCGCTCGTTGCCCCGGCTCGTGCAGCAAGTCCTGGCTTTGCCTTCCGTGCCCCGCCCTCATACGAGGGACCACTTTGGGCGCTTATTAGCGCTCGCCCAACGAATCTGTTGCCGCCGGGCCAGACCAATTGGCGTGGCTTTCTCCTCAGCACCGTCGATGCGGTGCTCAATGATCTAGCTGCCGAGTGTCCGAAATTGCAGGAGTGCACTTGGGGGCAGGCAAATCGTGTCCATATTCAACACCCGCTTTCAGTTGCGGTCCCTGCGCTCGCGGAATTGGCGGACATGCCGGAGGAAATTTTGCCCGGCGATGAAGATATGCCGCGCGTACAGGGCCCGCATTTTGGCGCATCGGAACGGTTTGCCGTGTCGCCAGGTCATGAATCGGAAGCGTATTTCATGATGCCGGGCGGCCAAAGTGGTCATCCTCTATCGCTTTATTATCGTGCTGGCCATGCAAACTGGGCACAGGGGCTCGCGGCTCCGTTCCTACCCGGTGTGGCGGAGCACAAATTGGTTTTGGTGCCCTGAAGGATTCTGACGTTATGCACACCAAACGATTTTCTGGCACCAGCCGCTACGTTGCGACGGATGATTTGTCGATGGCAGTGAGTGCTGCGGTGACGCTCGGGCGGCCATTGTTGATCAAAGGTGAACCAGGCACCGGAAAAACGCAGCTCGCCGAAGAGATCGCGGGATTTCTGGAGCGGCCACTGTACGAGTGGCACGTGAAGTCGACCACGAAAGCGCAGCAGGGTCTTTATGAATACGACGCGGTGTCTAGACTGCGTGACTCTCAGCTTGGCGATGCCCGGGTCCAAGAGATTGGCAATTACATCCTGAAGGGCCGCGTTTGGGAGGCCTTTACCAGTGAGGTTCAGCCGGTATTGCTTATCGATGAAATCGACAAAGCCGACATCGAGTTTCCGAATGATTTGTTGCGCGAACTGGATCGAATGGAATTTTACGTATACGAGACCCGTGAACTCGTACGGGCGCGGCATCGGCCGATTATCGTAATTACCAGTAACAATGAAAAAGAGTTGCCGGATGCCTTTCTGCGCCGGTGCTTCTTCCATTACATCCGCTTTCCAGACACCGATACGATGCGTCGCATCGTCGACGTGCATTTTCCTAATATCAAAAAAGAGCTCCTTGCGGAGGCGCTCGAGGCGTTTTACCGCATTCGTGATGTGCCTGGCTTGAAGAAGAAGCCGTCGACCTCCGAGTTGCTCGACTGGCTGAAGTTGCTGCTTGCGGAGGACATCGCGCCGGAGGCGTTACGAGCGACCGATGGCAAGAGCACTGTCCCGCCGTTGTATGGCGCCCTTCTGAAGAACGAACAAGATGTGCATCTGTTCGAGCAGTTGGTTTTTATGCACCGTCGCACCGCGCGTTAAGGCGGACGGGGCGATGCTGGTCCGCTTCCTCAGTATGCTGCGGGAGACTGGTATCCCAGTTTCCGTTACCGAGTATCTCGCTCTGCTCGAGGCGCTCAAGGGTGGGATCGCAGATTACTCCGTAGATAACTTCTACGTGCTCGCCCGGACGGTGTTGGTGAAAGACGAGCGGTTCTATGACCGTTATGACCGGGTGTTCGCTGCGCATTTTTCTGGTATCGAATCGATGCTGGATCTGCTGTCAGGTGCCGAAGTCCCTGAGGACTGGCTGCGGCGCTTGGCGGAACTACAGCTCACACCGGAAGAGAAGGCAAAAATAGACGCGCTAGGCGGTCTCGAACAGGTGATGGAAGCGCTCAAAGAGCGGTTGAAGGACCAGCAGGGTCGTCACCAAGGCGGAAACAAGTGGATCGGGACCGCTGGCCGTTCTCCGTTTGGCGCCTATGGTTACAACCCCGAAGGGGTCCGTATTGGGCAGGATTCTTCTCGCCAACGTAGTGCCATCAAAGTGTGGGACCGACGCGAGTTCCGCAACCTCGATGATTCTCTCGAGCTGGGCACGCGCAACTTACAGGTGGCCTTGCGGCGACTGCGCCGGTTCGCCCGCGAGGGCGCAGCCGAAGAACTAGATCTCGACGGTACGATTGACGCGACTGCACGCAATGCCGGATGGTTGGATCTAAAATTGCGACCGGAGCGTCACAACGCGCTGAAAGTGCTTCTTTTTCTGGATGTTGGTGGGTCGATGGATGATCATATCCGGCTGACCGAAGAATTATTCAGTGCGGCGCGCAGTGAGTTTCGGCACTTGGAGCACTATTACTTTCACAACTTCGTCTACGAGACTGTATGGCGCGATAACCACCGTCGTTATCAGCAGCGCATCCCGATGCAAGAAGTCTTGCGCACTTATGGACCTGACTATCGCTTGATCTTGGTCGGCGACGCTACGATGGGCCCGTATGAGATCCTTCGGCCTGGCGGTAGCGTCGAACATTGGAACGAAGAATCGGGCCAAACCTGGTTGGCTCGCTTGACTGCGGCATTTCCACGCTTCGCGTGGCTGAATCCAGAGCCTGAGGAACGCTGGGAACAGGTTGCCTCGATTGGCGTGGCCAGGCAACTGCTCGAAGGGCGAATGTATCCTCTCACCCCGGGGGGCTTGGAACGCGCAACCCGTGTGCTGAATGCTCGATAAGGCGTCCTTAAGCGAGACCTGCTAATCTTCCGAAATCCTCAAACTTCCGTCGGGAGCTGCCATGCGCTTTGTCGCCGTGATCTGTTTCAATCTCTTGCTAGTTACGGCGGTCGCGGTTGCCGATACGCGTGCTGAGCGCCTCGCCACCTTGATGGAAGCTGAGGGGGTAAGTGCTGCGTTTGATGCTGCTCGCGAGATGGTACGGCAACAAACGAAGGCTGATGCCGACAAAGGAATGGCCTCGCTGTTGACGCATTTAGACGCGTCGCAGCAGGTTATGGATCAGTTGCATCAAGCGTACAGTGAATTTATCGATGAAGTGACCAAGGGCGCGTTTCGACGCGAAGATATGGTCGCCAGTTGGTCCGATGCCTACGGTTCTAACTTCTCGGACGATGAACTGACCCAGTTGCTGGTGTTTTATCAGTCGCCGCTGGGCATGAAGACGGTTGCGGCGGCGCGCTCGTCAATGCCCAAAGTGATGGAGAAGATGCAGGCCGAACTGCAACCGCGCTTGCGCCCCGCCATCAAGCGCTACACCGAGCAGGTCGGCAAAATTATTGCCGACTGCAAGTGCGAGCGAAAGAGCGCAGAGGCGGCCGCGCAGGGTGAAGAAGTCCCAGCGAAGTAATCAGTCGGCGGGTTTGCCGGCTTGTAGGGCCAGGAGTTCCTTAAGGACCATGTCTGAATGGTCCTTCGGATCGACCTTCGGCCAGTGCCGTGCGATACGGCCTTGCGGGTCAATCAGATAGGTGTCGCGCTGTGCGTACTCATAGATACCCATGAACGTTGTCAGCACGCCGTAGTCTCGGGCAGTGTGTTTGGTGGGATCGGCCAAGAGTGTGAATGGCAGCGAGTGCTTCTCGGCGAACGCCTTGTGTGATTCCACGTCATCGACGCTGATTCCGAGGATTGTCGCGCCGGCACGACGGAACGCAAAAATATTGTCACGCAAAGCGCATGCTTCGGTTGTGCAACCGGGGGTGCCGTCTTTCGGGTAGAAGTAAAGCACTACCCAACCGCCACGATAGTCCGCCAGTTGGTGTGTTTCGCCCTTCTGATCCTGCAGCGCAAAAGCAGGGGCGGGCGCACCGACGGCGGGACCCTCGGCCTGCGCGGCCGATGGCAGGAATTGGGCTGCGGCGGCGAGTAGCAAAATCAAGCCAAGGGCAGTCAGCGAGGTGCGCATACGGCAAGCCTTTTAGTAGGGGTGCCTGATGTTACGTCCACTCGGTGCATAATGTCAGCATGATCCCGGAAACGAGTGTTTCGCGTACTGGACAGCCTTTGCGGGCGCTTGTGCTCACCGGCGGTGGCGCCCGTGGTGCTTATCAGGTGGGAGTCCTTAAAGCGATCGCGGAACTGCTTCCCGAGGATGCACCGCTACCTTTTCGCATTGTATGTGGAACCTCCGCCGGCGCAATTATTGGGTCAATCTTAGCGGCCAATGCCGTGCGATTCCGCGATGGTTTAGCGATCCTCGAGGGCTTCTGGAGTCATTTGCGCGTAGACCGTGTTTGGCGGAATGACCCCTTGGCAGTGGTCGGTGCCGTCCTGCGCTGGTTGGCGGCATTTTGTACCGGTGGTTCGTTGGTGCACTCGCCTCACTCGCTATTTGATAACGGCCCACTGCGCGGCACGCTCGAGTCGCATGTGAATTTTGCGCGTGTTCTGCAGGCGTTGGGGCAGGGCGATATTGAGGCGCTGGCGGTGACGGCGGCGTCCTATCAGGGGGGCGGTAGTCGTACGTACTACATGGTCAGTGGCGGTGACCCGTCGCGACGCTCCTCTTGGGTGGGTGGTGTGCCAATCGACCTGTTGACGATCGATCATCTGATGGCGAGTGCCGCGGTTCCTTTTTTGTTTCCGCCGGTGCACCTTGCTGATGGGTATTTCGGCGATGGCGCAATCCATCAGGTCGAACCGTTGGCGCCGGCGATACATCTCGGGGCTGATCGAATTTTGGTTGTCGGCGTGCAGGCGGCGCCAAATGTGGAGTCGGTCAGTAGCGATGCTGCACGGATCGAGCCGAGTTTTGGGCAAATTTTTGGATTTATGCTCCATAGCCTGTTCCTGAGCACGCTCCGTCGGGATATGGAGCGATTGGAGCGCGAGAACCGGCTCATTAGAGCTGCGGGACAAGGCGCCGGTAGCAGCCGACCGGTGTATGCCATGCTGATCGAGCCGAGCGTTGATCCAAGCGTTGTGGCAGCGCGCCACGCGCCTAATATGCCCTTTTCCGTTCGGCTCTTGATGCGCACGCTAGGGGCCGCGAACCGCGGTGGACGGTTATTACTAAGCTATTTGATATTCGACCGCGCTTATGCCCGTGACCTGATCGCGCTGGGTTATGCCGACGCAATGCGACAGCGCGAGGCGCTTCAGTCCTTTCTATCTAACGAAGAATGACGAGCGACGACGTCCGGATACGCTTGCTTGAAGTGCTGGGCTAGTCGTTCCACCAGACACACGGAGCGGTGTTGGCCACCTGTGCAGCCGACGGCGACCGTTAGATAGGCTCTATTCGTGTTCTGGTAAAGAGGGATACGTCGTTCGATGAATGTGATCATGTCTTGCAATAGCGCGTGAAACTCAGGCTCTGCTTCTAAAAATGCGATCACCGTGGGATCGCGCCCAGTCTGTGCCTGCAGTGCAGGCACCCAGTAGGGATTGGGTAGTGTCCGCGCATCAAAAACGAAGTCGGCGCCGCCGGGGATGCCATGTTTGTAGCCAAAAGACTCAAACATAATCGACAGTCGGCCGGTGGATCGTGGCTCTACGCGGGCACGAATTTGTTCGCGTAACTGGTGGACACTCGAGCGTGTCGTGTCGATTACGAGATCCGCGCCATCGGTTAGGGGGTCCAGGAGTCGCAGTTCTTCGGCAATGGCGCCCCGCAAGTCGAGGCCCTCGCGCGCGAGAGGGTGCCGCCGGCGGGTCTCTCCATAGCGGCGCAGCAGCGTTTCCGGCTCCGCGGAAAGGTAGATAAGTTCGCTTTGGATGCCGCTGCGCCGCAACCCTTGCAGCAACTGTGGAATATCAGCGATTTCCAGTGGATCGTTACGCGCGTCGAGGCCTACGGCCAACTTGGCATAGAGTCCCCCGGGTCGCTGCACCGCATGACTGATAAACGTATTGAGCAGTCCTGCCGGGATATTGTCGGTGCAAAACCAACCGAGGTCCTCGAGCATATTGAGCGCAATACTCTTGCCCGAACCGGAAAGTCCACTGACGATGATCAGTCGCATGTCGCCGCGCTCCGTCGAGACGGACGTATTGCCCGCCCGACGATGGTACGGCTTCAGAGCGCGTGTTGGGAGACCCCCAGCGCGGCTTATTCGCCTTTCATGACCTCGGTGGCGTGGTGGTCGTTTTTCTTTTCCTTATGCTTCTTCACTAGGCGATCGAGTTTGTCCGTCAGCGCATCGATTGCTGCGTACATATGCCCTTCCGAGGCATCTGCATGTAGTGCGCCGCCGGGCACATGTACGGTGGCTTCAGCGCGATGACTGAGCTTTTCAACGGTGAGCGTACAGTGCACATCGATGACTTGATCGAAGTGGCGTACCACCCGGTCTAATTTCTTTTCTAAATAGTGGCGCAGCGAGTCGGTGATTTCCAGATGATGGCCGGTGAGTGTCAGCTGCATTGTCATGCTCCTTGTTCGACTGTCTTCCTTCAACGTGCGTGCGCCGCGCGGCGCTCGCTCGACGGGGCGATACGCATCGCCTCCCGGTACTTTGCCACGGTCCGCCGGGCGACCTTGGCACCGCCGACCGCCAAGAGTTCGGCGATTCGGCTATCCGATAGCGGGCTTTCCGGGGACTCGCCCGCGATCAGTTTCTTGATCTTGGCCCTAATGGCGGTGGATGACACCTCCGTACCATCCGCAGCCGCGACATGGCTCGAGAAGAAGTGCCGGAACTCGTACATGCCCCGCGGGGTGAGCATGTACTTGCCGGTCGTTACCCTCGAAATAGTCGATTCGTGCATCTCCACGGTATCTGCGACCTCCCTTAGTACCAGAGGTTCCATGGCCTCCTCGCCGCGCTCGAGGAAGGCTGTTTGTCGTGCCACGATGGTGCGGGCGACCTTGAGCAGCGTTTCATTGCGCATTGCGATGCTTTTGATCAGCCAGCGGGCTTCCTGTAGTTGGGCCCGCAGGGCAGTATGCTCACGCGTGACCAGCGCCGTGTACTCGGGATTGACCCGTAGGCGGGGAGCGGCGCCGGCGTTCAGCTCGACGATCCAGCGATGGCCACGCTTGCGCACGACGACGTCGGGTATGACATATTCAGGGTCGCGGCGGTGAATGGTGCTGCCGGGCCTCGGGTGGCAGGCCCGAATTAGACTGAGTGCGCGGGTCAGTTCGTCGGCATCCACGTCCAATAGGCGGCGCAAGGTACTCTGATCGGCTGCGGCTACCAGTGGTAAATGCTCGCGCACCGCTTCGATGGCCGTCCGCAAGCCCGGCGTGCGAGGCGCGAGTTGGGCGAGTTGCAATTCGATGCTTTCGCCGACCGAACGCGCGCCGACGCCAACTGGATCAAAGGATTGCACCGTTTTTAGGACCCCGCTGACGGCGTTGACGGTGACTGCAAGATCGGGTTTTAACACCTCAGCGATGGTTTCCAGTGGGTCGACCACGTAGCCGTCGTCGTTGATGGCATCGATAATCGCACGGCCGATCGCGTGCTGCTGTGCGCCAAGGTGGGTTAATTCTAACTGCTCTAGCAGGTGCTCCTGTAGCGTGGTGCCGACCTGATCCGCATAGTCGGGTGCTTGGTCATCTGCCGACCATGGGGCATCCGTAGTGCCTGTGCCGCCCTGATCTTCTGCCCACGGGTCATCTACCCGGTCATCGTCCGGTTTTACGGTGGGTTCATCCCGGTTCAGTGCTGCGGTTGCGGTGCCGACCGAAAGCTGAGCGTCCTCGCCACTTTCCTCCAGTTCCAGCATGACGTTGTCAGCCAAACTGTCGCGCACCGCTTGCTGTAACTCAAGGGCTGATAGTTGCAGCAAGCGAATTGCCTGTTGCAGCTGGGGCGTCATGGCCTGACGCTGACCGAGCTTTATTTGTAGGGCGGGCTTCAACATCGATGCGTTCGACCTCAGCAGGGGCGGAAGCTAGGGTGTGCGCCGACCGTCACATCCGGAAATCTTCTCCCAAGTAGACCGCGCGAACCTCGGGATTGGCAAGGATGTCTGTCGCAGTTCCCGAAGCAATCACACCGCCCTGATTCACGATATAGGCGCGGTCACAAATGCCGAGTGTTTCTCGGACGTTGTGATCCGTGATCAGAACACCAATGCCACGATCGCGTAGGTGTTCGATACTCTTCTGAATATCAGCGACCGACAGGGGATCAACGCCGGCAAACGGTTCGTCGAGCAGTATGTAGCGTGGCTCAGCGGCTAATGCGCGTGCGATTTCAACTCTGCGGCGCTCACCGCCGGAGAGGCTTTGGCCGATGCTATCTCGAATGTGGCCGATCGATAGTTCTTCCAGCAGGCCCTCTAATCGAGCCTCCCGCGCCTCACGGCCGACGCCGGGGCGGGTTTCCAGAACTGCCCGCACGTTTTCTGCCACGGTGAGCTTGCGGAAGATGGAGGCTTCTTGCGGTAGGTAACCAAGCCCTAGCCGGGCGCGCCGGTGCATTGGCAGTCGGGTGATGTCCTGACCATCGATCTGGATCGTGCCGCCGTCCGCCGGGATGAGGCCCACGATCATGTAGAAGGCCGTGGTCTTGCCGGCGCCATTAGGCCCCAGCAGGCCGACTATCTCGCCGGCGGCGACATCGATCGACAGGTTCGCCACGACGGCGCGGTCCTTGTAACGTTTCGATAAGCCCTGTGCGATGAGGCGGCTCATGGGTTCGGCTTTGCCTCTGGCGTGGGCTCGGGCTTTTGACGCTTTTTAGGCTGTATCGTCAGGCGGACGCGTTGGTCGCCTTGATCATCGGGATTTGCTACTACCCGCTGGCCGGATAGGTCATACACGAGGGTGCTGCCGGAGATGTCATTGCTGCCATCAGACAGCCACGCATCGCCGCTTAAGCGGAGGGTTCCTGCAACGGGCCGATACTCGATGTGCATGGCGCGCCCACGTGCAACCCCGTTCTGGTGTTTTTGCTCGAAGCTCGCGGGAGTTCCCGTGATTTCGGCCACCGACACTTGATTGTCAGCAAACGTAATCACCGCCTGCTCACTCTGTAGCGTGCCATCCGGCACGGTAATACGGACGTTGCCAGAGAAGCGCCATACGCTGCTCTTGAAGTCCAGTCCATTGGCGGTGGCATCATCTGCCTCAATCGATAATCGGCCTTGGGCGATGTGCACTGCACGAAACACCAATGAACTGGTTTTATAGTCAAAATCGGAAGATCGCGCATCTAACTGAATCGGTTGATCCTCGTCCAATTGTGGGCCGCCGGCATGGGCCGCAGCGCTCAGGGCGAGCAGAAGTATGACTTTAACGGTGGAACGTGCCATGGACCGATTTCTCAAGCGCAAGCGTGCGGTGGGTCAGGTCGAGCCGGAAACCCTGAGCGTATAACTCGTGTGGCGGCCACTCGATTCGAGCCCACTCAGAGGTGGAGGCGATGCGGTGCCTGCGGTCCAGGGCCAGCAGATCCGTATGGACTACGGCACCAGCGGCCTCGGTACCACTGGCGCGCATTTCAACGTGTCCGCGCAGTGTCAGGATTTCACTGCCCAAAGGCATGCTGCCGCCATCGGCGTGTAGTAGCCACTCAGAATCGGGGGCTGCCTTATAGTCGACTGCGAGATTCTGCAGCGAGATCGAATGTTTTTGTACGTTCTCTACGGCCTGCAGAGTATGCAGTTTCAGCAGTAATCGGCCACGCTCATCGGTTTCTTCGAGCGTGGCGTCTTTGAAGTAATAGCCTGGCGCTGCTGGTCCTGCGGCTGTGGACCTGGTGTGGCGCGACCCCGAGGTCGCAAGCCACCAAGTGCCGAGGGCGATTGCACCGATGACAGCATAGGTCCTGACGCGCATCAGGCTTCGCCTAGAATCCGGTCTGCGAGTTCCCGGACGGCGCCGGCGCCACCCGGTAATTGCGTGATGAGTGTCGCGGCTGCGAGCACTTTCGGGTGTGCGTCGGCGACGGCGACAGGTAGGCCGACGAGCGCCATCATCGGTAGGTCCGGTGTGTCATCTACCAGGCAAGCGGCATGCGCAGCATCAATTCCTAGTTCTTTGAGCAGCGCATTAAGGGCAATGCCTTTGTCGTCAATTCCCTGACGCAGATGCCGGATGCCGAGTTCGTGCGCCCGCCGCTCCAACGCAGCTGAGCGCCGCCCGGAGATGATTGCAACCTCAATGCCTGCGGACAACAACGCCTTGATGCCGTGTCCGTCGCGGACGTGAAAAACTTTCAGGGCTTCGCCATCGGCGCTAAAGTACAAGCGCCCGTCCGTTAGAACACCGTCAACGTCGAGTACCAACAGTCTAATCTGCGGCAACTTCACATGACCCCCGCACGCAATAGATCGTGCACGTTTAATGCGCCGACAACGCGCTGATCTGAGTCGACGATCACGAGAGCGTTGATACGGTGACGCTCCATGAGAACGACGGCGTCGACGGCGAGTGCTCGCGGGCCGATTGTTCTGCACTGCCGCGTCATCACATCCTCCATCCGCATGACGTGGACATCGATGCGGCGGTCTAGCGCGCGGCGTAAGTCACCGTCAGTGAAAACTCCAAGCAGACGATCCTCGTCATCTGCTACCGCCGTCATGCCGAGGCCCTTGCGGCTCATTTCGAGTAAGCCGGCGGAGAGCGTGTCTTCAGGGCGCACCATGGGCACTTCGGCACCGCGATGCATGACAGCCTCGACGTGTAGCAACAGACGTCGTCCGAGGCTACCCCCGGGATGCGATCTGGCGAAGTCATCTTCCGTGAAGCCACGCAGGTGCAACAAGGCCACAGCGAGGGCATCGCCAGTCGCCAAGGCGGCGGTGGTAGAGGCGGTCGGTGCTAAGTTCAATGGGCATGCTTCGGCGGGAACCGAGACGTCGACATGTACATCCGCTGCACGCGCCAGCGACGATTGCGGGTTACCGGTCAGCGCCACTAGCGGGATGCCCAGACGCTTCAGTACGGGCAGTACGGCGAGAACTTCGAAGGTTTCGCCCGAATTGGAGAGCAGCAGCACCACGTCGTCGCGGGTCACCATTCCGATATCGCCGTGCTGGGCCTCGGCGGGATGCACAAAGAAAGCGGGGGTGCCGGTGCTAGCGAGCGTGGCGGCGATTTTGCGGCCAACGTGCCCGGATTTGCCCATGCCAATCACGATCACCCGGCCGCGGGCAGCCAGACAGGTGCGGCAGGCTTGGACAAAAGTAGCCCCCAGCCGCTCCGCCACCGCCGCAATTGCAGCGGCCTCGGTAGCCAGCGCCGCCCGCCCGAGTTGGATCAGGGCGGTATCATCTAGGACCACCGCAGAGGGCTCGGTCACGTCGGCAGATCTCCATCTGGTAGGCGGTGAATCATAGCAAGTGCAGGGGCAGTGCTGTTCTGCCGCGGTCCGATTCACTACACTCCGGCCATGGGCGCCTCTCTCAGCGCCCCTTACAGCGAGATCCCATGACCCCCGCCGAGATCGAAAAGTCCATCCTGGCCGGCTTGCCCGGCGCTCAGGTCGGTGTTCAGTCGGACGACAACACCCATTTTGAGGCGGTTGTGGTGGCTCCGCAGTTCGCCGGTAAGCGCCTGATTCAGCGTCATCAAATGGTTTATGCGACGCTCGGCGAGGTCGTCGGTCGCGAGATCCACGCGCTCTCGATTCAAGCGCACTCGCCGGAGGAGTGGGCAGCGCAGGGCGGGAGCTAACGCCGCCGTGGACCAGTTGCTTGTGCAAGGCGGCCGTCGGCTCGACGGCGCGGTGCAGATTTCTGGCGCCAAGAATGCGGCGTTGCCGATTCTGGCCGGTTGTCTACTCGTCGACGGGACGGTCACGGTGAGTAACGTGCCTATCGCCTTACGCGATGTGGCGACCACCCATCAGTTGCTCGCGCATATGGGCGCTCAGGTTACGGTCACGACGGCGGCGACGGTCGTTGTGGACGCGTCGACGGTGGTCGAATGCGTGGCGCCCTACGAGTTGGTCAAGACCATGCGGGCCTCTATTCTAGTGCTCGGTCCGTTGCTCGCGCGCTTCGGGGCGGCCGATGTTTCATTGCCCGGGGGCTGCGCGATTGGGGAGCGACCCGTTGATTTGCATGTTTCCGGCATGCGGCAATTGGGCGCGGAAATTCGCATCGAGAACGGCTTTATCAAGGCGCGAGTGGATGGCCGGCTGCGGGGCGCTCGAATCGTCCTTGAAACCGTCACAGTCACTGGTACTGAAAATCTGATGATGGCGGCTTGTCTCGCCGAGGGTACTACCATCATCGAGAATGCGGCGCGCGAGCCGGAAGTGACCGACCTTGCGCACTTCCTAAACAGCCTCGGCGCACGCATTTCCGGTGTCGGCACCGATACGCTGGTGATCGAAGGCGTTTTGCGCTTGCACGGCGGCAGCTACGCCGTTGTGCCCGATCGAATTGAGGCAGGCACGTATTTGGTCGCCGGTGCCATCACGCGGGGTCGAGTGCGCGTCAACCGGGTCGTACCCGGTCATTTGGATGCCGTGCTCGCCAAGTTGCGTGAGGCGGGCGGGCTCATTTCGATCGGCGCCGACTGGGTCGAATGCGATATGCGGGGCGCTCGCCCCAAAGCAGTCGATGTGCGTACAGCGCCCTATCCGGCGTTCCCCACCGACATGCAAGCCCAGTTTGCGGCGCTGAACACCGTGGCAGATGGTGTTGCAACGATTGTGGAAACGATCTTCGAAAACCGCTTTATGCACATGGACGAGATGCGTCGGCTCGGGGCGGAGATCCGGATCGAAGGCAATACGGCCATCATCCGAGGTGCCAATGGCTTGACCGCAGCGCCGGTCATGGCGACCGACCTGCGTGCGTCCGCTAGCCTGGTGCTGGCAGCGTTGGTTGCTGACGGCTGCACCCGCATTGAGCGCATTTACCACATCGACCGGGGCTATGAACGGATCGAGGAAAAGCTGCGCGGTCTCGGCGCCGAGATTCGGCGCGAGCATTAATTAGCGTTCAATCGGTCGGGCGATCACCGGGAGTTTTAGTTCGAAACGGCCGGCGCCCGGTCGCACGCCTTGTACTGTTGAGGTGACGCCCGGATGCATGCGGGCGATGCGCCCGAAGAAGTCTTGGCGACTCACAATGCGTGTGCCGTTCAACTCGGTCAAGATGTCGCCGGGGCGCAGGCCGGTTTCAGCGGCGGGGCTGCCGCGGTAGAAGCCGGCAATTTGCACCCCCGCCATCGGATTACCGCTGTCGTCGTTGAGGTCGTTGAGACCCATTCCCGTCCAGCCACGCACCACGCGCCCTTTGGACTCTATTTCTTGGGCCACGCCGCGGACGAGATTGACTGGGATCGCAAAGCCGATGCCCTCGACCCCTTGTTCGTGGCTAAGGATCGCGGTGTTGATGCCGATCAGTTCGCCCGTTGCCGTCACTAAAGCACCACCGGAGTTGCCTGGATTGATGGCCGCATCGGTCTGAATGAAATTTTCCAGCATGGCCAGACCCAGCTGAGACCGGCCTGTCGCGCTACAAATACCCTGCGTAACGGTCTGACCGAGGCCCAGCGAGTTCCCAATGGCCAAGACCACATCGCCCACGCGCAGTTGGTCAGAGCGCCCCAAAGGCATGACCGGCAGCTTGCCGAGCCCTATCTGCAGAATCGCAAGGTCCGTATCCGGGTCTGTACCGACCAATTTGGCCTTTGCGGAGCGGCCATCGCGTAGCTGGACGACGATTTCTTCAACACCCTTGATTACGTGGTAGTTAGTGGCGATATGGCCCTCTGCGTCCAAAATGACGCCAGATCCCCGGCTGGACTCCTCACGACGGCGAAATTCCGGCCAATCTGGGAACCAAGGTGCCATTTGCTCTGGCAATTGGCGTTCAAGAACAACTTTCCGTGTCGAAATATTGACCACCGCGGGGGCCGCCCGCGCGATGGCGTCGGCGTAACTGGCGACACCCACGCTGGAACCGGACCCCGGCCCCAGCGCGCTCGCCGTCACGGCTTGTGTCAGTGCCGGACCTGCGGCCGTGGCCGGGGCGGGCCGATTGCGCGGTAACAGTAGGGAAGGGTGTAGGTAGAGGACTAAAATAGCCCCGCCAAGACCGAGGGCGATCCAAGGGGACAGGTAGCGGAGTAGTCGAATCAGGCGCTGCACAGGGCTTCCTTAAAATCCGTCGGCGCGGCAGTCGCTGCGTGCCGCAAAGCGATGTGTATAATGCGCGATCCTTCGAGCCGACGAAACACCGCAGGTTTGCGGCGTCCGTGTGGTTCGGGGAACATTTTTTGCATTGCCTTGCGTTGGGACCTCCACAGGGGATGTCATGAGCGAAGAGGTTGATCTGAGTCGGCGTCGTCTGCTGACCACGGCCACGGCACTGACCGGAGCCATAGGCGTCGTCTTTACGGCAACGCCGTTTCTTGCGAGCTGGAAGCCCAGCGCGCGTGCCAAGGCGCTTGGTGCGCCGATTGAAATCGACTTAAGCCAACTCGAGCTCGGCTCGATGTTGAAAGTGGAGTGGCGCGGCAAACCTGTATGGGTGGTCCGTCGTACCCCAGAGATGCTCAAGCAGTTGGAGTCGGCGACGCCATTCCTGCTGGATCCGGCATCCGATGGTTCGGTACAGCCGGATTACGCAAAGAATGTGTCGCGGGCACGAAATCCAGAGTTCTTAGTCGTGCTCGGCGTGTGCACCCATTTGGGTTGCTCGCCGCTGCCGAAGTTCGAGCCGGCGGACGTGACGGTCTCGGCCGACTGGCCGGGGGGCTTTTATTGCCCGTGCCATGGGTCGAAGTTCGATCTCTCGGGTCGCGTGTTCAAGGGTGTCCCGGCGCCGGCCAACCTGACCGTGCCGCCGTATACGTTCCTGACCGACACTCGCGTGATGGTCGGCAGCGATACCCCGCAGACCGCCTGACGCGCCGCAAAGTCGAAGGAGCCTCTAGATGGGTAACGACCACCACACCACAAGCCAGGCCAGCGGGCTGTGGGGCTGGATTAACGCGCGCTTTCCGCTCGATAAGATGCTCAAAGAGCATGTGACCGAGTACTACGCGCCCAAGAACTTCAATTACTGGTACGTGTTCGGCGTCTTATCGCTGGTCGTGCTGGTGATCCAGTTGGTGTCAGGCATTTTCCTGACCATGAACTACAAGCCTGCTGCGGCCGATGCGTTCGCGTCCGTCGAATACATCATGCGGGACGTCGAATGGGGCTGGTTGATCCGTTATATGCACTCTACCGGTGCATCGGCGTTCTTCATCGTGGTCTATCTACATATGTTCCGGGCCCTGATGTACGGATCGTATCGTGCGCCGCGAGAGCTGCTGTGGATTTTCGGCATGCTGATCTACCTCTGCCTGATGGCTGAGGCATTCATGGGTTACCTGCTGCCGTGGGGCAACATGTCCTACTGGGGCGCGCAGGTCATTGTTTCGCTGTTCGGCACGATTCCGGTGATCGGCGATTCGCTGTCCGAATGGATCAAGGGTGATTACTTCATCTCTGATATCACGCTGAACCGATTCTTCGCGTTACACGTGATCGCGATCCCTCTGATCCTTGTCTTCCTTGTCGTCGCTCATATTCTCGCTCTACATGAAGTAGGCTCGAATAACCCCGATGGCGTGGAGATTAAGAAGCACAAAAATGCCGACGGGCATCCGTTGGATGGCATTCCGTTCCATCCGTACATGACGGTTAAGGACCTCTGGGGCATCTCGGTCTTCCTGCTCATTTATTGCGGCATCATTTTCTTCGCGCCGACGTTCGGCGGTCTGTTTCTTGAGTCGCCGAATTTTGACCCGGCGAACCCGATGCAGACTCCGCCGCACATTGCGCCGGTCTGGTACTTCACGCCGTTCTACGCGATGCTCCGCGCCGTACCATCGTTTGCCGGCACGCAAGTTTGGGGTGTGTTGGTGATGTTCGGCGCGATTGCGCTGCTGTTCTTCTTGCCCTGGCTCGACAAGTCGCCCGTCAAGTCGATCCGTTACAAGGGGCCGATCACGAAGATTGCGTTGGCGCTCTTTGCTGTCTCGTTCGTTGTGCTCGCCTATTGCGGAATGAAGCCGCCATCGCCGACGCTATTGCTGACGAGTCGCATTTTTACGGCTGTGTATTTCGCGTTCTTCCTGCTGATGCCTTGGTACTCGCGCATTGATGCCGTGAAGCCTGTGCCGGAGAGGGTCACCTACCATGTTCATTAAGAAGTTCGCGCAGGCGCTCGTTGCGACCGCGCTCCTGTTGCCTGCGTTCGCTCAAGCGAATGAGGGTGCTTCGCTGCCGCCGGCGGGCAATGACATCCGTAACGAGGCGTCGCTGCAGCGCGGCGCCCGCAACTTCATGAACTACTGCTCTGGCTGTCATTCGGCCAAGTACGTGCGATACAACCGAGTTGCGGCAGATCTCCATATTGGTGCGGCGGAACTGAAGAAAAATCTGATGTTCACGTCCGAGAAGCCTGCGGACACGATTGTCAGTGCGCTGGCGGCTGCTGATGCCAAGAAGTGGTTTGGTACGATGCCCCCGGATTTGTCGCTCATTGCGCGTTCGCGTGGCACTCCGTACTTGTCCGCTTTCTTACACAGTTTTTATCGGGACCCGTCCCGCCCGACTGGCGTAAACAATACGATGTTGCCAGGCACGGCAATGCCGCATGTTTTAAGCGTGCTGCAAGGTGTGCAGAATGCAGTCTTCAAGACCGAGGATGGCAAGCCGGAGTTCGAGAAGTTTGAACTGATCGACAAAGGCTCTCTGACCCCTGAGCAGTACGATGAATTCGTGCGTGATACAGTCAATTTCCTGGAGTACATGGGCGAGCCGATCCAAGCGCAACGTGAAGATCTCGGGGTTTGGGTGATGTTGTTCTTGCTCGTGTTTGCTGGATTTGCGTACTTGCTCTACAAGGAATATTGGCGCGTCGTGCACTGAACGCGCGCCCTCATCCCTTGTCAGAGATTCCCACACTCGCACCACGCCGCCCGTACCTGTTACGGGCTATGCATGAGTGGTTGACCGATAATGCGCAAACACCTCACATCGTCGTCGATGCCAGCGTGGCTGGTGCGCAGGTGCCGCGGCAATATGTGCGCGATGGCAAGATCGTTCTAAATGTGAGTTACGAAGCAACCTCCGGGTTGTTGATGAAGAATGACTGGGTCTCGTTCGGGGCTCGTTTTGGAGGCGTCGCCCATGAAGTGCGGGCGCCCATGCAGGCGGTCCTTGGTATCTACTCGCGCGAGAGTGGTCACGGGATGGTGTTCTCCGACGACGATTGGCCACCGCCGCCAGGCGATGAAGCGGTGCCGCCTTCAGCGTCTTCGCCGCTGGCTGGTGGCGATGAGCCGCGTCGCCCACGCCTGACCGTCGTCAAGTAAAACGGTGTCCGCGCACTCTGCGGCGGCCGAGCGCAACAAGGCCCCGATTCTGGACGTCCTCGCTGCGTTTGTGCGGCCCGGCGATACGGTGTTGGAAGTCGCATCGGGCACGGGCCAACACGTTGTGCACTTTGCTCGCGCGCTGCCTGACGTTGCGTTTCAACCCACTGAGCGGGACACCACGGGGCTTGCTGAACTCGTAGTCGCGATCGTAACCGCGGGCGCTCCTAATATCCGCTCGCCACTGGTGCTGGATGTGGAGGCGAGTTGGCCGCGCTTGGGTCCGTGCGACGTACTGGTCTGCGTCAACATGATTCATATTGCGCCTTGGTCCGCGACGGACGCGCTCTTTGCTGGGGCCGCGCGAACGCTGCAGGCCAATGGGCCTGGTCGGGTGCTGCTTTATGGACCCTTTCTTGAAAATGGCGTACATACCGCGCCGTCAAATGAAGCCTTTGATGCGTGGTTACAGCAGCGTGATCCGCAGTCTGGGGTGCGCGATTTGGATGCGGTGACGGCGGTCGCGTTGAGCCATGGGTTTGTGCGTGATTTAGTCCAACGGATGCCCGCCAATAACCTCTGCGTCGGATTCCGACGCGCTTAAGGCGCCTGCGTGGGCGAGGGGTAGACGGATCCATCGGCGCCGAATGTGGCCCATGTCAGTGAGCGACGGATGCGCCCGTTGGTGCCCAGCGTCAGTCGCCCCGTGAGTCCTGACAGTGAATCAATCCCCTCACCGGCTTTTAATGGGCTGACCAACATCGCCGCGTCGTAGCCTAGTGCAAACAATCGGCCGACATGGCGCGCATCTCCGGGCCATAGCTGAGCGACGGTTTCGCGCAGTTTTCTGATCGCTTCGTCGTCGGATACCAGCCAAGGTATGTCGAGGAACACAATGCCTTCCAGATCTTGATTGGAGCTGGCTTGTGGGTCATGAATATCCGAGGTGGCATACACCGGCAGGTCGCCAGCGTAATGGAACTTCAGTTGCGGGCGAATCAGTCGAGCATGTACAGGTTGCCCGGCAAAAAATACGAAATCGATGTCGTCACGGCGTCGCGGCGTAAACACCAATCCGCCGCCTACTAGGGCGTTTACGCTTTGATATCTCTTTTGACTGGCTTCGAAGCCCAGTAGGGGCACGAGAATGTCAGAGAAGTCCGTCGTGTCGGTGGCGTAGGTCTCTGTTGTCGCAAGCTGGCCCCCACCTGCAGTGAACGCGACGGCAAAGGCCTGCCGTACCCGTTGTCCCCAATCGCCTGATGGCACCAGTACGGCGGCGATTTTTTGTCCTTCACTTAAGGCGTGCGCAGCAATTTGCCTGGCTTCGTCCTCAGGGGCGAGCGTGAACTGGTAGAAGTGCTGTGGTGCTGGGTCTGCATCCGGCAGATGGTTGAGTGCCAGTATGGGCACTTTGCCGTCGGCAAGTGCGCGTAGGGCCGCCACGTTTTCCTTGCTCAAGGGCCCGACCACGAACGTCGCTCCTTCCTCGAGGGCTTTGTGCAATACCGGCGCGGCATCGCCGGCGGCGTCATAGACCCGGACTGCAGGACGCATGGCCACCGGGATATCGAAATAAGCCGCTAGAAAGCCATCACGGATTGCCTGGCCGGCATCGGCAAGGCGGCCGCTCAGTGGCAACAGCAAGGCGATCTGGGGTGCGGGTTTCGAGGCGGTACGGTCCGGCATGGGGCACGCGGGGCTAAAGAGCGCGCAGGATAGCCTGTCGGCGATGTGATCGGGAGCCGTTGCAACCGTTCGTGTCCTAGCGCAGGATCCGCGCCGATACGGCCCCAGTGGGGCAAAGGAGCGATGTCGTGCCCGGAACGCTCTATATCGTGGCGACACCGATCGGTAATCTGGCGGATATGACCGACCGTGCCCGCCAAATCTTGGGCCAGGTTGCGGTGGTAGCGGCCGAGGACACACGGCATACCGGTCAATTGTTGACGAGTTTTGGCCTGTCCGCGCCGTTAATAGCCTTACACGAGCACAACGAGGCAGATCGGGCGGATGCGCTAGTCGCGCGCTTGGTGGCCGGCGAGGATGTGGCGCTAGTGTCCGATGCAGGCACGCCGTTGGTCAGTGACCCGGGCTATCGGTTGGTGGCAGCCGCCGCTGCCGCCGGGGTGCGTGTTGTGCCCGTACCTGGCGCTTGTGCGGCGATTGCGGCGTTGTCGGTGGCTGGGCTGCCGACCGATCGGTTCGCATTTGAGGGGTTTTTGCCCCCCAAAACCGCCGCGCGTCGGGTCCGCTTACAGGCACTAGTTGCCGAGCCGCGAACCTTGGTGTTCTACGAATCGCCGCACCGATTGAAAGAGACTTTGGCTGACCTCGTGCATGTCTTTGGCGGCTCACGGCGCGCCGTCGTGGCTCGCGAGCTGACCAAACTCCATGAAACCGTCTATCGAGAGACCTTGGCGGCCTTGGCCCAGAGCGCAGAGCAAGACGCCAATATGCTGCGTGGGGAGTGTGTCTTGGTGATCGAGGGGGCGCCTGCGTCAATTGATTCTGGCGCGGGTGCTCAGGTTGATGACGCGCTGCGCCGGTTGGCAGCGTATGCGCCGCTGGGCGTTGTAGCGGACGTCTTGGCGGATCTGACTGGGCTTCGCCGCAACGCGTTATATGACCGGGCGCTGCAATGGCGTCGGCAGGCTGATGACGAGTCAACTTGAGGTTCTGCGCGGACACGCCTATCGTGCGCGTGGGAGTTGGCTAGACAGTCGCTCGGGTCGCAAGACCCGGGAGGAAAGTCCGGGCTCCATAGGGTAGAGCGCCAGGTAACGCCTGGGGGGCGAGAGCCCACGGAAAGTGCAACAGAGAATAAACCGCCGAAGCGAAGACCCCGGTCGACGCTGGTAAGGGTGAAACGGTGCGGTAAGAGCGCACCGCGGTCCTGGTAACAGGAACGGCATGGCAAACCCCGCTCGGAGCAAGGCCAAATAGGGGAACTAGTGGACAGATTCGTCTGATCCACGCCGCACGACCCGTGTGTGTTCCCGGGTAGGCTGCTTGAGGTGTCCGGCGACGGGCATCCCAGAGGAATGACTGTCCACGACAGAACCCGGCTTATCGGCCAACTCCCACCTTTTAAGGGTCCTCCGACCCCGCCTCACGGCGGGGTCGGAGGACCGAATAGCCAATCATGGCCTTGTCTGCGACTTCTCATAAATCGCGGCAGAAATAGTTCCTAACCCATTGATTATTGCGCCTTTCAAATGCGACCGTAGCACTCTTCGGCTGCCGGTAAGTATTTGTCGTCGAAGGAAAAAATTCCCGTTTTGGCGTTGACCTGCGGGTGGCGTCGCCCTATAGTTCCCTCAGGTGGGAAAAAGTGGGAAAGGATGGGGCGTGGTCCCATAAAATTCATGTTTCGAGGCGCAACGCAACTCTCGCTCGATGCCAAAGGCCGGATGGTGATGCCCACCCGGTATCGCGAGCGTTTGGTTGAGCGTTGCAGCGGCCATCTGATCGGAACGGTCGATAAAGACCATTGTCTGCTCCTATACCCCCTGCCGGATTGGGAAGAGATCGAGCGCAAGCTGATGCGTCTGCCATCGCTGAACCCGCACGCGCGCCGTTTGCAGCGCCTCATGGTTGGCTATGCGACTGAGCTCGAACTCGATGGTCATGGTCGGTTGCTGTTGCCGAACGAGTTACGCAGTTTTGCATCGCTAACGCGCGATGCGGTGTTGCTTGGGCAGGGCAATCGATTCGAACTGTGGGATGAGGCGCTGTGGACCGAGAAACGCGATGCGTGGCTGGAGGACGATACAACGCCCTCTGATCTGCCCGCCGATCTCGAGTCACTGTCGCTTTAACGGTGTCGACGCCGGCACATCGGCCGGTGCTGTTCGACGAGGTGCTAGCCGGCCTCGTCGTACGCGCGAACGGCTTGTACGTCGATGGTACTTACGGAAGGGGCGGGCATGCAGCCGGCATGCTTGGGCAGTTGGGAGAAGGGGGATCGCTCGTTGTCTTCGACCGAGATCCTGAAGCCATTGATAGCGCGCGCCGAGCAATTGGTGATGATGTGCGCGTCCGCATTATTCACGCCTCTTTCGATCAGCTTGCACAATTCGTTGCGGTCGGCTCGGCTCATGGCGTGCTATTCGATCTCGGCGTGTCTTCCCCGCAATTGGATGATGCTGTGCGTGGTTTCAGCTTCTTGCGCGATGGGCCACTCGACATGCGCATGGATCCCACGACAGGATCCAGTGTTGCGCAATGGCTTGCCATCGCCAAAGAGTCGGAGATTGCAACCGTGATCGCGCAATACGGGGAAGACCGATTTGCCCGCCGGATCGCTCGCGCGATTATTGATGCGCGTGGTGGTACCTCGATTAACACCACTGGACAACTCGCGGAAATCGTCACTAGTGCTATTCCGGCGCGCTTTCGAGAGCCGGGAAAGCATCCTGCGACACGCGCTTTTCAGGCGTTTCGGATCCACATCAATCGCGAACTGGAACTGCTTGAAGCAGGCCTCGAGGCTGCGCTCTCCATCATGGCCGTTGGCGGCCGTCTTGCGGTGATCAGCTTCCATTCGCTTGAGGACCGGATCGTCAAACGTTTCATGCGGCGCGAATCAGATGGCGATCCGGTCTGGCGTGGGATGCCTAACATCCCTGAGGCTGCACAACCACGCCTCGCGTTGGTCGGGAAGGCAATGCGCGCTGGCGAGAGCGAGGTTTCCGAAAACCCGCGTGCCCGTAGTGCCGTATTGCGGATTGCTGAGAAGTTACGCGCATGAGTGTCAATCTTCTGCGTCTCCTCATTGCCGCCCTATGGTTTGCCGTGTTGGTCACGTCGGCTGGGGTTGTCTATGTCCGCTATAGCGAGCGTATGCAGTTCGCTGAATTGGACAAGCAGATCGCTGGACGCGACCGCTTGAGCACGGACTGGAATCGACTACAGCTCGAACAGGGCACCTATACGACGCCAGGGTTCGTGGAACAGGTTGCGATCAATACGTTGCACATGGTGGCGCCAGCGCCATCCGACGTGCAGTTGGTGCAGAAATGAAGCTTCGTCGCTCAGAAGCACGCACCAGTGCCCGGCAATTCCGGTTGCGTGGCTATGTTGTAGCGGGTCTGTTTGCGGCAGCCGCGGCGGGGTTAATTACCCGTGCCGGCTACCTGCAACTCGTTAACGACGCCTACTACCAAAAGAAAGGCGATAAGGCGATTTCAAGACTGGTGACGGTCGTCGCTCGTCGCGGCACGATTTATGACCGCAATGGCGAGCCGCTCGCGGTGAGTGTGCCGGTCGACTCCATTGTGATTGACGTCCCGGAGATGAAGAAAGCCGGTATGGAAGATGGCCTGCCTATTTTGGCCAAAGCGTTGCAAGTCGATGCGGCTTGGTTAGAAAGTCGTGTGACGTCCCATCCGGAATCGCACCATGTGCTGTTGCGAGCGCGTATGGACCCCGATGAGGCCGCGCGAGTGACCGCGTTGCGCTTTCCTGGCATCAGTGCCGAACGGGCCTATAAGCGGTATTACCCTGCTGGCGAAGTGACTGGTCAATTGCTAGGCATGACTGATTTCGATGATAAGGGCCAAGAAGGGCTCGAATTTGGTTTCGAAACGATTCTTGGCGGAGAGGACGGTATTAAGCGGGTTTTCACTGACGGCAGGGGGAACGTGGTTGCTGCGGGTGAGAGCCAGCGCGCCGTTCGGCCCGGACAGGATTTGAACGCCAGTATCGACTTACGTATTCAGTATCTCGCCTATAGAGAGCTAAAGGCAGCAGTACAAGAGTATGCGGCGAAGTCCGGCTCTGTCATTGTTTTGGACGCACACACGGGTGAAGTGTTGGCTGAAGCGGTGCAGCCTATGTTCAACCCGAATGATCGGGAGCACTCTAGTAAGGGATTCCGCAATCTCGCCATGCTCGATACGGTTGAGCCTGGATCGACCCTGAAATCCTTCTGGGTGGCCGCCGGTCTCGAAAGCGGAAAATTAAAACCCGATTCGATTATCGACACAGGGCCCGGCTATTTCAAAGTTGCCGATAAAGTGCTCAGAGATGAGCACCCAATTGGTGCCGCGAATCTCTCAACCGTGTTAGCAAAATCCTCCAATGTGGCGCTTGCACACATTGGACTGATGCTCAATAAAGAGCAGGTTTATACGCTTTTCAGCAATCTTGGTTTTGGCAAGGTTTCTGAGGCGCAGTACCCTGCTGAGGCAGGCGGTCGACTGCCGCATTGGAGCAGGTGGAAGGAAATTGACGTCGCCACCATGTCCCACGGCTACGGAATGTCTGTCACTCCGTTCCAATTGGCGTCGGCCTATACGACACTCGCCGCCGGCGGCGTGCGTAGACCTCTGACCTTCCGTCGATTAGATGGCCCTGCACCAGCCGGTACGCAGGTACTAAGCAATCGCACATCCGTCGAGCTCGTGCACATGCTTGAGAGCGTGATCACCGAGGGAACTGCGAAGAAAGCGCTAGTTCGTGGTTACAGCATCGCCGGTAAAACAGGGACCATACAAAAAGTGATCGGTGGCGTTTATTCAAAGCGCTATCGCGGTATTTTCGTCGGCATGGTGCCGGCGCCAGATCCGCGACTGGTCGCGTTGATTGTGATTGATGAGCCATCCAACGGAAAATACTACGGCGGGGATGTCGCTGCGCCGGTGTTCTCTAACATCATGACAGGCGCGTTACGCCTCCTCTCGGTCATGCCAGACCAACGGCAGCCAGTCTCGACGCAGGCTGTCCAAGCGCAGGCCCTGCCGTGAATGCCCTCTCCGCTCAGACTATAGATCTGGCAGTTGCTCTGCGAGGGTTGGTGTCGCTCCCTTCCTTTGCGGTCGAAAATTTGTGTCTCGATAGTCGCAACGTTCGCCCGGGCGATGCATTCATCGCGGTCGCGGGGCGAACCTCTCATGGCTTATCTCACGCCGGCTTGGCAGTCGAGCGCGGCGCCATCGCGGTATTGCACGATCCAGCCGATGGTGTAGTGGCGGTGCTACCAATGGGCGTAAAAGTTATTGCGGTGCCGCGGCTTGCGACCCATCTTGGTGAAATCGCAGATCGTGCTTACGGTGCCCCGTCCGCCTCCGTTGAGGTAGCCGGCGTGACGGGAACGAATGGCAAGACGACGTGTGCTTGGTTGTATGCGCTATCTCGCGACAGTAAAGCGGCGTATCTCGGGACGCTCGGCGCAGGCCGCCCACCCCACCATCTGGCGTCTACGACTCACACGACCGGTGATGTGCTTTCAGTGCACCGCATGCTTGCAGATTTTCGCGATGCTGGGGTGCAGTACGTGGGAATGGAAGTCTCCTCCCACGCACTCGACCAGGGTCGCGTCGCAGCAGTGCAGATGCCTATTGTGGCTTTTACAAACTTAACCCGTGATCATCTCGACTATCACGGGTCAATGACCGCTTATGGCGCAGCCAAAGAGCGCCTGCTCTCGTGTCTTGGGGTCCGTGATGCTGTGATCAACATCGACGACCCCTTTGGAGCTGAGCTCGCCATGCGCCTACCAGTCGGCGTTGCGGCAATTCTAACGAGTACCCATAAGGCGCCACCTACGACGGGTCGCTCGATTTATGCGACTCACGTTGATTGTCATGAGACGGGACTTTGTATCCGTGGACGTAGCTACGCCGGCGAGTTTGAGTTGCAGAGCCCGTTGGTGGGCAGCTTCAATGCAGAGAATTTGCTGATCGTGCTTGGTTTGTTGCTGGCCTCCGGTGTGGCGCTTCGAGAAGCCGTACAGCGTCTGGCTGGCGTCCCGGCACCGCCGGGGCGAATGGAAGCTTTTGCTGCGATACAGGGCCCGCTGGTTGTCGTTGATTATGCGCATACACCGGATGCCTTAGATAAGGCATTGGTTGCTCTGCGGCGGCATGTGCGGGGCAGTCTGTACTGTGTATTTGGTTGCGGTGGCGATCGGGATCCGGGTAAGCGATCCCTAATGGCCCAAGTGGCAGAGGCTCGCGCTGATCATGTCGTCGTGACCGATGATAACCCGCGTCATGAAAATCCCGATCAGATTATTGCAATGATTTTGGCTGCTTTTTCTAGTCGTTGTTCAGTCCGTGTTGAGCGCGATCGCGCGACCGCCATTCGCTCCGTTTATGCGGCGGCTCAGTCTGGGGATGTGGTTCTCATTGCTGGCAAGGGTCATGAGGACTATCAGATCTACGGCGACGATAGACGCCACTTTAGCGACCGACAACTTTCCGCAGAATTGACGAAGCGTGCCGCATGAAGCGAACCCTCAACGATTTTGCGGTCGCGATGAATGGCGCACTAGTTGGTGATGATGCACTTTTTGGTGCCGTATCTATTGATTCTCGCAGTTGCTCGAAAGGCGAGCTATTTATTGCCTTATCGGGCGAAAATTTCGACGGCCATGACTATGTGAGCGCTGCCGTTGAGCGTGGCGTTGTCGGCGTGGTGGTGCAGCGTCTAACTAATGTAAGCGTTCCCCAAATCTTGGTCAGTGACACCTTGCAAGCGTTGCAGCAGGCAGGAGCTGCTTGGCGGCAATTATTCGCCATTCCAGTCGTCGGCGTTGCTGGAAGTAACGGCAAGACCACCACTAAGGAAATGATTGCGTCCGTGCTCAGTGCCCTCGGTCCGTGTCTGGCGACCAAGGGGACACTGAACAATCACATCGGTGTTCCGCTGACATTGCTCTCAATAGATTCCGAGCATGCTACGGCTGTGATTGAGATTGGTGCCAACCATCCAGGTGAAGTGGCGTCACTAGTCGCGCTAGTGCAGCCGACGGTGGGCGTTGTAACTAATGCAGGAGCAGAGCATCTCGAGGGTTTTGGCAGCCTAGCGGGTGCTGCGCATGCCGAAGGCGAGTTGTATGCCGGAATGGCAGCAACAGCCATTGCAGTGATGAATTTTGATGATGAATTTTTGCACCTATGGCAGAAAATGAATCGGGCGGACACCGTGATCGGCTTTGGCTCCCATCCCAGCGCCGACTGTCGGCCAGTGAGCGCAATAAAGGCGCAGGGCGCTACTGGTGAGCGGCAGTCTTTCACGCTGCAGACGCCCGCCGGTCAAGTCCTTGTTCAGTTATCCCTAGCGGGGCGCCATAACGTCCAAAACGCACTGGCGGCAGCCGCTGTCGCGCATGCAGTCGGCGTAACGCCCGAACGAATTTCCGCAGGACTCGCCGCCATGCGCGCCGTTAAGGGGCGTCTCGAAGTGAAGCGCGCCGCAGCGGGTGGCTATGTGATTGACGACTCCTACAATGCCAACCCCTCTAGCCTGGAGGCGGGGCTGCAAGTGCTGGCTGGCGCGGCCGGCAAGCGCTGGGTAGTCCTCGGAAACATGGCGGAGCTCGGTGCGGCGGCTGTTGAAGCCCATCGTGATGCCGGTCGATCGGCCAAAAAGGCAGGTGCCACTCGTCTTTTTGCAATTGGCGATTTAGCGGCTGAGGCTGCTGCCACTTTCGGCGAGGGCTCGGAAGTATTTTTTGATTGCGCTTCGTTGGTCGACCGAGTTCGGTCACATGTCTGCGCTGACGTCACCGTGCTGGTCAAGGGCTCACGCGTTAACCGCTTGGAGCGAGTAGTTGAAGCGCTTGTTACCGAATTGACTCCGGGGGTCTGACGCTAATGCTTTATCGTTTCGCTGAAATACTCTCGCTGCAACACTCTCTTTTTAGAGTCTTTTCCTATCTGACTCTGCGAGCGATTTTAGCGGCCTTGACAGCTTTGGCGATCGCGTTAATTGTTGGGCCTTGGATGATTCGGCATCTGACTTCGCGACAAATCGGCCAGAACGTACGTGACTTCGGGCCTGAGTCCCACTTAAAGAAGCAAGGCACTCCAACGATGGGTGGGGCGCTGATCATCGTTGCGATGATCGGGTCGACTCTGTTGTGGTCCGATCTTTCTAATCGTTATGTCTGGATTGCGGTTGCTGTCACGCTGGCATTTGGAGCGATCGGTTTTTACGACGACTATTTAAAGCTCGTCGTCGGCAATTCGAAAGGCCTTGCCGCGCGTTGGAAATACCTCGCCCAATCCATTGTTGGATTGGCGGCCGCATTTGCGCTTCTCAATATGGCATCGACGCCCCTGGCTACTGATCTTCACGTGCCTTTATTCAAAGACGTGGCAATTCCACTTGGATCCGTAGGTTTTGTAGCACTAACCTACTTTGTGATCGTTGGAACGAGCAATGCAGTCAATTTGACTGACGGCCTCGATGGATTGGCCATCATGCCAGCGGTGATGGTGTCCGGCGCCCTAGGAGTCTTTGCTTACGCTGCCGGCAATACGATCTTCGCAAATTATCTGCTCATTCCCCATGTGCCTGGTGCGGGAGAAATGCTGATTTTCTCATCGACCCTCGTTGGGGCCGGCCTTGGATTTCTCTGGTTCAACACGTATCCCGCCCAGGTTTTTATGGGAGATGTGGGCGCGCTTTCGCTTGGCGCTGCGCTTGGCACCATCGCGGTAATTGTCCGGCAGGAAATAATTTTGTTTGTAATGGGCGGTGTCTTCGTCGCCGAAACGATGTCGGTCATTTTGCAAGTCGCTTCCTTCAAATTGACCGGCAAGAGAATTTTTCGCATGGCGCCTATCCATCACCACTTCGAACTAAAAGGGTGGGCTGAGCCAAAGGTGATCGTTAGATTTTGGATCATTACGGTAGTGCTCGTTCTGGCGGGTCTTGCGACCCTCAAGGTTCGTTAATGACACAGAGGCGCAACCTGGTGCTCGGACTAGGCAAGACGGGTCTCTCCGTTGCGCGCTGGCTGACTGCGCACGGTGAATCTGTTGTCGTGAATGATTCCCGTGCGAAGCCTCCCGCCGCTGATGCCGTTCGTGCGCTCGGCAGTACGGTCGTGACGCAATTTGGCGGTTTTGATCTGAATCTTTTGGCGGACGCTGATCGGATTGTGGTGTCGCCCGGAGTGTCCAGCAAAGAGGCGATTGTCTGTGAGGCGCTTCGCCAGGGCCTCCCCGTAGTTGGCGATATTGAACTCTTTGCTGGAGTCGTTGCGGCGCCGGTCGTTGCCATCACCGGGACCAATGGGAAAAGCACCGTAACCACTCTGGTGGCAGAAATGATTGGCGCTGCCGGACGTCGCGTTTTGGCCGGGGGTAATCTCGGCGAGCCAGCGCTGGATTTGTTGTCGCTGCCAGTGCCTGATGTCTATGTCTTGGAGCTATCTAGCTATCAGTTGGAATCGACTTTTAGCCTTGAGCTGCAGGTCGCTGCGGTACTGAATGTCACTGCGGACCATATGGATCGTTACGAGGACGTCACGGAATACGCGGCGGCTAAAGCCTCTATATTTCGGCGTGCGCGCGTGGCGATCGTGAATGCCGACGACCCCGTCGTCCGCATGATGCGCCCGCGCGACGCGATCAATGTGTCTTTTAGCCTAAATTCTCCAGACGCTGACTATACGGTTTCGAATCAATGGCTCATGCGCCGCAATGAGCGCTTGATGCTGACGAACGAGATCGCGCTGCCTGGGCGCCATAATGTTGCTAACGCTTTAGCGGCGCTTGCCATCGGTGATGCGCTCGGCCTATCAATGACGGCGATGCTGGGTGTCCTGCGGACGTTCTCAGGGTTGCCGCATCGCATGCAGATTGTTGCTGAGCAAGCCGGTGTGCGTTACATAGACGATTCAAAAGGTACGAACGTTGGGGCAACCGTTGCAGCAGTTGCTGGGCTGTTGGAGCCGCTGGTGCTTGTTGCCGGCGGTGATGGCAAGGGTCAGGACTTCACGCCACTCGCAATTGCATTCGCAGGCCGCGTGCGGCACGCGGTGTTGATTGGGCGCGATCGAGAAGCCTTGGCCCGGGCGATCGGTGGCGTCTGTTCGTACGAATTCTCTGAAGACATGGGCGCCGCCGTAGCGGCGGCCGCACGGGCTGCGCAGCGGGGGGACAGCGTGCTGTTGTCGCCAGCCTGTGCCAGTACCGACATGTATAGAGATTATGTTGCCCGGGGTGACGCCTTTGCTGACGCTGCCCGTAGGTTGTCGGCATGAGCGCTACATCGCCTCCCGTCACCGCTGGGACATCGACGCGCTCACAGAAGAACCGTCTGCAGATCGACCCTGTTGTTGTGATGCTGACGGGCGTCTTGCTTTTGCTGGGCATCATCATGGTCGGGTCGGCCTCGGTGGCATTGGCAGCCAAGGAAGGTGATCTGTTCTCCTTCCAAGAGAAGCAGTTCATTTTCGGTATCGGCGGGGTCCTGCTGGCCTTGGCAGTCATGCGTGTGCCCACCGAGTTCTGGCAGCGCCACGCCTACGTTTTGCTTGGGATCTCGCTCGCGCTGCTGTTATTTGTCTTGATTCCTGGGCTCGGGCTAAAGGTCAATGGCAGTCGCCGTTGGCTGCATTTGTATTGGTTCAACTTTCAGGCTTCTGAAGCCTCGCGCGTTCTGATTTTAATTTATCTGTGCAGTTACTTGGTTCGGCGCGAAGAAGAGATCCGCACAACATTTTTGGGCATCTTGAAGCCGCTCGGGTTGCTGGTGATCGCCGCTGCGTTTCTGCTCGCTGAGCCCGACCTTGGTGCCGGTGTGGTGATCATGGTTACGGGTTTCGTTATGCTTTTTCTCGCCGGCGCGCAGCTTCGCTACCTTGTTGGAATTGCAATCGCCGTGACCTTGCCGATTGCTGCTGTTGTGCGGCTCACCCCGTGGCGTTGGGAACGGGTGATTAGTTTCCTTAACCCATGGGCTGATCCTGAGCGAACCGGCTATCAATTGACGCAAGCCCTGATGGCAATCGGCCGAGGAGAATGGTTTGGCGTCGGGCTCGGTGGCTCAGTGCAGAAATTACTCTGGCTACCGGAAGCGCACACCGATTTCATTTTTTCGGTCTATGCCGAGGAATTAGGTCTCGTCGCTGTGGCCGCGCTGATTTTGCTCTTTCTCGCCTTGTCTTACCGATCGTTGGTTATTGCGCGTAATGCCGCTGATGCCGGACTTAAGTTTCAGTCGTATCTGGCAGCTTCGTTTGGGGTTTGGCTCACTCTGCAGGCCTTCATCAATATCGCTGTGAATATGGGTGCACTGCCTACCAAAGGCTTGACCTTGCCATTGCTTTCCTACGGACGATCGAGCTTGCTGGTTACGCTGATTTGGATCGGGATGGTTCTACGTGTGCATCACGAAACGCAGAGTTCCCGTACTGCGGCGATTCGGGGGGCGACGCGGTGATCACCGTTCTCATCATGGCCGGTGGTACGGGGGGGCATGTATTTCCCGCGCTCGCGGTGGCACGCGTTCTGGAGTCTCGCTCCTGTCGTGTTGTTTGGCTGGGCACCCGCCAGGGCATCGAGGCGCGTCTGGTGCCGGCTGCCGGGATTTCCGTAGAGTGGGTGCGGGTCTCCGGCCTGCGGGGCAAGGGCGTGCTTAGTTGGCTGTCTGCGCCGTTCCGGGTGCTGCGTGCGCTAGTGGACTCGATCGTTGCTGTACGTCGTGTAAAGCCTGACGTCGTCCTAGGGCTCGGTGGCTTCGTCGCAGGTCCGGGAGGGATTGCGGCAAAACTACTGGGATGTCCGCTCGTGATTCATGAGCAAAACGCGGTAGCAGGTTTGACCAATCGCGTTCTCGCGCATCTCTCCCAAGTGGTAGCGGAGGCCTTTCCGGGCGCATTTTCAGCCTCGGTCGGCGCCTTGTCGGTCGGCAATCCTGTGCGCCCAGAAATTGAATCTCAGTTCATGCTGCGTTCGGCGCCTAGGCGCCCACCACATTTGCTGGTGTTTGGAGGTAGTCAGGGTGCCGCCGTCTTGAATCGGACGTTGCCGGCCGCACTGGCAGCAATACCTGTCCTACAGAGACCTCAGGTGTTGCACCAGACTGGGCGGGGTCGCGCGACTGCGGTCAGCGCGGATTATTTGGCACGCGGTGTTGACGCTGATGTGCGTGAATTTCTCGATGATATGGCAGGCGCTTATTCTTGGGCAGACTTAGCGATTGCAAGAAGCGGTGCGCTGACGGTCGCCGAATTAGCGGCGGCTGGTGTGCCCGGCGTCTTAGTGCCGTTCCCGGCGGCTGTGGATGACCATCAGACGCAGAACGCGCGCTACCTGACAGACCGCGGTGCCGCGCTATTGATGCCAGAGCGCGACTTGGACGAAGTGTCTTTGGCAAAGGCCATCCTCGGACTGCTCGCTGATGGCGGCGCGCAGTTGGGTCGCATGAGTGAATCCGCTCGCGCGGCGGCAAAACTTGGTGCTGCAGAAGTGCTGGCGGATCTCTGTCTCGCGCAGATAGAGAGGCGGGCTGCATGAACGCGCCATTTCGTCGCATACGCCACATTCATTTCGTCGGGATTGGCGGGAGTGGCATGGGTGGGATTGCCGAAGTGCTGCTCAATCTCGGCTACCTCGTGCAGGGATCAGACATCAAGCCGAACGCAGTCACCGATCGACTGGCGAGCCTTGGTGCGCGTATTTTCATCGGTCATTCTGCTGAGCACGCGGCAGGCGCTAACGTAGTGGTTGTATCGGGCGCCGTGCCATTAGATAACCCGGAGGTCGTTGCTGCCCAAGCGGCCCGCGTCCCCGTAGTGCAACGTGCGCAAATGCTTGCGGAGCTCATGCGCTTTCGCAGTGGTATTGCTATCGCGGGCTCTCATGGAAAGACAACCACAACGAGCCTCGTCGCCAGCATTTTAGCGGAAGGCGGCGAGGATCCAACTTTCGTGATTGGCGGTCGACTGAAGAGTGCCGATGCCAATGCGAGGCTGGGGACAGGCACCTATCTAGTCGCAGAGGCAGACGAGAGTGATGCGTCCTTTCTGCATTTGCAGCCCATGATGGCGGTCGTCACCAATATCGACCACGACCACTTAAGTACGCACGGCGGTGACTTCACCAAGCTAAAACAGAGTTTCGTTGATTTCTTACATAACTTGCCGTTTTACGGTCTTGCTGTGCTTTGCCATGATGATCTGGAGATTGCCGGTTTGATGCCAGCCATAGCGCGGCCGATGCTGACCTACGGTGTGTCCGAGTCGGCTGATTATCGTGCAGTAGAAATTGATCGCACAGGCCCGCGTTCCCGATTTACGGTGCTCCGCCCAGAAGGTCGGGGATCGCTTGCGGTGACCCTCTCCGTTCCCGGCCACCACAACGTGTTGAACGCGCTGGCAGCCATCGTCATTGCGACCGAAGTCGGAATTGATGACTCGGCAATTCAACGCGCGCTGGCAAACTTTCAAGGCATCGATAGACGTCTACAGGTTGTTGCGGAGCTAACGCTCTCCTGTGGCCACGTCACGATTATTGATGATTACGGGCACCACCCGACCGAGGTGGCAGCTACCCTTGAGGCGATTCGTCAAGGCTGGCCGGGACGTCGAATTGTTTTGGCGTTTCAGCCCCATCGTTACTCTCGCACGCGTGATTTGCTCGATGACTTTGCTGAAGTGCTCTCCAAAGTCGACGTATTGTTGGTGACCGAAGTCTATGCGGCGGGCGAGACGCCTATTCGAGATGCGGACGGCCGCGCTATTTGTCGCGCTATCCGTACTCGTGGGCGAATTGAGCCGGTCTTTGTTGCAAAAGTTGAAACCTTGCACGAGGCATTGGTCGGCTTGCTACGACATGACGACGTGGTTATCACCATGGGCGCCGGTCACATCGGTGTTGTGGCGCAGCAATTGCCGGGCCAACTGGCACGTGAGGTCGCGCCATGACCGCGGTGCGCGAATTGATTGCAGCTGAATTTTTGCCGTCCGTACGCTTTGACGAGCCTCTCGCGCGGCATACGTCTTGGCATGTCGGCGGTCCCGCTGACGCTTATTACACGCCAAATTCAGTTGCCGAGCTCTCGCGCTTCCTTGCTGTCTTGCCTCCTGAAGTGCCAGTGCAGTGGTTGGGTCTTGGCAGTAATTTGTTGGTTCGTGATGGTGGTGTCCGCGGTGTAGTGGTGTCGCTGCACCTAGGCCTGCGCCAACTAGAGCGAATCAACGCGACACAGATACAGGCTGACGCTGGCGTGCCTTGTGCAAAGGTGGCTCGTCAGTGCTCGCGATGGTTGCTAGGTCCTGCCGCGTTCTTTGCGGGTATCCCGGGTACCGTTGGGGGGGCTTTGTCGATGAATGCCGGTGCTTGGGGCGGCGAGATCTGGCCCCATGTGGTTGAAGTCGATGTAGTCGATCGGAGCGGCCAACGTAAGACGCGCGCTGCCGCCGAATACCGGTACAGCTATCGTCATCTGGAAGCCCCGGTCGCTGGCGAATGGTTTGTGTCCGCTCGCCTCGAATTCCGTGTTGACCCTGCGGCGAGCCAGGATCAAATCCGCGACTTGCTTGAGGCGCGACGCGCCAAGCAACCGATTGGCGCGTGGAGTTGCGGCTCGACTTTCACGAACCCACCGGGTGACCACGCTGCACGCTTGATCGAGGCGGCCGGCCTGAAGGGAGTACGCATTGGAGGGGCGGTGGTTTCGACCAAGCATGCCAATTTTCTAATTAACGAAGGCAACGCTCGCGCGGCTGATATTGAACACCTGATGGAGCACGTTCGCGATGAGGTTGAGCGTACGCAAGGTGTGCGCTTGGCAGCCGAAGTCCGGATTATCGGAGAGCCGGCATGACCCTCACCCGTGCACCCTGTCTCGTAACGGATCCTGCGGCTTTTGGCCGGGTTGCTGTTCTGTTCGGCGGCGATTCCTCGGAGCGCGAGGTATCGCTGAACTCTGGGCGCAATGTGCTGGAAGCGTTGCGCGCGCGTGGTATAGACGCGAGCGGAATCGATGGTGTTCCGGCGTTAATCGAGGCGCTGCAAAGCCGGCGCTTCGACCGAGTCTTCAACATCATGCATGGATCCGCTGGCGAGAATGGAGTCGTGCAAGGCCTGCTTGAAGCTATAGGCGTTTCTTATACCGGGTCTCGCGTGCTCGGCTCTGCATTAACCCTTGATAAGATTCGCACTAAACAGGTTTGGCTCTCCCTCGGCCTGCCTACACCCCGCTATGAGCGTCTCGCGGTGGGCGCCGATGTGAGCGCCGCGGCGACACGCCTTGGCTTTCCGCTGATCATCAAACCTTCACTAGAGGGATCAAGCGTTGGTGTGAGTCGCGTATTTCAGCCCGTAGATCTTGCTGGGGCGGTCGCGCTCGCGACCCGTTATGGTAGAGAGTTGCTGATGGAGCAACTCATCGAGGGCGAGGAATATACGGTGGCCATTCTCGGCGGCATGGCGCTACCATCAATCCGCATTGTGCCGGCGGGTGAGTACTACGATTATCACGCCAAATACATTTCAGATGACACACGCTACGTATGCCCTGGCTTGCAAGGAGAAGAAGAATCAAGCCTCCGCCGGCTTGCTCTAGAGGCGTTCTGTGCATGCGGAGCTGCCGGGTGGGGGCGTGTTGACGTCATGCGCGACCGAAGCGGTGGTAATTGGCTACTTGAGGTCAATACGACTCCAGGAATGACAAGCCATTCGTTAGTGCCCAAAGCGGCGGCGGCAGATGGGATCTCCTTCGAAGAACTCGTGTGGCGGATCCTAGAAACCTCCTTAGTAGAGGTGCAGCAATGAAGCTCGGTTGGTTGAAAAAGCTGAGCAAACCACGCTCACGCAATCGCGCTCGTCCTGAGCGAACCGTTCGACAGATGCCTGTGCTGAATTTTTCGCGGTGGATTCCCGTCTTCGCTGGAACGGTCGTGACCGTGCTAGCGATCGGCGCTGTCGCGACTGCGCTCGACCGACCCATTCATAAAATTAGCGCCGTAGGTGCGTTTCGTCGGGTCTCCGTGCTAGAGGTTGAGCAAGTGGTGCGTACGACACTGCATGGCGGCTTCGTACGCGCCAACATCTCCGACGTGCAGAACGCGATTGAGGCTCTACCCTGGGTCGATAATGCCCGCGTACAGCGCCGTTGGCCCGACGGCCTTTTGGTGCAAATAACGGAACAAGAAGCGGTCGCTCGATGGGGCGATTCCGGTTTGGTAAACGCGCGTGGTGAACTATTCGTGCGCGATGAGCGGCATGTGCCAATGGAGCTGCCGCGCCTCGCTGGTCCGGAGGGGACCGAGCGCCATGTCGCCGATCTCTTTTTCCAAGTTCGTACACAGCTTGATGCAGCTGCGCTTCCCGTCACCGGCTTGCGTCTAGATGCGCGTGGCGCTTGGGAGATCGAACTCGCCAATGGTGTTGTGGTGCGCCTTGGCCGCCGTGAAGTACAAGAGAGACTCGAACGCTTTTTAACTTTCGGCGTGACTCTCGTCACGAGCCGATCCAATGAAATCGCTTATATCGATATGCGCTATTCGAACGGTTTTTCCGTCGGCTGGCGTGGGTCGCAATCGCAGGCAGGCTGAAGTATGGGCAAGCGTACAGACAGAAACATCATCGTCGGTCTCGATATCGGGACTTCCAAGGTCATCGCTCTGGTTGGAGAATTAAAACCCGACCAGTCGATCGAAGTGATCGGCATTGGCTCCGCGCCATCCCGCGGACTAAAACACGGTGTTGTCGTCAATATTGATATGACAGTGCAGTCAATTCAGCGCGCAATTGAGCAGGCCGAGTTGATGGCTGGCGTCGATATCCATGCGGTCTATACGGGAATCGCTGGTAGCCACGTGCGCAGCCTTAATTCCCACGGCATCGTGGCGATCAAGGATAAGGAAGTCACTAACGGGGACGTCTCCCGCGTTATGGATGCCGCACAAGCGGTAGCTCTTCCAGCAGATCAGCGCATCGTTCATGTGATTCCTCAGGAATACGTGATTGACAACCAAGACGGTATTCGCGATCCAATCGGTATGTCTGGTGTCCGCCTTGAGGCCAGAGTGCATATCGTGACCGGTGCTGAAAGCGCGGCGCAGAACATACAAAAATGTGTCCAGCGCTGCGGTTTGGAAATTGAAGGGATCGTACTTGAGCAGTGGGCCTCGAGCTTCGCCGTGTTGACCGAAGACGAGAAAGATCTCGGCGTCTGTCTTGTAGATATCGGCGGTGGCACCACTGATATCGCCGTGTTTTCGGGAGGGGCGCTCCGCCATACATCGGTGATTCCGATTGCGGGCGATCAAGTAACCAACGACATCGCCGTGTCAATGCGCACGCCAACCGGGAACGCGGAAGATTTGAAGATCCGCTATGCCTGTGCCTTGTCTCGGCTACCTAACTCCGAGGACACCATCGAGGTGCCCAGTGTCGGTGATCGGCCGCCCCGACGCCTCGCACGACAGACTCTCGCTGAAATTGTAGAGCCGCGGTACGAAGAATTGTACGGATTGATCCGCGAAGAGCTGCGACGTTCTGGCTTTGAAGAAGCGATCGCCGCGGGCATTGTTCTTACTGGGGGGAGTGCGCGCATGGAAGGCGCTGTGGAACTCGCGGAAGAGGTTTTTCACGTGCCCGTGCGACTCGGTATTCCTCAAGGAGTGACCGGTCTCGGTGAGGTAATTAGAAATCCAATGAATGCAACGGGAGTGGGTTTGCTGCTCTACGCACGCGCTCAGTTTGTTGAGGGCGGGAGCGGAATTTTCTCTGTTAAGTCCGATATAAAGTCAGCCTTCGCAAAAGTGAAGGAATGGCTGCATAGCTACTTTTGATTCTGTCTTTTCTTTTGTTTTTGCGTTTAACGTCCAAGGAGACGCGCCATGTTCGAGTTAATGGATGCATATAGTCAGAGCGCTGTAATCAAGGTTCTCGGCATTGGTGGCGCCGGTTGCAATGCCGTCGATCACATGGTCGAGTGCGGAATCGAAGGCGTCGACTTCGCCTGCTTGAACACTGATTCACAGGTGCTCAGCAAGTCGAAGGTGAAAACGACCCTCCAGATTGGCTCTAGTATCACTAAGGGCTTGGGCGCGGGCGCGAATCCGGATGTTGGTAGACAGGCGGCGATGGAAGATCGTGATCGCATCGTCGAACTGATCGAGGGCTGCGACATGCTTTTCATTACGGCGGGCATGGGGGGCGGCACCGGCACCGGGGCTGCCCCGGTAGTGGCGCAGCTTGCTAAGGAGATGAACATACTCACTGTGGCCGTAGTCACCAGGCCGTTTGCGATGGAAGGCCAGAAGCGAATGCTGCTTGCGGACCAGGGTATCGCGGAGCTGGCCCGGCATTGTGACTCCCTCATCACGATTCCCAACGAGAAGTTGCTCTCTGTGCTTGGGCCACGCACCCGTCTGCTCGATGCCTTTACCTCAGCGAATGGCGTTCTCCAGGGTGCCGTGCAGGGGATTGCGGAATTGATCACACGGCCTGGGTTGATTAACGTGGACTTTGCCGACGTGCGCACGGTCATGAGCGAAACGGGTATGGCAATGATGGGAACCGGGCGCGGTAGTGGCGAAGATCGCGCGCGTATCGCGGCGGAGATGGCGATCTCGAGTCCTCTGCTGGAAGACATTAACTTGGCGGGTGCTCAAGGTATTCTCGTCAATGTGACTGCGGGCCTCGATCTGGCTATTGGTGAGTTGGACGAAGTCGGTAACATCGTTCGGCAGTTCGCCAGTGACGATGCAACCATTGTTGTTGGTACGGTTATCGATCCGGAGATGCAGGACGAGTTGCGCGTGACGGTCGTCGCGACCGGGCTTGGCCGTTCGGAGGTGTCCACGGTGGTGCCCTCGCCCGTGGTGCACAGTCAGCGCCCGCGGCCTCAAGTGGTGCCTGCAGCGCGTGTGATGGGCGCTGGGGTGACTGCGGCCGCTGCACGCAATGACTGGGATGCGATTGCCAATACCCCACCGCATATGCGTCGGCGGGCGTCAGGCGATGGTTTGTCGACCAGCGGCGCGGATTTCGAAATCCCGTCGTTCCTTCGTCGTCAGGCAGACTGATCGGGGCGCCCTCCCGCGCAATAACGCGGGAGGGCGGCCGTTTGATTGCGGCGCTATTTCTAATATTTTTGCGCAGTGCGGCGCTCTTTTGGGCCACAAGTTGAGTGGAATTTCTGCCTTGTGGTAGCGTGCGTAGGCATGGCCACTTGTTTGGTCGTTAACAGAATGGAACTGGTAGCCGATGATTAAGCAGCGCACACTCAAGAGTTTGGTTCGCGCCACTGGCGTCGGGCTGCATTCTGGGCGCAAGGTCTACATGACGTTACGCCCCGCGCCGGCGAATACCGGAGTGGTTTTTCGCCGCACAGATCTTGATCCGCCAGTAGATCTACCAGGACGCTGTGAGCTCGTTGGCGACACGATGCTCGGTACGAACATCATCGTTGGCGATGTCCGTGTTTGCACGGTCGAGCATATGTTGTCCGCCTTCGCCGGCCTTGGCATCGACAATGCGTTTATTGAACTCAGTGCACCCGAAGTGCCGATTATGGACGGTAGCGCGGCGCCGTTTGTGTTTCTGCTCCAATCAGCCGGCATTGAAGAGCAAATGGCATTGAAGCGGTTTGCTCGAATTCTTAAAACCGTTGAGGTTCGGGAGGGGGACAAGTGGGCGCGGTTTGATCCATTCAACGGATTTAAGGTCAATTTTGAGATCGAGTTCGATCACCCGATTTTTCGCCGACATTCTCAGAAAGCATCGATGGACTTTTCGACGACCTCCTTTCTCCGCGAAATTAGTCGTGCCCGAACGTTCGGGTTCATGCGGGATCTCGAAAAGCTGCGTGCGCACAATCTGGCACTGGGCGGCACTCTGGATAACGCCATAGTGCTCGATGACTTTAAAATTCTTAACGAGGATGGCTTGCGGTACGAAGATGAATTCGTACGGCATAAGATCTTAGACGCCATCGGCGACCTTTATTTGCTCGGTCGGACGTTGATTGGTGAATTCAGTGGCTTCAAATCCGGTCATGGACTCAACAACAAGCTGCTGCGTGCGCTGCTGGCTGATCAGTCCGCTTGGGAGGAAGTGACCTTTCGAGATCAGCGTGATGCGCCGATCAGTTTCATTGCTGCAGCTGCCTTCGGCGGCTAAGCGCGGACGGCACTTTTGGGGCGAACCTGCACGCGGCCGCGCTCGGCCGGTTTTCCCGCCTCATCGAGCACCTTTGGCAACAACTCGGGTAGGGCGTAGCGCAGTCGTGTGGCATAGGCCCCGCTTTCGACGAGGACCGTAAGAACACCCTCCGCATCGATGGACGCGGCATGGACGGTGCCTATAAGTTCAGACGGGAGCGCTGCCTCAACCTGCGTCAAGGTAGAACTCGCTCGTGCAGCGCCCGCACGCAAGGCGCCGAGTCGTTGGCCTTGCTTTTCTAGCAAGTCACTGATTGAAATAGGTTTTTTGCTAGCCACCACGTCACCATTGGCCTAATTATCGACCAGAGCATATCGGGACAGTCTACCGTGTACGAAGACATAACCCTTGAAGAGCCAGTGCCCAAGCCCCACTCCGTGACCATCGTTGGGTAATGGTCTTCTCGACTTAGTACAATAGGCGACTTTTCCCCGGGCCCGGCCCTGTCCGGCCGCCAGCAAGGATTCTGACCTGTGTTCAAGTTTCTGACATCGATCTTCGGTAGCCGCAACCAGCGCCTGTTGCGCCAGTACGGGCGCCTCGTGATTGCCACTAATGCGCTGGATGACCAGATGCGGGGGCTACCTGATGAGGCCTTCCCTGCACTCACGGTCCGATTCCGAGAGCGGTTGGCGGCGGGTGAGACGCTCGATAGTCTCTTACCGGAGGCGTTTGCGGCGGTTCGTGAGGCCGGACGGCGCGCGCTGGGTATGCGCCATTTCGATGTCCAGCTGGTGGGTGGTATCGCACTCCATCAGGGCAAGATTTCAGAAATGCGTACGGGTGAAGGCAAGACCCTCGTGGCGACCCTGCCGACCTACCTGAATGCGCTGCCAGGCGCTGGCGCGCACCTCGTGACGGTCAACGACTACCTAGCGACCCGGGACGCGGAGTGGATGGGTCCCGTATACCGTTTTCTGGGCATGACGGTCGGCGTGATTCGTTCCGGTCAGACGCAAGAAGAGAAGCGTGCCGCCTATGCCTGTGACATCACCTATGGCACCAACAATGAATATGGCTTCGATTATCTGCGTGACAATCTAGCTTTCCGGCTTGAGGATCGCGTACAGCGCACACTGCATTTTGCGATCGTCGACGAAGTGGATTCGATTCTGATCGACGAGGCCCGTACGCCGTTGATCATTTCCGGTCCAGCTGACGAGAGCACGGAACTCTATCTCAAGATCAATGCACTCCTGCCTCGCCTAGCGCGTGCCTCAAAAGAAGAAGCAGTCGAGGGCGGTGTTCTAGTCGAGGCCGTCACAGGTAATGCGTTGGGCGGATCGTTGAAGGCGAATGACGTGTTGCTCTCTGTCGCTGGGACGCCGGTGGCGACTCCCGCCGAGGTCAAGGCAGCATTGGCGGGTATGAAGTCTGCTGCGAAGGTGAAGTTTGATTTATGGCGTGACGCAAAAAATCATTCGGTAACGATTGAGTTGCCGGGCGCAGCCGCACTCGCTGACCTAACGTTAGGCCTGTTGGGTGACGATGCTCGCTACGATTTGCGCGTCGGCGGAGACTATTGGGTTGATGAAAAACAAAAGCAGGTGCACCTGACCGAAGTAGGGCACGAGACGGTCGAGCGGATTTTCACAGAAGCCGGGTTGGTTCGCGAGGGCGGCAGCCTGTATGACGCTGCGCACATTCGATTGATGCACCACCTTAATGCGGCACTTCGCGCGCACGGCCTCTACCACAAGGACGTGGAATATATTGTCCGCAACGGCGAAGTCATCATCGTCGATGAATTCACCGGGCGCACGATGCCGGGTCGCCGCTGGTCAGACGGATTGCATCAGGCAGTCGAAGCAAAAGAAGGCGTCGAGGTTCGTGAAGAGAATCAGACGATCGCCTCAATTACTTTCCAGAACTTCTTCCGGATGTACCAGAAACTCTCGGGTATGACGGGCACCGCTGACACCGAGGCTTTCGAGTTTCAGCAGATTTATGGCCTGGAAGTTGTGGTGATTCCGACGCATCGGCCAATGCAGCGTAAAGACAATTCCGACTTGGTCTATTTGACCCAGTCCGATAAGTTCGAGGCGATTGTTGAGGATATTCAGGACTGCATCAAGCGGCAGCAACCCGTCCTCGTGGGTACGACGTCGATCGAAACTTCGGAACTGCTTTCGAATGCGCTTCGGACTCAGAACATTCCGCACGAAGTGCTGAACGCCAAGCAGCATGAGCGCGAAGCGCAGATCGTCGCGCAGGCCGGTCGGCCGGGCGCTGTAACCATCGCGACCAACATGGCCGGTCGGGGCACGGACATTGTCCTCGGTGGCAAGCCTGACACGATGGCTCTAGATGCGGATACCGGGGCCATAGAGGCCGCTCAAACCGAATGGCATGTTCGCCACGCTGCGGTTGTTGCCTCGGGTGGCCTGCACATCATCGGCACTGAGCGGCACGAGTCCCGCCGTATCGATAATCAATTGCGCGGGCGATCGGGTCGCCAAGGCGACCCGGGGTCTTCACGGTTTTATCTGTCGCTAGAAGACAATCTCATGCGCATCTTTGGCGACCCAGAGCGCATGAAGGCTTTGTTGTCGCGTGTCGGCATGAAGGCGGGAGAGGCCATCGAGAGTCCACTGCTCTCACGGCAGATCGAGCGGGCACAGCGCAAAGTTGAGGCATATAACTTCGATCTTCGTAAGAATTTGCTTGAGTACGACGATGTCGCCAACGATCAGCGCAAGGTGATCTATGGGCATCGTAGCGATCTGATGTCATCGGAAGATATTGGCGATACGATTCGGGACTTGCGGCGCGACGTCGTGTTGGGGCTCGTAGCGCAGGCGATGCCGCCAGAGACGATCGAGGATCATTGGAATTTAGCGACGTTGCAGACCACTCTGGCGCGTGATTTTGCTGTTGGGTTTGACCCCAAGGCTTGGATTGATGCAGACAAGAGTCGTGGTGCACGCGAGATGGAGGAGTTTCTGCTCGGTGCGTTTGAGCAGGCCTATAGCGAAAAAGAAACCATGATCGGTGCAACGGAGTTGCGCCGTATTGAGCGGACGCTGCTCTTGCAGATGCTGGATTCGCAATGGCGTGAGCATTTGGGTGCGATGGACTATATGCGTCAGGGAATTTTCCTGCGTTCGTACGCGCAGAAAAACCCAAAGCAGGAGTACAAGCGCGAGGCATTCGAGCTGTTTACCTCGATGCTCGATCGGATCAACTACGATGCCGTTTCTATGCTGGCCCGCATGCAGGTCAGGTCGGAGGCTGAGTTGGAGCGCGAAGAGATGGAGCGACAAGCGCGCCTCGAGCGCATGATGCAGTTCCAGCATGCAGAGGCGCCATCGCTTACCGGCGGGGCCCCGCAACCGGCGCAGGCTGCGGAAACGGAAGCCGCTGTGCCCTTTCAGCGTGACGTGCGCAAGATTGGCCGCAACGAACCCTGTCCTTGCGGTTCGGGTCGGAAGTTTAAACAGTGCCATGGGGCGCTGCAGGCAGACGAGGCAGATCCTTTCCCGACGGTGGGGCGTAACGATCCGTGTCCCTGTGGTTCGGGGCAAAAGTACAAACACTGCCATGGGGCTCTTGCCGAGTAAGGCCCCGGTTTTGCTAAAGGAAAAGCCCGACTGAGGCAACTCTGTCGGGCTTTTTTGTTGCGGCGAGCGCTAGGCTACCGGCAGGTCCATTGTGCGCAGTAGCGGTCGCGCTGCTGCGCAATCAGAGCATTTTCCGGTACTGCAAGAAGCCGGACCGGGTGGCTACCTTTTCGTACAGGTGCATCGCGTCGGTATTGCTCTCGTGGGTGAGCCACCACACCCGGTTTGCACCCACAGCAGCGGATTTGGCGTAGACGGCCTCAATCAACTGGCGGCCTAAGCCTTGGCCACGCAGACCCGGAACAACAAACAGATCTTGGAGGTAACAGTAGTCCCCTTGGCTCCAGCACGATCGATGCAGGATCCAATGCACCATGCCCACCGCAGCGCCGCGTTCATCGATGGCTATAAAAGCGCCCATAGGCTCCGTGCCTTTGGTGAGTCGTTCGAACGTAAGGTCGGTCGTTGCGGCATCCACCGATGCCTTGTAGAAAGTCAGGTAGCCCTGCCACAAAGGATTCCAGCCTAGTCGGTCAGAGGCGACCATTGGACGAATCTGCATTTGCGCTCCGGAGGAGTACGGGCCGCTTGTGGCGGAGGACTGGGCGCGTAAAGATACGCGGATGAAGCGAGTAGATTACTGGAGGGCCTACCCACTGTCGATGCGGTGCGTTGGGATAGCAAGCGCGGTGCCGACCCGGGCACGACCCGTTGGTCGTAGGGTGGTATCTGCTTCTCTGGGCTACCAGGGGAACAGTAGCGGCATAGCGGCCGTGCTGTGATGACCGAGGTATTGGTATGCGTACGGTGAGTACAGAGCCGTTGTCGGTGGTTGCGGGCCTGTTGTTCGATGCAGAGGGGCGCGTGCTGCTGGCGGCCCGTCCGCCTGGTAAAGCGTTTGCTGGGCGTTGGGAATTCCCAGGCGGCAAAGTGGATGCCGAGGAGTCTGCAACGGTCGCGCTAGCGCGGGAATTGGCGGAGGAACTCGGCGTACAGGTCGATCCGGGCGACTGCCATTTTTTTCACGCCGTCACGCACCGCTATCCGGGCGCTACGCGCGCCGTGCGCATCGCGGCCTATCGCGTACACCGGTATGCCGGGCAACCCCAGGGGCAAGAAGGACAGGCATTGGCGTGGCATTGTCCGGCCAGGCTGCCGACGGTGGATATTTTGGAGGCGGATCGGCCCATCGTGACGGCGTTACGGTTGGGATCTTTGATTTCGTTGGCTGCACTGGATGCCGAGGTGATGCTGTTTGCGCAGATTGCACAGGTCCGTCCTGCCGCATCGCGCACGGAGATGGTGGGTGTTTGGGTTATCGATGCCGCGCAGGCCTTGCTTGCCCGCGATGCAGGGGCAGACTTTTTGATGCTCAGCGCGCCGCCGGATCGGATCGGCCGCAGTTGGATTGCGGCCAGCGGCTTGCCATGGTTCCTACCGGAGGGTGTGGCGACGGCCGGGGCGACCGGCCACTGGCGTGGCCATTATTCTAGTGTCGACAGTTCGATATCGACCTGAGCCTCGCTCATTTCGGCCACAACGACCGCATCGCCAGAGGGCAGCAGTGCGAGGCCAGAATCCCGCAGCAGCCCGGTGACCAGAGGGCCGGTCTCGACCCGACCCTTGGCGAAGACGAATCGTGCAAGCACCGGATCACCGGCAGGCCGACTCACAAACCACACCGCATCCCTGCCGACTACGAGGTTATGCCAGTCGATGGGGGAGAGATCCCCGGCCAAAAATAGATCGTCGCCACCGGGCGCGGTACTGCGCTGCCAGAGGCCCTTGCGGTCTGGCCGCACAAAGTAGAGCCACTGGCCGTCGGTGGACTCCTGAGCGGCCAAGCCGCCTTCCTCGGTCAACTGCTCGGCGGCCCCATCGCCGGTTTTTTGCCTAAAGAGTTGCCAGCGCTTGCCGTTGCGATTGGACCCAAAATAGATCGTGTGACCGTCATGCGACCAGGCGGGTGCGCGGCTCTCGCCCTCACCCAAAAGACGCGTTTCGGGTGTGCCGGCAGCCACGTCAACGAGGTAAACGTCGAGGTGTCCTTGGGTGAGGCCAGTGAATAGGACGCGCTTGCCGTCGGGCGCTAACTGCGCCGACTCAATCTGTTCGTAATGGCCCTTCGTGATCGGATGCGGGATTCCATCGGGCACTGTGGCGAGGTAGACCGCATCATGATCGCCCAGATTCGAAATGTACGCTGCGCGCTGTCCGTCAGCCGAAACCGACAGACTGCGCTCGAGGGCGACACCACGCCGGTAAGGGGTACCTTCGCTTTCTGGCGAGACGCCATAGCGCGTGAAACGCGTGGTTACATGCCAGTGCTCGTAGGCGAGTGAGCGACCGTTGTCGGTCATGACGGGCCGACGCTGCGGGTCTGTCGACGGTTGCAATCGCTCTGGTGGGGCACCATCCATGCGGATGCGCCACAGCCCGTCTTGCCCACGACGGCTCGAGGCAATGATGATGGAGTGGCCGCCTTGTTCCCACGTGGTGCCGGTAATGGGAGCGAGGTCGTGTGTCATGCGCACAGGTTTGCCGGAGTCGAACTCGAGAATTTGCAAATCCTCAGCGCCGGCTGCCCGCGTACGAATGAAGGAGAATCGGCGTCCAGAGGTCGCTAACGCAGGCTGCGAGTCCCCCGGCATGCCGGCAGATGGATTGGTGACTCCACCTAACTTGCCGTCGGCTAGGGTCACTGAGACGATTTGGCCCGGCGCGTCCCACGCGCCGCGATGTCCTAGGACGAGTGCGCTGCCATCGCGTAGCCAAGCCATCTGGCCAGCGGTGCGAAACTCACATTGCCCCAATGCGCGTGGTGTACCTCCGGCGGCCCCCACGACCAAGATGGCGCAGCCCTCGGCACTACGGCGTGTAAAGGCGATGAGTCCGCCTTTGGGCGCCCAAGCGGGATTTTCGTCGCGCCCGGGGCCCTCTGTGAGTGCGCGTACGCCGGCGCCGGTGGTCGCACGTACATAGAGTTTTTGCGTGCCGTCCGGCTTCAGCCAGCTATAGACCAGTTGGCTACCGTCCGGTGAAAAACTCGGCGCCAATTGCCGCCCAGGTTCCGCCGCGATCACAACGGTCTTGACGATCTGGCCGTACAGAACGCCTTCACGGCGTTCGACCAGAAAAATCAGAACGAAGGTGAGCGCCACGACCATACCGATGGCGGCGCCCAGGGCGAGTCCGCGGCGGCGCCCGCGCTGCAAATAGGCCCTCACATTGCTGGTTTCAACCCGCATCGGCGCATCGTCGTCGTGGGTGGTGAGAGTGGAGCGGCCTTCTACGGGCGCACCGGTCTCAAAGGCGTACCCGTCGGGGGTGGTGTTGATGAGCCGCACCGAACCGTCGTCGCTGAGGACTCGACGCAGAAAACTAGTGATCCGGCGCAACTTCGCCGGATGATTTTCCGGGCGCACCGGTCCGAACAGATGCAGACACAAGAGCTCGCGCCGAATGCCCAGAGCACCCGCTTGTGCGATCAGCACGAGCGTGCTGAGCATTTGCTCATCCAGTTCAAATTGGCGATCGCCGCGCACGAGGCGCGCCGCCTGCACTTCAATCCGCCAGGTACCCAGCGTAAAGTCTGCGCAGGTCGCCAAATCTAAGGGCGGTGGTAGCGGCCCAGTCGACCAGTTACGGTTTTGCTCGGCGCGCTTTTGCCGGACAACATCGAGAAAGCCGTTGGTTTTCCTTTTCATGGAGCCACCTCGAAGCCGGTGTAGGCCGCTGCGAACGCCCATTGCTCGGCGTAATCCTCGACCTGCATCCAAACGGGGCGGTCATTGCCGTGTCCGGCCCTTGTTTCGACGCGCAGCAAGATGGGGTGGCTGCAGGTGCTCGCTTGTGCAGCTTGCAGCGCTGCTGCGAATTTGTAGCTATGCCAGGGTACGACCCGATCATCGCGTTCGGCTGTGGTCACTAGCGTGGCGGGATAACAGGTGCCTAATTTGACGTTGTGCAGTGGCGAGTAAGCGCGTAACGCTTTGAACTCTTCGGGATTTTCTGACAAACCGAAATCCGCGGACCAGCCGCGCGCGTTGGCACTGGCGGTGTGATACCGCAGCATGTCCATGACGCCGACGGCCGGCAGGGCGGCGGCAAAGAGGTCGGGCCGTTGTGTGAGTAGGGCGCCGACTAGCAGACCCCCGTTACTGCGGCCGCGGATAACCAGATGATCGCGACTGGTCCAGCCGCTCTTGTGCAGCCACTCGGCTGCTGCGATGAAATCGTCGAAGACGTTTTGCTTGTGTGTCTTAGTCCCGGCCTGGTGCCACGCTTCGCCATATTCGGATCCGCCGCGTAAATTAGCGACAGCGTAGACGCCGCCCTTTTCTAGCCATACAGCGACAGGAACACTGAATGCTGGCAATTGCGGCAGGTTAAAGCCGCCGTAACCATACAACATGGTCGGGCGCTTGCCGTCATGGGGTAGGTCGCGCCGGTGTGTGATGTACATCGGTACCTTCGTGCCATCCCGAGAGGTATAGAACACCTGCTCGGTCACGTAAGTCTTTGCATCGAAAGAAACCCGCGGCGCGCGGAAGAGTTCGGCGTCTAAGTTCGTTAGATCAAGGCGATAGATCGATTGGGGCGTCAGGTAATCGGTGTAAGCGTAGTACAGTGTCTTTGCATTGCGGTCGCCCTCGAATCCAACCACTTCCCCTAAGCCCGGTAGCGCCAAGTCCTGTACGTGCCCTTCGGTGTCGGCTACGCGCACAATGCTATGCGCATCTTTTAGATAACGCAGTACAAAGCGATGAGCGGCGTATTGAGCGCCATCGATGGCTTCCGACGTTTCGGCAACTACCGTGCGCCAGGCGGAGCGCTCGGCGTGGCGGCGATCGACTGCAATAATCCGACCGTTGGGTGCTGCGGCGGTCGTTAAAAAATAATAAATGTCGTCGTCGTTACCGAGATAGTCATAGCGCGCATCGTAGTCAGTGAGTAGGGGTGTCGCATCGGCGTCTGGATCATCGAGATTCAGCAGTAGCACTCCGCTCTGGATATAACCATCGGAGACATGCAGTACTAATTGGTGGCCGTCATCGCTAACGGTCGGATAGGGATTGCGCGTCAGATGGTTTGTGACGGCATAAATAAATCGATCGGACTCCTGCGGCGTGGCGAGTGCGTGGTACCAAATGCTGACCTGCCGCGTATCGTCGCCGCCGTGTCCGTCCTCACGAGCCGGATAACGGGAATAGTAAAAGCCCCGACTGTCTGTGCCCCATGCAGTGCTGGTGAATTTTATCTGTTCAATGGTTTCGGCCAGATCCGTGGCGCTGACGACGTCACGGATGCGAATTGTTTTCCAATCCGTGCCGCCATCGGAGGTCGAGTACGCCAGATACCGGCCATCGGGCGAAACGCTATACGCTGCCAGCGCCGTGGCGTGATCACTCGAGAGTGTGTTGGGGTCCAACAGTACGCGGGGCGCTGCGGTGGGGTTGTCGAGTACGGTGAGGACGCTCTGATCCTGGGCGCCCTCGTTATGCAAGTAAAACAAGCGTCCGGTGTGCTCTTCGGGGACGACGTATGAATGGCCCCCGGACAGGGACGCCCCGAAACGCTCGTAGTGCCACAGATCGGTCAAGCGTTTGCGGAAAGGTTCTCGGGCGGGTAGCGCTGCCAGAATCGGTTGGGTGTAGGCGTTCTGGGCACTCACCCAGTCATGCACCTGCGGGGCTTCAAGGGCTTCGAGCCAGCGATAGGGGTCCTGTACCGAGACGCCGTGATAGACGTCCACGTGGGCGAGCGCCGGCGTCGGTGGCGCGCTGCGGGTGGCGCCACCCGGACTGAGCGGGGTCATTGCGCAACCGCCGGCCAGTAAGGCGGTTGCCGTGCAAGACAGGACCAGTCGCAGCGTTTGCATCGGGTAGGCTCGTCTCGATCGGAGGGCCCGCATCCTAGCAGGTCCCCCAGTGCGGAAGCCGGATCAGGCGGTCGCGCTCGGTCGGCTTCGTATTGCGGTATACCAGCGGGCGAGGTTTGGCCATTCCGCGCCTACGCGCAGGTGCACCACTTTGCCGAAGTCCACGGCCACGAAACCAACGATGTCGGCCATGCTGAACGATGCGCGGGCGATAAACTCGCGCCCCTCCAGATGCCGATCAAGCGCCGCCAGTTCGGCCAGCACTTGGGCCCGAGCCACTTCGCCATAGGCAGGAACTTGCACAATACGGCCTTCCCAGAACCGGTGGGAGTGGCGGAATACCTGTGTGGTGGGCACATAGAGCCGGAACATCAGCCGATCTATCCACCGATTGATTTCGGCTCGCTCGTCGATAGTGGCGCCGAATAGGTTGGGGCCCTCATGGGTCTCGTCTAGATACCGGCAAATCGTGTTTGATTCGGTTAGTAGCCGGCCATCGGGTAGTTCGAGTACCGGCGTCTCGCCTACCGGGTTGACTGCGAGAAACGCAGCCGACTGGGTCTCGTTGCTGGCGATATCGACCGTGATGAGCTCGAGCGCGATACCTTTTTCGGCGGCATACATCCGTACCCGGCGCGGACTTGGGGCGTGCGGGCTCGTATACAGTTTCATGGCGCATCGTCCTCGCTCTGGGTATCGACCGACAACTCGTCGCCCTTGATGCGATGGTTTTCGCTCAACCAGTCACCCAAATCGATGAGTTGGCAGCGCTCGCTGCAGAACGGGCGATAGGGTGCATTCGGCACGGGTTCATAGGGGCGCCCGCAAGACGGACAACGGCGAGTCTGCACTTTCACAGAATTAGTTACAGCAACCCAAGACGAACGGGATGTCCTCGGTCGTCTGCGTCGCGCGGTTTTGGGCATCCGCCCACTGCAAGAATCGGATGCTGCAGCGGTGTAGTCCGCCGCTGATCTCCGGGTGCAGTCCACAGTCCGCCGGCAGCGAGATGCGCAGCAATTGAATGGGGGTATCGCGCTCGAAAACAAAATGGAAGTTGCCCTTTAGAGCTATTTCCTCACGCGCACGCACATTTTCCCGTGTCAGCCAGAGCAAGTCTTGCACCGTTTCACACAACGGTTGCAGCACGGATAGCCACATCGCAAAATCGGCCCGGCGGGTTTCATCTGGCAGCCGCAACCAGTGTGTGTAGCCGGGCAAATCGAATTCGCACGCGCCACCGGGGATGGCGCTGCGGTGTTTGATTGCAGCCAGAAATTCGTTATCGCGGAGCTTCGCGAGGGCCGTCATCGACGTGGCTTGCAGGGCATCGCGACGTTGTAGTAACTGATTCATTACGCTGCGCAGACGGGTGCCATCGACGCCGGGCTTGTTCTGGTACTCGTTGAGGAGTCGCAGACGACGTTCGACTTCCTTGATGACGTCGGCCTTCGGATCGCCGCGCGAAGTGATCGCGAAAATCTCCAGCAGACTTTGAATCGCCGCGCGCATGCCCCACGCATCAGCAATGTCGCGATGATGCACGGCCTGCTGATATAGAAACTCTAGGCGAAGAAAGACGCGCAACCGCTCATTCAGGGGTTGCTCGAACGTCACTGTACGCGGGGGCGGTGACGGGGTCTGTTCCTCGGTCAGTGGCAACTGCATGACTTCATCTTGGCCGAGTTTGTGCAGACGAGGAGCCGACTTTAGACCATTTCTGCGCTTTTAGGGTGCAGAAGGGCTGCTTGCAGATACTGCCTGTGCAGGGTCGCGACGGCGCTGTCCAGCGCTTCTATAGGTCCGGTATTGTCGATGACGTCGTCGGCGCGGGCAAGTCGTGCTGCGCGGGTGGCTTGTGCGGCCAGAATGGCCTCAGCTCCCGCCAGGGTCTCTCCATCCCGGGCCAGCAACCGGGCCAACTGGACTTCGCGGGGGCAGTCGACTACCAGCACCCGGTCGACCGGGATGCGGCCGTTGCCTTCGACCAGTAGCGGGATGGCGAGCACACAGTAGGGCGTTGTGACCGCGCCGATCCGTTCGGTCAGAAGGGCCTGAATGCGGGGATGTACGATCGCTTCGAGGTCATGCCGTGCTGTGGGGTCTGCAAACACGATTGCCCGTAGCGCCCGCCGGTCCAAACGACCGTCGGGTTGGAGCAGGCTCGGGCCGAAGCGGGCGAGTACGTCATGGAGGCCCGCAGAACCCGGCTGTACTGCTTCACGGGCCAGGGTGTCGGCATCGATCACCGGGACGCCGAGTCGCTCGAAGGCGGCGCCGACGGCCGATTTGCCACTGGCGATGCCGCCGGTCAGTCCAACGCGGTACTGCACGGTTTAGTGTCCGAACGGCCACCACGCGGCGATCAGTTCGTGTGGGGTCACCAGCACCAACCAGCCCGCAATGGCGAGAAAGGGACCATAGGGCAAGGGCTCGCGGAGTTTGTGACGGCCAGTCACCAGCAAAGCGATTCCCACGATGGAGCCGGCGAGTGCCGAGAGCAGGGCCACCGGTAACAGGATGCTCCAGCCACCGAAAGCGCCGAGAGCGGCGAGTAATTTGAAATCTCCATAGCCTAGGCCCTCAAGGCCGGTGACCAGCCGAAACCCTTGGTGCACGCACCACAGCGACAGGTAGCCCGCGGTCGCGCCGACAATGGCCTCGCTTGGGGAGACCGGGAAAGCGCCGGTGCCGCGACCCCAGAGGACGGCTAGCAGCAGTCCGCCCCACAGCAGTGGCACCGTCAGTTCGTCTGGCAGGTATTGGGTGTCGAGGTCGATGGCTGCCAAGGCAATCAGGTACCAAGTCAGTACCAGCCCGGCGCCGCTCTCGATGCCGAAGCCGAAGTGCCAACCAACCCAGCCGCTGGCAACCCCGGACAGCGCCTCAATGAGGGGGTAACGGATCGAGACGGCCGCCTGGCACGACCGACAACGGCCGCGTAGCCACAGATAACTCAGGATGGGGACGTTGTCCCGGAACCGAAGGGGTGTGGCACACGCCGGGCAATGTGAGGCCGGATAAATGAGATCGTAGCGTGGCGCTTTGGACAATGCGGTGCCGGCTGGCGCATCGAGCAGTTGGCAATCCACGCGCCAACGCGCCTTCATCATCTGCGGGAACCGATGAATGACGACGTTTAGAAAACTCCCCACCACGAGGCCTAGCGCGACGCAGACCGTGACGAAGGTGCCGGGGGAGGCGCGCAGGAGTTCTACCATCTCCACGGGATCAGACCACGGAGCCGAGTTTGAAGATGGGTAGATACATCGCGATGACCAAGCCGCCGATGAGGATGCCAAGGACGGCCATGATTAGCGGCTCAAGCAAACTCGACATCGAATCGACCGCGGAGTCGACTTCCAGTTCGTAAAAATCAGCCACCTTGCTGGCCATCTGGTCCAACGAGCCGGACTCCTCGCCCACGGCAATCATTTGCACGACCATGTTTGGGAACAGTTGGGTGTTTTCCATGGCGCGTTGCAGGCGCTGGCCGGTCGCCACTTCATCCTTCATGCGCAGCACGGCGGATTCATAGACGATGTTGCCCGTGGCGCCGGCCACCGAAGAAAGCGCTTCGACCAGTGGCACGCCAGCCGCGAACGTGGTCGCCAGCGTGCGTGCGTAGCGGGCAATGGCCGCCTTCACGAGTATCGGACCGACGATGGGAACATGGAGCAGCATGCGATCCATGCGCTCTTGCATCGGACGGGAACGCTTCAACGTGTAGGCAAAGCCCCACCCGGCCGCGAACAGCACCGCGGCGAGTTCCAGTCCGTGGTGTTGCATGAGTTGTGACAGGTCGACCACCATTTGCGTAAAGGGTGGCAATGCTGCACCAAAGCCCTTGAATAACTCCTCGAACTGCGGGATCACGAAGATCAACAGAATCACCGTCACGATCACTGCAATGGCGAGCACAGTGACGGGATAAAACAGCGCTTTTTTGATCTTTTTCTTGATCGCTTCGGTCTTTTCTTTGTAAGTGGCAATCTTGTCGAGCAGGGTCTCCAGCGCGCCGGCGTGCTCTCCCGCATGCACGAGATTGACGGAGAGTTTGTCGAAGTACAACGGGTGTTTGCCGAGCGCTTCGGCGAACGTCAGTCCGCTCTCCACTTGCGATTTCACGTCCATGATCAAGGACTGCATGGCCGGTTTGTCATTGCCGCTGCCAATGATTTCGAAGGCCTGCACGAGCGGAATGCCGGCGGCCAACATGGTGGCGATTTGCCGGAAGAAAATCGCAATATCCGCAGGGGTCGCTTTTTTCTGGCCACCAAAGCCCAACGTTTGCTTCTTGACCTTGATCGGGACAATGCCCTGCTTTTGTAGTTCGAGCCAGACCGCATGCTTGTTCGAGGCTACGGTGCGACCGCGGACTTTGTTGCCGCGACGATCACGACCCTCCCAGAGAAACGGGAAGTCCTTCTTACGAGACTTGGCGAGTGGCGGCATGGGCTGTTGGGGCTCGGGTCACTCGATCGTGACGCTGTTGACTTCGTCCAGGCTGGTCAGGCCATTGCGGACCTTGTGCAACCCGGCGGTGCGCAGATCCCACACGCCTTCGCGGCGTGCCTGATCGGCGATCGTGATGGCGTTGCCGCCCTCCATGATGAGACGGCCGATAGTCTCCGTGACGGGCATGACCTGATAGATGCCGACCCGACCTTTGTAACCATCGGTGCAATGACTGCAGCCGGCGGGCCCATAGATTTTCATGCCGGCGTCGACATCCACCTGCGTGAACCCTTCGCGTAGCAAGGCGTCAACAGGAATTTCCAGCGGTTGTTTGCAGTGTGCACAGAGCCGACGCGCCAGCCGCTGCGCGATGATCAAACTGACGGAGGTGGCAATGGCATAAGGTTTTACGCCCATGTCGACCAAGCGGGTCAGTGTCTGGGGCGCGTCGTTGGTATGCAGCGTGGAGAGCACGAGATGGCCCGTCTGCGCGGCTTTGAGCGCGATTTCCGCCGTCTCGAGGTCGCGGATTTCGCCCACCATGATGACATCGGGATCCTGACGCAGGAACGCACGCAGCGCGGCGGCGAAGGTCAGGCCGACTTTCGGATTGACGTTCACCTGGTTGACGCCTGGGAGGATGATTTCGGCTGGATCTTCGGCCGTCGAGATGTTCGTATCCTCGACGTTGAGGATGTTCAGGCCGGTATAGAGCGACACCGTCTTGCCCGAGCCGGTCGGGCCGGTGACCAGAATCATGCCCTGCGGCTTTTTCAGCGTTGCGAGGTACAGTTCTTTCTGAAAGGGTTCGTAGCCCAGTGCGTCGATGCCGAGCTGTGCGCTCGATGGGTCGAGGATACGCATCACGACCTTCTCGCCGAAGATGGTCGGGCAGGAGCTTACGCGGAAATCGATCGAGCGCGTCTTCGAGAGGCGCATCTTGATGCGACCATCCTGCGGGACTCGACGCTCGGCGATATCCAGGCGTGCCATGACCTTGATACGGGCGGAAATTTTCGGTGCGAGCTGTACGGGGGGTTGGGCCAGTTCTTTGAGGACGCCGTCCACGCGCAGGCGCACCCGGTACATTTTCTCGTACGGTTCGAAGTGGATGTCCGAGGCGCCCCGGCGGATCGCATCGAGCATGACCTTGTTCACAAAGCGGACGATCGGCGCATCTTCGACGTCATCGCGAGAGACCGTCTCCGCATCGAGTTCGTCGCCACCCGAGGTGTCGAGTCGCTCCAGATCCAGATCGCCCTCGCCGAGCGAACGCATGGACGTGTCGACCTGCTCGAGGACCCGGGCGAGGGCCCGTTGCAGCTTGTCGTCCTCGACGACAATCGGCTCGACCTGCAGTGCGGTCGAGAACCGGATCTCGTCGAGGCCGTGGAGATTGGTGGGATCGGATACGGCGACGAACAGGCGGCGGCCCCGACGGGCGAGCGGCAGTATCCGATTCTTCGCCAGCACCTTTTCAGGGACGAGCCGGACGACCTCGAGGTCGATGGTCATGCCGTCGAGGTCCATGACGGGGGTGCCGAACAAGCTGGCCGCGGTCGTGGCCAGTTCGCGGGCATCGACCAGCTGATGGCCGACCAGATAGGTGACCAGGCTCTGGTGGGCCTCACGGGCGCCCTTGATAGCGGCATTGAGGGCGTTCTCGTCCAGCATGCCGGTGTGCACCAGCCGTTCCGGCAGCCCGCCGCCGTTGCCGCGGGCGAGGGCCGAAGTGACTGAGAGTGCGCTGTCTGCCATGGAATCGGGCTGCCTCAGGGCGGGTGGCGCAGGGTCGCCACCCGGTGGGAAGTTATATAACAGAATCTGCCGCGCATGCTCTCACGCGCAACCACTGACTACCCGTGATGGGGGTCACATCGCCAAAAAGAAAGGCCCCTCCCGAGGGAGGGGCCTTACGCAGGGTCGAGGCCCAATAGAGGCTTTTACACCTTACAGGTCGAGGGCAGGTATTTGTCGAGGATGGTAGTCAGCGCCTGCCCAGCCTTGGCGCCGTTCTTGCCGCAATACCAAGCGATCGAGCCGCCCGCAGCATCGGCTGTGAACGACAAGGTCGAGCCGCTGATGTTTGTGTTCGTGGCGGTATTCGCGAAGGCCACCACCAGAACGGCCGTTGTGCCGGTTGTTAATGCCGCACTAACGGTGACACCGGAGACGTACTTGCCGGTAGCATTCGTGACGGTCGCGCCAGAGAAGGTGCCTGCGTTCTGATAGAACTCGGCGACTTCCTGCTCGGCCGGGCTGACGAGACTGAGGCCTTCGGAGACCTGCGCACGGACCGTATTGTCCATGAACATCGGGATGGCGATCGTGGCAAGGATGCCGATGATGGCGATCACGATCATCAATTCGATCATCGTGAAGCCTTTCTGAATCTGGCTGCGCATGGGTGAACTCCTAAGAGAAGAAGATTATTGAGCCGGAATTGGGCGAGTGGCATGCCATTTGGCGATGGGGTGACGGTAGACCAATCCGCAGCGCCAAACTGTGAAGTGCCGCAAGACTTTTGCACGGAACGTACCTGTTCCTTTTAACATAAAACGGATTCTGATCCCTAGTGGGGCGTACTCGCGCGGGGTGGGAACCGCCAGACGGGCAAGGATTTCCCTTTGCCACACCTCGCGCCATGCCGCACAATAATGCGTTGCAACAAAATGACGGTTCGCCTAAGCGCGAGAGGCAAGATGAATCTGCACGAATATCAGGCGAAAGAACTGTTTCGGCGCTATGGCGTCCCCGTCCCGGCCGGTCAGGTCGCGGCGACGCCGGCGGCGGCGGTCAAAGCCGCCAAAGCGCTAGGTGGGTCCATTTGGGTCGTCAAAGCCCAGGTCCATGCAGGTGGCCGCGGTAAAGCCGGTGGCGTGAAGGTCTGTAAGACCTTGGACGAGGTCGCTGCGGCGACCACTGCGCTGATCGGCCAGCGTCTCGTGACCAAGCAGACCGGACCGGAGGGGTTGCCCATCCATCAGGTCTACGTCGAGGTCGGCTCGAAGATTGAGCGGGAGCTCTATCTGAGCCTGCTGTTGAACCGTGACCGTAGCCGGCTCGCTTTTGTGGCCTCGGCCGATGGCGGCATGGACATTGAGGAGGTCGCCGAGCATACGCCTGAGCGCATCCTCAAGGTCGAGCTGCACCCGTCGGTCGGGGTGTCGGGCTATCAGTGCCGTGAGTTGGCCTTCGGGCTGGGTCTTGCAGGCACGCAAGTGGCAGCTTTCGAAAAGGTCATGCGCGGCATGCTCGCGTTGTACCTCGCGCATGACGCGGCGCTCATCGAAATCAACCCGTTGATCGTGACGGCAGACGGCGATGTGTTGGCGCTTGATGGCAAGATCAACATTGATCCTAATGCTGTTTATCGGCAGCCGGAGATCGCCAAATACCGCGATACCACACAGGAAGATGCGCGCGAGGTGGAGGCCTCGAAGTATGACCTCAACTACGTCTCGCTCGACGGCGACATCGCCTGCATGGTGAATGGCGCGGGCCTAGCGATGGCCACCATGGACCTGATCAAGCTGCATGGTGGGCATCCGGCCAACTTCTTGGATGTGGGCGGTGGCGCCACCAAGGAACGGGTCACGGCGGCCTTCCAGTTGATTCTCTCCAATCCGAACGTGCAGGCGATCCTCGTTAACATCTTCGGCGGCATCGTCCGTTGCGACATCATCGCCGAGGGGATTGTGGCCGCTGTGAAGACGGTCGGCGTGCAGATTCCGGTGATCGTCCGTCTGGAGGGCACCAATGCCGAACTTGCGCGCGCACAGCTCGCCGCGAGCGGACTCGCCATCACTGCGGCGAGCGACCTTACTGATGCTGCGACCAAGGCCGTGCGCCTGGCCGCAGGCCGCTAGGAACTTTGTATGAGCATTCTCCTTTCGAAGAAAAGCCGAATCATTGTCCAAGGCTTCACCGGTAAGCAGGGCACCTTCCACTCGGAACAGTGCATTGCCTATGGCAGTCAGTTGGTCGGCGGTGTGACCCCAGGTCGGGGTGGCCAGACGCATTTGGGTCTGCCGGTATTCAATACCGCCCATGACGCGGTCCGGGCGACCGGTGCGGACGTCAGCATGATCTATGTGCCGGCGGCAGGCGCTGCGGATGCGATTCTCGAGGCGGCAGACGCCGGCATCGGCCTGATCGTCTGCATCACCGAGGGCATTCCGGTGAATGACATGATCCGCGTCAAGGAAGCCCTAAAAGGGTATGCCACGCGGCTCGTCGGACCGAACTGCCCCGGTGTGATCACGCCGGGGCAAGCGAAGGTCGGCATTATGCCGGGCTTCATCCACAAGCCCGGCAAGATCGGCATTGTGTCGCGCTCTGGCACGTTGACCTACGAAGCCGTGTTCCAGACCACGCGCCTTGGGCTTGGTCAAAGCACGTGTGTGGGGATCGGTGGCGACCCGGTGCGTGGCATGAATTTCGTGGACGTTCTGGCCTTGTTTCAGGCCGATCCGCAGACCGAAGGCATCATCATGGTGGGTGAGATCGGCGGCAGCGACGAGGAGGCGGGTGCCGAATTCATTCGCCAGCACGTCACCAAGCCGGTGGTGGCCTACATTGCGGGTGTGACCGCGCCGCCGGGCAAGCGCATGGGCCATGCCGGCGCTGTGATCGCCGGTGGCAAGGGCTCTGCAGCTGACAAGTTCGCGGCCCTCGAAGCGGCCGGCGTGACGACGGTGCATTCGCCCGCCGAACTCGGCTCCGCCATGGCCAAGCTGCTGGCAGCGCGTAAGGTCTCGTCGCGCAAGAAAGCGTCCTCGGTGCGCCGGACCAAAGCCACTGCCAAGCCCAAGAGCAAGGCCAAGGTGCCGGTGAAAGCCAAGCCCAAAGCCAAGCGCGTGCAGAAGCCAAAGACGAAGAGCAGAGCGAAGGGCATGGCGCAAGCCAAGGCCAAGGCCAAGGCCAAGCCCAAAGCTAAAGCCAAGGTCAAGGTTAAGGCCAAGGTTAAGGCCAAGGTTAAGGCCAAGGTCAGCGCGAAGGCTAAGACGCGACGCGTCAAGCAGGTTGCGCAGCGGGCCCGCTGAGTCCGACGCGCGCGTACCCCGTGGATAAGACTCTTCGGATTTTTCTGGCGCAATACGATCTGTGCGTCGGTGATATCGAGGGGAATAGTCGGCGTGTCCTCGCCGCGGCGGACGCCGCGGCGCAGGCTGGCGCCCACGTCGCCCTGCTGCCGGAGCTCGCGCTAGCCGGGTATCCGCCGGAAGATCTACTGTTTCACTCCGGTTTTCGCCGCCAAGTGCAGGCGGCCATGCAGCAACTGAGCGCTGCGGCCCCGTCTACGGTCGATGTGATCGTCGGTTATCCGGAGTATCGCGAAAAGGCGATTTATAACTCCGCAGCGGTGATCCGTGGTGAGCGCATTTACGCCAATCACCGTAAGCAGGCGCTCCCCAACTACCGTGTTTTCGATGAGAAGCGCTACTTCCGCGCGGGCACTGCGCCGACCTTATTTGATGTCCAGGGCGCCCGAGTCGCGTTGCTTATATGCGAAGACCTTTGGGAAGCGGAACCTGCGCGGGCGGCGCACGCGGCGGGTGCGGAAGCCTTGCTGGTGGTCAATGCCTCACCGTTCCAAATGCGCAAACAGCGCGAGCGCGAAGCCGTGGCACGCCAACGGGTGGGCGAGGTCGGATTACCGATCGTTTACGTCAATCTGGTGGGCGGGCAGGATGAATTGGTCTTCGATGGCAATAGTTTTGTGATGTCCGCAGAAGGCGTGATTACGCATCGACTGCCCGCTTGGCAGGAAGCGACGGCGGTGGTCGAACTGGTGCGCCAAGAGGGCCGCCTCGTGCCGGTCCCGGGAGACATTGCAGCCGAGTTGAGTGAAGACGCGAGCGTGTATGCGGCGCTGGTGATGGGCGTGCGCGATTACGTCGGTAAGCATGGTTTTCCGGGCGTCGTCATGGGTCTGTCCGGTGGCATCGATTCGGCGCTGACGCTGGCGATCGCGGTGGATGCGCTGGGAGCAGATCACGTCCACGCGGTGATGATGCCGTCGCGGTATACCTCTGGCATGAGCCTTGCGGATGCTGAGGCGCAGGCGCGGAGTCTCGGTGTGCGCTATAGCGTGATTTCGATCGAGAATATGTTTGCAACGACGCAAGACGCCCTCAAGGAGCAGTTCGCTGGGCGGCCCTGGGATGCGAGTGAGGAGAACATCCAGTCCCGCTGCCGCGGCGTGTTGCTCATGGGCATCTCCAACAAGACCGGCTCGATGCTGCTGACCACCGGCAACAAGAGTGAAATGGCGGTGGGTTACGCCACGCTATACGGCGACATGGCGGGCGGTTTCGCACCCATCAAAGATTTGTCGAAATTACTGGTGTATCGGTTGGCACACTATCGCAACAGCCAGTCGTTGGCGATTCCCGCACGGGTCATTGAGCGCCCGCCGAGTGCGGAACTGCGCGAGGATCAGAAGGACACCGATTCGTTGCCGCCGTATGAGGTGCTCGATCCAATCCTCGAGGCCTTTATCGAGGACGATCTATCCGTCGATGAGATTGCTGCGCGCGGCTATGACCGCGCTACGGTGGGTCGGGTGCTGGAGATGGTCAAGCGCAATGAGTACAAGCGGCGCCAGGCCCCACCGGGGATCCGCATCAGCGGCCGCGCCTTCGGTCGTGACTGGCGTTACCCGATCACCTCGGGCTACCGCAGTCGCTGAGACGCGGCAACGGCTCTAGAACGGCTTCCACCACCGCTTTTTCTTGTGATCGGCGCCGCCGGCGCTGCTCTCGGGAAAGTTCGACGCGAGCAGTTTGCGGCTGTCAGCCGCCAAATCCTTCATGCCGAGCCGGTCGTAGCACAGCGCGGAGATTTCCAGCGCATCGCGGGTACGCGGCGAGCCTTCGAAGGTCTCGATGACTTCGCGGGAGCGCGCGAGGGCTGCGATCCAGGCGCCGCGCTTCACGTAGTAACGGGCCACGTGGATGTTGTAGTCGGCTAGTCGGTTGCGCACGTACATCATGCGCTGGTGCGCGTCAGCGGCGTATTCGCTTTGCGGATACTGGGTCACGAGGTGTTGGAAAGATTCGAGCGACTTGCTCAGATCCTGCGGCGGGCGCTCGGAAATATCGACCTTCATCCAACGTTCGAGAAAATTGATGTCCCGTTCGAAGTACACTAGGCCCTTCATGTAGTAGGCGTAGTCGAGTCGCGGATGGGTCGGATTTTCGCGGATAAAGCTGTCCGCGGCATCGATCGCCGCTTCTTTCTCATGCTGTTTGTAGTAGGCGTAAATCAGGTCGAGGCGCGCTTGTTTGGCCGGATCGCTGAACGGGTAGCGCGCGGTCAGGGCTTCATAGGTCTTAACGGCGGCGCCGTAACTGCCTTCGTCGAGGAATTTGTGCGCCTGCTTAAACAGCGATTCCGGGCTGGCGCCGGACTCGTCGCGGTGCCGGAAGGTCTTGCAGCCGCTGGCGAACAACGCCAGCGCGGCAAGGGTACAAGCCGCGACGAGGCGCAGCCCGGACCGGCGGGAGGAAGGCGAAAACGCGGTCTTCTGGGTCACGGGCAGCCACCGGCGAATGCAAGGCGGCGGAGTATAGCGTATGTTCTCGTCATGACCGGATTCCTCGAAGAGCGCGTACCCGACGCGCAGCGGGGTCAGCGCTTAGACCTGACACTAGCCCAACTGTTCCCCGACTTCTCTCGGACCCGCCTAAAGGCGTGGATCGAGGCGGGTCATGTCCTCGTGGACGGTGCAGTTCCCCGACCCCGTGACGTCGTCCGCGGGGGCGAAGTGGTGCGCATTACGCCCCGCACCGAGCCGGTCGTGCCGGTAGCTCCCGAGTCGATTGCCTTGGACGTGGTGTATGCGGATGCCGCGATTCTGGTGATTGCCAAGCCGCCCGGCCTGGTGGTGCACCCGGGTGCCGGGAATCCGCGCTCAACGCTCCAGAACGCTCTGTTAGGCCTAGATGAGACCTTGGCGCAACTGCCCCGGGCGGGCATTGTCCATCGGCTGGATAAAGACACCAGCGGCCTCCTGGTCGTGGCGCGCACCCCTGCCGCCCACCTCAAGCTGACCCGCGCATTGGCCGGGCATGAAGTCGAACGGGAATATGAGGCGGTGGCGCAGGGCGTCATGACAGCCGGCGGTACCGTGGAGGCGCCGATTGACCGGCATCCGACCAATCGGCTGCGGATGGCGGTACGCCAGACCGGCCGTGAGGCGGTGACGCACTACCGCGTCGTCGAACGTTTCCGCGCCCAGACCCATATCCGGGTCCATCTTGAAACCGGCCGGACGCACCAAATCCGGGTGCATATGACCCATATTGGCTATCCGTTAGTGGGCGATCCGCTGTACGGCCGGCGGCCCCAATTGCCGCGTGCGGCCACTGCCGAATTGGTGGAGACCATGACGGCCTTCCGTCGCCAAGCGCTGCATGCGCGGCGCCTGACCTTCAAACACCCGGTCACGGGCAAGAAGGTTACCTTTGAGGCGCCATTGCCCCCGGACTTTGTGCAGCTCCTCGAGGCGCTGCGCGCAGACGTCAAAGCGGCCGGCCCGGCAGACCCCCGCCTGCGATGATGTCGATTGGTTGGCTGCCGGCACCCTTTGCCGCGCCCCCTGGGGTGTGCGCCGGGGTCACGACCCGTGCAGGTGGCACCAGTGTAGGCGCCCTCGGTACCTTCAATCTGGCCGCCCATGTGGGTGATGCGTCCGCTTGCGTGGCCGAGAACCGCGCCCGCCTGCGCGCCGCCTTAAGTTTGCCGAGCGAGCCGCTCTGGTTGGCACAAGTGCATGGCATTCAAGTCCACGTCGATGACGGCGGCAAAGGCCCCACTGTGCCCTGTGACGCGGCGGTCACCGCGGTGCCTGGACGGGTGCTCGCGGTCCTGACAGCAGATTGCTTGCCGGTGGTGTTGGTCAGCCGGGACGGACAACGCCTCGGCGTGGCGCACGCGGGCTGGCGGGGGCTAGTCGGCGGTGTGCTTGAAGCCACGGTAGCCGCCATGGGGGGTGTTGGCGATGGTTTGCTGGCGTGGCTAGGGCCTGCGATTGGGCCGGCAGCTTTCGAAGTCGGCGCCGAGGTCCGCGCCGCCTTCGTCAGCGCGTGTCCCGGGGATGCGGTGGGTTTTGTGCCCAATCCGCGGGGTCGCTGGCAGGCGGATCTTGCGCTGCTCGCGCAACGCCGCCTCGCGCGGGTGGGGGTGGCTGCGGTGACCGCCAGTGGCTGGTGCACCGCAGCCGATCCGCAGCGCTTCTATTCGCACCGCCGGGACCCTGCCAGTGGCCGGATGGCAACATTGGTCTGGCGACACGACTGAACCGTTACACTCTGGCCATGACTGTCACGCCCTTCTTTGCTGTTGCAGGCCTTACCGCCTCGGTGGGGCTCGCCTCGACGGTGGTGGCCGCCGTGTTTGTCGCTCTGCCGGAAGTGGGTCGGCGCGCGTTGGTGCCGCATTTGGTCAGTTTTGCCACTGGGGCGCTGCTGGGTGCGGCGTTGCTCGGTCTGATACCGACCGCGATCGAAGGCGTGCCCCCGAGCGGGGTGCGCGGTATTGGCCTCGCGGTGGTGGCCGGCTTGCTGCTATTTTTTGTGCTCGAAAAACTCGTGCTATGGCGCCATTGTCATGACGAGGCCCCGTGTGCCGGACATCCCACGCACGGCGACCCGCATGGCCATGCGCCGCACGTTGCGCCGAACGCAGTTGGACCGATGTTGTTGATCGGTGAGGCGTTCCATAACGCCTTGGACGGCGTCATTGTGGGCGCCGCTTACCTGACCCGACCCGAACTCGGGGTGGCCACGGCGCTAGCCGTGTTCGCGCATGAGTTGCCCCAAGAAATTGGCAATATTGCCATTCTGATGCACGCCGGCGTGCATCGCTGGCGCGCTCTGCTGCTGAACCTGTTGAGTAGTCTGGTGGCGGTCCTCGGTGGCCTTATTGCCTGTGTGGCGGCAGGCCACGCAGTGCCGTTTCTCCCTTATGCGCTGGCAGTGGCGGGGGCCTCCTTGTTGTACGTTGCGGTCGCGGACCTGATCCCCGGCTTACATCGGCAGGTCGACCCGCGCCGTTCGCTGGAGCAACTCGTCTTGATCCTGGCTGGATTGGCGGTGATTTGGTTTACCCAGCATGCCGAAGGCATTGGCTTCGGTTAACCGAGAGTTGAATTCGGGCCGATGGGCCCCACAACGCTTCCAATCACATTCACTTTTGGGAGCCAGCGTATGCGGCAGGATAAGCTGACCTCGAGTTTTCAATTGGCCCTTGCGGACGCCCAGTCGCTCGCGCTTGGGCGTGATCATTCCTTCTTGGAACCGGTCCATTTAGGGCTGGCGCTCGTGGATCAGGCCGGCGGCACCATTCGGCCGCTGTTGGATCGTGCGGGCGTCAACATGACCCAATTGCGCAGCAAACTCGTCGAAGCCGTAGATCGGTTGCCTCGGGTTGAGGGTCATGGCGACGAGGTGCATATCTCCAATGACCTGACGCGCTTGCTCAATGCTTGCGACAAGGCCGCGCAAAAGCGGGGTGATCAATTCATTTCTTCGGAATTGTTCGCGCTGGCGGCCATCGAGGATCGCGGTGATTTAGGGCGTGCTCTGAAGGATGCCGGTGGCCAGAAGGCAGCGATTGAGAAAGCGATCGATGAGATGCGCGGCGGGGCCAACGTCAACGATGCCAATGCCGAGCAGTCGCGTGGTGCGCTGGAGAAATACAGCATTGATCTGACCGAACGCGCCCGCAACGGTAAGCTCGATCCGGTCATTGGCCGCGATGATGAGATTCGTCGCACCATTCAGGTCTTGCAGCGACGCACCAAGAACAATCCGGTGCTGATCGGCGAGCCCGGGGTGGGCAAGACCGCGATCGTCGAGGGACTCGCGCAGCGCATTGTGAATGGCGAGGTCCCCGAAGGACTCAAGCACAAGCGCATTCTGGCGCTCGACATGGGTTCCTTGATCGCGGGCGCCAAGTTCCGCGGTGAATTTGAGGAACGCCTGAAGGGCGTGCTCAGCGATTTGTCCAAGCAAGAAGGCCAGGTCATCTTGTTTATCGATGAATTGCACACCATGGTGGGTGCCGGCAAAGCCGAAGGCTCGATGGATGCGGGCAATATGCTCAAGCCCGCGCTCGCGCGCGGTGAATTGCATTGCGTTGGTGCGACCACCTTGGATGAATATCGCAAGTACATCGAAAAAGATGCAGCACTAGAGCGACGTTTTCAAAAGGTGCTGGTCGACGAGCCCTCGGTGGAAGACACGATCGCGATCCTGCGCGGCTTGAAGGAGCGTTATGCCGTGCATCATAAGGTGCAGATCACCGATCCGGCGATCGTTGCCGCCGCGACTTTGTCGCATCGCTACATTACGGATCGACAGTTGCCGGACAAGGCGATCGATCTGATCGATGAGGCCGGTTCGCGCATTCGGATGGAAATTGACTCCAAACCGGAGGAGATGGATCGACTCGATCGACGGATCATCCAGCTCAAGATGGAGCGCGAGGCGCTGCGCAAGGAGAAGGATGAGGCGTCCCGCAAACGACTGGATCAGGCGGAACTGTCGCTCAAGCAACTCGAGCGCGAGTACGCGGATTTTGACGAGATCTGGAAGCGTGAGAAAGCCGCCTCGCAGGGCGAGGCGGATATCAAGCAGGCGCTGGAGCAAGCGCGGCAGGCCTTTGAGGAGGCGCGTCGGCAGGGCGATCTGGCCAAGATGTCCGAGATTCAATACGGACGTATTCCAGGACTGGAGAAGCGACTGCGGGAAGCAGAGGTCGTGGATCAGTCCGTACAGACCTTGGTGCGCAATAAAGTGACGGAGGAAGAGATCGCTGAAGTGGTATCCAAGTGGACGGGGATTCCCGTCTCCAAGATGCTGGAGGGCGAAAAAGAGAAACTTCTGAAGATGGAGGGGGCGCTGGGTCAGCGGGTCGTTGGGCAAGAGGAAGCCGTCAAGGCCGTGGCGGATGCCATTCGCCGCTCGCGTGCGGGTCTGTCGGACCCCAAGCGACCCAATGGGTCCTTCCTGTTCCTCGGTCCTACGGGCGTGGGCAAGACGGAATTGTCCAAAGCGCTGGCTGAGTTTTTGTTCGACACCGAGCAATCGCTCGTGCGCATCGACATGAGCGAGTTCATGGAGAAACACTCGGTTGCGCGCATGATCGGCGCGCCGCCCGGCTATGTGGGCTACGAAGAGGGGGGGTATCTGACCGAAGCGGTTCGGCGCCGCCCCTATTCGGTGATCCTGCTCGATGAGATCGAAAAAGCGCATCCCGATGTGTTCAACGTGCTGCTACAGGTGCTCGATGATGGACGCCTGACGGATGGGCAGGGACGTACGGTTGATTTTCGTAATACCGTAGTGATTATGACGTCCAATCTCGGTTCGCAGACTATTCAGGAAATGGCCGGCAAGGACTACGCGCGCATGAAGGCCGCGGTGCTGGAGAATGTGACGGGTCACTTCCGGCCTGAGTTCGTCAACCGTATTGATGAGATTGTGGTCTTCCATGCGTTGGGTCGCACCGAGATCCGGCGCATCGTCGATATCCAGATCGAGGGTTTGCGGCGGCGTCTGGCGGATCGCGAACTGCACCTGATCCTGGATGTGGCGGCTTTGGATCGCCTTGGTGAGGCGGGCTTTGACCCTGTCTATGGGGCGCGCCCGCTCAAACGCGCGATCCAGACCGAACTGGAGAACCCGCTGGCGCAGCGCTTGTTGGCGGGTGAGTACTTGTCTGGAGACACGATCGTCGTTTCTGCGGCCTCGGCGGGTCTGGACTTTCACAAGCGGCGTGGGCCGGTGCACTGACGCCCTGCTATGATCCCCCGCCCGCCCCTTGAACGAGGCGGACGGTGGACGCATGCAGGGGTCTACCGAGTCTGCGGAGGTTTTGATGCCCTTCTACGAGTATGAATGTCAGGCCTGTGGTGCCCACCACGAGGCGATGCAGAAGATGAACGATGCGCCACTCAGGAAGTGCCCCGATTGTGGCAAGCCCCGTTTGGTCCGGCTCATCTCGGCGCCCGTGTTCCGTCTGAAGGGCGGCGGCTGGTATGAAACTGACTTCAAGTCGGACAAGGAAAACAAGCGCAATCTGGCGGGCGGGGAAGAGAAGACGGCCACCGAGAGCGAAGCGGAGTCCCCACGCAAGGCGGCCAAGAAGGCGGTAAAGCCGGTCGTGCAGAAGGCCAAAAAGCCAGTGCCGGTAAAGGCGAGGGCCAAGGCGGCTGCTAAGGCCAAGGGGAAGCCCAAGGCCAAATCCAAGGCAAAGCCCAAGGTGGCAGCCAAAGCCAAGGTCAAGCCGAAGGTGAAGGGCAAGGCGCCGGTGTCGAACAAGCCCGCTGCGCGTCCACGCGCGGTCCAAAAGACCGCCAAAAGCTGATTCTGAGGGGCCAGTCTCCAGCGCGCAGCGGCTCGCCTTGCGAGGTATGGAAGCTGGGCCGTAAAATTAACGGTTCCCCAGACGGGGTTGAGGCTTTCCATGCGTTCCCATTATTGCGGTCAGGTCAACGAGTCACTCACGGGTCAGACGGTGCGGGTGGCCGGCTGGGTTCACCGTCGCCGCGATCACGGTGGCGTCATTTTCATCGACCTGCGAGACCGTGACGGCCTGCTGCAGGTGGTCATTGATCCCGACAACGTCGAGGCTTTTGCAGCCGCCGAACGGGTGCGTTCCGAGTACGTACTGTCGATTGAGGGCGTGGTGCGGGCGCGGCCGGCAGGGACGGCCAATGCAAACTTAGCCTCCGGCCAAGTGGAAATGTTGTGTGGGACGCTGACGATTTTGAATCGCTCCGAAGCGCTGCCATTCCAGTTGGATGAGGACGTGCGCGAAGAAGTGCGCTTGCGTTACCGCTACCTGGACCTGCGTCGCGACGTCATGCGTGACCGCCTGTTGCTGCGGCACAAGGCAACCCGAGCGATCCGCAATTATTTGGATGAGCACCGCTTCGTAGACATCGAGACGCCGATGTTGACCAAGGCGACGCCCGAAGGCGCGCGTGACTACCTCGTGCCCTCGCGCACCCATCCCGGTTCGTTCTTTGCGTTGCCGCAGTCACCGCAGATCTTCAAGCAGTTACTCATGGTGAGCGGTTTTGACCGCTACTATCAGATTGTGCGTTGTTTCCGTGATGAGGATCTACGCGCTGACCGGCAGCCGGATTTTACGCAGGTGGATATCGAGACCTCGTTCTTGTCGCAGGACCAGATCATGGTTGAGATGGAAGGTCTCGTGCGGCACCTGTTCAAGGAAGTGCTCGGCGCCGACCTGCCCGCGTTTCCGCGCATGAGCTATGCGGAGGCCATGCGCCGTTACGGCTCGGACAAGCCGGATTTGCGCATTGCGCTGGAATTGGTCGATGTGGCCGATCTCGTGCGCGACTGCGACTTCAAGGTATTCGCCGGTCCTGCTGCCGCGGCGGATGGTCGCGTGGCTGCATTGCGGGTCCCCGGTGGCAATGCGATGTCGCGCAGCCAGATTGACGAGTACACCGCTTATGTGGCCCGTTATGGCGCCAAGGGCTTGGCCTACGTCAAGGTGAATGATCTGGCGCAGGGTCGTGCGGGCCTGCAGTCGCCGATCCTCAAGTTCCTGTCCGATGTTGCGGTCGAGGGCATCCTCGCCCGGACCGGCGCGCAGTCGGGCGACCTGATCTTCTTCGGCGCGGACAAGACCAAGGTGGTCAATGACGCATTGGGCGCGTTGCGTCTCAAGGTGGGTGCTGATCTCAAGTTGGTTACAGCCGGCTGGCGGCCGTTGTGGGTGGTGGACTTCCCGATGTTTGAACGCGATGACGACGCGCAGCGTTGGGTGGCCATGCATCACCCCTTCACCGCGCCTGTCAACGAAGATCCGGCTGCGCTGTCGGCAGATCCGGGCGCGGCGATCGCGAAGGCCTATGACTGCGTACTCAATGGCTCGGAGATTGGTGGCGGATCGGTGCGTATTTATCGCGAAGATCTGCAGTCCACCGTGTTCGGAATGCTGGGTATCGAAGCGGAAGAGGCGCAGCGCAAGTTCGGCTTCCTGCTCGAGGCCTTACGTTACGGCGCGCCGCCGCATGGCGGGATTGCCTTCGGTCTGGATCGCCTGATCATGCTGATGACGGGCGCAGATTCCATTCGCGAGGTCATTGCCTTCCCGAAGACGCAGACCGCGTTCTGTCCGCTCACCGAAGCGCCGACGCCGGTCAGTGAGCAGCAGCTCAAAGACCTGCACATCCGCTTGCGCCCAGCCGTGATCGCCAGTTGAATCCCCGCCGACGGCGGTCGCAATGGCCGTCGTTTGGGCGCGAGCGCCTTCAGTGCGTAGGTCGGCTGAGACTGCGCAATCGGTAGAGTGCGTCGAGCGCTTCGCGGGGCGTGAGGCAGTCGGGATCCAAGGTGAGCACTGCATCGAGTACGGCGTGCGCCGCCGGATCCTGCGCGGGCGGCTCGATTGGTGCGGATGCCGCGGGAGCAAACGCCAGTTCCACCTGGGGCGACGTCCGTTCGGCCGCCGCGCTTTTGGCTTCCAGTTCCGCCAGATAACGCCGAGCCGCTGCGATGACCTCGCGCGGTACGCCGGCCAGGCGAGCGACCTGCAACCCGTAGCTCTTGCTGGCCGGTCCCGCTTTGACCGCGTGCAAGAACACGAGTCCGTCACCATGTTCGGTGGCATCGAGATGCGCATTGGCAACGCCTGGGCAGCGCTCGGCCAGCGCCGTCAGTTCAAAATAGTGCGTTGCAAACAGCGTGAACGCGCGTGTGCGGCGCGCCATGTGGTCCGCCGCTGCGTACGCCAGCGATAAGCCATCGAAGGTGCTGGTGCCGCGGCCGATCTCATCCATCAGGACGAGACTGTTGGTGGTCGCGTTGTTGAGGATGTTGGCAGCCTCGGTCATCTCGACCATGAAGGTCGAGCGTCCACCCGCCAGATCGTCAGCCGCACCAATACGGGTATAGATCCGATCGATAGCGCCGATCACAGCCCGTTCCGCCGGTACGTGGCTGCCGATCCGTGCGAGCAAAACGATCAACGCCGTCTGGCGCATGTAGGTCGATTTGCCGCCCATGTTCGGACCGGTGATGACCAGCATGCGTTGTGTTTCGTCAAGCACGAGATCATTGGGTACAAAGGGCGAATCGAGCAACGACTCCACGACCGGATGACGACCACCCACGATGGTGAGGCAGGAGGTGTCGACGTATTCCGGCGCGGCCCAACGCAACGCGCGCGAACGGCGGGCGAGGTTGCCTAGCACGTCGACCAGTGCAAGCGCATTGGCGGTTGCCTGTAGCGCGGGCAGCGCTTCAAGTAGGGACTCGAGCAGGCTTTCGTACAGGGAGCGCTCACGTGCCAGCGAGCGCTCCCGGGCGCCCAGCACCTTGTCTTCGAACTGCTTGAGTTCCGGGGTCAGGAATCGTTCTGCGTTCTTGACGGTTTGGCGCCGGACATAGTCGGCCGGGACGTTGTCGGCGTCGCGCCGATTAAGTTCGATGTAAAAACCCGACACGCGGTTATAGGCTAGTTTCAGGCTCTGCAATCCGGTGCGCTCACGCTCACGGGTCTCCAGCTCGAGTAGGTAACGGTCGGTGTCGGTGGCAATCAGTCGCAGCTCGTCGAGCTCGGCATCAAAGCCGGCCACGATCACGCCGCCTTCGCGCAGCAGGTGTGGTGGCGACTCGGCGACGGCGCGTGTGAGCAGATCGACCAGCGCCGGATGGCCTTGTAGCGCCGGAGCGGCCTCGTCGAGCAGCGGCGAATCGTGGGCGGTGACGAGCGCGCCGACGGCGGGTAAGGCGGCGAGCGAGCCGCGCAGTTGGGCGAGGTCGCGTGGGCGTGCCGTCTTCAGGGCAATCCGCGCCAGAATACGTTCTAGGTCGCCGATACCGGCGAGGTGCTCGGCCAACGCATCCGCCTGGTCCGACGCGAGTAACTCGCCGATGGCATGCAAGCGCCGCTGCAACGGGTGGTGGTCGCGCAAGGGGCGGCCGAGCCAGCGGCGTAATTCGCGGCCGCCCATGGTGGTGGAGGTGCGGTCCAGCACGCCGATCAGGGTGGCCTGCTCGCGTCCGACCAAGCTCTGCTCGAGTTCGAGGTTGCGACGGGTGGCGGCGTCGAGTAGTACCGCGTCATCGCGCCGCTCGGTCGTCAGGCCCGTCAGATGCGGCAGCGCGGCCCGTTGGGTTTCCTGCACGTACTGCAGCAACGCCCCGGCGGCGGTGATCGCGCCCGGCAGCGCCGCGCAACCGAAGCCTTCGAGGTCGCGGACGTTGAATTGTTGGGTCAGGAGTCGTTCTGCGACGTTGCGTTCGAAGTGCCACGGCGCGCGCCGGGTGGCGCCAGGTAGGTTCTCGACGACGCTGCCCTCTGCGACCAATAATTCTGCGGGTCGTAAGCGGGCCAGTTCCGCCTCGGCCGCTGCCCGGCCCTCGACCTGCATGACGCTGAAACGGCCTGAGGACAATTCGAGCCACGCGATACCAAAGGTGTCGCCTGAGGCAGCGACGGCCGCTAGGAAGGTCGCGCGCCGCTCTTCTAGGAGACCGTCATCGGTGACGGTGCCCGGCGTCAGGATCCGAATGATTTTGCGTTCCACCGGGCCTTTGCTCTTGCCCGGCTCCCCGATTTGCTCGCACAGGGCGACGGATTCCCCCATCCGGACCAGTCGCGCCAGGTAGGTTTCGACGGTGCCCACCGGGACGCCGGCCATAGGGATCGGCGCGCCGGCGGACTGGCCGCGCACCGTCAACGTGATGTCGAGAAGTCGCGCGGCTTTGCGGGCGTCCTCGTAGAACAACTCGTAAAAGTCGCCCATTCTGTACAACAGCAGGACGGTCGGGCACTCGGCCTTGAGTGCCAGATACTGCTGCATCATCGGCGTATGTTGAGTAGTGTCAGCCATCAAAAAAAGCCTGTTTTCCTTCTGATTTCATATTGCATTAGCGTTTATCGAAGGCCGACAATGTTCTCTGGAATCCGGCATAAATGCGAAACGTTTCAACCCTCACCACGTTGGCCTGCGAGCGGCTGAAACGCGGTTCCCTTAGCCACCCGACCCGACCCGACCCGACCCGACCCATCCCGGCCTGCGTATCATGGCCGGCCCGCCCGGCGCCACGGTGTGGATCTACCGTTGCCGTGACCCTGCAGGGAAGATGGCCCAACTGCTGATCGGGTCACTCCCCGCATTATCCCTCGCCGACGTGCGCAGCGAGTGGCGAAATCACCGGGCTACCCGGGACCAGCACGGCGGTCCGCGCGACGAGGTACGCCGGCGACAAGAGGCTGCCAAGGTGGCATACGCGGCAAGGGCTACACGCTGACGCGCTGCGCGGCGTGATTAGGCACCCCGCAGGATGCATCGGCTGGACCTGGATGTTGCCGACCCGACCGCGGGCATACCCACCATCCCGCAGGGCAAACGCAGCCGGGCGCTGAGCGATCCCGAGATCAGCCGTTTGCTGCGCTGGCGGGACTCCGGCGCGGTGTCCCGCACGATTGTCGATGTGCTGCGGCTCACGCGCTACACCGGCGCCCGCAGCGGCGAAGTCTGCGCCATGCGCTCGATTGACGTGGACATCGATGCGAAAACCAGGACGCACACCCAGGGCAAAACCGGCGATGTCAGCGTGACGCCTTTGTCCGCACCCGCCGTCGAGATCCTGCGCAACCGGCCTGGCGCGCCTGGGCTGCCCGTTCGAGATCGGCGAATCCATCCTTGGCCATCGGCTGCCCTGAGTGGCCAGCGTCTACAACGCCTATGCCTACGCCGACGAGATGCGCAAGTGGCGGGATCGGTGGGCCGAGCCTGTGGCGGGAATCGTTGCGCCGCGCGCCAAACCGGCGCGTGCTCGACCCCGCGAGCGCGAATGAGGGCGCGCCTTGGCGGGACCGTTATCGGCGTGGTGCGATATGCCGCGCCTGTCGGTGGATATCGACGTGGTCTACACGCCATGGCAAACACCGCGCGAGCAGCCGCTGGCGGCCATCGCTGGCGAAATCGACGCGATCGCCGGGCGGCTCGCAAAAAGGAGCCGCGTACCCGTAAGGTGGCGAGCAGCAGTCTTTCAGGGATTGCGGGCGCTTTACCGGCTACCCTTGGCAGCTCAGACTGGCGGATGATCGAGTTGCTTAATCCGAAGGCAGACGTAGGCCGCTACGCCCTAGCCTGTGGTTGACCGAAATTGACGGAACCCCTATGCACAGCCCAGATGAACGTGTCGAATCGGTCCAGCAAGCCCCCGTGCCTCGTCTGGCGCGCTGGCTGCAGTTGTTGCGGGTCCATCATTGGCTCAAGAACGCACTCTTGGCCGTGCCGTACCTCACGGCGCAGGCCTGGTTACGGCCCGATGCGATCTACCCGCTGGCGCGTGGGGTGTTGTCCTTGTCCTTGATTGCGTCGGCGACCTACGTGCTGAACGATTTGGCCGATCTTGCGCACGATCGTGCGCACGCGGCAAAGCGACACCGGCCGTTGGCGGCCGGCACGATTGGCGTCCCTGCAGCGCTCGCTGTTGCTGGGTTTTTGGCGTTGCTAGGCGCCGGTCTAGCCGCGACGGTGGGACGGCACTTTCTATTCGTGGTCGCGCTGTATGTGTTGTTGACCACCCTCTATACCCGGGCGCTCAAGCGCGTGGCGTTGCTTGATGTACTCCTGCTGGCGTCGCTGTGGGTGTTGCGGCTCGTTGCCGGCGCTGCGGCGATTGACGTGGTCTTGTCGAACTGGCTGCTAAGCTTCGGCGCGTTCTTATTCTTGAGTCTGTCGCTGGTAAAACGTGCCGCGGAGTTAACGGCCTACCACGGGCCTGCCGAGCAACTGTTGCCGGGCCGTGGTTATGGGCGCCGTGATCTGCCGGCCATTCTCGGTTTTGGCATCGCGACGGGGACCGTGTCGGTGTTGGTGCTGGCGCTGTTCGTGGATTCGACCGCCGCACTGCATGCCTACCCGCATCACGAGCGGTTATGGCTGTTATGTGCACCGCTGTGGTTCTGGCTGGCGCGTTTGTGGCTGATCACCGCGCGCGGCGAGCTGCATCACGACCCGATCGTCTATAGCTTGAAGGATCGCGCCAGCTGGGTGTCTTTGCTTGCGATCATGGGCATCTGGATCTCGGCGCTAGCGCTATGGTGAATTTCTCCGCCCCTTCGCGACAACTGCGGCTCGTGATACTGCTTTTGTCGGTCTTATTTGTGTTGTGTTTCGACGCGATGTGGACGGGTAAGCGCTACCCTTATGCCGCTGACAGCAGTTCTTATATCGAGATGGCCGACTCGTTGTATCACCAGGGGCAACCGCTGGTGACACCGTGGGATTTTTCGGAAGGCTCTGCTGAGCAGATGCCGCAGAAATTATTTCCCCCCGGTTATCCGGTACTTGTTGCTGCTTTTATTCCCTTCACGGGCGTTGCGCGCACGGCAGCCTTGGTGCCGCCGCGGCTCGCCGCCATGCTGTTGCCCCTATTGGTGCTGGCGCTGTTTGCAGGGGTGATGCCGGCCCGCAGTCTGGCGTTGTTCGCGCTCTACACGCTGCTGACCTCCGGGGTGCGCGGCTGGCAATTTATGGCCTACTCGGACGTGCCCGCCTTGGCATTATCCGTGTTGGCGCTCGGTGCGCTCGCGCGTGGTCTGGGCTTGGTGGCCACAGCGCGCCGGCCGCTGGCGTGGTGTGTGCTCGCAGGGCTCGCCGCCGGCAGTGCCTATACGGTGCGCAACGCCGGTATTGCGGTCTTGGCCATCACGGTGGTGATGCTCGCGGAAAGTTTGTGGCGGCGCGCAGCCTGGCGCGAAGCGCTGGCGGTTGTGGTGGGCGCGGCTGCGCCGCTAACCGCATTGATTGCCTACAATTTGGCAGCCTTCGGTCAATGGCAGCCGTATGCCATGCCGCCCTCGACGCGTCCTTGGACTGTCAATGTCATGGACTGGGCGCGCGCGACCTTCACCGATTTGGGTATGCCCTGGCAGGTGGCCGAGCCATTGCCACACTGGGTGGCCCCGATCGTGATGGTAGGCGTCTTGTGCACGCTTGCCGTGGCGTTTTTCCGCCTTTCTTCCGATCCAAAGCGGCGTGCGCTATTGCTGTTATTGGGCGGCTATGCGGCGGGTGGTGCGCTGCTATTGGTGGTATCTCGCAGTCGTTACGAGTGGGGCAACACGATCGACGAGCGCAATACGTTGCAGTACACGTGGGCGTTGGTGTTCGCATTGCTACTGGCTGTGCCGGTCGTGTTTGATCTGAAGATCGTGCAAGGCTTGCGTCGGGCGGGGCTGGTTTTTTTCGCGTTCGTAGCGGCGCTGTCGGTCCACGATGCCTGGGTCGTCGGTATGGCACCGGCAGAATGGTGGCAGGTGTTGGCGGCTGATACGCAGGTGATCAATGCTGCGGTCGGGCCGCGCGGCACCTTGATGGCATCGAATCAAGCGGTGTTGTTCCGTATCGGTGCGGCAGCGCCGGTGCGCAACTTTGAGATCGGCGGTACGGACACGGAACTACACGCGGCGTTGCAGGTCGTCCAGCACGAGGCGTCAGGGCGTCCGGCCAAGTTGCTGCTGGTCTGTGATCAGTACACGCGGGGTTATTCGATCTGTGGTGGAGCGCCTGTGACGGGGAAGCCACTGCCTGCCTGTGCGCTGGTGCGTACGCTGTCCCCGCGCGTGGCCGTGTGCCCGATCGATGCGCGCGAGGCGTCGTTCCCATGAAGGATGCGCATGATGTAGCGCTGGTGCGACGCGCCGTGGCGGTGGCTACCCGCTTGGGCGGTGGCGGTCTTGCCGGCTTGCGTGACGCGTTTGTGCGGGTGGGCGAGGCGGCGACGTTCGACTCCTGGGTCGCCCACGGCCCGAATCTGCCGATCAGTCCGGTTGCGGTGGCCAGTGCACTGGATGGCTCGCTGGCGGCGTTAGCACGCGCAACGCGACGCGAACCGGCGCTGTTGGCGCAACTGTTAGCCGGGGTCCTGCCCAGTGTGGTGGATGAGTTGACGCCTGACGGGGTATTGCCTGCGCCACCGGTGGGGTGGTTTGGTCGTTGGCGCGCCCTGCTGCGAGCGGTGGCATGACCCTGCCGACAGACCGCAGTTTGCGCCGCTTGGCAGCGCAGGTAGGCCGCTCGCTGCAGGCCGAGGGCGCTTCGGTAACCACGGCGGAGTCGTGCACGGGAGGCTGGATCGCGAAGTGCTTGACCGACGTGCCCGGTAGTTCGGCGTGGTTCCAGACCGGCTATGTGTCCTACGCCAATCGCGCCAAAACCGCGCTCTTGGGTGTGCCGGCGCCGCTGCTGGCCCGGCACGGCGCGGTGAGCGAGCCGGTGGTGCGGCGCATGGCTTCTGGGGCGCTGCGCGCGGCGCACGCCACCTGGGCGGTGTCGGTGTCGGGTATCGCCGGTCCTGACGGCGGGTCGGTGGCCAAACCGGTCGGTACGGTCTGGATTGGCCTTGCGCACCGGGTGGGTCGCCGTGTTGTGGTCGAGGCCTTTCTGTGCGCGTTCCGCGGGGACCGCGAGGCGGTGCGGCGCCGTACCGTGGCGCGGGCGCTGCAAGTTTTGCTCGCGCGATGAGTTGCGTGAAGAGTCGCCGTCTGTTTCTGGCACTGTGGCCAGATGCGGCCACGCGAGCGGACTTGGCGGGGGCGCTCGCGCGCCTGACGTTCCCGGTGGGCGCCCGCCCCTTGGTCAGTGCAGATTGGCATGTGACGCTTGCCTTTTTAGGCACGGTGCCGGAGGTCGCGCGTGCGTCCATTGCGGCGCGCTTAGCCGACTTTCCCGTGTTGTCCGCGCCGCTGGTCCTGGACGCCCTGTCTTGGTGGGAGGACGCCTCCGTGTTGGTACTGGAGGCCCGTCACGTGCCCCCGGCCTTGGTGGCGGCGCAGGCGGCGTTGTGCGCGGGTCTCGTAGAGTCTGGTTGGCGCCTGCATGCGCGCCCCTGGCGCCCGCATGTGACCATAGCCCGTGCGGTGTCCAGTGCACCGGCGTTGTCCGGTGGGGTCTCTTGTGTCTGGCCGATCCGTCGGATTGCCCTTGCCGAATCGTTACCGACGGTCGGGCCCACCCGCTATGCCCTGTTGGTGGATCACGAACTGATCTGACGGCTGCATTCGGATGCGTTTTGCCCAGAAATGCGGCTAACACCCGGCGCCCCCCGGTGCGATAATCGGCTTTCACTGACACGAGGATTTCCCACGATGGATGACAATCGCAAGAAGGCGCTCGCCGCCGCTCTAGGCCAGATCGAGAAGCAGTTTGGTAAGGGCTCCGTGATGCGGTTGGGTGATGCCTCTGCCGCAATGGATTTTGATGTCATCCCGACCGGATCTTTGTGCCTCGATATCGCGCTCGGTGTCGGTGGGTTGCCGCGCGGACGTATTGTTGAGATCTACGGTCCGGAATCGTCCGGTAAGACGACGCTGACGCTGGAGGTCATCGCGCAGTGTCAGAAAATGGGTGGCACCGCAGCCTTCGTTGACGCCGAGCATGCGCTCGATCCGATCTACGCGGAGAAGCTAGGCGTACAGGTCGATGACTTGCTCGTGTCGCAGCCAGATACCGGCGAGCAGGCGCTGGAGATCACCGACATGTTGGTTCGCTCCGGCGCCGTCGACATGGTTGTGGTTGACTCGGTCGCGGCGTTGACGCCGAAGGCGGAAATCGAGGGAGAAATGGGTGATTTGCAGGTCGGCCTGCATGCTCGACTCATGAGTCAGGCGCTGCGCAAGCTCACTGGCAATATCAAACGCTCCAACACGATCGTGATCTTCATCAACCAAATTCGCATGAAGATCGGCGTGATGTTCGGTAGCCCCGAAACCACCACCGGTGGCAACGCGTTGAAGTTCTACTCGTCAGTTCGCCTCGACATTCGGCGCATTGGCGCGCTTAAGAATGGCGAGGAAGTGATCGGTAACGCCACGCGCGTGAAGGTCGTCAAGAACAAGGTGGCGCCGCCCTTCCGCGAAGCGGAATTCGAAATCATCTACGGCGAGGGTATCTCGCACGAGGGTGAGATCGTGGATCTCGCGGTCACTCAGAACCTGATTGAGAAATCAGGGTCCTGGTATGCCTATAAGGGTGAGCGCATCGGCCAGGGCAAGGACAATGCGCGCGCGTTCCTCAAGAGTCATCCGGAAATCGCCGCGGAATTGGAGCGCGAGATTCGCACGCGCTTGCTGGCACCGCGGCGCGGACAGACCGGCGCCCCGCTGGTTCCGTCCGAGGATTGATCGCGCTGTGAACGGCGGCGGTGGGTGGAGCGGGGGATTCCGTCGGCGAACCCCGAAGCCGCCGGCAGATCCCGCGAGCGGCGCTGCCGCTCGCGGCAAGGCCTTGAGCCTGCTGTCGCGCCGCGACTACCCGTCCAAACAATTGCGCGATCGTTTGGGCGAGGCCGGCTTTGCAGCCGGTGCCGTGGAGGCGGCGGTCACGGATCTCGAAGACCAGCGTTTCGTGAACGACGAACGGTACGTCGAAACCGCGGTGGCCGGCCGGACCTCCCGTGGTCAAGGCCCGGTCCGCATCACCATCGAACTGGTGCGCCGGGGCTGCCCGAAGGAGCTGGTGGCGGCTTACGTTCAAAGAGAGCATGCCGATTGGATCGACCACGCCATTGCCTTGCGCACGCGTCGATTCGGTGCGGTGGCACCCGTCGATGCCCGGGAACGGGCCCGGCAGGTGCGGTTTTTGCTGCAACGCGGTTTTACCGGCACGCAGGTGCGCGCTGCGTTGGGTGCGGCAGGGGTGGCGGAGGAGCTGGATCTAGAGGACGAGCCGGTCGACTTTGACGCGGATGATGGGACGGATTGATTCCACAACCCATAGGTGGGTCGGCTAGAATCACGGGCATCTTCAACGACTTGCCCCGCTTAAGGCCTCGCCCATGTCTGTCACCCCGCGCCCTCTGGGCAGTACTGCACTTCGTGATCTATTTCTCGACTACTTCCGCCGTCAGGGTCATGCGGTCGTGGCATCGAGCAGCCTTGTGCCGGGGAACGATCCGACACTGCTGTTCACCAATGCCGGCATGGTGCAGTTCAAGGATTCTTTCCTTGGTAAGGAGCAGCGCGCCTATACGCGTGCGGTGACCTCGCAGCGCTGCGTGCGCGCGGGCGGCAAACACAACGATCTGGAGAACGTCGGCTACACCGCGCGTCATCACACGTTCTTCGAGATGCTGGGTAACTTCAGCTTCGGCGACTATTTTAAGCGCGACGCGATTCGTTTCGCGTGGCAGTTCATCACCGGCGAACTCGGTATTCCGAAAGAGCGACTCTGGGTCACGGTGTTTGAGACCGATGACGAGGCGTTTGACTTATGGCGCACCGAAGCCGGCGTCCCAGCGGATCGCATCACGCGCCTCGGGGCCCAGTCCAACTTCTGGGCAATGGGTGATACGGGGCCTTGTGGTCCGTGCACCGAGATTTTTTATGATCATGGCGCTGACATTGCAGGCGGGCCGCCGGGCTCACCCGATGAAGACGGCGACCGGTATGTCGAGATCTGGAATCTCGTATTCATGCAGTACGAGCGCTCTCAGGATGGCACGTTGACCCCGCTGCCGAAGCCCTCGGTCGATACCGGCATGGGTTTGGAGCGTATCGCCGCCGTCTTGCAGGGCGTGCACTCCAACTACGACATCGACTTGTTTAAACAATTGATCGCAGCAGCGGCGCAAGCGACCGGCGCGACCGATTTGTCCTCGCCAAGCCTGCGCGTCATTGCCGATCACATTCGGGCCTGTACTTTTTTGATCGTCGATGGGGTGTTGCCTTCGAACGAGGGACGAGGCTATGTGCTGCGTCGCATCATTCGGCGTGCGATCCGGCACGGCTATCAACTCGGACAGACGGGTGCGTTCTTCTCGACGCTTGTGGATGCGCTGGTCGCGGAGATGGGCTCGGCGTATCCGGAACTGGTCAAGAGCGCCGGTCATGCCCGTCAAGTACTCGCGCAAGAAGAGTCTCGTTTTGCCGAGACCATCAGTGCGGGCATGGCGATGCTGGACACAGCGATCGCCGCGTTGGCGGGCGCTCGAACCCTCGCCGGCGAGATGGTGTTTAAGCTCTATGACACGTATGGCTTCCCCGTCGATCTCACTGCCGATATTGCACGTGAGCGAGGCCTCTCCATTGATGAGGCGGGCTTCGAGACAGCGATGCAGGCGCAACGCGATCGCGCGCGCGCGGCCAGTCGGTTTGGCGTGGACCTGCGCGAAACCGTGCACTTGGATGTGCGTAGTGAATTCTTAGGTTATGCCACCACCGAGGCTAGCGGCCGGGTGCTCGCATTGATTGATGCATCGGGAGTAGAAGTGACTACGCTCGGCGCAGGCGCTGTGGGGCGCGTTGTGCTCGATGCGACCCCGTTTTATGCCGAGAGCGGCGGCCAGGTCGGGGATACGGGCGCATTGGCTGCAGTCGGCGGTGCTTTTGCGGTCAGCGATACCCAGAAATTGCGCGATGCCTTCGCGCACGTGGGTACGGTGACGGCCGGTGAAATGCGTGTCGGCGACGCGGTGACGGCGACCGTAGTGGCTGATCGGCGCGCGGCCACGGCGCGTAATCACTCGGCCACGCATCTGATGCATGAGGCGTTGCAGCAGGTGCTGGGCACGCATGTCCAGCAAAAAGGCTCGTTGGTCGATCCGGAACGTCTGCGTTTTGATTTCTCGCACTTCCAAGCGGTGACCGCAGAGGAAGTCGTGCGAATTGAAGCGATTGTGAACGCGGAAATTCTGGCGAACCGCGAGGCGGTGACTCGGTTGATGGGCTACGACGAAGCGGTGGCCGCAGGCGCGATGGCCTTATTTGGCGAAAAGTACGGTGCTGTCGTGCGTGTGCTCAGTTTTGGCGACTTCTCCACGGAGTTGTGTGGTGGCACCCATGTGGCGCGTACGGGTGATATTGGTCTGTTCAAGATCACCAGCGAAGGCGGCATCGCGGCGGGTGTACGGCGTATCGAAGCGGTCACCGGCGCAGGCGCCTTGGCCTTTTTCAATACCGGTGAATCTTCGCTGCGCCAGATCAGTGCGCTGTTGCGTAGTAGTCGGGAGGATGCAGCGGAGAAGGTCACGGCGCTAGCGGATCGCGCGAAGAAACTGGAGCGCGAAATCGATGCCTTGAAGGCGCGATTGGCCAGTGCGGAAGGCGCGGATCTGGCCGCGCGGGCCGTGGCGGTCGGCGCGGTACAGGTCGTCGCGGCGCGGTTGGATGGTCTGGACGTCAAGGCGCTGCGGGCGGCGGTTGACGCGCTCAAGGAAAAACTAGGCTCGGCGGTGATCGTGATTGCGGGGGCTGGTGAGGATGGCAAAGTCACCCTGGTCGCGGGTGTGACGGCGGATCTTGTCGGTCGCGTGAAGGCGGGCGATTTGATCGGTTACATTGCGGCACAAGTGGGCGGTAAGGGTGGCGGGCGACCTGAATTTGCGCAGGCAGGGGGCACGGACTTGGGGGCCATTGCTGGCGCTTTGGACAGCGTGCTCGGATGGGTGCAGGCCAAGCTGACCAATTAACGAGGGCCCGCTAGGCCTGCGTGCATCGCTCCATGCATCGTGATACGCGAAGGCCCGGACCTTGCTCCGGGTCGCTTGCGCCCTGTCCTCGCCGGTTCAGCTAAGACCGCAGCGGGCAGCCAAAACATAACCGGGGGTCTGGGGGATTGTGACGGCGCGTCCGACGGCCGTCGCACCGCCCCGTTGTTGGTTGCTAGGTTTGTTCCTGTGCCACTTGGCCACTACACGGCACTCGCATCCGGGTCGATACTGACCAGAAAAAGGACATTTGTATGTCGTACTAGGAAAAATTAGTGTTTTTCCGCTACGGACCCCTCGTTGCGCGCTTCGGCGGCGCCCGAGCGTCGGCCGCCCGGCGTGTGGCCGGGGCGCAGGAGAGAGCCAGAAAAATACAAAATATTAATAATAATCAGTACTTTAAATAATGGCTGCGCCGGCGACGCGGCGCGCTACGGCGTGCGCCTGTTCTGGGCAGCCACGCTCGCATGGCATCACTGAGATCTACGTCACCAAAATACAATTGTCTGGCGCCGTGCATGACCTTATAGTCGCCCACCGAATCAGCAAGAAGTGAGCGAGGGCCGCGTGCTAATCCTAAGTCGCCGTGTGGGCGAGACACTGATCGTGGGCGATAACATTGCCATCACCGTATTGGGCATGCATGGTAATCAGGTTCGGATCGGCGTGGATGCGCCGCGGGATGTCGCAGTGCACCGCGAAGAGATCTTTGATCGCATTCGCCGCGAGCAAGGTGGCGGTGACAAGTCCGGATCTGTGGGCTGACCGATTGGTTTTTCTGCCCCCAGACGCGGGGTTTCCTTTGACCCGGGTTCCCTCTGCCCCGTATCATGCCGGCCCCCGGGACGGTATATCCGGAGAGTTGGCCGAGTGGTCGAAGGCGCGCCCCTGCTAAGGGCGTAGGGACCAAAAGTCCCTCGAGGGTTCGAATCCCTCACTCTCCGCCATTTTTCTCCCGAAATCTCACTTAGCCTCACCACGTCTCAGGCCTGGTCAGGCTGCCTCGCATTTTTGGCACCAGTCGGCGTAACCCAGTCGATGTCGACTCCATCGACATACAGATGGCCTAATGTCGATAGTTCTGATATTTTCCGACATATGGGTTTCGATCCCTCCCGCCCCTACAACGACCTGCCCGACTTGCCGCCGGCCGTCGACCTGGAGACCAAGGCGGTGCTCAAGGCCTGCGTCAGGGCGAGGGCGGCGCTGGCAGCGCTGCGGCAGGCCACCGCGCTGATTCCCAACCCGACTGTCCTGGTCAATACGATTCCCCTGCTCGAAGCGCAGGCCAGCTCCGAGATCGAGAACATCGTCACGACGAGCGACGCATTGTTTCGACACGCGCGGCTTGCGTCGATGCCAACGGATCCGGCGACCAAGGAGGCCCTGCGCTATCGGACGGCGCTCCAGGCGGGATTCGACTCGATCAGGAAGCGGCCGCTGACAACGCGCACCGCGGAGGATATCTGCAGCATCATCAAGAATACGCGCATGCAAGTGCGCAAGGTGCCCGGTACCCGACTCGCCAATGACAGGACCGGTGAGGTCATCTACACGCCTCCCGAAGTCGAATCACGACTGCGCGACAAGCTCGGGAACTGGGAGCGCTTCGTGCACGGCGCGGCGGATCTCGACCCTGTCATCCGCATGGCGGTCGCCCACTACCAGTTCGAAGCGATCCATCCGTTCACCGATGGCAACGGTCGTACGGGTCGCATCCTGAACCTCCTGATGCTCGTGGAGCAGGGGTTGCTCGACCAGCCCGTCCTGTACCTGTCGCGCTACATCATCCAGAACAAGGCGGCCTACTACGACACACTCCTTTCGGTGACGACCAGCCACCGATGGGAACCCTGGCTGCTCTACATGCTGCAGGCCGTCGAGGAGACGGCCGAGTGGACGTTGGCGAAGATCGCGGCGGTCAGGACCCTGATCGAGGACACGGCTGACTACGCGCGCAAGGTGGTCCCGAAGCAATACAGCCGCGAGCTGATCGACCTGATCTTCGTCCAGCCCTACTGCCGCATCGAGAACGTCGTCGAAGCGGGCATCGCCAAGCGCCAGACGGCGTCGGTTTACCTGCACAGCCTCGCGGAGGTGGGAATCCTGCAAGAGGAACTACTGGGGCTGAACAAGCTGTTCCTGAACATGAGGTTCCTGCAGCTGCTTACCCGGGAACCCAATAGCTATCCCCGATTCGGTCCACGCTAGCCGGCGGCTGCTGGGTGACGCTTTGGCCGCCACGATCGCCTGACTGGGTTCCGTACTAACGCGACGCCATCCCGGAATGCTTTAGCGCAGACATGAGTTGTACACGTCGCTTCCTCATCCAGATATAGACACCGGTGACTGACAGCATCGTGACGATGCCTCCCACTGCGCATACAAGAATGCGCACCGGCATGCCGCCGACCTGCGCGAGATGCAGGAGCGTCAGCCTAAATGTCAATTACTCACGACATTTTCCGCGAAGATGATGGCGAATGTAGCGACCTGCGAAATCGCAGACAGTCTCACCGCGTCTCAGGCCTGCTCAAGCTGACTCGCATACGGACTGCTGCGCTTGACTCAGTCGATACCGACCCGCTCGACATGCTGATGGCAGGAATCGCGATGGCGTCGGCGAAGCGCCAAATCCACATGCGTACTTGATGGTCGCCTGCACCACTGCGCCCTTTTTCGCATCACCGCAGGCGTGCAATCCTTGGCCCTGTTTGACGGAATCGGGTCACCCTTTCGCCATAAGCGCAGGCGACGCAATAGTTCGTCCCGACGAGCGGTTTTTCAACCCTCGCCTCCAGAGTGGCCAACAGCGGCTTTTTTTTTCATACCAGGCCCGTCGGTACGGCTGTGTTGGGCGATCGGGTTTAGTATCGGCCAATCCCGTGGGGGAACGCCGCCATTGCAACCTGAGGTCTGACGCCATGAGTACCCTGTCACGCCGCTTTTTCTTGGCCAGTGCGGCCGTGAGCCTGCCGGTGGCATGTGCGGCAGCCGTACAGCGCCACAGTGCCGGCAGTTGTGTGGACCGCCCTGAGGGCGCTGCGGACACGGTGATCACCGGCGCCCGGGTTTATACGATGGATGCCATGCAGCCGCGTGCACAGGCGATCGCGCTGCGTGGGGACCGCATCCTGGCCGTGGGTAGTGCCACGTATGTTGGGCAGTTTACGGGCGCGCACACGCGCACCATCGATGCACGGGGGCAGACCTTGCTGCCCGGCTTTATCGATGCCCATAGCCATCCGCTGTTGCAGAGCGCGGCTACCGGCGTGGATGTCGGGCTGGCCAGTATTGCCGAGGTGAAGGCGGCGCTTGCGCGCCAAGCGGCGCGGACCCCACCGGGCGACTGGGTCATCGGCATCATGTACGACGACACGAAGTTCCGTGAGGGCCGTGCGCTCACCCGCCAGGACATCGATGCCGTGGTCACTAGCCATCCGGTGATGGTGCGCCACCGCGGCGGCCATACGGCGGTGGTCAACTCCAAGGCGTTTGTGCTCGCGGGCATTGGCCCGAACACGCCCGACCCGGTGGGCGGGAAGTACTTCCGGGAGCAGGGCGAGTTGACCGGGAAGGTGGCGGAGCTGGCCGTTGGGGTGTTTGAAAAGGTCGGCACGTGGCCGGTGGAGGATCGGGCATCACGCGCCCAGTCGGCGGCGCTGAGTTCGCGAAAAATGGCGGCTTGTGGACTGACTTCGACCACCGATGCCTTCACCGAGCGCGATAACTTTATCGCCTATCAGGACGCGCGTGCGGCGGGCGAGTTGTGCTTTCGGATTACGGCGATGCCGTCTGGCCTGGATCCAATCTACGCGGGCATGAAAATGGCAGGACTGCGCTCTGGCTTTGGCGACGAGATGATCCGGATCGGTGCGGTGAAGTACGCTGCCGATGGATCGGCTTCGGAGCGCACCATGCGCATGCAGACACCGTATGCCGGTCGGCCCGACGATTACGGCATCCTCACCATGGATCAGCAGCAGATCGATGCGGCCGTGGACGATGCGCTAGCCCATGGCTTTCGGATCGGTATCCACGCCAATGGCGATGTCACCATTGCGATGGTCCTAGATGCGTACGAACGGGCGCTGAAAGGCTGGGTCGGCCCCAATCCACGGCTGCGCATCGAACATTGTTCGCTCATGAACGCGCAATTGATCGCTCGCATCAAAGCGTTGGGTGTGATTCCCGCGCCGTTCTATACCTATGCGTATTACCACGGCGAAAAATGGTCGGAGTATGGCGAGGAGAAAATGGAACACATGTTTACCCATCGCAGTTATATCGATGCGGGTATCCCGGTTGCACCAGCCTCCGATTTCACGCCGGGACCGTATGAGCCCATGATGGCCTTACAGAGCATGGTGACGCGCAAGGATCGCGCAGGACGTGTGTGGGGCCCCTCGCAGCGAATCACGGTAGAGGAGGCGCTACGCGTCTGTACGGTCAATGGGGCCTATGCTTCGTTCGAGGAAGACCGCAAAGGTTCGCTCACCCCGGGCAAGTTAGCCGATTGCGTGCTGCTGGGTGCCGATCCGCACGACACCGATCCCGACCGATTGGTCGATATTGGCATTGTGCGCACGATTCTGGGCGGCAAGACCGTGCATGCGGCTTGATCGATCATGTGGTGTCGGCGCGCAGCGCGAAGGCGGCTGCCGGCAGCTTGCCGGTTCTACGCTAGGATTGCGCGCTTGGGCGTCTGCTCAATGCCAGTCGCCGCCCAAGGCACGCACCAGTTGCGTCGTGGCGGCGATCCGTCCTTGTTCTAGGCTAATGGCGTTCAGTCGTGCGACCAAGAGCGCATTTTGGGCCGCAGCCACTTCCAGGTAGGTGGTTGCGCCAGCGCTGTAGCGATGCATGGCTTGGGTCCACGTGCTGTGCGCGGCTTCTGCATTGCGCTCGGCGCTGTGTTGCGCATCGCTCAGTTCCCGCACGCCCGCCAAACTGTCCTCTACGTCCTGGTAGGCGCTGAGCACGGTGCGGTGGTAGTTGTCCGTGGCCTCTTCGAGCGCGGCTTTGGCGCCACGCACTTGGGCGCGGCGCTGTCCGCCATCGATCAAGGTCACCAACGCCGATGGCGCGACGCTCCAGAACCGCGCTGGCGCTTCGAACCAAGTAGCGCTCTGCGTGCTCTCACGGCCGAGCGCAGCGCCGATCGTAAAGACCGGAAAATAGGCGCTGCGGGCGATGCCGACGGCAGCGTTGGCGCTCTCCACCCGGCGCACTGCGGCGGCGACGTCCGGGCGACGCTGCAGCAAGGTCGAAGGCTGACCGGGTGCAACCGGCGGCAGACTGACCGTGGGCGGCAGGGGTGCGTAGGGCAGATGCCATTCGGACGGGTTGTGGCCGAGTAAGACCGCCAGCGCATGTTCGGTCTGGGCGCGGCGCAGACGTGCAGTGGATAGTTGCGTTTGCGCATTCTCAAGCAGCGAGCGGGACTGGGAGACATCACTGCTAGGCACCGCGCCGCCGCGGTAGAGCCGGTCCGTAATATCGAAGGCCTTCTGGTCGTCGGCGAGGGTATGGGTCAGTACCTCGACCTCGGCATCGATAGCCCGCAACTGAAAGTAATCGTTGGTCAACTCGGCGCGCAATGCCAACTCCAGGCTCGCCAGATCCCCTGCTGCCGCGGCCTCGAGCGCCTGCGCGCTGCGGGCACTGGCGCGGACCCGACCGAAGAGGTCGATCTCATACGACAGTGATCCGCCAGCCGTGAAATCATCGGCGGGATTGGCGCGCAGCGCCGAATAGCTGGGGGCGTGGGCCGACGTCTCGGCGCGTAGGCCGGTGACGCCAGCCGTGATCTTGGGCCATAACGCGCCTGTGGCGGCCTGTGCAGTGGCCTGGGCGGCCTCCAGGCGCGCGAGCGCGATTTTTAGGGACAGGCTGCCCTCGGTCAGTTGGCCCTGAAGCAGGTTGAGTGCTGGGTCATCAAATCGGGTCCACCATGGGCCTTTGGGGGCCGCGTCGGCGGGCTCGGCGGCGATCCATTCCCCCGCCTCCGCATACACCGCGGGCACCGGCGTGGGCATGGCGGCAGTCGTTGGGGTCAGGGTGCAGGCCGCCAGCGGCATCAACCCGAGCAGGAGCGTGCACATGCGCATGATCAGGGGGTCTTGCCCGGTGCAATACGGACCAATGCGCCGTCCATCAGTGAGTCCGGCGGATCCGCGACCACCACATCGCCCGGTCCGACACCGTCCTGAATCTCAATCTCGGTGCCAAAGTCGCGCCCTGGGATGATTTTGTGCAACGCGACGTGATGATCCTCGCCCACGGTGGCCACCCACAGGCCGTCGCCTCGGAACAATAACGCCGTGACCGGGATGCGCGGCAACTGCGATTGCGCGCCGAGGTCGAAGTGCACCCGCGCATAAGCGCCGGCGAGCAGGGCGCCCCGCACGTTATCCATTTGTAGCTCGATCTGCAGCGAACGCGTCGCCGGGTCGAGCGCGCCTGCGGTGGACGTGACGGTGGCTTTGTACTTGCCAGGACGACCATCGAAGTTAATTGTCGCCCCCGTGCCAGTCAGAATCTGTGCAGCATAGGCTTCCGGCACCGCCGCGTAGATGCGCAGTCGACTTACATCAGCGACCCGAAATAGCGGCGCGCCTGCGTTCTGACCGGCGCTGACGAGTGCGCCCACGTCTGTTGCGCGCTGGGTGACGACGCCGTCGAAGGGCGCTAGGATTCGCTTGAAGCCTTGTAGTTCCCGGAGTCGGGCGAGGTTCGCCTCAGCCGACTGCAGTGCGGCTTGCCGGCTCGCTGCATCTGCGGCTTTCTGTTCGGCGTCCTGTTTCGAAACCGATTCGGAAACGAGGAGCTCGCGCCAGCGTAGATCGGTGGTGCGTGCAATCTCATAGCTTGCTCGTGCCGTAGCGACGTCCGCCTGCGCTTGATGAAACTGTTGGTCAACATCGGGCGTATCGATTTCGGCCAGTAGCGCGCCCTTGCGCACGCGTGCGCCGAGATCGGTCTTCCAAGACTTTACATAGCCGCTGGTGCGCGCATAGATCGCCGCTTCGGCGTAAGCCTGCGCCGTACCCGGCAGCAGTAGCGATTCGCCACCCGGTGCAGGCGCAGGCCTAAGCGTCGTGACGATTGGAATAGCGGCGGCTTGGGTCTGCTCCGCCAGATGGCGGCGATCAAATAGTCGGCTGCCAACGCCAAATGCAGCAAGCAAAAGGACCGCCACGATCAGTCCCAGACGCAGTTGCCGGGTGCGGCGCGCCGCATCCGGCGCCGAGTCACCCGATAATAGAGCATTAGACATGCGCGTCTCCGTGCGACGGCGATTGCTTGCGATGACCATGAATCATCGAAAACACAGTGGGAACAAAAAACAGGGTCGCGAAGGTCGCGAAAATAAGGCCGCCAATGACTGCACGACCGAGCGGCGCATTCTGCTCGCCGCCTTCGCCAAAGCCGAGGGCCATGGGTACCATCCCGATCACCATCGCCATTGCGGTCATCACGACCGGCCGGAAGCGGGTGAAACCAGCAAATGAGGCCGCCTTCATTGCATTGTCGCCTGCCTGCATTCGGTCGCGCGCAAAACTCACGATGAGCACACTGTTCGCGGTCGCTACACCCATGCACATGATAGCGCCTGTCAGCGCCGGTACGCTGACCGTGGTGTGCGTGAGAAACAGCATCCAGACGATGCCTGCCAAGGCGGCCGGTAGTCCGGTAATGATAATGAATGGGTCTAACCAAGACTGGAAATTGACCACCATCAGCAAGTAAATCAACACAACCGCGCCCGCAAGGCCCAGCAGTAACCCAGTGAATGAGGAGTTCATCGTCTCAATCTGGCCCTTGATCGTCGTGGTGGTGCCGCGTGGCGCCTGTGCTTTGACTTCCGCTAGGACCGTGCGCACTGCACTGGCCACGAAGCCGAGGTCAGCGCCGTCCACTGAACCAAACACGTCCATTGCCGGCTTGGCATTGAAGTGGGTCACTACGGCGGGTGAGGCACTTCTGTGGAAGTCGGCAAGGTTCGATAACTCATGGCTCATGCCGTTCGCGCCTGCACTACTGGCCGTCACGGTCGTGGCCTTGAGGTCGGCAAGCGTCGACATCAAGTACTGCGGCGTCTGAGTCACGACTGAATAAGTAGTGCCACTCTTGGGATCGATCCAGAATGATGGCGCGGTCTGCGCACTGCCTGACAGCGAAATGAGCAAGCTCGAGGCGACGTCCTTCTCGGTGAGCCCGACCATTGCCGCTTTCGACCGATCGACATTCACGTTCAGCGTCGGGTAATCAACGGCCTGCTGGACCCGCAGATCGACAATGCCAGGTATCGTCTTGAGGCGATCGTAGAGCACATTCGCATAAGCGTGATTACCCTCAACGTTGAAGCCCGAAATTTGGATGTCAATTGGTGCAGGTAGCCCAAAGTTCAGGATCTGTCCTACGATATCAGCCGACAAGAACGCGAACTGGACTGAGGGGAATTCTTCGCGCAGTTGTTGCCGCAGCAAGCGCACGTACTGCTGTGTCGGTGCATGCTGAGGCTTCAGCATGACGTAGATGTCCGCATCCCCGGGCCCAATGGGCGCGGACGTCGAATAGGCGAGATTGATGCCACTGTTTGGCAGTCCGATATTGTCGACGACGGACTCTATTTCATCTGCTGGGATCACCCGTCGGATACTCGCTTCGACGGCATCACAGAGTCGGGTGGTCGTATCGATGCGCGAGCCGGTGCGTGCGCGCAGGTGCAACTTGATCTGTCCGCCGTCTACCGCCGGAAAAAAGTCCTGCCCGAGGCCAGGTAGCGGGCCTATCGGAAACGCAATGAGTGCGGTCAGCGACATGGCGAGCAGAAAAGGCCCCACAAAACGCCAACCCGCCTGCAGTGCCGTTTCCAGCAAGCCACGGTAGGCTGCCAGTACCTGCTCGAAGCGGGCTTGAAAGCCGGCCTCCAATCGGCCCCAGACGCCCCGAGCGACATTGGCGTTACCTGCCTGGTGTGCTTTCAACCAATATTTCGCGAGCGTGGGCACGAGAGTGCGCGACAGGGCGTAGGACGCGAGCATTGCGAAAATAACCGCTTCAGCCAAGGGCACGAAGAGAAATTTTTCGATGCCTGGAAGCAGGAACATGGGTACGAAAACAATGCAGATCGCCAGCGTTGAGACGAGTGCGGGCAGTGCAATTTGTTCTGCACCTTTCAGGATGGCGCTCTGGACATCTTGACCGCGTGCGAGGTGTGTCTCGATATTTTCAATCGTGACGGTGGCGTCGTCGACCAGAATGCCGACAGCGAGAGCCAGGCCGCCAAGTGTCATGATGTTGATCGTCTCGCCCAATGCGGACAGACAGATAATTGAGGTGAGGATAGAGAGTGGGATCGAAATGGCAATGATGATCGTGCTGCGCCAATTGCCAAGGAAAAGCAGGATCATGAGTGCGGTCAGGGCCGCTGCAATGATGGCCTCGCGGACCACTCCACTGATGGCGGCCCGTACGAACATCGACTGATCGCCAATTAAATTAACGTCCAGTTCCTTGGGTAGGGTATCGCGAATACCAGGTAGACGATTCTTAATGCCTTTAATGATGTCGAGTGTCGAGGCATCGCCGGTTTTCAGGACGCTCATTAAAACGGCGCGGTGGCCATCGCGGCGGACTATGTTGGATTGTGGTGGAAACCCATCGCGTACGTGCGCTACATCGCGCACGTAGATTATTTTTCCGCCACGGACCGTGATCGGTAGCGAGTTCAGTTCTTCGACCGTGCGCACATTGGCGTTCAGACCGATGTAGTACTCCAGATCGCCTATCTTCTGCGTGCCGGTCGGCAGAATCAGGTTCTGTGCGCCGATCGCGGTGCTGACGTCCGCAGCGGATAAGCCGTACGCCTGCAGCGCTTGTGGGTTTAGATCGACCTGCACCTGCCGTTGCTGGCCACCGAAGGGCCACGGTGTGGAGGCGCCCTGTACCGTCGCCAAGCCAGTGCGCAGAATGGTGTTCGACAGATCGAATACCTTGGCCTCCGGCAGCGAATCACTGGAGACGGCGATCTGCAAAATAGGCACGGTTGAGGCATTAAAGGCCAGCACGAACGGTGGAGTGGTGCCTACGGGCAGCGCGCGTAACTGGGTCTGCGAGACAATGCCAATTTGTGCGTACGCGAGATCTTCTTTGGTGTTGGGTTGGAAGAAATACTTCACCACCGAAATGCCGTTCAGTGACTGCGACTCCGTGTGCTCGACGTCATTGACGGTGGTTTGCGCTACCCGTTCGGGCATGAGCACAATACGGTTCGCCATTTCCTTGGGTGGCAGGCCAGAGTAGTTCCAGATCGCAGCGACGACTGGAATGCGAATGTTTGGAAAAATGTCGGTTGGCGTACGCAGGATCGCAAAGCCCCCGAGCAGCAGGATCGTGAGCGCCAACACGATGAACGTGTAGGGACGGCGTAGGGCGAGGTGGACGATCCACATAGTTCAGGTCAAATCCGGCTGTAGCACGGTTTTTCTCGGGGAAAACGGAATTATAACCTTCTGGCAGGCGAGTAAGTCGCCTCATCGATTGCCATGCGCTCAGGGGCGTCAGGCGCGCTCGTTGATCTAGGGTTGCCTGAGCCGATAGCCGCTTTGGCGTGGCGATGGCGATGGCGCCGATCGGATCGCAATGCGGTAATGCCCGGCAGATTGTCGGGTCAAGAATGCTTAAGTTGACCTAACTACAGTGCTGGACGCGTTTCGAGTGCATGCATTGTTTGTGGGACGAGCTGCCATGGCCGTACAGGCCAGCGCTTTTGTGCCCGTCTCTCTCAATCCGGGGGGGGCGCCTAGACCCCTAAACCAGGCGCTGGGCATGTCGTTAATAAAAAAAGGGCGTCCTAAGACGCCCTTTTTTTGCAACTGCGGGCGACGGGGCAAGCCCCGTCACCCGGTGTGCATTAGCCGCCGGCCGCCGGCTTGTTGGTCGCCTCAATCACCGCTTCCGCCACGTTGCGCGGAACCTGATCGTAGTGCGAGAACTCCATGGTGTACGAAGCGCGACCCGAAGTCATGCCACGCAGATGGCCGATGTAACCGAACATTTCCGAGAGTGGCACATTGGCCACGACGGCGATATTCGCACCGCGCTCCAACTGATCCAGAATGGAGCCACGACGACGGTTGATGTCGCCGATCACATCGCCCAGGTAGTCGCCCGGGGTGACGGTCTCGACCTTCATCACCGGCTCTAACAGGACCGGACCTGCCTTGCGGATGCCTTCGCGGAAGCACGCCTTGGCCGCGATTTCGAACGTTAGCGCGTTCGAGTCGACGTCATGGTAGCTGCCATCGAACAAGGTCGCCCTAAAGTCGACGGTCGGGAAGCGCGCGAGCACGCCGTCCTCGAGCTGCACGCGCAGGCCCTTTTCGACGGACGGTACGAATTCGCGTGGGACCGAACCGCCGACCGTTTTGTCGACGAACTCAAAGCCTGAACCGCGCTCGAGCGGCTCGAACTTGATCCATACGTCTGCGAACTGGCCCGAGCCACCCGTCTGCTTCTTATGCACGTAGTGTTCTTCGATCGACTTCGTGAAGGCTTCACGGTACGCCACCTGTGGCTGGCCCATGATGCCTTCAACGCCGAATTCGGTACGCATGCGATCGAGGGTCACTTCAAGGTGCAACTCGCCCATGCCGCGCAGAATCGTCTCGCTGGTTTCGCGATCCGTTTCAAGCCGCAGCGAAGGATCGGCGCGAACCATCTTGCCAAGCGCTGCGCCGAACTTCTCGAGTTCGGTCTTGTTCTTGGGCTTCACAGACACACTGATCACCGGTTCTGGGAAGCGCATGCGCTCCAGTACGACCTGTGCCGAGGTGTCACACAGCGAGTCGCCGGTATCGGTCTCGGCGAGCGAGACGAGTGCCACAATGTCGCCTGCGCGCGCTTCTTCGATGGGATTCGCTTCTTTCGCGAACATTTCCACCATGCGGCCAATCTTCTCTCGCTTGCCGCGAGTGGTGTTCGTGATGGACATGCCTTTGGTGAGCACGCCGGAATACACGCGAATAAAGGTCAGCGCGCCGTAGGCATCGTTGATGACCTTGAACGCGAGGGCCGAGAACGGCTCATCATCCGAGCAAATGCGCTCGCCCACTGGGTTGCCATCCGCATCGACGGTCTTGATGGCCGCGACGTCAGTTGGGGCTGGCAGGTAGTCGACCACCGCGTCGAGTACTTGCTGCACGCCCTTGTTCTTGTACGACGAACCGCACAGGACGATGGTGAAGGCGGATGTAATCGTGCCCTTGCGCAAGCAGGCGCGCAGGGTTTCTACCGACGGCTCGGTGCCTTCCAAATAGGCTTCCATCGCCACGTCGTCCATTTCCAGACAGGTGTCGACCAGTTCCGTACGGAACTTGGCGATGTCGGCGAGGATGGCACGATCGCTCGGCACTTCAATACCCAGATCATCGGCGATGGTTGGGGAGATATCGAGGACCTTCCACTCAGCGTCCTTGTCATCCGATTCCCAAACCAGGGCCTTCATCTCGACCAAGTCGATCATGCCCTTGAAGTTGTCTTCGGAACCAATCGGCAGGTGGATTGGCAGTGGGCGCGCGCCAAGGCGCTTCTTGATCATGTCCACACAACGCAGGAAGTTTGCGCCGCTACGATCCATCTTGTTGACGTAGCACATACGCGGCACTTCGTAGTTGTCCGCGAGACGCCAGTTGGTCTCTGACTGCGGTTCTACACCGGCAACGCCGTCAAATACGACGACCGCGCCGTCGAGCACGCGCAGCGAACGGTTCACTTCAATAGTGAAGTCGACGTGTCCCGGGGTGTCGATGACGTTGATCTTCTTCTTGCGCCAGAACGCCGAGACAGCGGCTGACTGAATCGTGATGCCGCGCTTCTGCTCCTGCTCGAGATAGTCGGTCGTCGTCGAGGACTTGAGGTCCTTGGTGTCATGGATGTCGACGATGGTGTGCTTGCGCCCCGTGTAGTACAGGATGCGCTCGGTCGTCGTCGTCTTGCCGGCGTCGACGTGGGCGATGATCCCGATATTGCGGATATCGGAAAGCGGAGTAGTGCGGGGCATGGCAGGTTCCGTGCGGTTTTGGGTGATGCGGTCAATAGCAAACCGGGACCGGGAGCCCCCGGCTCCGACCGTCTTGCGGCCGAAACGGGCTCCGGCCACGGTTCAGTGGGCGCGGATTCTGCCAGAAATAGCGGACAAAGTGCTGATTCAGGGCGGGTTTTTCATCAGCCAGGCGACCGGGCTACCTCTCGGATGCAGGGGTGCGTTGGCTTCAAATCAGCGCCTAGCAGACCGTCATGTCCCGCGCAGTCTGCGCCGGCTTAGGACTTAGTAATTTTTCCAAGCACTTGATTTACAACTAAAATTACTCTTTATGTCTTGGGCCGGACCGCATCTTGAGCGGGGGTTTCGTGACACAAGCCGGGCGGTGCTCAGCCCTCCCTTGCGCGCCTAGCTATGCGTAATCCGAAGTGGCTTGTCACACGCTGCGATGCCGCTGGCGCGAACGCGCATTCGCGACGGCTGGGCACCCTTTACCGGCCCAATAACGCGAGCGCCGCTGTACTCATGGCAATCACACCGGTCCGTAGCGTCGCAGTGGCTGCAGGGGCGTAATGGGAGGAGTGGATATTGGGTAAGGGTTCGTGCGTGCGTTCGGCCTCCACTGCTTTGGCCGGATCGCTGACGCCGAGCCAAAATAGGGTGACCGGCACTTTGCCATTGAGCCCCAGGTTGCCGAAGTCCTCACTGCCCATGATGCGGGGATAGTCGCGCACCTGGGCTGTACCGAGGGTGGCCTCCAGCGCCGGCCGGATCCGCGCGACCAGTTTCGGATCGTTGAACAGCGCCGGTGCTTGCTCGGTTTCGATGACGTGCACGATCGGCAATCGATCTTCCGGCATGTCCGCGCCTAGCGCTGCAGCCCGCGCGATGCGCGCGACGGCCTGAATCATATGGGCCCGTGTTGATTCGGTGTAGGTACGCAGGGTCAGTTCGAGCTTTACTTCGTCCGGGATGATATTGCGCTTGGTACCACCATGGATGGAGCCGACCGTCAATACCGACGGATCGAAGGGCGAAATTTCGCGGCTCACGATGGTTTGTAGTTGCATCACGATCCCGGCGGCCAACACCACCGGGTCGCGCGCATCCTCGGGGCGTGAGCCGTGGCCGCCGACGCCCCGGACAGTCACATCGACTGAGGTCGAGGTTGCGAGTGCGTAGCCGCTGACGACGCCGACCGTCCCTGCCGGGATTGTCGATGTGCTGTGCAGCGCCAGCGCGTAGTCCGGCGTAGGGAACCGGTCATAGAGGCCACCGCGAATCAGGGCGCTAGCGCCGTCGATGGTCTCTTCAGCGGGTTGTCCGACCAGCATCAGCGTCCCGTGCCACTGGTCGCGTAGGGCGGCCAATACCCGCGCCACGCCGACCATGGAGGTGACGTGCACGTCATGACCGCAGGCATGCATGACCGGAAAGTCGCCGCCCGTACTGCCGGCCATGTGCTTGTGGCTCGCATAGGACAGTCCGGTCTGCTCCTCCACGGGCAGCGCATCCATGTCGGCCCGGATCAAAACCGTAGGGCCCCTACCGTTGTGCAAGATGCCGACGACCCCGTAGCCCTGCTGGCCGGGTACCGTGTATTGACCGAGGTGCTCGGTGACGTCAAAACCTGCCGCGCGCAGTTCTCGCGCTAAGTCCGCGGCGGTATGCGCTTCGAGGCGGGATAGTTCGGGGTCCGCGTGCAGTGCTTCGTAATATTGCACAAGGCTCGGTAACTGCCGTTCGGTGAGGGTGGACGGGGTGGCTTCCCACGGATCGACTGCCCCGGCGTTTGTCGCAATGAGGCTTGCCAACAAAACGGTGGCGCACAGGCGTTGGGGTCGATTCATTGCAGTCACCCTGTTTTATCGGGTACCGGCGTATGCCGGCAGGTTCTGGGATGGTGCTTTCTACGCTCGTAAATTGGTGCAAGCGCAGCGCTGATGCTGTCGATCCGGGCAATACTACCCCGATCAGGTTGCGATCGGGTGTTCGGGTCAGGCCTATCTAAGGGGTCCTATTTCGGTGGGATTTTTAAATGCCGGTCGTCCGAGATCTGGCCTTGCCAGCCTAGGCTTGGATGGCAGGGACCAGAATCATTTGCCACCCCGAGCCAATAATTTGTGTAAAATCCGCGCCCTCACGCGTCGAACGGGTCACCGGGCGACGGGATGCCGAAGAGGCATCAGCTACTCAAGCACGCGCCCGTAGCTCAGCTGGATAGAGTACCTGGCTACGAACCAGGTGGTCGGAGGTTCGAATCCTTCCGGGCGCGCCATTTCCCAAAGCGTTTTCAGCGACTTGCCCGATCAACTCGGGCAATGGTTGCGCTTGCACACCCGTTGCACACCAAGAGCACAGTGTCGGCCCCCAACTCCCGCGGGCTTGAGAAAAGCGCTATACTTGTATAGCAATTTAGGAGGCGCCTCATGTTGGCTCTACGTTTGCCCGAAGAGATTGAAGAGCGTCTTGCAGCGCTGGCCAAGGCGACCGGTCGCACCAAGAGTTTTTATGCCCGAGAAGCCATTGTCGAACACCTCGACGATCTGGAGGACTTGTTTCTGGCTGAGAAGAGATTGGCCCGCGTTCGCGATGGGAAAAGCAAGACCTACTCCTTGAAACAAGTGGAGGACGAGCTTGGTTTGGCGGATTGAGTTTGACCAGGCTGCCAAGAAGGAACTTTTGAAACTTGACCTGCAGGTAGCCCGCCGAATCCTCGATTTCCTGCATAAGAGACTTCTGCATGTTCAAGATCCGCGAAGCTTGGGGGAGGCTCTGAGAGGATGTAGGTTGGGGAATTTATGGAAGTATCGGGTTGGTGATTACCGGGTCATCGCCAACATTGAAGATAACGTGCTCTGCATTTTGGTGGTCCGGATCGGCAATCGTAGAGAGGTTTACCGGTGATGAAAGCGACCTACTGGCTACGAACCAGAAGGTCGGGAGTTCGAATCTCTCCAGGCGCGCCAAATCTCTCCAGTTTCTTCAATCACTTACGCAGCTCCAGCCCGCTCGTCTTCCGACGAAGCCAGGTGGTTGCGGGGGTTTTGCGGGACTCGGTCGAGCACACACGGTCCGCGGCAGCAATCAGGTTCGTCAGTTCCGCCTGGGAGTAGTGCGTCGTGATCCGACCACTCTTATGCCCCAGCAGATCCTGCCTATCCTCAAAGCTGACGCCTTCCGCTCGCAGTCGCCGGCCAAAGGTGTGTTTCAGATCGTGCACACGAACGTGTCGGAACCCTTCCGGTGCCGCTTCCTCGTGCCGCTTCGTCCACGCCTCAGCCGCGCGCTCGCGGGCCGACTTCCATGCCGTGTTGTACATCTTGGTCACCGGTTGCGCCTCGCTGGTTTTGCCCCGCGGGTGCGCGAACACGTAGACGGGATGTATGTCCCGCTGGCCGTCGATCACCGACTTTGCCACCCGATTGAGCACCACAAGACGTTCTTCGCCGTTCTTGATGCGCTCTCCCGGAATGACGAATACCGAAGTCTTCAGCTCCGGTACCTTCACTTCATAGTCCCATCGCAACCCGCAGACTTCCTGTTCTCGGGTGCCGGTATTCACCTTGAACAGCGCCATGCGCGCGAGGTGATCCGGCAGCTCCTGGAACAGGAGCGACTGCTCCTCCTGCGTCAGCGGATAAGGGGCACGGGTATCGGTGAGTGGAAACAGCTTGATCTTGGGTGCTGTGTCCAGCCACGTCATGCCCCGCTCGTCTACCCATTCGGAGGCGGCCACGTTCAGGACATGTCGAACGACGCCAAGCGCCGCATTGACCGTCTTGAACTTGACGCCTTCCTGTCGTCGCCGGGTAATGAAGGGCTGCAAACTACCCATATGCACCTGCTTCAGCTCCAGGTCCCCGATATACGGATCGAGCTGCTTCAAGTGCGACGCATCGTCCTTGATGCTCTTCTTGTGGCCGTAGTCCTGTAGATACCGCGTCGCGACCGCCCGAAACGTGCGTGCCTCGCGGGTGCCAAAGAGCGTCGCCTCGCGGACATCGGTCAACCGCTTGGCAAGATACTCCTGGGCTTCCCGGAAGTTGCTTGTTCCAGTGCTCTCGCAAAAGCGCGCTCCTCGGAACTGTTTGTCGATATGCCAGACCCCACCGCGCTTGGTGAGGCCCGACGCCTTTTGAATTCCCATAATGGCTTGCTCCTGTCGGAATGGGCCACCGGGACACCGTTGCGGCTCTTATATTCCTCGGCTGCGGCATCCATTTCAAGGCGGTCGAAGGCAATTCCCTGTTGGCCGATTCGAATCTCTGTCAGGTGCGGCCGGATGTCGCGATTGAAGCGGTTCTTGTCCATGCCGAAGTACCGCGGGGCATCCCGGAAACGAATGAATCGCGGTGGCGCGAGCTGGGGCGTTGGGTGTAGTGCGCCTGGAAGGCCGGCGGCAGCCGGCAGTTGCAGCGTTGAAATGCTGCCCAACGGATTCGCTGAGGTTGCTTCGGATAATTGGCGATCTGTCACGGCATGAACGATAGCGGAGCAACAAGGCCGCCGGCCAGATGGAGTATTGAACCAAAGTCTGGCAATACCCTTCTCGTGCGCGCATACGTTGTCGAATCACAATGGCGGGCCGTCTTCAGGCAAGAGCCTTGTTCGAGCGCCTGTCTGTTGGCGGCCGTACGGGCGAGCGGCAGGTTCGGAGCAGTTCGTCAGGCAGGAACCGGCCCGAAGCGGCCGCTAGGACCGCTCAATTCACCGTCTGTTAGCCGCAAATGCAAGAGTGACTGCCGAGCGTCGCTAGACTTTCCCATTTCTGATAGCTCATGCGAAAGATCTTACAGTTCTGCGAAGGTGGCGCTTCATGGTTCGGTACCCAGACGGTCGTGGGGCGGGCTCGGTCGACAGCCGCTTAGTGAGCCTGGTGGATGTGGCTCCCACCGTATTGGCCTGGGCGGGGGTGCCGATTCCACACTTCGTGCAAGGCCGCTCTTTTGCCGATCCCGGCATCGTCAATGAGTACGTGTTCGGCGCTGGGGATCGGGAGGATGAGAACCCGGAGCGCATGAAGACCGTGATAGACGGACGATATCAATATATCCGGAATTATCGCACCGACCTGGCTCTGTTCCGGCACCGCATGTGGGTGGATACGTTTCCGGTGTGGCAGGAATATTTTCAGCTGTGGCACGAAGGAAAATTGACGCCCGTGCAACGCTCCTATTTTGAGACGCCCCGGGCTCGGGATGAGCTGTACGATCTGCGGAAAGATCCTTTCACCATGCAGAATTTGGCCGCTGATCCGGCCTATGAGACCGTGCTTTCGCGAATGCAACGGGCCATGGATCGGTGGATCGGACACACCGGCGACCTCAGCGCCCTACCCGAGAAGGAATTGATCGAGAAAATGTGGCCGGGCTCGGTGCAGCCGGTCACCGCCGCGCCGCAGGTACGGTTATCTCGTCGAGGTTCGCGCCTCGTGGCAACGCTATCGTCGGCGACCTACGGTGCCTCCATTGGCTATTCCTTTGAAGGCTCGAACAGTGACCGGTGGCTGCTATATACCACGCCAATCCAACTGGACCCGGGGCAGCGCTTGTGGGCGAAGGCAATCCGCTATGGCTACAAGGAAAGTAGCGTGGTTTCAAGCGCCGATCCCGCGCAGGCCGTCGATGTCTATGTGAGTTCCCGTGCGGGCGACCGCATGGCTAAGAAAGCACAGATCAGATTCAAATGTGAACAGATTTAGCGGAGCGAGAATCATGAAAGGCACTATTGCACTGGCAATCGTCCCGGCGCTGTTTAGCGCTGTCCGCTCGGTGCACGCAGAGCCCCGGTCGACTGCCGAACCCACCGCCGGCGTCAACCCTCTGCGCAATGCCTACTTTGGTGATCTACACCTGCACACCAGCTTCTCGTTCGATGCGTACATCATGGGCGCGAGGACGACTCCGGAGGAAGCCTACCGGTTCGCGCGAGGCGAATCCATTCCGTACATGGGCCACCAGGTGCGGCGCCGTTGGTCGCTTGATTTCATGGCCGTCACCGATCATTCGGAAAACATGGGCGTGGCGGGCGGAATAACAGATCCCAATAGTGCTTTTTCCCAGAGCGAAGCGGGTAGGCGGGTGCAGTGGGGCTACGGGATCGGCCCCAAGGAAGGGGAGAAGGTATTCTGGGATATCGAATTCGAGGCCAACTATAAGCAGCTGGATCCTAAGAGGGCTGCCTCGGCCTGGCAGGCGGAAATCGAGGCGGCGAATCGCAACTATCAGCCTGGAAAATTCACCACGTTTATCGCGTATGAATGGAGCACGGCGATAGACGTTCAATATCACCTGCATCGTAACGTCATCTTCAAGGGCAATACGGCGCCGTTGCCGTTTTCGGACATCGATTCGAAAAAGCCGGAAGATCTTTGGACCTATATGGAAGCCAATCGCCGGCGGGGAATCGAATCGCTGGCGATTCCGCACAACCCCAACATGAGCAATGGGTTGATGTACGACTGGAACGATAGCAGCGGTAAGCCGATCGATGAAGTGTACGCCCAGCGGCGCGTGCTCAACGAACCGCTCACCGAGATATCCCAGACCAAAGGGCAGTCGGAGACCCATCCCACGTTGTCCCCGATCGATGAGTTCGCGGACTACGAAGTGTGGAACATGCCAGGCGCCATCCATGGCGGCTATGTGCGCGAGGCGTACGGCCGCGGTCTTGAGATTACCCAAAAAGCCGGTGCCAATCCTTTCAAATTCGGCGTCGTTGGCGATACCGATATTCACACGGGACTCAGTCTGTCCGATGCCGAGCCTTACGGGGATATGATGATGGAAGCGTACGCGAGCATCGGTTACCCCTACTACACCGAGGCCACGGGCAATGTCACCGGAGTGTGGGCCGAGCAAAACACGCGGGAGTCCATTTACGCCGCCTTGCGCCGCAAGGAAACGTACGCCACGTCCGGTGCGCGATTGAAGTTCCGGTTCTTCAGCGGGTGGCAGTACCCGCAGGACGTGTTTAGCCGCCCGGACTGGATCCGCTTGGCCTATGCGCGCGGTGTGCCGATGGGTGGGGATTTGCCGGCGAAATCAGACACGGCGAAGGCGCCTCGGTTTATCGTGTGGGCCCTGAAGGATCCCGACGGCGCCAATCTCGATCGGGTTCAGGTGATCAAAGTGTGGCTGCAGGGCGGTCATTACGCGGAAAATATTTTCGACGTAGCCTACGCTGGAAATCGCCTACCCGACCCCAAGACCGGCAAGCTGCCTCCCGTAGGCAATACCGTGGACCTGAAGTCCGCCACGTACACCAACACGATCGGCGCCACGGAATTGAAAGCCGTGTGGCAGGACCCGGAATTCGATCCCAAAAATCCGGCCGTCTACTACTTGCGGGTGCTGGAAATTCCCACGCCGCGCTGGTCCACCCTCAATGCCGTCAAGGCGCGATTACCGCTGCCGGCGGATCAGCCCGCGATCGTTCAGGGACGCGGATGGTCCTCGCCCATTTGGTACACACCGCCAAGTGAAGACCGAGCCAAAGATCGGATCAATTGAATAAGAGGTCCTTCCGATCCTGAGCGGTATGTATTCCGGTCAGGGGCGTTTATTTGTTCGTACTTTGACCTGCGTCTTTTTCCCCATTTTGCGCACGTTTGGTGTGGTTCGCCGCGCCGTATGTTGCACCGTGGGCATGACGAAGATGTGCTCCTTGAGACGGCTCATGATCTTGGCTTCGTCCTTCTTGCGAAAGTCTTCGAGCAGGACTCGGTGTTCCTTTACCACGGCGTCCAGATCCGGATCTTGGTGCCGCCATCGGGAGAAGTAGGCGCGCACGCGCGGTGAAATGGTGCGCCAAATCTGCATGCAATGCACCTGGCCCGACATGCGCAGAACCGCTTCGTGGAATTCGACGTCGGTAGCGACCACCTCATCCACATCTCTTTTCTTTGCCGCGCGGGTCATGCGATCGAGGATGTCCTGTAATCCGCTCACATCGGCCTCGGTGGCGTTCTGCAGGGCATAACGAAACCCGAACTCCTCGATCAGCAGGCGAATGGGCATCAGGAGCTCGAACACTTCCCGGTCATTGATATCGAGGACTTCGGCGCCTTTGTAGGGCACTGAAATAATCAGGCCTTCCAATTCCAGCTCGCGCATGGCTTCGCGTACCGGGCCCCGGCTGACGGCCAATTGCCCGCAAATCAGCTCCTCTGTCAGGCGCTGGCCCGGCTTCATGTCACCGTTGACGATGGCTGCCCGCAGCACATCCAGCACGCGTTGACGGATTGACACGGGACTCAGCTGAGGCAGGCGCTTTACTTTGTTCGTGGTGGGCACTGACGAGGTCTCCAATCGAGGATTGACAATATTGCCGGCAGTCGGTAGTGTATATTGTTAACAATTCATCAATTTACCGGCGACGGCGGACACACTCGTGGATTGTGCCACGCGGGGTCTGCGGACGCAGGAGTGACGATGGTCACACGGCGCGCCGGATATCGACGCTAAAGAACATCGGGCAGCGACATGAAGATTGTAGCGATCAATGCGGTAGGTTTAAGGGGTCAAACGCCTAAGGGCGGTTGGGCTGCTGAGCTCAATCCGGAGGATGCGGTCCATACGCTGATCGCGGTACATACCGATGAAGGTGTGATCGGTTACGGCAGCGTCTTTACGAACGACCGCCTGGTGCAGGCCGCGCTCAATGTCATGGCTCCGTATTTTATCGGGGAGAATGCGCTTGAGCCGGAGCGGGTGACCGAGAAGCTCGCTCAAAACACGTTTTGGATGGGTATGGGCGGAACGCTCACGCACGCCCAGAGCGGGATTGATATCGCGTTGTGGGATATTTTAGGCAAGGTGACTCAGCAGCCGATCGGACGGTTGCTCGGCGGGCGGTATCGTTCCAAGGCGAAGCCGTATTGCTCATTGTTGATGACGGAGCCCGAGGCCATGGGCGAAGTGGTGGCCTCGTATAAATCGCAGGGTTTTCGGGCCTTCAAGATCGGTTGGGGTCCGTTTGGCCGTCGCGGCAGTGCCAAGTTCGACGAGGCCATCGTGCGGGCCGCCCGCAAGGCGGCGGGCGATGACTGCGATCTCATGGTCGACGCAGGCGGCAGCGATGCCTATTGGCCGCATGGCTACAAGTGGGCGTTGCGGACGGCGCACATGTTGAATGAGTACGGCGTGGCCTGGTTCGAAGAGCCCTTGCGGCCCGAGGCCATGGCGGACTATGTTTTGTTGCGCCGAGCAAGCCCGGTGCCGATTGCCGGGGGCGAAGTGCTGACGCGCCGGCAGACGTTCAAGCCCTGGCTGGTGGAAGGCGCTTTCGACATCGTGCAGCCGGACGTCACCAAGGTGGGGGGCATCAGTGAGCAGCGGCGCATTGGCTGGATGGCGAATGATTTCGGAATTCAGTATGTCGGTCACGGCTGGAACACCGCGTTCGGGCTGGCGACCGATCTGCAGCTCGCCGCTGCCTTTCCGAACACCGAGCTGGTCGAATACATCGGCGGGTCGCCTTATGTAGACAGCATTACGGTGGGCGGTTGGCGCCTGGACGCCGAAGGCTTTCTGCCCATTCCAAATGGGCCGGGTCTCGGCGTTGAGATCGATCGTGAGCAGATCGGCGCTTATACGTCCGACCCGCGGCCGCTGTTCAGCGCCGATCCATGAGCGCGTCGCCTTTGAGAGAAGGCATTTGTGGCTAATCGGCTGACCGACCAGATTGCGATTGTTACGGGCGCGGCCCAAGGCATTGGCGCGGCTATTGCTCGTCGCTTGGTAGCGGAGGGTGCGCGTGTCATTGGGCTCGATGTCCGTGGGGACGAGCTGCAGCAGTTGGCTGAGGTGCAGCCCGGGTTCGAACCGTGCGTCGTCGATCTACGCAGCGCGCTCGAGATTGAGCGGGTCGTGGCGCGCATTCGCGCGGATTATGGTGGCGTGGATATCCTGGTCAACAACGCGGGAGTCATTGAGTACGCACCGATCGAAACCGCGGACGAGGCTCACTGGCGTCGTGTCGTGTCGGTGAATCTGGAGGCCGTGTTCCATCTGTGCCGCTGGGTGTCGCGCATCATGATTGAACGCGGTTATGGGCGCATCGTGAATATCGCCTCGACGGAGGCTTTACAGATAGAGTCGGCCTTGAGCGTGTATGGAGCGACCAAGGGGGCGCTCATTTCGTTCACAAAGGGGCTGGCCGTTGACTTGGCGCCGCACAACATTCTCGCCAATGCTGTGGCCCCGGGCTGCATCCACACGCCGATGTCCATCGTGGGGGGCGTCGATGAGACCACGACGGAGGTGTTCCAAGAATGGTACGTCAAGCGGCGGAAAATTCCGCTGGGCCGCCCGGGGCGCCCTGAAGAAGTGGCGGCACTGGTGGCTTTTCTCGCCTCGCCTGAGAGCAGCTACATTACGGGACAGACATTCGTAGTGGATGGCGGTTTGACGGTGACTTTCTAGGCTTTGCGCGCAGCGGCGTTGCTATGGCACCAAATACCCACACTCCATGACTGCCGCTCGATTGAAAAAAGGGGCCATCGGCCCGATCGGTCTCGCGGCACTCGCGATTGGAATTTTATCGCCCGCTCTAGGCTTGTACGCATTGTGGCCGCCGATTCAGGCGCAGACCGGGCCGATTGCGCCGCTGGTGTATCTGTGCGCAATGTTGGTGGCTTTGCCTACGGCCATCTCCTATGCCGTTTTGAATGCCGAGGCGCCTTCCGCCGGGGCCGGCTCGACGTGGCTATGGCGTGCCCTGTCGCCTTCGGCCGGCTATCTGTTGGGATTGACGATGACGACCTATCTGGTGATGGGAGCCATCGCCCAGCCGTTGTTGTTTGGGCTGTTTGCTCAGGACCTAATGACGTTTGTCGGCTGGCCGGTGGGCGGGCGCACAGTCATGATCGCTTCCATCATCGTGGCCACCGCTCCGGTGGTCTTGATCACGCGGCGCGGAGCGGACACCTCGGTGCGCACGGCGGTGGTGCTGATGCTCATCGAAAGCGCGATCGTGGTAGCGTTGTCGATCACTATTCTGTATGTGAAAGGATCGCAACCCGGAGGCGTCCAATTCGAGCCGTTCAATCCCATGCAGGCCACCGGCGGTGCCGTTGGGTTCTGGGGTGCGCTGGTGATTGGCGTTCTCGGCTTCGCCGGGTTCGATGTCGTGTCCACTGCGGCGGAGGAGGCGGATGCACCGCGTCGACAGATTCCGGTGGCGACGCTTCTGACTGTGTTGGGAGTGGGCGTGTTCTGGATCTTGAACTCCTGGGTCTACACGTTGGCCGTGTCGCCTGCTGTGGTTCAGGAGTACACGACGCAGGGAATGACAGCCGTTACACCTATGGCGCGATTGTATTGGGGTCCGGGAAATCTGCTGATCATCTTGACGGCGTTCACGGGCGTGACCGCCATTTATATTTCCAGTGTCATTGCCGCCTCGCGATTGATCTTTGCATTGGCTCGACATGGATTGCTGCCTCCGCCCCTTGCCACTCTTCACCCGGTGCATCGCGTTCCGAGCCGGGCCATGCGCTGGGTATTTGGCATCGTGGTGGCGGCGAGTGCGGTGACCGTGGGCGTGCTGGGCAATGGGGTGGCCGGTTTTTTGTGGTGGTCCAATGCGATGGTGTTTTTTCTCACGCTCACGTTCGCCGGGGTGAATCTCGCCAACATTCTCTACTTTGCGCGGGTGGCGCGGCGCAGGTTCCGGTGGAGCGTCAACTTCGTGCTGCCCGTCGTGGGGTTGCTGGTGAATGCGGGGCTGCTGTACGAGGCGTTTTTCAAGACGCTGTGGGTGGCGGATCTGTCCAGCGGGCGCAGCGTCATCATTTTTTGCGTGGCGCTGCTGGGATTTTGGGTTCTGTGCGTGGCGGCGGTGGGCCGTTTGTTGCCGCAGCGGTTGGCGGGTGAGCCGCCGATGGAGGCGGAGGACACAACGATATGACGATGCAATCGTTGAGCGGCAAGACCGCCGTGATCACGGCGGCGGGACAAGGTATTGGGCGGGCCATTGCGGAGGCCTTTATCGAGGCGGGCGCCACGGTCATAGCGACCGACCGTGATGCGCAGGCGCTGCAGGGGCTGGATTGTCGGGTAGAGGTGCTGGACGTCTGTGATCAGGGCGCCATTGGCGCCGCGTTCGCGAGATTGTCGCGGCTGGACATTCTCGTCAATTGTGCGGGATACGTGCATCAGGGCAGCTTGCTGGACGTGGAGGAGAGCGAGTGGTCTCGATCATTCAATGTGAATGTGCGCTCCATGTTTTGGACGATGCGGGCGGGGGTTCCCTTAATGATTCAATGCGGCGGCGGGTCGATCATCAATATCGCCTCGGTGGTCTCGAGCATCAAGGCGGCGCCGCAGCGCTTTGCCTACGCGACGACCAAGGCTGCTGTGATCGGTATGACCAAAGCGGTGGCGATAGATTTCATCAAGCAGGGCATTCGGGCCAATGCGATTTGCCCCGGGACCGTCGATACACCTTCGCTGCGCGAACGCATCGGGGACAGTGCCGATGCCATGCGTGTTCGCGAAGCATTTCTCGCACGGCAGCCGATGGGGCGTTTCGGCCGGGCGGAGGAAGTCGCGCAGCTGGCGGTTTACTTGGCGTCCGAGGCAGGATCGTTTACGACGGGCTCTGCATTCGTAGTCGATGGCGGGATGAGCCTTTGAGCAGCATGTAGAACGGCAACATAGTAATAGATTTAGCAGTTATCTTTGTAAAGACATTTAAAGCAGGTGGCGCGAATGGTAAAAAATACTCGTTCATCATTAATGTTGGCCTTCGCCCTTTTGTTGCGCGGCGCGGTGGCTTTGAGCGCCGAAGCGGCGCTCAAAGGTAACCGGTAACTACGCGGCGTTCTGGTTCAGCACGGGAAGTTGTGCAGATCGGAGCGCAGCGGATTATCGGCGAACAGGGTCTTCCAGCGCCGCGGCGTGAGTTCGTCTACGCGACTGGCGG